>Ga0209257_1000843_pt1 | contig 43991 bp, 39 predicted proteins | sample AraplaCvi_mCL_r2_FD_184277 | JGI IMG/M metagenome (GOLD analysis project Ga0209257, IMG submission 184277) | Arabidopsis root microbial communities from North Carolina, USA - plate scrape MF_Cvi_mCL_r2 (SPAdes) (version 2) | ecosystem: Host-associated > Plants > Roots > Endosphere | place: USA...
GCCAAGCGATTAGGGCGCCCGTTCCAGTGCATATGCGGAGCGGTGGCCGAGTGGTCGAAGGCGCTCGCCTGGAAAGTGAGTATACGTCAAAAGCGTATCGAGGGTTCGAATCCCTCCCGCTCCGCCAGCTCCTCCGATCGAGCAGAAGAATTTTTCGCACCCATTGTCTTTCCGGATCCACATCACGCTCTCGATCCTGGCGAATTTCTGGTGGCGGTCGAACAGGATGGAGCCTTTAGCGCACGCCGTCGGCCTTATTGCTGCATTGGACCCGATTTTCGGCTCTGGACTGGCAACCTGTTCCGCCGACGATTTCCTATAGCTTCACGTTGCTCATAAGAGTGTGCGGGTCGAGCAGCGACTTGAGTTCCAGCGACAATTTCCGTTGCGCTTGCGGCGTGTACCGGTCGTAAAATTCTTCATTATGCGGCCCCACGCCATGTTCGGCGCTGTATGTGCCACCGAAATCCCGCACGACGAGGTCGTACATCGCCAGGCGCACTGCATCGATCACAGCCTTGCGTTCGGCTTCCGGCGGCAGGTCGGCGATTGGCCAAACCAGGTTAAAATGATCGCCGCCGTCGCCGCAATGGCCGAAATCGTGAACCTGCATTTGCGGGAAGTCGCGATCGAGCATGGCGATCGCCGCTGCACGAAATGCCGGCAAAAGCGACCGCTTTACGCTGACATCGAAAGCGATGACCAAGCCGGAACGCGCCACTCCATCACTGATTGAATGACGGATCGCCCAGAAATCCTCCGGCCGGCCCAACAACACATCGTCGACCAGTGGCGAGGCGCCGGAAAAGGCTGGCTCAAACGCCTGCGCCAGCGCGGCATCGAGATCGCCCACGATACTTTCTTCCACACTGGTTCCAACTTCAACCAGCAGTGCATAGGGGGGGATTCCACCATTGAATGGATTGCGAAGCGACGGGTTGTGACCGAATGCCGCAGACATGGCATTTTTTGACATGCCCTCGCATGCCGTCAGAATGTCACCAAGCGCCGTCTCGAGCAGCGAAACGATTGCGGGCACCCCTTCCTGGGTGCGCGGTATCACGAGCGCCGCAGCTGTCCGACGCGGAAGCGGATGCAGATTGATCTTGGCGCGGGCGATAATGCCGTATGTGCCGCCGGTTCCGACGAAGACATGCTTCCAGTCCAAACCGCTGTTACTCTTGCGAAGGCCCGCAAGATTGCCGAGAATCGGGGCATTTTCCTCTGCCAGGACGACTTCCAGTCCCAAAAGATTTTGACGAACATCGCCATAGCGCAGCATCCGCGACCCACCCGTGTTGGTCGACACCATTCCGCCGATCGTCGGATCTGCACCAAGATCGATCGGGAAAAAAAGGCCATGCGCTGCAGCGACTTGATTGATCGTGCTCAGGCGCGTTCCCGCCAGGACGGTCGCGGTCCTATCGAACGGGTCGATGCTTTCAACGCCATCGAGTCGCGTCAGATTGATGAGCAGCTGATCTCCACTGTCGTCCGGCGTACTCGCGCCGACCAGACCGGTGTTGCCGCCCTGAACGACCAGACGCATCCGGTGACGGACGCAATATTCAACGACCGTGCGAAGGTCTTCAACCGAACCGGGCCGAACGACACAGACTGCTCGACCCGCTCCATATCGATATCCCTTTTCGTAGGGCGCCATATCTTCGGGTGCGACGACCGCCTTGCGGTCCAACAGCTCAATCAGGTCGAGGCGAACTGAGCGTGATGCTGCCATTCAATATCCATTCTCAAAGCCTGGCAGGACTGTGTCCCCCGTCGCCTCGTCGAACCATTGGGTGCAACCTAAGGAGCCGAAACAGGTAACCACATTGGCCCGCAACACACCACTCGCCCACTGGGGGACCCAGAAGGAGTATGTTTGTAGATCTGGGAAATCCAACGCTTTCGATGCCTCAACAAGCCTCGAGAGGTTAATGGCGCACCCGGAACGATTCGAACGTCCGACCCTCAGATTCGTAGTCTGATGCTCTATCCAGCTGAGCTACGGGTGCGTGGAGAGGCGCCTTTAAGACCCGTTGTGCGGGGGCGCAACCCCCTATTTCAGCTTTGTGACCGTTCCGCACGACGATTGGCGGCGGATCGCATCGAGCCCGCCGATTTCCGCGGGCTCTTTCAGCAAAAGACGGATCAGCGCGATGCCATGGTCATGGTTGGTGCGGACGACTTCGGTGCCTTTGGGCACCGCCTGCCCCGCGCGCGCCACGATGATTCGAAACGGCTTGCCGCCCGCCTCGACATCGTTGCGCACGAAAATCACGTCGGTCGCCGCGTCGAAGATGCTCAGCGAGGTATAGCGGCCGGGAACCGGCGTAACGTCGATCGCAATCGGGCCGTCCGAAATATTATAGGGGCAGCTCGAATAAGCGAGATCGGGGCTCGGCCGCACGACCGGCTGACGCTCGGGCGTCGCCAGATTGCCATAGGACATGGTATTGATACCGCCCTGCCCCAACCGTTCGATCGCGACATTCATCAGGCCATAGGGAATCGCCCAGATCGCTGCATAGGCGGTGACGGCCGCGACAATCAGGCCGAAGGCGAGCGGGCCAAGCCAGTTCCGCATCTCAGCAGCCCTCCTTCACGATTTGCGGGAGCGCCGCTTTCTCGGGGTCGGCGCGGAAGGCCTTGCCGGGGTTGTACATACGCAGAGTCAACTGGAACGGCTGGCCCTTGATACCGGGCAACCAGGCAGCATCGGTCGGTTTGTCCGGCGAAATCGCGACCCGCCACTCGCCCTTGCCGTCGAGCGCGACATTGGCGCCGTTGACCGACCAGATGCGGCCCGGATTGTCGACGAGATAGCCCTTGTCGTCATAGACCGTCACGCTCCACCAGCGCGCATCGAGCGGCTTGCCCGACAGGCTGTAGCGGCAATTGCCGTCGAGCGGAGCGCCGCTCGCGTCGTTTTTCGCCATCCAGTAGATGGTTTCCTTCGCGGGCAGCGCGAGTAGCCCCGAACGCGCGACCATCGCACGCGTCAGCGGGTCGGTTGCCTTGGTGCCGTAACCGAGCGAAGTCGTCCACGGGCCGTTCCGGATGCCGCCGTCGCCGAGCCCCCCGTTCGTGAGCGCCCATGCCGCACCAAGCCCCACCGCCAATCCGCCCACCAAAGTGATCGCATAGCGGTGCCAGCTCTTCATGCGCGTTGTCTCCCGGTTATTTGCCCTTTTTCAGCGCAGCCTGAGCGGCCGCGAGCCGGGCGATGGGGACACGGTAAGGCGAGGCGCTGACATAGTCGAGGCCCGTCTTTTCGCAGAAATGGATGCTCGGCGCGTCGCCGCCATGCTCGCCGCAGATGCCGAGCTTGACGTCGGGCCGCGTCTTGCGTCCGCGGTCGGCGGCGATCTCGATGAGCTGGCCGACGCCTTCGACGTCGAGGCTGACGAACGGATCGGTCAGGAAGATGCCCTTGTCGACATATTGCGTCAGGAAGCGGCCCGCGTCGTCGCGGCTGATGCCGATCGTCGTCTGCGTCAGGTCGTTGGTGCCGAAGGAGAAGAATTCGGCGGTCTCGGCGATCTCGCCCGCCATCAGCGCGGCTCGCGGCAGTTCGATCATCGTACCGACCAGATAGGCGATCTCGCGGCCCTTTTCGGCGAACACCGCCTTGGCCTGGCTATCGACCACCGCCTTCATCAGGTCGAACTCGCGGCGCGTCGCCACCAGCGGGATCATCACTTCGGGAATCGGCGCGGCCCCGGTTTCGGCGGCAACGTCGCACGCCGCCTCGAAGATCGCGCGCGCCTGCATCTCATAGATTTCGGGGTAGGTGACGCCGAGGCGGCATCCGCGATGACCGAGCATCGGGTTGAATTCGTGCAGTTCGTTCGCCCGCGCCTTCAGCGCCTCGATCCCGACGCCCGCGGCCGCGGCAACGTCGGCGAAATCTTCCTCGCGCGTCGGCAGGAATTCGTGGAGCGGCGGATCGAGCAAGCGGATCGTCACCGGCAACCCCGCCATCACGCCGAAGATCGCGGCAAAATCGCCGCGCTGTTCGGGCAGCAGTTTCGCCAGCGCGGCGCGGCGACCGGCTTCGCTGTCGGCGAGGATCATCTCACGCACCGCAGTGATGCGTGCGGCGTCGAAGAACATATGCTCGGTGCGGCAGAGCCCGATACCCTCGGCGCCGAAATCGCGTGCGACCTGGGCGTCCTGCGGCGTTTCGGCGTTGGCGCGCACCTTCATGCGGCGCACCTTGTCGGCCCAGACCATCAGCGTGCCGAAATCGCCGACGAGTTCGGGTAGAAGCGTCTTCACCTCGCCCGCCATCACTTCGCCGGTCGAACCGTCGAGGGTCAATATGTCGCCTTCGCGCAGTTCACGCCCGCCTACGCGCAGGACGCGTGCATTGCCGTCGATCGACAGCCCGCCCGCGCCCGAGACGCAGGGACGGCCCATGCCGCGCGCCACCACGGCGGCGTGTGACGTCATGCCGCCGCGCGCGGTCAGGATGCCCTTCGCCGCGTGCATGCCGTGAATGTCTTCGGGCGATGTTTCGACACGGACGAGGATCACGGCCTCGCCCATTTCGGCGGCCTTTTCGGCGCCGTCGGCGGTGAACATGATCTTGCCCGACGCCGCGCCGGGGCTTGCCGGAAGTCCCTTGGTCAGCACATCGCGCGGCGCATCAGGGTCGAGCGTCGGGTGGAGTAACTGGTCGAGCGCACCGGGATCGACGCGGCCAACGGCCTCTTCTTCCGAAATCAGCCCCTCGGCCGCCATGTCGACCGCGATCTTGAGTGCGGCCTTGGCGGTACGTTTGCCCGAGCGCGTTTGCAGCATCCACAAAGTCCCGCGTTCGACGGTGAACTCGATGTCCTGCATGTCGCGATAATGGGTTTCGAGCGTATCGAAGACGCGGCCGAGCTCGGTGAAGGTCTCGGGCATCGCCTCTTCCATCGACGCCGGCTTGGCGCCCGCCTTCTCGCGCGCAACCTTCGTCAGATACTGCGGCGTGCGGATGCCCGCGACGACGTCTTCGCCCTGCGCGTTAATCAGCCATTCGCCGTACCAGGCGCGCTCCCCCGTCGCCGGATCGCGCGTGAAGGCGACGCCGGTCGCCGAGGTGTCGCCCATATTGCCGAACACCATCGCCTGGATATTGACTGCGGTGCCCCATTCGGCGGGGATCGAGTTCAGGCGGCGATAGACTTTCGCGCGGTCGCTTTCCCAGCTCGCGAACACGGCGCCGACGGCACCCCACAGCTGATCGTTCGGTTCCTGCGGAAACGGCGCGCCGGTCTCGCGCTCGACGATCGCCTGATATTCCTTGACCAGCGCCTGCCAGTCTTCAGCCGACATCTCGGTGTCGAGGTAGAAGCCCCTGTCTTCCTTGGCGATTTCGAGTGCTTCCTCGAACTCGGCATGGTCTAGGCCCATGACGACGTCGGCGTACATCTGGACGAAGCGGCGATAGCTGTCCCATGCAAAGCGCGGATCGCCCGACGCGTCGGACAGGCCGACGACGGTCTTGTCGTTGAGCCCGAGGTTGAGCACGGTGTCCATCATCCCCGGCATCGACACGCGCGCTCCCGAGCGGACCGAGACGAGCAAGGGATCGGCGGGGTCGCCAAACTTCTTGCCGGTGATCCCCTCGATATGCGCGATGCCCGCGGCGACCTCTTCGATCAGGCCAGCCGGGAATTGCTCGCCATTGGCGTAATAAGCCGTGCAGACGTCGGTGGTGATCGTAAAGCCCGGGGGCACCGGCAGGCCGATCGAGGCCATTTCGGCGAGGTTAGACCCCTTGCCGCCCAGTAATTCCTTCGACCGCTCGCTCGTCGTCGCGTCGCCGCCGAAAAGATGCACCATCGTCGTCATATGTAACTCCTGCTGCCCCGGGGAGGAGGTTGCGGCTGGGTAGGTATGCAATCGCACTTCGTCGATTCAGTTTTGCTTCGTTCGTTCAAAGGGGCCGTAGGGTCAGCCCTCGATCTTCGAGAAATCGGCGACGCCATGCACCGCGCCGGTAAATCGCGCGAGCAGGCCAAGGCGATAGGCGCGGACCGCTTCGTCAGGGTCGTTGACCATCGCGCCGTCGAAAAACGCGTCGATCGGGGCGCGGAGGCTGGCGAGCGCGGCCATGGCGTCGGTGAAGCGTTCTTCGGCGACGGCAGCGGAGGCTGCGGGTTCAGCGGTGTCGAGCGCGGCAAGCAAGGCCTTGTCCATATCCGTCGCCCCAGCGAAAGCTGGGGCCGCTATCGTCGGTTCACCATCGCCAGCGATCCCAGCTTTCGCTGGGATGACGGTATCTTTGCCCGCTTGCTTCAGGATATTCGCGGCGCGCTTGTAGCCCGCGAGCAGGTTCGTACCGTCCTCGGTCGCCATGAACGCCTGCAACGCCTTCACACGGGCGAGCAGGCGAACGAGATCATCCTCGCCACCGAGCGCGAACACCGCGTCGATCAGGTCGTGACGGACGCCGGCTTCGCGCTGCTGGACCTTTAGGCGGTCGGCAAAGAAATCGAGTAGGTCATGAGCGGTAACATCGAACGTGCCGTCGTGCCTTCCGAAAGGCCTGAGGGCCAAACCAACGAGCTTAAAAGCAGCCTCTACGGCGAAACCTTCCGAATTCGCCTTATCCATCTTCTTAACGGTAGCGGCATCGCTAGCCGCTTTGGCGGCAAAGGCACCGCCTTGGGTCGCTTTATCCAGCACCGGGATCAGGCCGAAACGCAGATTATTTTTGAGAATGAGGCTTTGTGTAGCAATCGCGGCCCGGCGCAAAGCAAATGGGTCTTTGGAACCCGTGGGTTTGTCCTCAATTGCCCAAAAGCAACCCAAAGTGTCCAGCTTATCCGCCAACGCCACAGCCACCGTAACCGGTGCTGTCGGCACGTCATCGCCCTGCCCGACCGGTTTGTAATGATCGCGGATCGCGGCGGCGACGGCGTCGGGCAGGCCTTCGGCGCGGGCGTAATAGCCGCCCATCAGGCCCTGCAATTCGGGGAATTCGCCGACCATTTCGGTGACGAGGTCGGCCTTCGCCAGTTCGGCCGCCAGCCGCGCAAGCGCGGGGTCGCAGTTCGGGACGATGCCTTCGCTCGCCAGCCATTCGGCCAGCTTCGCGACGCGCTCAACCTTGTCGGCGACGGTGCCGAGCTTTTCGTGGAAGGTAATCCGGTTGAGCTTCTTGGCGTGATCTTCGAGCTTGGTCTTGCGATCCTGATCCCAGAAGAAGCGCGCATCCGAAAGCCGCGCCGCCAGCACCTTGCGGTTGCCGGCAACGATCTCCGCGCCGCCGTCGACCGCGTCGATGTTCGCGGTGCAGACGAAACCGTTGGCGAGCTTGCCGCCCGCATCGTTCACAACGAAATATTTCTGGTTCACGCGCGCCGTCAACTGGATGACCTCGGGCGGCACTTCCAGAAATGCTTCGTCAAAGCGTCCGAGCAAGGGCACCGGCCATTCGGTGAGGCCCGCATTCTCGATCACAAGGCCCTCGTCCTCGACGAGCGTCAGCCCGGCGTCGGCGGCAGCCTTGGCGGCGCCGCCCCGGATGATCGACTGGCGTTCTTCATGGTCGACGATGACGTGGCAGGCGCGCAGCTTTTCGGCATAATCCGATGCCGAGCCGATCGTGATCTCGCCCGGGCAGTGGAAGCGGTGGCCGCGCGTCGCGAAACCGGCGGAAATCCCGCTAACTTCACATGGCACAAGCTCTTCGCCGAAGATCGCGACGATGCCCGAGAGCGGGCGCACCCAGCGCAGGCTTTCGCTGCTCGCGCTGTCCTTGCCCCAGCGCATCGACTTGGGCCAGGCAAAGCCGCGAACGATTGCGGGGATCGCTTCGGCGAGCACATCGGCGGTCGCGCGACCCGGCTTGTCGATCACGGCGAAATACACGCCGTCGCGGTCTTCGAGCTGGTCCTGCGTCAGCCCGGTCTTGCGGAGGAAACCCTCGAGCGCTTGCGGCGGCGCGCTGCTGCGCGGGCCTTTGAGCTCCTCGCTGACCGCGGCGGTCGCTTCGGGCAGGCCCTTGGCGATCAGCGCAAGACGGCGCGGGGTTGACCAGATGTTGAGCTCGCCGACGTCGATGCCCGCAGCAGACATCTGCGCGCGGAACAGCTTTTCGAGTTCGGCGCGCGCGCCGGCCTGCATGCGGGCAGGAATCTCTTCCGAGCGCAGTTCGAGAAGAAAGTCGGTCACAGCGTCCATCCCGGATATTTTGCGGTCCAGCGTTCGGACTGGCTGTCGATCCATGCCTTGCAGCTTCCTTTCGCAAGGTCGCGCACGCGCGCCATATAATTGGCGCGTTCCTGCACGCTGATCACGCCGCGTGCCTGGAGCAGATTGAACAAGTGGCTCGCCTCGATCGCCTGGTCATAGGCCGCGAGCGGAACCCCTGCCTCGATCGCGCGCTGGCATTCGGCCTCGGCCGCCTTGAAACCCGCGAACAAAGTGTCGGTGTCGGCGACCTCGAAATTCCACTTCGAGAACTGCTTTTCATTCTCGAGGAAAACGTCGCCATAGCTGACCGCCGCGACATCGCCGACCGCGTCCGAAAAGCGCAGGTCGTACACATTATCGACATTCTGGATATACATGGCGAGGCGTTCGAGCCCGTAGGTGAGCTCGCCCGCGACGGGTTTGCAATCGAAGCCGCCCATCTGCTGGAAATAAGTGAACTGGGTGACTTCCATGCCGTCGCACCAGACTTCCCAGCCCAAGCCCCACGCGCCGAGCGTCGGCGATTCCCAGTCGTCTTCGACAAAACGGATATCGTGGAGCAGCGGGTCGATGCCGATCGCGGCGAGGCTGCCCAGATATTGCTCCTGCAGGTCGGCCGGCGACGGCTTCAATATCACCTGATATTGGTAATAATGCTGCAGCCGGTTCGGGTTCTCGCCATAGCGGCCGTCGGTCGGACGGCGGCTCGGCTGGACATAGGCGACGTTCCACGGCTCGGGGCCGAGGCTGCGCAGTGTCGTCGACGGGTGAAACGTCCCCGCCCCGACGCGCATGTCATAAGGCTGTAGAATCGCGCAACCGCGCGCCGCCCAATAGGCGTGCAGCGTCAGGATCATGTCCTGAAAGCTGAGTGGTGTCTTGTCCGCCCCGTCGGCCACTGCCGGTATTCCTTCGCAGGTGCAAAAAATCGTCGCCGCATTGGCCCAGCCATGCCGCACGGTCAAGGCTCCCCGCCTTTCATCACGGCGCGAAAATGAGCGACTTGGTCAGGTGTGCAAAACTTTTTGTAAGGCGTTGTTGACATAGTCAGCGAATCGCGACATATAGTCATGCATACCTGACATGAAGACAGGTTGAGTTGACCAAGACCCAGTCGATCCAAGGAGAATAGACATGATGACCCGCACGCTGATCCTCGCCCTCTCGCTCACCGCCGTCGCGATGCCCGTCGCTGCACACGCCGAAGACAAGAGCGCCGCCGTCCGCATCGACGACCTGAACCTGAGCCGCGCGACCGATCGCGACCGGTTGGACACGCGCCTGAAGAGCGCGGCTCGCGCCATCTGCAATACCGGCGCACGCGGCACTGCCGAGAACAGCCGCCGCGCGGCGTGCGTTTCGGCCGCCCTCGCACAGGCCGAACCGCGCACGAAGCGCGCCATCGCCCGCGCTCAGGACGGTACCCAGCTCGCGCTGCTGATGATCGGCGCGGCGCGCTGACGACAGGATTTGGATGGTTTCGTTCGCGCCGTGCCTCCCCGGTGACGGCTGGCGACTTGGGCTGGAGCGCCCGCATGATGACGGCGCTCCAGTCCATTGCCGACACGAACGAACGATCCGGACCCCGTTGCCCCAACCCCGATCATCCCGAAGGCCATAAAATTCCCTTCCCCGACATTTCGATGCGCTATGGGAAGGCCGTGATCCTTCGGATGGAAATGCTGGCGAGGCGCCGATGAACAACAAATTGAAAGTGCTGCGCGCGATGCGGAACTGGAGCCAGGCGGAACTCGCCGACCGGCTCGATGTCTCGCGGCAGGCGGTGAATGCGATCGAAACGGGGAAATATGACCCCTCGCTTCCGCTCGCCTTCAAGCTCGCGCGGCTGTTCGACATGCCGATCGAAGAGATTTTCGATGACGGCCACGAAGGAAGCGACAATGACTGAGACCCGGAACATGAAACGCCCGATGTCGCCGCGCCGCAAGCGCTATGCGGCCGGAATCGGATTGGCCTTGGTGGTGGGCGCCGTCCTCGGTGCCGTGATGCAGCGCGGAGAAACCGGCGACGGGTTGACGATATTCAGCAATGCGCCGCTGACCCCGGGTTTTGCGGCGGGCGCCGCGATCCTCTGGGTGGTCGGCATGATCGTCAGCCTCACCATGTATCATCGCGCGGTCGACGATCATGAGGAGCGCGCCTATCTGTGGGCCGGTCTCGCCGCATGGTACACGTTCACGCTGTCGGCGCCGACCTGGTGGGTATTGCACCGGGCCAGCCTCGCGCCGGCTCCCGATGCGATGCTACTGTTCGCCGGCGCGCTGGCGGTCAACCTCATCGTCTGGCTGTGGCTGAAATACCGCTGAGTATTTTTCGCTCCCCTCCCCCGTTCGATCCAGCCATAAGCGCCCGTAACGAAAGTGATTTCCCGATGAAAACCTGGTTCAAGAAGCTTGCCGCCACCTGCGCGATCGTCGCTTTCTCGTCCGCGCTCCCCGCCGCCTATGCCGCCGAGCCGATCGCCGCGGTGGCACCCGCCACGACCGATGCCGACCCCGCGCTGTGGGTCGTCAAGGATAAGGACACCACGATCTACCTCTTCGGCACCGTCCATGTGCTGAAGCCCGGCCTTGGCTGGTTTGACGAGGCGGTGAAGACGGCGTTCGACAAATCCGACGAGCTGATGCTCGAAATGGTCCTGCCCGAAGATCAGGCGGCAGCGGCGAAGGAAATGATGCCGCTCGCGATCGACCAAAGCGGCAAGACGCTCTCCTCGCGCCTCGATCCCGAACAGCTCAAGGCCTATCAGGCCGCGCTGGCCAGCCTCGGCATAGCGCCGACGCAGTTCGATATTTTCGAACCATGGTTTCCTGCGATGACCCTGTCGGTGCTGCCGCTCACCAAGCTCGGCTATGATCCCGAACAGGGCGTCGAAAAGCTGCTAACGAGCTCGGCCAAAAAGGCCGGGAAGCCGGTTGTGGGGCTTGAAACGCTGGGCCAGCAGCTGGGCTATTTCGATACGCTTCCCGAAAACCAGCAGATCAGCTTCCTGAATTCGGTGGTCCGGGATCTCGACAAGCTGGGGCCGCAACTCGACAAGATGGTCGCGCAGTGGGCGAAGGGCGATCCCGACGCACTGGCCGTGACGATGAACGAGAGCCTGGCCGAGACGCCCGAACTCGTGAAAGTGCTGCTCTGGGACCGCAATGCGCGCTGGGCCGATCAATTGAAGGCACGATTGGACCAGCCGGGTACCGTGTTCGTCGCGGTCGGCGCGGGTCATCTGGCAGGCGATAAAAGCGTGCAGGATTATCTGAAGGCACACGGCATCGTCGCCAAGCGGGTCAAATATTGAGCCACGTAACCCGCCCTTCCCGTCATCTGGGTCGCCGCCTTGCGGCGGCCCTTTTGCCGTGCCTGCTCTTGGGCTGCGGCACCGCCGAGCCGACACAGCAGGCGAAGCCCGCGATGTGGCTGGTCGCCGACGACGACACGCAAATCTATATGCTCGGCGCGATGCACGCGCTGCCGCGCGGCACCGAATGGCACGGCGGCAAGGTCGCCGATGCGATCGGGTCCGCCGATGAACTGGTGATGGAATTGTCGCCCGAGGAGCTGGCGGAGGCAGGCGGAGTCTTCCAATCGCTCGCCCCCCGGACCGCACCACTCGCGATGGAAAAACGGCTGCCCCCTCCCGCTCTCGCCGGCTATCGCGCGCTGGAGGCAAGCGGCGGCGACTTCGGCGGCGACACGCTCGACGATTGGGCGGTGATGGTGCTGATGGGTCAGCGCGTGGCACAAAATGCCGAGCTGGATTCGTCGGACGGTGTCGAAACGCGACTGACCCAGCAGTTCAAGGACGCCCGAAAGCCGATCCGCGGTCTCGAGACCGCGCGCGAGCAATTGATGCTGTTCGAAACGCTCGATCCGGCGACGCAGCGCACGCTCCTGACCCGTGCGGCGGAAAAATCGGGCGATGCGGTGCAAGAGGTCGGCGCCCTGACCGCCGCTTGGGGCCGCGGCGATGTCGCTGCGCTGGAAAAGGTCATCAACGAGGATGTCGACACGGTGCCGGCAGCGCGAAAGGCGATCATCACCGACCGCAACCGGCGCTGGAGCGCATGGGTGAAGCAGCGGATGGGGCAACCCGGCACGGTGCTGATGGCGGTCGGCGCCGGACATCTGGTCGGGGCCGACGGCGTACCGGCGATGCTCGAGGCGGACGGCCTCAAGGTGACGCGGGTGCAATAAGCGCCGTCGCGCTTGCATTTCCGCCGCTTGCCCGCTAAGGGCCCCGGCTTCCGTCATGGTCATCCCTGGAGGCGTGGCGGAACTGTGTAACTGTTTCTCGGAGAAATATTATGAGCGATCAGCTGACGCTGACGGCCGAGACGCGTGATCGCGGAGGCAAGGGAGCCTCGCGTGAACTGCGTCGTAATGGCCGCGTCCCCGCCGTTGTTTATGGCGGCAAAGAAGAACCCCTGATGATCCACGTCGAAGAAAAGCTGCTGATGAAGCAGCTGATGACGGGTCACTTCATGAACTCGGTCGTGATGATCGACGTGGGTGGCAAGGCCATCCGCACCCTGCCGAAGGACGTCGCTTTCCACCCGGTCAAGGATCGCCCGATCCACGCCGATTTCCTCCGCATCTCGAAGGATGCCAAGGTCACCGTGGCGGTTCCCGTCGTGTTCGCGAACGAAGAAGCCTCGCCGGGCCTGAAGCGCGGCGGCGTGCTGAACATCGTTCGTCACGAGCTGGAAATCGCCTGTGACGCGGACAAGATCCCTGACGAGATCACGATCGACGTCACCGGTTTCGATGTTGGCGACTCGATCCACATCAGCAACGTCACCCTGCCCAAGGGCGCCGAAAGCGCGATCACCGATCGCGACTTCACTATCGCAACGATCGTCGCCCCCTCGGCGATGAAGTCGAGCGAAGGCGACACGACGGTCGACGGCGGCGAAGCTGCTGCCGAAGGCGGCGAAGAAGCCTAATCCCGTTCGGTCGGCCCCTTCCCCGACGGGAGGGGGCCGCCAACGACAGACCCTGAGAAAGGCGGCCGCATGCAGCTCTGGGTCGGCCTCGGCAATCCCGGGCCCAAATATGCGATGCACCGTCACAATGTGGGCTTCATGGCCGCCGACGTCATCGCCGATCTTTATGGCTTCCCTGCCCCCGCAAAGAAATTTCAGGGCTGGATCCAGGAAGGCCGCATCGGATCGCAGCGCATCCTGCTGCTCAAGCCCGGCACCTTCATGAATGAAAGCGGTCGCAGCGTGCGCGCCGCGCTCGATTTCTATAAACTGACCCCACAAGACGTCACGGCGTTCTACGACGAGCTCGACCTCGCGCCGATGAAGGTCAAGGTCAAGCAGGGCGGCGGCGCGGCGGGCCACAACGGCATCCGATCGATGATCCAGCATATCGGCGAGGATTTCCGCCGCGTGCGCATCGGCATCGGCCATCCCGGCCACAAGGACCGCGTCACCGGCCACGTCCTCGGCAATTATCACAAGAGCGAGATGGAGCCGCTGATCGACCTCCTCGGCGCGATCGCCGCCGAGGCGACATGGCTCGCCGATGGCGACGAGGTGCGCTTCCAGAGCGATCTTGCGTTGCGCCTGCAAGGATGAGGCGACGCGGCGCCGTCCGCTAACGACCGGTTGCGGACATTACTCTTTCACATCCGTATTCTGGAGCCACGCGGTTTCTTTGGCTGAAACCTCAAGAATTGCTTCATCGCTGAAGCTGCGCCACGGTTCGCCAGCTGTATCAAACTCAACCAAATGATAACGCCGACCGCAGGTTCGCCAACTTGTGCATGGGCACAGGTTCGGCTTTTGATCCCAAGATAGTTCGGCCAAGCGCTTGAGTTCTTCAATCGCTTCATCTCGGCTGGAAAATTCGCCGATCCACTCCGCGTGCCATTCATCTTCTATCACAAACATGGACATTGCTTACGGTGGTCATGGTCCGCTTTCCACCCCAAAGCAGACATCCAAACGTCAATTTGGCGGGACAACCGAAGTAAGGCATGATGGCCCCGAAAGGAGCCATCCCATGTCCGATCGCCATAGCCCGAGCCGCCGCGAGCTTATCGCGGGCGCCGCCGCCCTCACCGCCGCTGCCCCCACCCTGCTTCACGCCGCTACGCCCGAGGCTCCGTCGCTGAAGGGCCGCACCGTGCTGATCACCGGTGCGTCGAGCGGGTTCGGCCGCGTCGGCGCACTCCACTATGCCCGGCTCGGCGCGAAGGTGATCGCGACGATGCGGAGTGTCCCGCGCCCCGAAGCAGAAACGCTCGCCGCCGAGGCCGCGAAGGACAAGCTCGACCTGCACATCGTCGAGATCGACGTGACCAGCGATGCGTCGGTGGCATCGGGCGCCGCCAAGGCGCTGCAACTTGCGGACGGGCGCATCGATACGCTCATCAACAATGCCGGCATCGGCATCACCGGCCCGGTCGAGGTCCGGGACATGGAAGCGACGCGGCTGATCTTCGAGACCAATGTGCTGGGCATCCAGCGCATGCTCCGCGCGCTGCTGCCGCAGATGCGCGCGGCGAAGCGCGGACAAGTCTTCAACATCTCGTCGCAGCTCGGCCGCGTGATCGTGCCCGGCGGCGGCCATTATTCGGCGACCAAATTCGCAGTCGAGGCCCTGTCCGAACAGCTCGCCTATGAGCTCGTCCCGCACGGGATCGACGTCACGATCATCCAGCCCGGCGGCTATCCGACGCGCGTGTGGCAGAACCGCAATATCTATACGGGCGCATTGAAGGGGCGCAGCGACGCGGCGCTGCTCGCGGCCTACGAACCCTTTACCAAGGGCATGGGAGCCGAGGATGGCAGCGGCCGCAGCGCCGATCCCGCCGACGTGCCGCGGGCCATCGCCGAGATCATGGCGATGCCCGCCGGTTCGCGGCCGCTCCGCCGCGCGGTCCACCCCGGCGCCAAGCCGCAGGAAGCGATCAACAAGGTCGCCGCCGAGGTGCAGCTTGTGTGGCTCGGCGGGTCGCCGCTGGGCCCGCTGGTCAAGGCCGTGCACGACTGACCGTTCGCCATGTCACTGAAGCGTCACATGAATCAACCTCTCCCGACATGGTGAAGCCATGTAGCTGACACCTCCCTCTGTAATCGGTGCGCCACCTCATCCGGACAGCGAGTCCGGGGCTCAACCGAAAACAGGGGAACTGCATTGTCATATCTTACCGATGAAGCCCGCGCGCCATTTCGTACCGAAGCCGACGGACTTCCGGGGCCCGACAGCCTCGAAGCAATCGTCGCCCAAAATCCGACGCGCCGCACCTTGTTGAGAAACGGCCTGTTCGGCCTGTCGGTCCTTCCCGTGATGGCTCTTGCCGCGTGCGACGACACGAGCGGCGACCCGAGCGTCGTGGTCCCTCCGACCCCCACGCCGACCCCCACCCCTACGCCGACACCGCCGCCCAGTTTTGCGGCGAGCTTTGCCGCGGTCGCCGCGAACCAGAATGACGCAGTCACCGTCCCCGCGGGCTATACCGTCGACGTCCTGCTGAAAGCCGGCGATTCGGTCGAAGCGGGTGCGCCCTACAACGGTAGCTTCCCCGCGACCCCCGCGATCGCCGAGAAATGGGCCGGCGGCAACCACGACGGCATGGAATATTTCGCATTCCCTGGCGTCGATGCCAACAACCGCGGTCTGCTGGCGATGAACTACGAATATCCCGACTTCAACATCCTGATGGCGGGCACCTACAACCCCGCAACCGCGACCGCCGACCAGAAGGCGATCGCGCTCTCGGCCGTCGGCATCGGCGTCGTCGAGATCTCCAAGGGCAGCGACGGCAAGTGGACGGTGCAGGCAGGATCGACCTATAATCGGCGCTACACCGGCAACAGCAGCTATCGCGCCAGCGGCCCTGCCGCCAGCCGGATCTCGGGCACGATCAAAGGCATGCTCAACAATTGTTCGAGCGGCCGCACGCCGTGGGACACCTATCTGACCTGCGAAGAGACGATGGACAATTACCTCGACCCGACGCAGCCGGTGACGGACTATGGCTGGGTGGTCGAAATCGATCCGCGGCGCGAGCTTGCCGTCCCGACCAAGCGCACCGCGATGGGCCGTTTCAACCATGAAAACGTCGCGTTCATGACGAACAGCGCCAATCGCGTCGCTTTCTACATGGGCGACGACACCACGCCGGGCTGTATCTACAAATTCATCCCCAACCAGGCGTACAGCACGACGAACCGCGCCGCGAACACCGACCTGCTCGACAATGGCACGCTCTATGTCGCGCGCTTCAACGCCGACGGCACGGGCGAATGGCGCGCGCTGGTCGCCGGGCAGAATGGCCTGACCGCGGGCGCGTCGGACCCGGGCAATATCAGCCAGAGCACGACGCCGCCGGCACCGACGATCGTCAATTTCAACAATCAGGCCGACGTCCTGCTCAACACCCAGTCGGCGGCGCGCGTCGCCGGCGGCACCGTGATGGACCGCCCCGAGTGGCTGACCGTGGCGCCCGACAACAAGGCGATCTTCTGCACCCTGACCAACAACAGCGGTCGCCGTGTCACCGATCCGGCGAACCCCCGCGTGACCAACCTGCACGGGCATATTCTGAAGTTCCGCGAAGACGGCGATTCGCCGCTGGCGACCAAATTCACGTGGGAAATCTTCCTGACCGCGGGCAGCCCCACGCTGTCGGCGGGCGGCAGCAACCTCGTCGGCAATATCAACGGCGACACCTTCTCCAGCCCCGACGGGCTGCGCATCGATCCGCAGGGGCGCATGTGGGTGCAGACCGACCATAGCGTTCCGGGCAACTCGGGCGTTGCGGGCACGACGATCGACCAGGCCTTTGGCCACAACGCGATGTTCTACATCGACCAGGTCAGCAAGCTGTCGAAGCGGTTCCTTGTTGGGCCGGTCGGCTGCGAGATCACGGGGCTGGCCTACACCCCCGACCTCAAGACCTTCTTCGTCAATATCCAGCACCCGACGGGCAATTGGCCGGTCGCGGGCCAGCAGCCCCGCTCGTCGACCATCGTCGTGCGGCGCACCGACGCCCAGCCGGTCGGCGCCTGATCGCGCGCCGCCCGCTCTCTTTTGGGGGAGCGGGCGGCGGGCCTCAGACGAATTTCATATCGCCGAAAATCCAGCGCCACGGCGCACCGGTTTCACCCAATATCTCGCGAACGATCATCGGGAACGCCGCTTCGGCGCGGACGTCGTTCGACATGATTAGCACGCAGCGCTCGCCCTTTTCGAGGCAGACGAGTGTATTGCCGGTCGAATCATTGTGCCCGCCACGGAAAAAGGCGGCGCCCTGCGGCCCGGTGAAGGTGATCAGGCCGACGCTGGACGCAATGCCCGCCGACCGCTCCGCCGCCGGCGCATCATCCTGAAGCGTCGGGAATTGCGAGCGCGAACGGATCGCGAGGCCCGGTCGCAGCAGTTCGGCGCGCGCGGCCTTCGATAGCCCCTCCCCCGACACCAGCGCTGCAGCGAAATTGGCGAGATCGGTAATCGTCGTGTCCATCGACCCCGCGGCGCGAACGCGGCCGCGCTCGTCATGCGGTACCGCCTTACCGTCAAGTTCCCAGCCGTCGGCCAGATTGGCGGCAAAATCGGGTCGCCAGACAAGACTGCTGTTCGGCATCTTCAGCGGATCGAAAACAAGTCGCTGTATTTCCCTGCCCGCATCCAGACCCAGCCCCTTCTCGATCCCGAACTGCAGCAGCATGATCCCCTCGCCCGAATAGCCATAGCGGCTGCCCGGATCGAAATGGATGCGCAGCTTGCCGTCGGGTTCGAGAAAGGAGAAATTCGCAAAACCGGTGCTGTGGCCGAGTATCATTCGCGGAGTAATCGTGCGCCAGCGCTCGTCACCGGCCAGGTCGCCCCAATTGCCATAGGCGTCGAGATTGCCGTAATCGGGCAGCGGTTTCGCGAGCATCGCCGCAATCGGCCGGTCGAGATCGATCTTGCCCTCGTCAACCAACCGCAGCACCGAATAGGCGAAGACCGCCTTGGTCAGCGACGCGCCATACATGATCGTCTGCGGAGTCAGCGGATCGCCTTTGGCATTGCGCTCGCCGAACGCCTGCACCGAAACGACCTTGCCCTTATCGATCGTCGCGATTGCGAGGCCGCGTGCGCCGGTGGCGGTCATCGCCTGCCTCGCGGTTTGGGCGATCGCCGCGTCGCCCGGCATCGGCTTGGCACCTGCGGGCGCAGCCATCAGCAAAGGTAGCAGCCAACCGAATTTCGCAGCGCGCATTGCCATCTCCTGCCATCAAGACAGAGCAACTGCTATACCAATGCAATACACCTCGCAAGCCCTTGCGGTCAGGGCGCTTTTCTTTGCGGTGGAGGAGGCGGCGAACCATCGCGCGTCTGCGACATCAAGGTCACACACATCGTCCGGTGCACCGGGTGCCGCCCGCACGCGACGCCGGCATAACGGTGCGTCGCACGCAGCAGGCTGTGACGATGCCCGCGATCGGGGACGCCGTCGTCGATCAGCAGTTGGTCGACCACGCCCTCGGGGGTGTGGTGGCCATAGGTGATCACTTCGTTCACATAAGGTCCGCCGCCGCGCGCCTTCATCCGTTCGCCGGGGCCGCTGCCCTTCGTGTAATGACCGACCGCGCCCGACCGCGACTGGACCGCGACATGATCGGCCGCCGCGCGCGCCAGCGCATCACTCCACTCGAGTTCGGGGAGCGGCTTTTCGCGGCGGAGATCGCGGATCGCTTCATCGACCGCAGCGACGCCTTCGCGCGTCATGATGTCGATCTCGCTGTCGTCGTCGCTGACGAGGAGCTTGCCCTCGAAGCGCGGACGATAGTCGCGCAGATATTCGGCATAGGCCGCGGGATCGCTGCGAAAGCGATTGAGTTCGGTGAAAACGCCTTCCTCGAAACGGCTGGGCGCCGCGACGGCGGCGGTCGCGCCGATGGTCAGCAAGATGCAGGCGGCAAGAAGGAGGCGGGGTTTCGTCATGGCTGGAGCGATAAAGCCGCAAGTCTGAACCGTGCGCAACGGCAAAGACTGGCATCCGGCGCGACTTGGCGCTAGGGGCGCTGCAACACTGGCGCCCACTCAACAATGCGCCGAACCTCACGGAGTTTTTATGGGTTTCAAATGCGGGATCGTCGGCCTGCCCAACGTCGGCAAGTCCACCCTGTTCAACGCGCTGACCGAAACCGCGGCAGCGCAGGCGGCAAACTATCCTTTCTGCACGATCGAGCCGAACATCGGCAATGTCGCGGTGCCCGACGCGCGGCTTGAAAAGCTCGCCGCCATCGCAAGCAGCAAGAAGATCATCGCGACGCAGCTCGCCTTCGTCGACATCGCCGGCCTCGTTCGCGGCGCGTCGAAAGGCGAAGGGCTCGGCAACCAGTTCCTCGGCAACATCCGCGAAGTCGATGCGATCGTCCATGTGCTGCGCTGCTTCGAGGATGACGACATCCAGCATGTCGAGAACAAGGTCGATCCGGTCGCCGACGCCGAAACGGTCGAAACCGAATTGTTGCTCTCGGACCTCGAAAGCCTTGAGAAGCGTGTCCCCGCCTTCGCCAAGAAGGCCGCCCAGGGCGACAAGGAAGCGAAGATTGCTGCCTCGGTGCTCGGCCAGGCGCTCGACCTGCTCCGCGAAGGCAAACCCGCCCGGTTGACTGAACCCAAGGACGAGGAAGAAGCCCGCGTCCTGCGCACCGCGCAGCTGCTGACGTCGAAGCCTGTCCTCTATGTCTGCAACGTCGACGAAGGCAGCGCCGCGAACGGCAACGCCTTCTCCGAAAAGGTCTTCGCCAAGGCAGCCGCCGAGGGTGCGCAGGCCGTCGTCGTCTCGGCCGCGATCGAAAGCGAGCTGGTGACGATGGACATGGTCGACCGGCTTGAGTTCCTCGAAGAAATGGGCCTCCACGAAACCGGCCTCGCGCGCGTCATCCGCGCCGGTTACGAACTGCTCCACCTCATCACCTTCTTCACCGTCGGCCCTCAGGAAGCGCGCGCGTGGACCGTCCACACGGGTGCGACCGCGCCCGAGGCCGCGGGCGAGATCCACAGCGATTTCCAGAAGGGCTTCATCCGCGCCGAAACGATCGCCTATGACGATTATGTCACGCTGGGCGGCGAAGCGAAGGCGCGCGAAGCGGGTAAGCTGCGCGCAGAAGGCAAGGCCTATGTCGTCCACGACGGCGACGTGATGCACTTCCTGCACAGCTGACCCGCTTCTACGGGCCGGAATGCGTCCGGTAGTCTCGTAAGCCGCGAAAGGATCCGGGCCTGCAAAAGCGGGCCCGGATCCCGATAATTCATTCGGCCTTGTCGTATGCGAACTGCAAACCGGCGGTGCCGCCAGTCTGAATGAACAGGTCCATAAAGGCGGGGACCGTCGCACTCCGGTTCCAGTCGCGTTGAAGTTCGCAAAAGAGCTGAACCGTCGAGATAAGCTGGCCGCCAGCCTGTTCGATGCGCCGCAGCGCTGCGTCATGCGCATAGGATGACGTACCACCTACCGCGTCGACCGGCACGAACACCTCATATCCTTGCCTAAGCGCGTCGAGCGCGGGGAAGGTCAGACATGCTTCGGTCCATAATGCGGTCATGATGAGTTTCTTGCGGCCCGCCTTCTCGACGGCTTCACGAAATTCGAGATCTTCCCACGAGTTGATCGAGGTGCGGTCGTACGTCGGATAGTCGGCAAGCGCCGCCCGCACCTGCGGAACGGGCGGCTTGTTGAGTCCCGTCTTCACATTCACAGTCGAATGGATGATCGGCAGGCCATAGGTCACCGCCGCGCGTGAACAGCCGACGATGTTGTTGATCATAAGCTGCCGGTCCATCGACGCGATCGAACCCACCTGAACCGGCTGATAATCGATGATGATGAAGGTGGCGTTCTGCGGGGTCAAAAGATGGTCGGCAGCAGGATCGCGGATGGCTTCACTTGTCACGATATTCTCTCCTGAATTGCTTCCGGCGACGACCGCCGAAAAGGGCAAGCGCGCAAGAAGGCGGCCGCGAAACCGTCATGCGGCCGCAGTCGAATTCTGTGCATTCGATGAAATTGTCTCTCTTTCCCTGTCCACAGCGAACAGGTCATCCAGACAGCGGCGTTGCTTTTTTCTGCCGCCCCGTCGATCTATGAAACCCGCATATTTTCAGCAAGTACGGTCTTTTAGGATACTGTCAGATGGCCTCGGACAAACCCACATGCCCTGCCGAAATCACGATTGCGCTCGTGGCCGGGCGATGGAAATTGATGGTCATCCTCAGGCTTTTGACGAGAACGCATCGCTTTAACGAACTGCAGCGCGACCTCGGCAGGATCACCCACCGGACGCTCGCACGAACGCTCAAGGAAATGGAAGAGGACGGCCTTGTTCGCCGAAAGGACTATCGCGAGGTCCCGCCCCGCGTGGAATATTCGCTGACCGAAAAGGGGATCACGCTCGAACCCATCCTCGTGGAAATGGAGCGATGGGCGGAAGCGAGCGCGGCGCAAGGCCATCAGTGAACGAAGGCGACCACTTCCGCAGGCGTTTTAGCGAACTCACTACGGCTCGAATGCCGCCAGGATCGGGCACGGCCCTTTATCGCTCGCCGCGCATTGGTCCGCGAGACGTGCCAGAGCAGCGCGCGTCGCCGACATCTGCGCGATCTTTTCATCCAGAACATCGATCCGCGCTCGTGCCAGCGTCCGCACGCGGACGCGATCGTCGCTCGCCTCAAGCGCGAGCAGTTCGGAAATCTCGTCGAGCGTGAAGCCCGATGCCTGTGCCGAACGGATGAACTTCAGCCGGCGCAGATCATCTTCGCCGTAGCGGCGGATCCCGCCGCCCCAGCCGTCGCCGCCGCTGCGCGCGGGCGTGTCGAGCAAGCCGCGGCGCTGGTAATAGCGCACCGTTTCGACCCCGACATCGCCCGCGGCCGCCAATTTCCCGATCGTCAATTGCATCGCTTGACTCCGTACTATGGTACGGATGCCATATGGGGCGCATGAAACGCCAAGCAACCCTCCATCGCATGGTCATGCCGGGGCACACCTGCCCCTATGGCCTCAAATCGAAACATCTGCTCGAAAGCCGTGGTTTCACGGTCGACGACATCTGGCTGACGACGCGCGAGAACACCGACGCGTTCAAGGCCGAACATGGGGTCAAGACGACGCCGCAGACTTTCATCGACGGCGTGCGGATCGGCGGCCATGACGACCTCCGTCGCCATTTGGGGCTCAAGGTCGCCGACCCAAACGCGACCAGCTACACGCCCGTGATCGCTTTGTTTGCGATGACCGCGCTGATGGCGCTCGCGGCGAGCTTCGCGGTCGACGGCAATGCCTTCACCCTGCGCGCGGCCGAATGGTTCATCTCGTTCAGCATGATCGTGCTCGCGCTGCTGAAGCTACAGGACGTCGACAAATTCGCAACGATGTTCCTGAATTACGACCTGCTCGCCAAACGCTGGGTGCCCTATGCGAGCATCTATCCCTTTGCCGAAGGCCTCGCGGGCGTGCTGATGACCGCGCACGCCCTGCCCTGGCTGTCGATCCCGCTCGCCCTCTTCATCGGTGGCATCGGCGCGGTGTCGGTGTTCAAGGCGGTCTATATCGACAGACGCGACATCAAATGCGCTTGCGTCGGCGGTAGCAGCAAGGTGCCACTGGGCTTCGTCTCGCTGACCGAGAATGTGATGATGGTCGCGATGGCGCTGTGGATGGCGTGGATGTGGTTCTGACCCGCCCCACCATCCGTCATTGATGAAACACGGGACTGGGCTATCAGGGGCTTCGATTCGCCCCACGGAGCCCAGCCATGTTCAACCGCCGCCATTTCCTAGCCGGGGCGACCCTCGCCGGCCTTGCCGCGCCCGCGATTCTGCGCGCCGAGGGCGGCATCTTCCGCGAGTTTCCGTTCAGCCTTGGCGTTGCGGCGGGCGATCCGGCGAGCGATGGCTTCGTCATCTGGACGCGCCTCGCCCCCGAACCGATGGAACGCCACGGCGGGATGCCACTGGCGAATTTCCCGGTCGACTGGGAAGTCGCGAGCGACAGCGGTTTTCGCGACGTCGTCGCCAAGGGCACCGAACTCGCGCGGCCCGAACTCGCGCATAGCGTGCATGTCGAGGTTGCGGGGCTCCAGCCCGACCGGCCCTATTATTACCGCTTCACCGCAGGCGGCGAGCGCAGTTTGCGCGGCCGCGCGCGCACCCTGCCCGCCCCCGGCGCCAAGACCGATGCGCTGAAATTCGGTGTCGCCGGGTGCCAGCATTTCGAGGCAGGCTTCTTCGGCGCCTATCGCCACCTCGCGCGCGAAGACCTGGCCTTCGTCTATCATTATGGCGATTTCATCTACGAATATAGCGAGGACTATCTGTTCAATACCGGGCTGCCGACGCGCCCGGTGCGCAAACACGCCTTCCGCGCGCTCGTCGACGTCACTGACTTCCGCAATGCCTATGCGCAGCAGCTTGGCGATATCGACCTGCAGGCGGCGCGTTGTACCCACGCCTTCCTGTCGAGCTTTGACGATCACGAGATCCGCAACGACTGGGTTTCGGACGTCGACAATTGGAAGCTCGGACTCGACGTCAACGATCCCGAAGCCGCATCGCCCGAGGTATTCATGCTGAAGAAGCAGGCCGCGATGCAGGCGTGGTACGAGCATATGCCCGTGCGCAAGGCCCTGTTGCCGCGCGGCGGGATGGTCGCGATGAACCGCGAGTTCCGATACGGCGACCTGATGGCGATGCAATTGCTCGATACGCGGCAATATCGCGACGACCAGCCCTGCGATGACGGTTTCAAGCCCGCCTGTCCGGGCGTATTCGACAAGAATGCGCAGGTGCTCGGCAAGGCGCAGGAAGAATGGCTCGGCCGCAATCTCGCGAAGGGCGGCGCGACGTGGAACGCCTTTGCGCAGCAGATCACGATGATGTCGCTCGATCGGCGGCGGAAGGCCGACGAGCCGAAGAAGATCGTCAATCTCGACAGCTGGGCGGGCTATGAGGCGCCGCGCGAGCGCATCCTGTCGCGCATGGCGGGGCTCACGAACAATGTCGTGCTCACCGGCGACGAGCATCAGAATTTCTGCGGCGATCTCGTGCTCAAGGACAAGGTTGTGGGCGCCGAATTCGTCGCCACCTCGATCTCGTCGGGCGGCGACGGCAGCGACAAGCGCAACGGCACCGACGTGTTCCTGAGCCAGAACCCCGAGCTCAAATTTGCCAACGACCAGCGCGGCTATGTCGTGTGCGACGTCAATCGCGAGGCGTGGCAGACGCATTTCATGGTCGTCGACAAGGTGACGACGCCGGTGAACACTCTGTCGAAACGCGCGACGGGCGTCGTCGAGCGCGACGTTGCCGGGATCAAGATGGCGTGATGTGTCGCCGGACGGTCACATAAGGCCCATAGCGGACCCGACATGAACCGTATTCTCTCGCTGATCCTCGTCCTCCTTCTTCCTCTTGCGGTTCACGCAGAGGAGCCGAACGAGCGCAAGCCCGTGACTATCCTGATCTCGATCGACGGATTTCGCGCCGATTATCTCGATCGCGGCATCACCCCGAACCTTTCGCGCCTCGCGGCCGAGGGCGCGCGCGGCAAACTTCGGCCGTCCTTTCCGACCAAAACCTTCCCCAACCATTATGCGATCGTCACCGGCAAGCGGCCCGACACCAATGGCATCGTCGGCAACAATATGATCGATCCGCGGCGCCCCGATGTGCGGTTCAGCCTTGGCGATCCGAAGCAATCGCTCGATCCCTTCTGGTGGGACGAAGCCGAACCCGTGTGGGTGACGGCCGGCAAGGCGGGCGTGCGCAGCGCGACGATGTTCTGGCCGGGCAGCGAGGTCGCGATCCACGACAGCCGCCCGCCCGACTGGCTGCGCTACGACGCCGACATCGGCTATGCCCAGCGCGTCAACACGGTCCTCGACTGGATGCGCCGCCCGGCCGATATTCGACCCGCTTTCGTCACGCTCTATTTCGAGGCGGTCGACGATGCGGGCCACAAATTCGGTCCCGATAGCGCCGAGGTCAACGCCGCGATCACCGCGGTCGATGCGCGGATCGGTGAACTCGTCTCGGGGCTGACCGGGCTGGGTCAGCCCGCGCAGATGATCGTCGTCGCCGATCACGGCATGCGCGCGATCGACGAGGCACGCATAATCCAGCTCACCGACCTGATCGATCTCCCCAGCATCGTCGCGGTCGAAACCGGCCCCTATGCCGCGATCGAACCCGCCGCAGGGACCGACGACCGCGTATATAAAGCGCTGCTGAAACCGCATGATCATATGGCGTGCAGCCGCCGAGAGGATCTGCCGAAACGGCTGCACTACGGCCAGAACCCGCGCGTTGCCGCGATCATCTGTATCGCCGAACCCGGCTGGTCGATCATCGCGGGCACTCCCACATGGCCTGTGAAGGGCGGCGCGCACGGTTATGACAATCAGGATCCCGAAATGTTCGCGCTGTTCGTCGCGAGCGGGACGGGCCTCAAAGGCGATATCGGCATCGTCGACAATATCGAGGTCTATCCATTGCTGATGCGGCTGATCGGCGTCGCGCCGCTACCGAGCGACGCGACCGGCGAACTCGCCAAGCGCCTGCCCTGATCAGTCGCGCAGCACCGCCATTGCGTGGATCGACGCCGTCGACGCATTGACGATCTGGAGCTGATAGCGCCCCTGCGTCACGTCGAATTCAACCATCTTGCGGATGCCCGAGCAGGCGGGACCGTGGCCGTGCGTGACCGATTTCACCACCGCGCCGTCGCGGACGAGGTCGATCCACGCGCCCGCGTCGAGCGCGACGATGAGCCGGCCCGGCTTCTTCACGTCGATCGGGATCATGCCGCCGAATTTATAGACGTCGGGCTTGCGTTCGGGCGCCATACCATAACGCAGGCTCTCGAACTTGTGCAGCGGCAGCGCCGTCCGTGCCGGACCGAGCGGCGACCAGTCGGCGCCGAGATCGTCGCCGTAAGCATAGATGGTCTTGCTCGACGCATCGCGCGACCAGCCGGCGAGTTCGGGCGGCAAGACAGGTTCTGCCGGACAAGCCGCTGCCGGTTTTTCGGCGGGCGCAGCGAAAGCCGCTGCAGGCAATAGTGCAGCCAGCGACATGGCAATGATCCGAACCCGCATGCTATTTCCTCCCGAACAATTTCTCGACATCGTCCATAGCGAGCTTCACCCACGTCGGCCGCCCATGATTGCACTGCCCCGAATGCGGCGTGACCTCCATCGTGCGGAGCAGCGCGTTCATTTCGGCGACGCTGAGCGTCCGCCCTGCCCGTACCGATCCGTGGCACGCCATCGTCGCGGCAACCAGTTCCAGCCGCTCGCTGAGCCCCAGCGCGGCGTCATAACCCGCGAGATCATCGGCGATGTCGGTGACAAGTTTCTGGCAATTGATCGCCCCGAGCATTGCCGGCGTTGCGCGCACCATCACCGCGGCCGGGCCGAAGCGTTCGATCTCGACGCCGAGCGCGGCGAGCTGTGGTGCCGCAGCCTCAAGCCGGTCGCACGCGGGTTCGTCGAGTTCGACGACCTCGGGGAGGAGCAGGCCTTGCGACGGAACCGCCTGTCCTCCCATGCCACGGCGAAGTTGCTCTAACACGAGCCGCTCGTGCGCGGCGTGCTGATCGACGATGACGAGGCCGTCTTCGGCCTCGGCGACGATATAAGTTTTCGCGATCTGGCCGCGCGCAATGCCGAGCGGGTGCGCCTCTGCCTGCGGCACCGGCGCCGTCGCGGGTTCGGCGCGGCCCATCGGGAGCGCATCGCGCGGCGGCGCGAAATCGACAATGCGGTCGTGCAGCAACGCCGTTGTCGCGGCATCGCCCTCGGCGCCGAACAAATGCGTCGCCGGTGCGTGCGGATAGGGATAGTGCGCGGCGAACAAAGTTGGCGCCGGAGGCTGCGGCGCCACGGGCTCCTGCTGCCACGCCGCTAGCGCCGCTTCGGCGGGACGCTGGACGCTGCGGAACCCATGCTCGTCGAGCGCACGGCGGAGGCCCCCGACGATCATCCCGCGAACGAGCTGCGGATCGCGGAAGCGCACTTCGGTCTTCGCCGGATGGACGTTCACATCGACCTCGCTCGTCGGCACGTCGAGGAAGAGTGCGACGACGGGATGGCGGTCGCGCGCGAGCAGGTCGGCATAAGCGCCGCGAAGTGCGCCGACGAGCAGCCGGTCCTTTACCGGGCGTCCGTTGACGAACAGATATTGATGGTCGGCGATCCCGCGATTGTAGGTCGGCAGGCTGATCACCCCGCCCAGATGCAGCTCGCCGCGGTCGATATCGACGCCGATGCTGTTCGCGGCGAGATCGCGCTGGGTCAGCGCCGCGACCCGACTTAACTGGTCCTGCCCACCCTGCACATCGAGCACGCGGCGGCCGTCATGCTCGACGGCGAAGCCGATATCGGGCCGCGCCATCGCGAGCCGCTTCACGACGTCGAGGCATGCCGCATATTCGCTGCGCCCGCTGCGCAGGAACTTGCGCCGCGCGGGGACGCGCGCGAACAAATCCTCGACCATGACGCGCGTGCCCTTCGCGAGCGCCGCCGGCCCTTCAGCGACGACCGCGCCATTGTCGACGACGCGCTTCCAGCCGTCGCCGCCCGCAACGCGGCTTTCGAGCGTCAGCCGCGCGACGCTGGCGATCGAAGGCAAAGCCTCGCCTCGAAAGCCGAGCGTGGTAACATCTTCGATCGCGTCATCGGGCAGCTTCGACGTCGCATGGCGTTCGAGCGCGAGCGCCATGTCGGCGGCGGTCATCCCGCACCCATCGTCCTCGACCTCGAGACGCGAAATCCCGCCCTCGGCGATTCGCACCGAAATGCGAGTCGAACCGGCGTCGATGGCATTTTCAACCAGTTCCTTGAGCGCCGCGGCAGGTCTTTCAACCACTTCACCGGCTGCGATCCGATTTACTAGCTTTTCCGGCAGGCGACGTATTGACATGGCCGCTCTCCTAGCGCAGTCGAACGCAAATCGCGACCCATCCGCACAGCCCTGATCATTTTGTCCAGCCACCCCAAAAGGAAGAGCCGGAATCTCCCCCTGATTGTAGCTGTCGCCGGCCGGGCGCACGGGTAAAATCACGGTAGGGGCGTGTCCATCTGGGCGCGGCTTCATGACAGGAAGCAGTATCGATGTCCTTCTTTTCTCGCTGGTTCAAATTCAATTCTCAAGACATGGCTATCGACCTCGGCACCGCGAACACGGTCGTTTACGTGCGCGGCAAGGGTATCGTTCTGAACGAACCCTCGGTCGTTGCGGTCGAGACGCTGAACGGGATCAAGCGGGTGAAGGCGGTCGGCGACGACGCGAAGCTGATGATGGGCAAGACCCCCGACAGCATCGAGGCGATCCGCCCGCTGCGTGACGGCGTCATCGCCGACATCGATGTCGCCGAACAGATGATAAAGCACTTCATCACCAAGGTGCACGGCGGCAAGCCCAACGCGTTCCGCAGCCCCGAAATCGTGATCTGCGTCCCCTCGGGCTCGACCAGCGTCGAGCGCCGCGCGATCCGCGACGCCGCGTCGAATGCCGGCGCCAGCGAAGTGTGGCTGATCGAGGAGCCGATGGCCGCCGCGATCGGTGCCGACATGCCCGTCACCGAGCCGATCGGTTCGATGGTCGTCGACATCGGCGGCGGCACGACCGAAGTCGCGGTGCTCTCGCTCCGCGGCCTCGCCTATACCACGTCGGTCCGCGCAGGCGGCGACAAGATGGACGAAGCCATCGTCTCCTATGTCCGCCGACACCATAATCTGCTGATCGGCGAAGCGACCGCCGAACGGATCAAGAAGGATTTCGGCATCGCACGCATCCCCGCCGATGGCGTTGGCCTGACGATCCACATCAAGGGGCGCGATCTTGTGAACGGCGTGCCCAAGGAAATTTCGATCAACCAGGCGCAGATCGCCGAAGCCTTGTCCGAACCGATCGGCACGATCGTCGAAGGCGTCCGCATCGCACTGGAAAACACCGCACCTGAACTCGCGGCCGACATCGTCGATCAGGGCATCGTGCTCACCGGCGGCGGCGCGCTGATCGCCGAACTCGACGAACTGCTGCGCGACGCGACCGGCCTGCCGGTCACGGTCGCCGACGACCCGCTGACCTGCGTCGCGATCGGCACCGGCCGCGCGATGGAAGACCCCGCCTTCCGCGGCGTGCTCCAGCAAGCCTGATCGGACGGTAGCGTTTAACCATGGTCCGCCCGGCACATCGACGTCCGGGGCAATCCCGAAAGGCTCAGTACAGCCTGTTCGTTGCCTATGTCATTGCGGTGACAGGGGCAGTGGCAGGGCTGTTGCTGGCGATCCTGTCGGTCGTTGATCCCGTTGGCTTTGCCCAGTTGCGTGTGGCGAGCCAGGAAATCGCCGCGCCCATCGCGCGGGGATCGCGGTCGATTATCGGGTCGATTTCGGGCATCGACGATACCGTTGGCGCCTATGTCAGCGCGGGTACACAGAACCGGCGGCTGCGCAAGGAACTGGCCGACACGCGCCGCGAGCTCGTCGCGACCAGTTCGCTGCAGGAAGAGAACCGCCAGTTGAAGGCGCTGCTCAAGCTGCAAGAAACCGACAAGACCGCGCTCGCCAACGGATATCTGCTGACCTCAACCTCGACGAGCAGCAAGCGCATCGCGCTGCTCAGCATCGGTCGTAACCTCGGCGTCGCCGCGGGGCAGCCCGTACGCGGCGCCGACGGGCTGATCGGCCGTGTGCTCGGCGCCGGGCCGTCGGTGTCGCAGGTGCTGCTGCTCACCGATGTCGACAATATCGTCCCCGTCCGCCGCGCGCGCGACGGGCTGCCCGCGCTTGCCAGCGGTCGCGGCAACGGCGACCTCGACGTCCGCACGCTCAACATCGCGAACAACCCGTTCAAGCCCGGCGATATCCTCGTCACTTCGGGCACCGGCGGGCTCTATCCGCCTAACATACCGGTCGCGATCGTCGTGCGGCGCCAGGACGACGGCGCGCTCGCGCGTCCGCTCGCCGACCCCGGCAAGGTCGACGCGGTCTCGGTGCTGCGCCCCTACACCCCCGACAATATTGAAGCGCAGGGGCTTCCCGGCCCCGCAACGCCATCCGCCACCCCGCCCGTTCCCACCGGCGCGCCATGAACCAGAAGGGTCCGCGCCTCGGCGAACCGGCATCGCTGTGGCGGATGCGCTTCGTTCCGATCGCGAGCGTTATGTTCGCCTCGGCACTGCCGCTGATGCTGCCGCTGATCGCCAACTCGCCGGTGCTGCCGCCGCTAGGGCTGCTGTTTTTCCTCTGCTGGCAGTTATTGCGCGCCGAAATGTGGCCGGTGTGGATCGGGCTGCCGCTCGGCCTGTGGGATGATCTGTTCAGCGGGGCGCCGATCGGCACCGCGATGGGGCTGTGGACGGTTGCCAGCATCGCGATCGCCTATTCGTCGCAGCGCATCTATTGGCGCGGCTTCTTCCACGACTGGGCGATTGCCGCGGCGTCGGTTGCGATCATCCAATCGCTCGCGGCGGTGATCACCCACCCGCATGCCGCCACGGGCCGCGTCCTCGGCCTTGTCGTGCCACAGATTATCATTTCCACGCTGCTGGTGCCGCTGTTCATGCGTTTGACCGGCATGTTTGACAATTTCCGCTTGAGGCGCCGATAATCCCCAATGCCGCGTAAAAAGCCCCCCCCGATTACCGAAGCTTTCAGAGGAATTACCTTCACCCGCCGCGCGCTGGTCGTCGGCGGCGCGCAGGCGGCGGTCGGCGTCGCGCTGGCGGCGCGCATGGCGTATATCTCGGTCATCGACAATGACCGCTATGTCCTTGAATCGGAAAGCAATCGCGTCAACCTGACGCTCATTCCGCCGCGCCGCGGCTGGATCGTCGACCGCAGCGGCAAGGCGCTCGCGAACAACCGCGTCTCCTTGCGCATCGACATCATTCCCGACCGCCTCCACAACAAGGAAATGGTGCTGGGGCAGCTCCAGACGTTGCTCCGCCTCGACGGCGATACGATGGAACGCATCAACCGCGACCTCAAGGCCGCCTCGGGTTTCCAGCCCGTCGCGATCAAGGAAGACATGACCGAGGCCGAGTATAGCTCGATCCTCGTCCGCCTGCCCGAACTTCCCGGCATCGCGCCGCAGCGCGGTTTCGCGCGCAATTATCCGACCGGCGCGGCGGTCGGCCATCTGATCGGCTATGTCGGCGCCCCGAATGCCGAGGAATATCAGAAGGTCAAGGATCCGCTCTACATCACGCCGGGCTACAAGATCGGCAAGGACGGGCTGGAGAAATACTTCCAGGACATGCTGAAGGGCAAGCCCGGCGCCCGCCGCGTCGAGGTCACCGCGCGCGGCAAGGTCGTCCGCGATCTGTCGACGCAAGCTGACGTACAGGGCAACACCGTCCATCTGACGATCGACGCCGACCTGCAGGAATTCGTCGCGCGGCGCATGGGGCGCGAGTCAGGCGCGGCGGTCGTCATCGACTGCCAGAACGGCGACATCCTTTCGTTCGTGTCGATGCCGAGCTTCGACCCCAACAGTTTCTCGGACGGGATCAGCAGCAGCGAATATGCGTGGCTGCGCGGCGACGATCACCAGCCGCTGATCAACAAGGCGACGCGCGGCCTCTATCCGCCGGGCTCGACGCTGAAGCCGATGGCCGCGATCGCCGCGATCGAGCATGGCATCGATCCAAGCGAACGCCACACCTGCATCGGCGGCTACCGGCTCGGCAGCCGCTTTTTCCGCTGTCTCGGCAGGCACGGCAGCGTCGACATGGCGACCGCGATCATGAAAAGCTGCAACAGCTATTTCTATTGGGTCGCCCACCGGCTCGGCTATGACGCGATCGCGCCGACCGCGAAACTGATGGGGCTGGGCGAAGAGTTCCAGCTCGCGGGCAGCAACCAGCGGTTCGGCACCATCCCCGACAGCGCGTGGAAGATGAAGAAGTACGACCAGCCTTGGTCGGCCTCGGACTCGCTCAACGCGGTCATCGGCCAGGGCTATGTCAGCGTGAACCCGCTTCAGCTCGCCGTTATGGCGGCGCGCATCGCATCGGGTCGCCGCCTTTATCCGCGCCTCGTCAATCGGCATTTCAAGAACGAGCCCCTTCCCTTCTCGGCCGAAGCGCTCGCGACGGCGCGGCACGGCATGGACCTTGTCGTCAACGGGCCGGGCGGGACCGCGGGGCGCAGCAAATTGCCGCTCGACGGCATTGCGATGGCGGGAAAGACGGGCACCGCACAGGTGCGCGGGCTCAACACCGGCAATGGCAAGGCCGGGACATGGAAATTCCGCGACCATGGCCTGTTCATCGGCTTCGCGCCGGTCGATAACCCGCGCTATGCCACCGCCGTCGTCATCGAACATGGCATGGGCGGATCGCGCGCGGCGGCGCCGGTCGCCAAGGATTTCATGACCTTCCTCTTCGACCGCGAAAAGGCGATGGAAGCGCTTACCACCTTCGAGGCGGGCTGGGGCGGCACGATAAAGGAACGCATGGACCGCGACTATGCGGCGTGGAAAGCTGGTGCGTCAAAGCCCGACCCGGGGCTCGCGCAATGATCCCCGTCCCACCCGCCATCCAGCGCATCCCGTGGAAACTGATCGGAATATTGGCCGGGATCACCGGCTTCGGGCTGCTCGTGCTTTATTCGGCCGCAGGCGGCAGCTGGACGCCATGGGCGCTCAATCAGGGCGTTCGCTTTCTCGTCTTCCTGAGCGTGGCATTGGTGATCGGCCGCTTCCCGATCCGCATCTTCGAGGACTTCGCCTATATCGCCTATATCGGCGTGTTGGTCCTGCTGATCGCGGTGGAGCTTTTGGGCTTCGTCGGCGGGGGCAGCCAGCGATGGCTCAACCTCGGCTTCATGAACCTCCAGCCGTCGGAGCTGATGAAGGTCGCGATCGTTATCGCGCTCGCGCGCTTCTATGCCCAGCTGCCCCCCGGCAACACGCGGACCTTCACCGCGCTTTGGCCCGCGCTGGTGATGATCGGCTTCCCCGCCGCGCTCGTGATGCTGCAGCCCGACCTCGGCACCGCGCTCGCGATCTGTATCGGCGGCGTCGTCGTGATGTTCGTCTCCGGCCTGCCCTTCTGGTGGTTCGGCAGCGCGGCCGCCGCGGGCGCCGCGGCGCTGCCCATCCTCTTCTCTTTCCTCCACGACTATCAGCAAAAGCGCGTGCTGATCTTCCTCGATCCGGAGAGTGATCCCCTAGGTGCGGGCTATCATATCAGCCAGTCGAAGATCGCGATCGGGTCGGGCGGCATCGGCGGCAAGGGCTTCCTCAACGGGTCGCAAAGCCACCTCGATTATCTGCCCGAAGGCCACACCGACTTCATCTTCGCCACCATGGCCGAGGAATGGGGGCTGATCGGCGGGCTCGCGCTCCTGTTCGGCTTCTTCCTGCTGCTCCGCTGGTCGACGCGCGTCGCATTGAAGGCACGCACGCGCTTCGGTCAGCTAACCGCGGCGGGCCTCACGATGACGATCTTCTTCTACATCGCGATCAACCTGATGATGGTCATGGGCCTCGCCCCCGTCGTGGGCATTCCGCTGCCGCTCTTCTCCTATGGCGGTTCGTCGATGCTCACGATCATGACGTGCGTCGGCATCATGCTCGCAATCGAAAACGACAGCAAAACGGGCACGCGCCGCTTTCATTGAGAAAAAACTTGGCAAAAAACCATCGGGGGCATTGCCATCCCCCCAGAGCCATGATAGCGGGCCGCTCGCTTCGCAGCAAAGAGGGCTTCTTCTTCGCAGCAAGGCAGGCCTGAAATGGCAGTGGACGCATAGCTCAGTTGGTAGAGCAGCTGACTCTTAATCAGCGGGTCCTAGGTTCGAGCCCTAGTGCGTCCACCATTTCTTTCAAAGATTTGCACCCCGCACTTTAAGAAGATTCCATGCTGCTTTTCGGCAGACAACGATCGGGCACTCTTACGTAAGCGGACGCCCGGCCCGATCCCCAAAGCCACCCATTTGTCTCAAGCAGCTTCGTCTTCGTTAGTGAGGCTAAGAAGTGCGCCCGGAGCGGCGAACAAGTAACGCCATCGTGAGCAATGCTCCGACGCTCGACAAGCCCACCCATTCGAGCGCGCCGACCGCCCATCCGAAGCGGCTACCGGCGAGCAGTAATGCAATCGCCAGAATCGCAAATCCGCCGAGGCGCGCGTACGTCGTCGCTCGCCCAGCGAGCTTGCGCCCGGCCAGATCGCGTTGATGCCGTTCGCGCGAAAGGCAGAGCAAACCGAAGCCCGCGGTCGCGAGGAACAGAAGCAGCAAGTGGATCATGCGACCGTCGTCGAAAGCTTCTTTGTCGGCCGCTTGCCGCCTGCCGCGCCGGAGCTTGTCGATCGACGCAGCCTCTTTGCGGCGACCCAACCGAAGCCGGTGGCGATGATCAGCATGGCCGTGTCAAAGCCGGCGAACAGCCAGTCGCCCGTTCCCAGACTGGCCACCAGCGATCGGTCGGTCGTGAGCGCACTTACGAGGGGAACCGCAGCAAAGGCGGCCGCAGTCATGGCAAGCGCCTCAGTCCACGCCCGTGCCGATGAACGGACGGCCGACCAGACGAACACGGCGCCCCACGCGATGAAGAATGCAGCGATCTCGCGGCCGCTTCGCCCTGCCTCTGCAACGGGCAAAAGGCGGTTGGCGAGAAAATAGACGGCCATCGCGAACGGCAGTCCGGCTATCGCACCGATATTGAGCTTTTCGACAAGGCGAAAACCGAAATGCGGCCGCTCAGGATCGGCCAGTTTGGCGCGGCGCTTTACCGTCCACAGGATCAGCCCCGTGGCCACCATGACGCAGCCGGCAAGGCCAGAGAGGAAATAGAGGGCGCGCAACACGCCGCTGGAGAAGCGGCCGGCGTGCAGGCCGATCATCGTGCCCTCGGTCGCGGTCGCGGCGCCGGACGGATTATGTGCTCCGACCACCTTCCCGGTCACCCCGTCAAAGGTTAGCGAACGCTGCCGGACCGACATGCCCGAATCGGGAGCGGTCGATACGATGACCTGCGCAGTCCGATCGCCGGGGTTGAGGATGCGGATGCTTCCGGCGCCGGCGCCCCATGCGCGCTCGGCGCGCTCGATCAGCGGCGCCACGGCGATCAGCGGCGCAGGCCCTGCCTTCTCAGCAGGTGCCGGCCATGGAAAAGTCGCGTCGAAGAATTTTTGTTCGTCGGCATAGTTCGCGGCAATCCCCCACGGCATATAGTGGGTCGCGAGGCTGACGAGCCCGGTATAGGTGATCATCAGGATGAACGGCAGGAAGAGCACGCTCGACGCATTATGGGCGTCGAGCCAACTCCGCTGCCCCTTGCCGAGGCGGAACAGGAAAAAGTCGGCAATGATCTTCTTGTGGGTGACGATGCCCGAGAAAATCGCGACGAGCATCGCCATTGCGGCGATCCCGACGATCCAGCGCGCCCAGTACCAATTGATGTAATAAAGGTCGTAATGGAAGCGGTAGAGGAACTCGCCGCCCCGGGTCTCTCGCGCTTCGGTCTTGCGCCCCGCCCCATCTAGGCGCGCGTCGGTCGGCGCGTCCGCCGGCGCATCGGGGCCGTTGACCCAATAGAGTTGCAGGCCCGCAGCGCGTTTGCCCGCCGAATAGATCGACCATTCGCTGGCGCCCGGGGCTTCGCGCTCCAGCCAGCGCGTTGCTGCGGCAAAGCGTGTCGGGCCATCCGCCGGAACGCTTCGCACTTCGGGCGTCATCCACGCGGTAATTTCTTCCTGGAAGTAGGAAGAGGTGCCGGTGACGAAGATCGCGAACAGCAGCCAGCCCAGCAGCAGGCCGGTCCAGGTGTGAAGCCACGCCATCGATTGCCGGAAACCGTTCTTCACAAGCGGCCTCCCCAGGCGATGAAGCACCAGTCGACAAGCCCTGCGGCCATGCCGGTCGCGATCAGCCCGGCCCACAGCCGTCCCACCGAGCGCACCGCGAATGCGGTCATCGCAACACCCGCGAAGATGAGGAAGGACAGAAGCGTCGCGCCGACCGACGCCTGCTGGGCACCGCCAGGCAAGAGCCGCGCGAGCAACATGGTCAGCGCGCTGGTCACGGCATAGTTCAGCGGCACGGCGGCCAGCGCGCGCGCAGCCACGTCGCGCCATCTTGCGCCGCGTAAAATTTCGACCGCCCTGCTCATGGCGCCCCTATCGCAACATTGCGACTGACTCGCAATAGCCCAGTCATCCTCAAAAGCGGCGGCTGACCGTCAGGCGCCAGCTACGCGGTTCGCCCGGCGTGACGCGCGTGATGCAGCAGGCGTCGGGATAATAACGCTTGTCGAAGATATTGTTGACGTTGATCCGCGCTTCCCAGCCTTCGACGGCATAAGAGAGCCCGCCGTTGACCAGCACATAATTCGCAAGGACCATCATCGGGTCCTGCCACGGATAGGCGAAGCTATCATAGGTGTAGCGATTGCTGTTGTAGAGCAGCCCGAGATTGGCGCCGAGCCCGGCGAGCGGTCCCGATTGCACCTTATAATGGCCGAACAGCGTCGCATTATGTTTCGGGATGTTGGGCAGCGGCGTTCCCGGCGGCGCAAATTCATCTTCAAGATAACGCCCGCGGATATAGGTATAGGCAAAGTCGAGCCCGAAACCCGAGCCGGGCCGCCAGTGCAGCTCAAGCTCGGCGCCCTTGGCGCGCTGTTTGCCCGAGACGATCGAGAAGAGCGGGAATTGCGGGTCGGTCATCAGCACGTTCGAGCGCGTGAGCTGATAGGCGGCGATCGAGCCGCCGAGGCGCGCAGCGGCGATGTTGAACTTCGCGCCCGCCTCGATATTGCGGCCGCGTTCGGGGGGCGCCTGCCCGATCACCGACGGATTGCCGTCAGCATCGACTTCGCGCACGATCTGCGATCCGAATTGCGGGGTGAAGGATTTGGCATAGTTCGCATAAAGCGAAACCCCGGGTACGGCTTCCCATGTCGCGCCGATCCGCGGCGAGAAAGCGGTTTGCGGCTCACCGTTGAACTTCGCCCGGTCCCAGCGGCCGTTGAGCGTCAGCGTCAGCCGGTCGCCGATCTCGATATGGTCTTGCACGTAAAAGCCAAGCTGGCGGCCGGTATCATGCCCCGAATAGGGCGCCGGGGTCGGGACCAGCGGCAGCGAATAGTCGGAATTATAGACGTTGAGCGGGAAATGCGTCTGGTCGAAATCGCCGTCGCCCTCATAGCGCGAATTGGTCCGGCGATAATCGACGCCGCCGAGCAGATTGTGGCGGAGCGGACCCGTGTCGACTTTCCATCTCAGCCGGCTGTCGGCGAGGAAGGATTTGAACGTCTCATCATAGGGGCCATAGTAGAAGCGCCCGATCGTCGTGCCCGTCCCCGCAATGGGATTACCGTCGTCACCCAATTCCTCGTCGAGGAAATCGCCCGCGAACATCCAGCGATCCCAAAAGGTCGTGCGGTGCATGTAACGCGCAGTCGCATTGAATTTCAGACGGTCGGTGAAGCCATGTTCGAAGATCGCGCTGATCGTCTTGCGGTTCTCGTTCTGCACCGCCTTTTCGTCGCCATCCTCGCCGACCGCAAAATCGATCGGCAGGCGATAGCCGTTCGCCAGCGGGAAGACCGTGCCATAGGCGTTGAGCGGCGCCCACGGATTGTCATGGTCGCGTTTCAACGTCCCGATCAGCGTCAGCCGCGTGTCGGGCCCGGCCTGCCAGCTCAGCGACGGCTGAAGATAGAGTCGGTTGTATCCGGCATTGTTCACGAAGCTGTCGGAATCGCGGTAGAGCGCCACGAAACGCGCGGTAAAGGCGCCCTCACGGTCGAGCCGCATATTGGCGTCGATCGCGCCCTCGACCAGATTATAGGATCCGGTCGAGAATTGGATGTCGAGGAAATCCTGGCTTGCGTCGGGACGCTTGCTGACGAGGTTGATGATCCCGCCGAGCGGTCCGCCGCCGAACAGCGACGAGGCGGGGCCCTTCACGACCTCGATCGATTCCAGCCCGACGAGTTCGTTGTTGCTGCCCCCGCCGCCAGCCTCGTTCAGCAAACCATCGAGATAAACACTGCCATAGGCCGCATCGAAACCGCGGAGCGAATAGGCGTCGTAAAAGCCATAGGTGCTGCTACGCGCGGCGCCCGCGACCGAGAAGAGCGCGTCGGCGAGGCGCGTCACGCCGCGCTCGCGGAGTTGCTCGGCGCTGACGACCGAAATCGCCTGCGGCAGTTCGGCAAGCGGGATGTCGGACTTGCCCGAATTCACCTCGCCTTCGAACCGCTCGCCAGTCACGACGATCGTGCTTTCGCTGCCTTTCGAAGACTCCGCGTCATTTGCGACTTCGGCCACTGCCATTGCGGGCACGACGGCCGCCGACAACATCAGGCAAGCGATAAAATTCCGCATGGCAAACCCCTTTTTTTCCTGCGATCGGAACGTCAATTCTGCAGGATCAGAAGCGGTAGCCGAGCGTGCCCATCACATTGCGCGGCGCGCCGACGAAGCAGTCGCCGCGAGCAAGGCAGGAGGCGAAATATTTGTTGTTGAGCAGGTTCGTCGCGTTGAGCGCGAAGCGCCAATTGTTCCAGCTGACCTCGGCCAATGCATCGACCGTCGTGCGCGATGGCGTAACGATCGACCAGACAGGGCTCGTCGAGACGCTCTTGCCGCTATAGACGACGCCGCCGCCGAGGCGGAGCTGCGCGTCCTCGGGAAGGCCGAAGGTCTTGGTCGACCACAGCGACGCGGTGTGGCGCGGCATATAGTCGAGGCTGGTGTTGGTTTCGGACTTGAGTTTGGAATAGCCGTAATTGGCCAGCAGCTCGAAATTGCCGGGCAGCGTGTGGCTGGCCTCGATCTCAAAGCCCTTGGTGTTCAGCTCGCCCGACTGGGTGGTGCCGCCGGCGGCGAGATAGAGGACGCGGTTGCGCTCCTTGATCTTGAAGGCCGTCGCGGTGACGAGCGTGTTCGGCGTCGGCTGCCACTTCACCCCGGCTTCATATTGCGTGCCGGTCTGCGGCCGATAGGGATCGCCAAAGGTGCCGTCGCCATTGTCGATCCGGCCGGCGACGGGCAGGAAGCTTTCGGTATAGCTGAAGAAGGGCGAAATGCCCGCGCCGATCTCGCCGATGATCCCGGCGCGGAAGGTCGTCGCATTGTCCTTCTGCCCCGACGATCCGGTGACGCGGTCGCGGCGCGCGCCCAGCACGACCGAGACGCGGTCGAAGAAGCGGATCTGATCCTGGACATAGACGCCCAGCTGCTTCTGGCTTTCCTTGGTGAAGTCGCCGCTGGGGTCATAGGTCAGCAGCGCGTCATAATCGATGTCATAGAGGTCGACGAGCTCGAAGCCGCCGGCATAGCGTTTCTGCACCTTGTTCCAGCTGTAATCGATGCCGACGAGCAGCTTGTGCTCGATATTGGCGCCGGTGTTGAAGTTAAACTGGAGATTGTTGTCGGTCGAAAAGACATTCATCCGCGCGTCGCTGGCGTCGGCGATCAGCGCGATCGTGCGACCGTTGGTGCCATAGACCGAGAAGGGGTCCTGCGGGTTGGTGTAGCTGTCGGCATAATGGGTGTTATATTCAAGGTCGCTGTCGATATAGCGCGCCTTGAGGCTCAGCTTCACATTGTCCGAGAAGCGGTGCGTGATCGACCCGCCGCCCTGCAGCGACCGGCCATTATAGCGATCCCAGCCCGCCTTGCCGACGAAGGTATAGCGATCGAGCTGCTGGCCGGCGACCGTGTTGGGCCGGAAGGTGCCGATGATCGGCAGGAATTGCGAGGTCGAGCCGGTGTCGTCCTCCTGATAGAGGCCGGTGAGCACCACATCGGTGTCGGGGGTCGGCTGCCAGCGGATCGAGGGCGCAAACATTACGCGGTCGTCGGGGACATGGTCGACATAGGTGTCGGCATCGCGCGCGCGGCCGACAAAGCGGACCGCAAGATTGTCGGCGAGCGCGAGATTCACGTCGCCCAGCACTTCCTTGCGGTCAAAGCTGCCATAGACGAGATTGATTTCGCCGCGCGTCGTGAAGTCGGGCGTCTTGCTGACGAGGTTGACCAGACCGCCGATCGACCCTTGCCCGAACAGCACCGAGGCCGGCCCGCGCACGATCTCGACGCGCGAGAAATTATACGGGTCCGATGTGATCGACGCATAATAGGAGAAAATGTCGCGCATGCCGTCGCGGAACTGCAGCGCGTCGAGCCCGCGGACGTTGAAGCCGTCGACGCGCGTGTCGCGGCCATAGGGATTGGCGAGGACACCGGCAGCATATTTCACCGTATCGCTGATGCTGATCGCGCCCTGCGCCTGATATTGTTCGGCGGTGATGACCTTGATAGGCTGCGGCAGCTCGGTCAGCGCGGTGTCGGTCTTGGTTCCGGTGTAGCCGGTGACCACAATCATGTCCTCGCCGGTCTCCGCATCGGCTTCGGCGGTGGCGGCCTCGGCGGCGGCATCGTCCGCGCCTTCCCCGGCCCAAGCCGGATTGACAGCAAAAGCCATTGCGGCGGCTCCGCAAAGCGCGATCATTCGGACGGTCATGTCGTTCCCCTTTTTGCGACTCAATCTCAATTAGGGGTGGCGGCTATAGCGAACGCCCCGCAATGGCAAGCTAGTAATAATCATTTGCAATAATGCTCACCTGCGGTCACACAGCGGACAATCCATGTTCGACAAAGAGGGATATCCATGAAACAGACTTTTGCGGCCGCCTTGATGGCCTTCGGCTTCCTCGCGTCACCCGCGGCGGCGCATGAAGTGTGGATCGAGCGCGACGGCACTGCGCCCGCGCGCATCTATCTCGGCGAACCGGCGGAGGCTGTTCCGGAGAATGGCGATCCCGAGTTTCCCAAACTGAAGACCCCCACCCTATTCGCCGAAAGCCGCGATCGTCCCGCGCCGCTCGTGCGCCGCGCCAATCATATCGAAGCCGCAGTGTCCGCGGCCGGCGACCTCCGACTGGTCGACGAGAATGTGTTCGAACCCTGGGCGGGCGAAGACGGCAAGCTGCAAGGCGTCGTCTATCATGCGCGCGCCGGGCGCGCCGAAACGCGCCACGCGCTCGATCTGGAAATCGTCCCGCTCACGGCAAACGGCAACCGCTTTGCAGTGTTGTGGCAGGGCAAGCTCCTGCCCGGCGCCAAGCTGACGGTGATCGACCCCGATCGCTGGACAAAAGCCTATGTCGCCGACGACAAGGGCGTCGTCACCGCACCCGAGCGCGGCAAAGGTCGCTATCTGCTTTCGACCAGCAACGAAGTCGCGGGCGAACGCACGCTCGGCGGCAAGACCGTTGCGAGCACGGTGCACGTCTCGACCTTGACCTTCGTAACGCCCTGAGCGTGAGGGCCCGGCCTTAGCACCGATTTTTAGTCAGGGTGGCATCGAGTCCGGCGCCACCCTGACTATCAGCTATTTTGCTTCGGGCACCACGGCCATCGAGATCGCGGAAGGAAAATCGCGCGAATGGAAGACCGAATGGGTCTGCGCGCGATAGTCCCCGGATTTTGCTTTCAGGATATTGGGCACGAAGGTCTGCGGGTTGCGGTTGATCAGCGGGAACCAGCTGCTCTGCACCTGGACCCCGATACGGTGCCCCTTCCGGAACACATGCGACGCCGAATGCAGGTCGATCTTATATTCGAGCGCCTTGCCCGGCTTGATCGCTGCCGGTTTTTCGTAACTGGCACGAAAGCGGCCGCGGAACACGTCATTCGCGATCATTCGCTGGCGCCCGCGCAAACCCTCGGGGGTCGCCGCGTCGGACGGATAGATATCGACCAGCTTGACCACCCAGTCGGCGTCGGTGCCCGTCGTGCCGGCAAACAGCCGCGCCGCGATGTCGCCCGCGACGGTGATATCCTCCGCCAGCGGCTCGGTCTGCCAGAATAATACGTCCTTGCGCTTCGTAAAGGGGGCTTGGTCGTCCGCTAACCACGTCGACCACTCCGATCCCGGCCGCATGAACGGCTTCAATATCGCCCGATCGCGATAGGGCACCGGGTTCGCCGGGTCCGAAACGAAACTGCTGGCGCCCTTGCGCGACTGCGGGGCGTCGAAGGAGAGCTTGCCGTCGGGATGCAGATAGAGGCTGCGCTGCTTGCCCTCGACTGCGGGCCAGCGCGAAAGGCGCTGCCACTTGTTGCTGCCCGACTGGAAGACCAGCGCCTCGGGCTGATCGAGCTTGCCGACGCCTTTCAGCCAATAGCGAAACCAGGGAAGCTCGACGGTGCTGCGAAACCATTCGCCCGTCTTTCCGCCCAGTTCGAACGGGCCGTATTTGCTGCCTTCGCCGCGCCAGCCGCCGTGGTTCCACGGCCCGACGACCAGATAGTTCAGGCCGCGATCATCGCCTTTCTCCTGATTGGCATAGATCGTCATGGGGCCATAAAAATCTTCCTGGTCCCACCAGCCGGCGACGATCAGATTGGGGACCCCAACCTTCGCCGGCATCATGTGCGAAGTCCGGCTATCGCGCCAGAAGCTGTCATAGTTCGGATGCGAAACGAAGTTCTGCCAACTTGGCATCGAGCGGCCGAGCAGCCGCTGGTCCATATTGGCAAGATCCGTCTGTTTCAGATACCAGTCATAGGCATCGTCGGTGCCGAAATCGAACGCATTCATCGTCCGCCCATCGGTCTCGAGCGCCGACACCCACGACCAGGCATAATCGAGCCGGAAGGCACCATTGTGCAGAAAGTCGTCGCCGATGAACATGTCTTCGGGCGACGCCTGCGAGGTCACCGCCTTGAGCGCGGGGTGCGGATTCACCGTCGCCACGGCGGCGGTCCAGCCGCCGTAGGACACCCCGAACACCCCGACCTTGCCATTATTGCCGGGCAGCTTTTTTACCAGCCAGTCGATGCTGTCATAGGTGTCGGTCGCCTCATCGATGCCGTCGGCGGTCTTCTTGAGCGGCCGCAGGTTCACGAATTCGCCTTCCGAGCCGAACCGGCCCCTGATGTCCTGAAAGACGAAGATGAACTTGTCCTCGGCCAGCTCGCCATAGCCCCCCGCCTTGCTGAGCCCGGTGTCGATACGGGCCTTGGTAAAGCCATAAGGCGACCGCGTCATAAGGATGGGGAGTTCGCCGACATGGCCCTTGGGGCGCCAGACCTGCGCGTGCAGGCGGACGCCGTCGCGCATCGGAATCATCACATCCTGCGCTTCATATTCCGACAGGCTTTCGGCGACTGCAACCGACTGGCTTGCCGCCGGTTGAACCATCGCCGGCCCGCCAACAACGACGCCCAGCAGAAGAGCGGACAGCGCAAAACCATATGGAATCAGGCCTCTGCGCATAGCCGCACTCTCCCTCGCCTTTTTCGAACTGTTCTAGACATCAGCTGGAAAACCGGGTCGCACTCTCGCACGACCCGGTTTCCAGCCGACGACGATTTGCGTTAGAAATCGACCCGCGCGCCGACGGTGAAGTACCGTCCCACGACGTCGTACAACGTGCTGTTGACGGTGATCAGCGGCGGATCGCGGTCGAAGACATTGTTCACATTGCCGAACAGCGTGAAGCGATCGTCGATCTTGAACCGTGCGCCGAGATCGACATAGGTCCGCGAGGCGATCCGGTTGTTGATCAGCGTCGTGCGCGTCCGGTCGTAATTGCCGCCATCGATGTAACGCGCGCGGATGTCGAACCCGACGTTGCTGTCCTCATAGGTCGCGCTGAGCGTCCCGCGCCATTTCGGCGTCGCGCGCTGCACCGAATCGCCGACGTCGCCCGCCGTCTCGACGCGGGTAACGCCGGTATCGAAAACCAGCTTGTCGACATAGGTCGCGAGCGCGCGAAGCCGGATGCTGCCACCCGCGGCCAGC
>Ga0209257_1000846_pt1 | contig 43824 bp, 47 predicted proteins | sample AraplaCvi_mCL_r2_FD_184277 | JGI IMG/M metagenome (GOLD analysis project Ga0209257, IMG submission 184277) | Arabidopsis root microbial communities from North Carolina, USA - plate scrape MF_Cvi_mCL_r2 (SPAdes) (version 2) | ecosystem: Host-associated > Plants > Roots > Endosphere | place: USA...
GGTTCCCGAAGGCGTTCGGTTTCAAGCTCGACGACTTCTGGGGCAAGGTGTCCTTCTGGTTCTGGCTGGCCGGCTACTGGTTCGCCTTCACGCCGCTGTACGTGCTGGGCCTGATGGGCGTGACGCGCCGCATGAGCCACTTCGAGGATCCCTCGCTGCGGATCTGGTTCCTGATCGCCGCCTTCGGCGCGGTCCTGATCGCGGTCGGCATCGCCGCGTTCCTGATCTGCATCTACGTCAGCTTCCGCAAGCGCGAGCAGCTGCGCGACGTCACCGGCGATCCGTGGGACGGCCGCACGCTGGAGTGGTCCACGTCCTCGCCGCCGCCGGCCTACAACTTCGCCTTCACGCCGGTCGTCCACGACACCGACGCGTGGTGGGACATGAAGCAGCGCGGGTTCACGCGCATGCGTGATGGCTTCCTGGCCGTGCACATGCCGAAGAACACGCCGGCCGGCCTCGTGCTGGCGGTGCTGAGCACCGGCGTGGGCTTCGCGATGATCTGGCACGTGTGGTGGCTGGCCATCGTTTCGTTCCTGGCCGTCGTGGCCTACGCGATCTGGCACACCTTCAACTACGACCGCGATTACCACATCCCCGCCGCGGAAGTGGCTGCAACCGAGCACGCGCGCACCGTGCAGCTGGAGACGTTCCGTGTCTGAGCCCATCGCATTGACCCGTGAAGACGGCGCGCCGGTGTTCCTCGACACGGAAGGCCGCCATCATCCGGAGAACGGCTCGCTGCTCGGGTTCTGGATCTACCTGCTCAGCGACCTGATGATCTTCGGGTGCCTGTTCGCCACCTTCGGCGTGCTGGGCCGCAACTTCGCGGCTGGCCCGTCGGGTGCGGACCTGTTCGACCTCAAGCTGGTCGCGGTGAACACGGCGGTACTGCTGGTGTCGTCGATCACCTACGGCTTCGCCATGATCTCGATGCAGGCGCGCAACAAGCGCGGCCTGATCGGATGGCTGATCGTCACGGGCCTCCTGGGCGCGACGTTCCTGGCGATCGAACTCTACGAGTTCCACCACTTCATCCACATCGGCGCCGGCCCGCAGCGCAGCGCGTTCCTGTCCTCGTTCTTCGCGCTGGTGGGTACGCACGGCCTGCACGTGTTCTTCGGCGTGATCTGGCTGATCGTGCTGTGCCTGCAGGTGCGCAAGCACGGCCTGACGCGCGCCAACACGCGACGCATCGCCTGCCTGTCGATGTTCTGGCACTTCCTCGACGTCGTGTGGATCGGCGTCTTCACCTTCGTCTACCTGATGGGCTCGCTGCGATGAGTGACCACGCACACCACGACCACGACGACGACTTCCTCGATACCGGCATCCCGCACGTATCGAAGAAGGAGTACCTGACCGGCTTCGTGCTGTCGGGCGTCCTGACCGCCATTCCGTTCGCCCTGGTGATGGGCGGACCGGGCGTCTCCACGCCGCTGCTGATGCTCGTCCTGCTGGCATTCGCGGCCGTGCAGGTGGTCGTGCACATGGTGTACTTCCTGCACATGAACGCGAAGTCCGAAGGCGGCTGGAACGCGCTGGCGCTGATCTTTACCGTCGTGCTGGTGGTGATCGTGCTCAGCGGTTCGTTGTGGGTCATGCATCACCTCAACACGAACATGATGCCGGGCGCGCACGAGATGCAGGAGATCATCAGGAACACGCCGTGAGGCGCGTCCCTTGAGCGAGCCTGCCGACACGCATGCGAAGCCCCAGGGGCGAAGCGCCTGGGTGTTGGCGATGTTCACCGCGCTGTTGTCGGTCGCGTTCGTCGGCTTCCTCGCACTCGGCGTCTGGCAGGTTCAACGCATGGCGTGGAAGCGCGATCTCATAACCCGCGTCGATGCGCGGGTGCACGCCGCCCCCATTGCGGCACCGGCTCGCGCGCAGTGGCCGGCCGTGTCGGAAGCCTCCGACGGCTATCGCCACGTCAGCGTCGCCGGTCGCTTCGTGCCCGGCATGGAGACGCGCACGCAGGCGGTCACCGAGCTGGGCGCGGGCGCGTGGTCCCTGGCGCCGCTGCAAACCGATTCGGGTGATTACGTGCTCATCAATCGCGGCTTCGTGCGCGCCGGCGACGCCGCTGCGCCGCCACCGCAGGGCAGGGTGGTCGTCAACGGCCTGCTGCGCATCAGCGAGCCCGGCGGCGGCTTCCTTCGCCATAACGACGCCGCACAGCAGCGCTGGTACTCACGCGATGTCCCGGCCATCGCGCGATCGCACGGCCTGCCGACCGATCGCGTTGCGCCCTTCTTCATCGATGCCGACCGCGAGGACTCCTCGAAGTTGTGGCCGCGCGGCGGCCTGACGGTCGTGAAGTTCCGTGATTCACATCTGTCCTACGCGCTGACCTGGTTCGGCATGGCACTGCTGACGCTGGTCGGCGCGGCGTTCGCGTTCGCGTCCGAACGCCGGGTGCGCCATGATTCGCGCCAACCGAACGCGTGACCCTGTCCAGCCCGCCATGCCCGCACGAACCATCCAGGACGAAGTAGCCGCCGACGCGGAACGCAGGATGCCCGGCGCCGCGCGTTCGCGCGGCAGCGCGGGCCTGCGCAACATGCAGCAGCTGATCCAGCTGCGCTGGATCGCGGTCATCGGGCAGGTCGCGACGATCCTCGTCGTGCATTACGGCCTGGACATCGGCCTGCCGCTCAAGCCGATGCTCATCGTGCTGGCGGCGCTCGCCCTGTTCAACATCGCAAGCCAGCTGTGGTGGCGACGACGCGAGCACGCGTCGGGCAATGCGCTGCTGGTCTCGCTGCTGGTGGACGTGGCATCGCTCACGATCCAGCTGTTCCTCTCCGGCGGCATCACCAATCCGTTTGTGTTCCTGTACCTGTTGCAGGTGGTGCTGGGTGCCGTGATCCTGCGCGCGCCGCGGAGCTGGGTCATCGCCGCGGCCGCAGCGTTCTGCGTCACCGGGCTGGCGCTGGTGCGCACGCCCATCGCGCTCGCCATCGAGCCCGAACGCGGCCTGGCCGACCATTACGTGCAGGGGCTGCTGATCTGCTTCCTGCTGATCGCCGGCCTGCTGGTGGTGTTCCTCACGCGCATCGGCCGCATCCTGCGCGAACGCGATGCGCGCCTGGCGGAACTGCGCCAGCGCGCCGTCGAAGAAGAACACATCGTGCGCATGGGCCTGCTTGCTTCGGGCGCCGCACACGAACTGGGCACGCCGCTGTCGACGTTGTCGGTGATCCTCGGCGATTGGCAGCACCTGCCGACGATCGCCTCCGAAGGCGAGCTGCACCGCGATGTCGTCGAGATGCAGTTGCAGGTGGCGCGCTGCAAATCCATCGTCACCAACATCCTGCTTGCCGCCGGTGGGCCGCGCGCCGAAGCGCCCACCGAAACGGGCCTGCACGCGATGCTCGACGACCTCGCGGAAGAGTGGCGGCAGGCGCGCAACCCGCCCTCGTTCGCCTATGCGAACCGTTGCAGCCGGGATCCGCTCATCGTGTCCGACACGGGGCTGCGGCAGATGGTGTTCAACGTGCTCGACAATGCGCTGGAAGCCTCGCCGGGCTGGGTCGCCCTCGATGTCCATTGCGACGACGAAGCACTCATCCTCGACGTCAGCGACGCGGGTCCCGGATTCGCGGGAGACGTTCTCCAACGGTTGGGCTCGCCGTACAACACCAGCAAGGGTCGCCCGGGCGGCGGGCTAGGATTGTTCCTCTCGGTGAACGTTGCGCGTACGCTGGGTGGCACCCTCAGGGCGAAAAACCGGCCGCAGGGCGGCGCGGTGGTCACGATGACGCTCCCGCTGTCGGCCATTGCCATCGAAGAAGACCACGATGACGACGAAGACTGATCGCCGGCTGCTGATAGTCGAGGACGACGAAGCGTTCGCGCGCACGCTCGTGCGTTCGTTCGAGCGTCGCGGCTACCAGGTCCGGCACCTCACGGGCGAGGAGGGCATGCCCGCGCTGCTGGAAGACTTCGCGCCGACGCATGCCGTCGTCGACCTGAAGCTCGCCGGCGGCGCCTCGGGCCTTTCGAGCGTGAAGCAGCTGCACGCGTTCGATCCCGATCTCGTCATCGTCGTGTTGACCGGATACGCGAGCATCGCCACCGCGGTGGAGGCGATCAAGCTGGGAGCTCGCCATTACCTCGCAAAGCCGTCGAATACCGACGACATCGAGGCTGCATTCGATCGTGCGGCGGGCGATACCGACGTGGAGCTGACGCAGCGCACCACGTCGATCAAGACGCTGGAGTGGGAACACATCCACGAGGCGCTCGCTGCGAGTGATTTCAACATCTCCGAGGCTGCACGCCGACTTGGCCTGCACCGCCGCACGCTCGCGCGAAAGCTGGAGAAGCGGCGGATCAAGTAGCGGCAGCGGTACGCGCGTTCAGCAACATCAAGGGGCGCCGGTATTGGTGTCCGCGTGATCGTCTGCGCACATCGCGCTGCCTGCCTGGATGGTAACGTCCGCCTTCCATGCCGCCTGGCTCAGGGAGAATCGCGATGGTCAGCAAGAAGATCGCCAAGAACTCGGTTTGTCTGTGGTACGACCGCGACGCACTGGATGCGGCGACGTTCTACGCGAAGACGTTCCCGGACACGACGGTGAATGCGGTGCATCACGCTCCCGGTGATTTTCCCGACGGCAAGAAGGGCGACGTGCTGACGGTGGAATTCACGGTCATGGGCATCCCGTGCATCGGCTTGAATGGCGGTCCTGCGTTCAAGCAGGACGAAGCCTTCTCGTTCCAGGTCGCAACCGACGACCAGGCCGAAACCGATCGGTTGTGGAACGCGATCGTCGGCAACGGCGGCAAGGAGAGCGCGTGCGGCTGGTGCAAGGACAAGTGGGGCCTGTCGTGGCAGATCACGCCGCGCGCCCTGATCGAGGCGATCACCGACCCCGATCCCGCCGCGGCCAAGCGCGCGTTCGACGCGATGATGACGATGCAGAAGATCGACATCGCAACGATCGAAGCCGCAAGGCGAGGCTGACGCCGCAGCCGTCTGCAGCTTCGCTTTCCCGGGCCACGAAGGCCGGGGGCATTGCCGGGCAGGACTTCTGGTACGGGTCCGGGCAGGTCCCGCCGCTATAGTGGCGGGCACCTATCCCAGCCAGGGGCGTTGCAGTGATCAGGTCCAGCCTTCCGCTCGTCGCTTTGCTCGCAGCAGCCACCACCGCATCGGCCGGTGCGGTACACGGGATCCATCCCGAAGACATCAACCGCAACGCCGACGCGTGCACCGATTTCTTCGACTACGCCAACGGCGCGTGGCGACAGCAGAACCCGATCCCGAACTACATGGACCGCTGGAGCCGTCGCTGGCAATCCGGCGAGGTCAACAAGGAACACGTCCGCGACATCCTGACCGAGCTGTCGGCGAAGACCGACTGGCCCAAGGGCAGCGCGGGCCAGCTCGCCGGCGACTTCTACGCGGCGTGCATGGACGAGTCCCGCGTCGACGCGCTGGGCAGCAAGCCGGTGCAGCCGTGGCTGGCGCAGATCGACGCGATCAAGGACAAGGCCGGCGTGCAGGCCGTGATCTCGCAACTGCACGATGTCGGTGTCGCCGTGCCGTTCCAGGTCTTCGCCGGCGAAGACCTGCACGATCCATCGAAGACCATCGCGCACATCTACGCCGGTGGCCTGGGCATGCCCGATCGCGACTACTACCTCAAGCCGGAACCGCGCTTCGTCGATGCGCGCGCCAAGTACCTCGTGCACGTGGCGAGAATGTTCGAGCTCGCCGGCGTTCCAGCGGCGCAGGCGAAGAAGAATGCCGAGACGGTGTTCGCCTTCGAAAAGCGCCTTGCCGAGGCCTCGCTGGACAACGTGCAGCTGCGCGATCCCAAGTTGCAGGACAACGCGACCGCCTTCGCCGATCTGTCGAAACTCGCGCCGGACTTCGACTGGGGCACGTACTTCGACGCCGCGCACATCCCGCGCAATGCCCTGAACGTGACCCAGCCGAAGTTAGTGCAGCAGGTCGACAAGGAACTGGCGACGACGCCGCTGCCGCAGTGGAAGACCTACCTGCAATGGCACGTGCTGAACGCTGCCGCCGATTCGCTGTCGCAGCCGTTCGTGGAAGAGAACTTCGCCTTCAACGGCAAGTTCCTCACCGGCGCGACCGAGATCAAGCCGCGCTGGAAGCGCTGCGCCGAAGCGACCGACCAGCAGCTGGGCGAAGCGCTCGGCCAGAAATACGTCGAGAAGTATTTCCCGCCGGAAGCCAAGGCGCGCATGCAGGAGATGGTGAAGAACATCCTGCTGGCGATGGACGACACCATCAACGAGCTGGACTGGATGGACCCGTCGACGAAGAAGAAGGCGCTGGAAAAGCGCGCGACGTTCTTCCCGAAGCTGGGCTATCCGGACAAGTTCAAGGAATACGAAGGCGTCGTGGTCTCGCGCGATTCGGCATGGGACAACGTCGTCGCCGCGTCACGCTGGAACGTGACCGACAACCGCAGCCAGGTCGGCAAGCCGACCGATCGCAGCCGCTGGGGCATGACGCCCCCGACGTCGAACGCGTACTACAACCCGTTGCAGAACGAGATCGTGTTCCCGGCGGGCATCCTGCAGCCGCCGGCGTTCGACGTGACCGCCACCGACGCGGTGAATTACGGCGCGATCGGCGTGGTGATCGGCCACGAAATCAGCCACGGCTTCGACGACCAGGGCGCACAGTTCGACGCGCAGGGGCGCCTCGCCAACTGGTGGACGCCCGCCGACAACAAGCAGTTCCAGGCCAAGGGCGAGTGCGTGGTGAAGCAGTTCGAGGGCTATTTCATCGAGCCGGGCGTGCATCACAACGGCAAGCTGGTGCTGGGCGAATCCATCGGCGATCTGGCTGGGGCCAAGATCGCGTATCGCGCATACCTGAAGTCGCGCGAAGGGAAGGGCCCGGAACCGACCATCGACGGCTTCACGCCCGAGCAGCAGTTCTTCCTCGCCTGGGGCCAGTGGCGCGGTGATGAAACGCGCATGGAAACGCAGCGCACGATGGTGCAGGGCGACCCGCATCCCATCGCGAAGTACCGCGTGAACGGCCCGCTGTCGAACCTGCCCGCGTTCCGCGAAGCCTTCCAGTGCAAGGCCGATGCGCCGATGGTGCGGCTGGCGGCGGATCGCTGCGAGGTGTGGTGATCGGCGCCATGTAACAAACCGCCTGGACGCGACGAAGGCCCGCCTCAAAGCGGGCCTTCGTTTGCCCGGAGCCTGGCCAGGCGCGTTACGCGAACGGCCCGACGCGATAGATCATGCTGACGGCTGTCGCCACGCCCAGCCCGAGGATCAGCAGTGCCACCACCAGCGTCATCGAAGGCGGGAACGGTGTTTCGCCGTGAAGGATGCCGGAGGCGCGCATGTCCTTGCGTTCCTTGCGCAGCGCATGCATGAACCAGGCCTGGTAGACGATGCCCATCAGCAGCACGAGCGCGCCGATCAGCACCAGCGACAGCCCGAAATTCCGCCCTGATGCCGCGTGGGCGATCATCTTCGACTCCTTCAGCTGGTCGAACACCTTGTGGATGGTGAATCCGAAGCTGAGGAGCGACAACGACGTGCGAATCACCGCCATCAGCGTGCGATCGGCTGCGAGTCGCGTGCGCTGGAACGCCATGCCCGTGCGTCGCGCGGCGAGTTCCGTCGAGGTCGAGTTCAACGGCGAGGTAACTGCGAGTTCCTTGTCGGACATCGGTGCCTCCTGGGCGTGTCGGGTAGGACCATCGTGCGATGCACGCCGGACCAGATGCCACGCGCGCACTGCTGAGCAAGCAATTCCAACGCGCGTGTAGCCGATGTGATGATTGGATTACGGCCGAAGATCACGCCCGTGCATAGCGAGTGGCAGGCCTTGCGCGCGACAGGTTCGGGCCGAGCGCGAGGCGCGCCGCGTCGAACGCGTTCCAGTCGGCGATGTCGGGCAGCGACGGAATGGTCACGAACTCGCCCTGGGCGAGGCCGGACAGGGCGGCATCCACCATGGCCTCCGCATCCATGACCAGTCTCTGGGGAAGATGCTCGACGGGCGTTCCCGCGATGTCCCAGAAGTTCGTGGCCGTCGCCCCGGGCAGCACGACCTGCACGCGCACGCCCTTGGCGGCCAGTTCATGGCGCAACGACTGCGAGAACGCGAGCACGAACGCCTTGGTTCCTCCATAGACGCCGTTGAGCAGTTCCGGGGCGACTGCGACGATCGATGCGATGTTCACGATGGTGCCCGCGCCCCGTGCCGCGAAGTTGACCGCTGCCGCGCGCGCCATGCGCATCGGCGCGGTGACGTTCAACGCGATCATGTGGTCCATCGCGGCCGGATCGGAATCGAGCAACGCAGCGGTGGACCCGATGCCGGCGTTGTTGATCAGGATGCGGATCGATGGGTCCGAGCGAAGGATGCTTTCGACCCGTTCGCTGTCTTCAGGGTTCGTGAGGTCGGCGGCAATCGTGGCGATGGAGCGGCCGGTCTTGTCGGCCAGCCGCCGGGCCAGCGGGTCGAGCTTCGACGCCGTGCGTGCGACGAGGATCAGATCGTAGCCCTGGCGCGCGAGACGGTCGGCATACAGGGCGCCGATTCCGGACGATGCGCCGGTGATCAGCGCGGTGCCGTGGTTGGAAGTGTTCATGGTCAGGTCCGTGGGCAACGTGTCAGCGGAACGACGCGCGCACTTCAAGCGTGGTGCGTGCGGGATCCTGCAGGTGCGGGTAGTGGCCGATGCCGGGAAGTACGTCGAGCTGCAGCCCGGCCTTGCCGGCGAACTCGACGCCCATGTCCGGGCGGATGTAGATGTCGAGCTCGCCCCACATGACGCGGACGGGCGTCTGCAGGCGCGCGATGTTCGCTTCGAAGAGCCGCTGGTCGCGCGTGAAATGCGCGTAGTAGTGCGCGAACGCGTCAGCGGTGGTCATGCCGTCGCGGTTCCAGCTCTGCGCGATGTCGGCCGCGAATCCGGGCGCAAGGTCGTACTGCGATTCCGGCGGCAGGTCCCGACGGTAGAAGTTGGCGATGATGTCGGCGCGGTTGGCGTTCATCGCCGCGCGCGTCGGTTCGGCGGGGCCGGGCGTCTTGAGGTTGCGCAGGTTTTCGGACATGTACTGCGGCCGGTCGAACGGCGCGAAATCGCCGACGATGATGCGGCGGGCGATCCGCGGTTCGTCCAGCGCGAGCAGGAGCGCGGGTAGCGCGCCGATATCGGTGGCATAGATGGTGAGCTTCGACGTGTCGATGCGCTCATGCGCGATGTATGCCTTCAGCACCCGGGCATAGTCGGTGGGTGCGTAGGCGAAGCGATCGGGCGAAGGACGCGAGGACTGCCCGTAGCCCGGCCAGTCGAATGCGTGCACCTCAAAGGTGTCGCCCAGCGCGAGGGAGATGTCCTTGAACGCGAGGCTGTTCTCCGGGAAACCGTGCAGGAAAAGCACGACGCCTTGCGCATGCGCATTGCGGACGACAAGGCGGCGAAGGGTGATGTCATCGTCGATGCGGACGAAGCCGAGCTCGTGGGGAACCGGCTTCGGTGTGGCGATGCCGGTGCTGGGCGCGCTGGCGATGGCGGTCGCGAGCAGGAGGCTGGTGAGGTTCATGGTGGCGGATCCGGTGCGGTCGTTGGGCGGCTGCGGATCACGGGTGTGGATCGCGCGTCCGCCAACGCATTGGGCGCTTCGCGTGTACCCGCGGCATGTCGGCCGCACCCTGTTTATGTATCGCCATGTACACCGCCGCCGCGCATCGTCCGCGGGCACGCGTCTTTCAATGCTCCGGGACGCCGTGTGCGGCCGCCGGCGTCGCCGGGACGACGAACGACACCTCCTTGGCCGCGATGACGTCGTGATTGGGCAGTGCCAGCTCGATGAGGATCTTGTGCGGCCCGGCCGGCAAACCGTTCACGACCACCGACCCGTTTCCGCCCGCATCGGCCCAGCGCCACGGCAGGTCATCGACGCTCACGTGAAGGTGGCCGGCACGCGGCGATACGTCGAGCGCGCTGGCGCCGAACACCGGCAGGATCCTGAAGTTCCGCGTGCGGTAGGGAATCACGACCGCGCCGCGTGCGAGCGGCCCGGCAAGCGGTGGGTCGACGAACAACTCCGCCGGCGGTTCGTTCGCCACGGGCACGAACTGCGAGGCTTCGCGTCCGGGTTCCTGTGCGTGCGCAGTCGTTGCGATCGAAAGCACTAACGCGATGGCGGCCGCGAATGACTTCAGCGTCATGGCGACTCCCCGGCCACCGCCTGCGGCGTCCGGCGAAAGCTGATCGCCATGCGGTTATAGGTATTCATCAGTCCGATCGCGATGGTCAGGTCGACCAGGTCTTTCTCGCCGAACACTTCCATTGCCGCGTTGTAGTCGTCGTCGGGCACGCCAGTCTGTGCGACCCGGGTGACGGTTTCCGCCCAGGCCAGCGCCGCGCGCTCGCGTTCGCTGAACAGCGCGCCGGCCTCGGCCCAGGCCTGCAGAAGGGCCAGTTTCTCGATCGCCATGCCCCGGCCGATGAGATCGCGCGTGTGCAGGTCAAGGCAGTAGGCGCAGTTGTTGATCTGCGAGATGCGCAGGTAAACCAGGTCGACCAGGTCGGCGGGCAGGGCGCTCTGCATCACGTGGCCGTAGACGCCGCCTAGCGCCTTGATGCCCTTGGGCGAGATCTGCGTGTAATCCAGGCGTTGGGTCATGACGTCCACCTCAGCGCTTGCGCGCGCGTGGTGCGGGTGGCGGTGCAGGTGATGCCCTGGTCGATGCGGATGAAGTTCACGGTGGCGATTCCGGTGATGGATGGCTGCGGATCACCTAGTGTGGATCACGTGTCCGCCATCGCACTGAGCGCTTGCCATGTATCCGTGGGATGTCGGCCGTGCCCTGTTCATGTATCGGCGTGTACAGCCGAGTCCGGAGGCCGCATTCAGCGCCTGCCCCTACATCATCGCGCGATTGAAATAAGTCGCCTTCTCGAATTCGGCGATGTTCGCGGCTATGCGGGGGAGGGCGGGAAACATGCCGGCCAGCTCGCTGACGATGGCTTTCGACAAGGCAGCTCGCTGCTCGACGCTTCGCCCCTGCATGATCCAGCAGAACACGTGGATGAAGTCATCGCGCCTGCCGCCGACAGCGTAGTGCTCGAATGGATGCACGCGTACCTTGATGTCCGATTCCTCAAACAGCCCTGATGAATACGCCGCGCGATGCAACGCGTCGATCATGGTTCCTTCGTCAAGGATGCGAAGTAGTTCCGGGGAACAGTCGGCTACGAAGTGCGGCATGTGGGCTCCATCGGCTGTCAGGTGATGCGAAAGCGGCCTGCGAAAGGCCGCGAGGGCGGGCTCAATCAAGCCGGCGCCAAACGGATACCGGGATGCTCCCGTCCGCCCGGGGCGGCACTTTGTAACGCAGCTCGGCGCCGTCCAGCGTGTACTGGCGCCGTTGGGTCGTGCCTTCCCAGTTGGGGAAGGAGGCGCCTTCGATCGAGAACACCAGCACTGCTGCTTTCTCGTCGATCGCCATCGTGCCGTAGTGCGTGCTGCTGCCCATGACCGCGGACTTGAACTCGTCGGCGCTGCCATCGGCCTTGCTGTCGGTCGCGAAAGGCACGCGTTCGGACTTGAAGATCTGCAGCGAGTAACGCCCCTGCGCATCGACCACGAGCCGGCCCTTCGGCTTGTCGCCGTAGTCGCGCGTCGTCGTGCCGTCGTTCAGGACCTTGTCCGCGGCAACCAGGGTCCACGTGCCTTGCAGCGGGAATGCGTGCGTTGGCATTGGCACATCGCGTGCGGCCATGCCTGCCAGCATTGCAACGAGCGCTCCGGTAATGGGATTCATCGTGGTATGTCCTTATGGATCGGGGGATCGATGGCCCCATCCTAGGTCGCTTGATTGATATGAAAAATGCATCTACAAAGATATCTGTCATTTCAGAATCGAATGTATCCAGATGAAGGCGATGGACGTCGACGCGGTCAGGGCTTTCGTCCTGGCGGCGGACCTGCAGAGCTTCACCCGCGCGGCCGACGTGCTGGGCACCACCCAGTCCGCAGTCAGCCTCAAGCTGCGTCGCTTGGAAGGGCAACTCGGACGTCGCCTGCTGGAACGCACGCCTCGGCAGGTGCGCCTGTCGGTCGAGGGGCTGGCCTTCCTCGGCATGGCGCGCGAACTGGTGGCGTCCCACGATCGCGCGGCCGCCGCCTTCGAGACCGAACAGCGCCGCCTGGCGATCGGCATCAACCAGCAACTGGTCGGCAGCGAGCTGCCGGTGCTGTTGCGGCGGATGCGTGATCACGATCCGCACCTGCTGGTGGAGCTGCGCATCGGCAGCACCACTGAACTCATGCGGAGCCAGGAGCAGGGCGAGCTCGACGCGGTGCTGGTGCTTCGTCCGGAAGATCGCGCCAAGCGGGGCAGGATCGTGTTCGAGGAGTCCTTCTCATGGTTCGCGGCGGCCGGCTGGGAGCCGCGCGCCGGCCAGCCGTTGCCGCTTGCGACGCAGGGCGAGAGCTGCCGCATCCGAATCGAGGCGGTACGCACGCTGGATCGGGCCGGCATCGAATGGCAGGAAGTCTTCGTCGGCAAGGGCGCCGCGATCCTGGGCGCCGCCGCCGTCGCTGGCCTTGCGGTGGCCGTGCTTGCCCGACGCGCTGCGCCGCCCGGCGCGGTCGATGTCAGCGGACTGCTGTCGCTGCCGCGGATTCGCAAACAGGACGTGATGCTCTACAGCAACCTCAGCGACCGTCGAACGCGCGATGCGTTGCGCGTGCTGACGCTCGCGTTCCAGTGAGGGCGCAGCGGGCGTCGTTGTAGCCGCGCCTCAGCCGCCGATCACATGCACGTTTGGCTTTCCGTCGACCTGTTCGAACCGGAATCGGTAGGTCAGCGTCACCGCCTGCGGCACGCTCTTGCCGCCGGAGCAGCTGGCGACGGCGCGTTCCTTGTCCTGCACGTTGCGGAAGACGCAGCGCAGCGCGGGGTCGAACTTCCACGTCCGGGCCACCGTTTCCGATGCGGCGAGAAACTCGGGTTCGGCATCCGTGGCGCAGAACGGCGAGGCCGGTGCCTTCGCGACGACGGTCACTTTGCCTTTCTCGTCGATGCCGACCATCAGGCACACCGTGCGTGGCGGCAACTGCTTACCGAGCAGGTGCTGCGGATAGCTGGGATGGGCGTTCTTCATGTCGTCCAGGGGCATCAGGAACGACTCGTTTTCGGCCAGCACCATGCGATTGTCCGCGGTGGCGGCACCCGCCGCCGGCGCCGATGCCGCGGCCGCCGCAGTTTCGGCCTGCGCCAGTGCGGCATGGCCGACGAGCGCGGCCACGGCGCATCCCAGTGACATCAACCTGGTCATCGTTTCTCTCCGTTGGATAGCGTGGGCGGCGCGCCAACCCGGCGTTCATTGCCTGCGTGGAAGCTGCCCTTTCGGCCGCCACGTATACAGCCGAACGCAAGGTCGGCTTCCTTTCCGGCCATCGGGCCGCCGGGGCCTCGCAGGCCGCGCAAGCGGAGCGCGCCGGCGGTCGCGCAGGAAACGCCGATGTGCGGGCCATGATGCTTGGCAGCACGCGGGAGCCGTGTGCCGGACCGGGCATTCGGGCGTGAACGCGGGCCGTCGCGATGCGGACACGGGCCGGACGCTGGCGGAGTTAAATTGGCCCGACACGCCCGACAGCGCCCGGAGCCCCATGCCATGACTGCCCACGTCGCCTCATGCAACTGCGGCAAGCTCACCGCCACCGCGCACGGCGACCCCGGCCGCATTTCCATCTGCCATTGCCTGGCGTGCCAGAAGCGCACGGGCAGCGTGTTTGGCGTGCAGGCGCGATTCCCCGAAAGCGCGGTGACCGTCGAAGGACGCAGCACGCAGTTCGCACGCACCGGCGACGATGGCACCACGGCGCGGTTCCATTTCTGCCCCGAATGCGGCGCCACGGTGTTCTATCGGATGGATGCCTTTCCGGGCTTTGTCGCGATTCCGGTCGGCGCGTTCGCCGACCCGACGTTTCCGCCGCCGTTCGTGTCGGTCTACGGGATACGCAAGCATCCGTGGGTGCGGCTTCCCGACAGCATCGAATCGCTGGAGTGATCGACGGGTCCGACCATTGCGGACGTGACGTTCGCCTCAGCGCGCCGACTCGGCGGCGATCGGCGGATTCCTGGCGTCCGGGGCCGCTTCGTCCGCGAAATCCGGCGCCGGTGCCTTGAGCAGGCGATTGAGATCGGCGGCGATGCTCCCCAGGTCGTCTTCTGAATACCCCTGGCGCACGCTGTCGACGCGCCCGTCCTTGCCGATCATCAGCATGTGCGGGATGGCCTTGACGCCGTACGCCTCGCCGATGCGGCCGCTGCCGTCGTGCGTGAGCGTCAGGGTCAGCGCCTTGAGCTTGCGCTTCACGACGCGGTACGTGTTCAGGTCTTCCTTCCAGTTGACCGCGATGACTTCGATGTTGTCCTTGCCGGCGATGTTCTGGATGTTCTCCAGGATCGGCAGTTCCTTGAGGCAATACGGGCACCACGTCGCCCAGAAGGTGATGATTACCACCTTGCCGCGATGGCGTTCGAGCGAAATCGGCTGGCCGGACTCGTCCTTGCCGAACACGTCGGGCGGCATGTCGCCGTCGCCGATCTGCGGTGCCTGCGCATGTGCCGCGAACGCCATTACGCATGCCAGCAGCACGCCGGCAATCCCTTGCTTGATCATCCCGTTCCCCTGCGGTCGCCTCGGCGACGCGTTCCCCGCGAGAGAAATAGCATGCGAGGGCAGGCAGCGTCGATGGCTTCGGCCGTGAATCGACCACGCAGCCACATGTGCCTGAATCCCGGCCGAAGCCCGACCACTGCAAACGAACAGCAACGCACGACGCCCTACACCCGCACCACCACCTTCCCGAAGTTGCGTCCCTGCAGCAGCCCGATCAGTGCGGCAGGCGCCTGTTCCAGTCCTTCGACGACGTCTTCCACCAGCGTGATGCGTCCCTGCGCGATCCATTGCGCCATGTCGCGACGGAAGTCGGCGAAACGGTCCGCGTAGTGGTCGAGGATGATGAAGCCCTGCATATGCACGCGCTTGGCGAGCACCGTCGCCAGTAGCTGCGTGCGCTTGTCTGCGCCATGGTTGTGTCCATCACGCCCGCCGCGTTCTTCGTTGTAGTGCGCGATGAATCCGCACACCGGCATGCGCGAGTGCAGATTCAGCAACGGCAGCACGGCATCGAGGACTTCGCCGCCGACGTTCTCGAAGTAGACATCGATGCCGTCGGGGCAGGCCGCGGCCAGGCGCTGCTTCAGGTCCGGCTCGCGATGGTCCAGGCAGGCATCGAAGCCCAATACCTCCACCGCGTGCCGGCATTTCTCCGCGCCACCGGCGACGCCGACGACGCGGGCGCCCTTGAGCTTTGCCAGTTGCCCGACGACCGAGCCGACCGCGCCGGTCGCGGCCGCGACGACGACGGTTTCGCCGGGTTGCGGTTTTCCGATGTCGAGCAGCCCGACGTACGCCGTGAAACCCGGCATGCCCATTCCGCCGAGTGCGAGCGACGGTTGCGCCATGTCGCCCAGCGACATGAGGTCCTTGCCGTCGGACAGCGCGTAGTCCTGCCAGCCCGAATTCGACAGCACGGTCTGGCCGACTTCGAAGTGCGGATTGCGCGACGCGACGACCTCGCTGATCGTGCCGCCCACCATGGTCTGGCCCAGTCGCACGGCGGGCGCGTAGCCGGGGCCGGCTTCGTCCATCATGCCGCGCATGTAGGGATCGAGCGAAAGCCAGCGGGTGCGCAGCAGGACCTGGCCTTCTGCGGGCTCCGGCACGGGTTGCGTGTCGAGGTGGAAGTCGCTGGGCGTCGGAAGTGCCTGCGGACGCGCGACCAGCGTGATGCGGCGATTGATGTGTGGTGTGCTCATGGTTCCGTCTTGAGTGGTCATGGTGTCAGTGAGCCTGCGCGGCTACGGTAACGGGAGTGGAACCCCGCGGACCGTAACGCAGCGTCAGCAATGCGCCGAGCGTCATCGCGACCACGGCGAACAGCGGCCCGCCGAGTGCGCCGACGTGGTCGACGAGCACGCCGCCGCCGATCGCGCCGGTGGCGATCGCCGTCTGGAAGGCGGCGACGAGCAGGCCGCTCGCGCCTTCGGCCTGGTCCGGCGCGGCACGCACGATCCAGATCTGGAACCCCACCGGAAACGCGCCGAAGGCGAAGCCCCACAGCACGATGGCGACGGCCGCGACGGTGGCCGATTGCCCCGCCAGCAGCAGCGCGGCCGCGAGCACCGCGATGGTGACGCTGCCCAGCACGATCGCAAGGCGTTCGCTGCGACCGGCGACGTAGCCGCCTGCAAGGTTGCCGAAGAATCCGCCGACGCCGTACCCCAGCAGCACGGCGGAGACCGCGCCAATAGAAAGATGCGTCACGTTCTCCATCAGCGGGCGGATGTAGGTGAAGCCTGCAAAGTGGCCCGAGATCACCAGCAGCACCGCGACCAGCGCGGCGCGAACGGGGCCTCGCGTGAAGAGCTCGCCGAGCACGCGCAGGTCCGGCTGCGCCTTCGGCGGCAACGCGGGCAGGGTGGCGAGCTGTGCGGCGAGCGTGACCACGCCCACTGCGCCGGCCGCCACGAAGGCGCTGCGCCATCCCCATGCATCGCCCATCCACGCGCCGATCGGTGCGGCGCACACGGTAGCGACAGACACACCGGTGAGGATCACCGACATCGCGCGCGGAAACAGCGCATCGGGCACGAGGCGCAGCGCCAACGGCGCGGCCATCGACCAGAAGCCGCCGAGCGCGACGCCCAGCAGCACGCGCGCGACCAGCAGCGTAGACAGGCTCGATGCGAACACCGCAAGCGCGTTGGAAGCCAGCAGCGCGAGCGTGAGCGCGATCATCACGCGGCGGCGATCCATGCGTCGCGTCAGCACCGGGATCGAAGGTGCGGCGATGGCGCCGACCAGCGCGGTCGCGGTCACCGTCTGGCCCGCCGCGCCTTCGGTGATGTGAAGATCGGCTGCCATCGCGGTGAGCAGGCTCGCCGGGAGGAATTCAGCGGTGACCAGGCCGAACACGCCGAGCGTGAGCGAGGCGATCGCCGGCCAATGTGCAGGCGTTGTCGCGGCCGGAGTCGAAGCATCATCGTAGTCGCGAACAGAACACTCGGTTGTGGACACGAAGGGCAGCCAATGCGGTGGGGTAGCGCAGGTTAGGCGTACGATGCAGGCGTTTCCATGCCGGAACAGCCGCAATGCATGACCATTCCTCCCGCCTCGTAACGTCGGTGCAGCCGCCGGAGGCCAGCGACCTTCTGACGCGCGTGCTGCTGGGCCTGCGTCTGGATGGCGTGGAGTACGGCCGTTGCGTGATGCGCGAGCCGTGGGCGATCGCGTTCCCCGCGCAGCGCGACGCACGATTCCACTTCGTCGCGCGTGGCGGTGCATGGCTGTGGACACCCGCGACCGAGTGGAAGCAGCTGCATCCCGGTGATGCCGTGCTCCTGCCGCGCGGCAGCTTCCACATCATGGCCAGTTCGCCCGATGTGCCGGCGGTCGACATCGATGGACTATCGCGCGAAGCCGTATCGGACAACCTCTACCTCGTACGCTCCGCTTCGCCCGATGTCGTGGCCGCGCAGCCCAGCGAGGCGAGCGTGATGTTCTGCGGCGCGATGCGCTTCAACCTGGACCCGCTGCATCCGTTGCTGGCGATGATGCCCGACCTCATGCATGCGGGCGATCTGGTCAAGCGCGATCCGGCGGTGCTCGCGCTGCTTGAGGCGATGGAGCGCGAGGTGTCGCTCGATCGCATCGGCGCGTGCGGCATCCTCGCGCGCCTGGCCGACGTACTGGCCGCCAGCATCATCCGCGCGTGGGTCGAATGTGGCTGCAGCGATTCCACCGGCTGGATCGCGGCGGTGCAGTGCCCGAAGGTGGGCAAGGTCATCGCGGCGATCCATGCCGAACCCGAACGCGACTGGGATGTGACGACGCTTGCGCAGCTGATGGGCGCATCGCGTTCGCGCTTCGCCGAAGCATTCACGCGCATCGTCGGCGAAAGTCCGGCGCGTTATGTCGCCAAGGTGAAGATGTTCCAGGCGCGGCGCTGGATCCAGCACGAAGGCATGCGCGTGACTGTTGCGGCCGAACGGCTCGGCTACGACTCGGAGGCGTCCTTCAGCCGCGCCTTCAAACGCATCATGGGCATGCCGCCCAGCGCGGTGCGCTCGTAATTGGACGACCGGACTTGTCGTGAAGTCCGCAAGGAGTATCGTGCGTCCCCATGGCCCCGCAGGCGGTGAGGAGTGGCTCCATGGCTGAAGATGTGGCTGCATCCAACGTCAACCGGTCGTACCAGCTCTCGGCATCGAGCATCGCGATCTTCACCTTCCTGCTGTTCTTCCTCTATCCGAAGTACATCGCCGGGCAGGTCGACGCGATCTCGTACCAGGCGACGTTGATCGTGATGGGCGTGGCGACGTTCTCGTTCGCGTTCGCGTCGTTCTACTACTACGGCGCATCGCTTGCCGGGCGGATCGCCGATGTCGAACGCGCCCGTTATTCGCGTCGGGGCGATCGCCTGTGGCTGATCGGATGCGTCCTGCTGTTCCTGGCGCCCACGCTGATCCTGTTCACCGTCCGGCTCCTGTTCGTCGCGGCCGTCTGGTTCGCGTTGTGGCTGGTGTACGTGTCCTTCGTGCTGCGCAACTTCTCCCGCATACAGGCGGAGCGAAAGGGCTGATCGGCCCGGCGTGGACTTCACCCTCGCTTCATTGGGAGCACACCTGCCGTCGCGACACTTGCTTCAACCCAAAGGAGTGGCCGCCACCATGCATGACGTGCTTTTCGTGTTGATCTGGCCGCTGGCGGCCCTCTGTCCCTTCCTGCCGCGCTCCCGTTTCGTCTTCGGCGCCATCCTCTTCATGGCGTGCGAGGCGCTACTGTGGCATGCGACGATGAAGGCGATGGGCGAACCGGAATGGAATGAAAGCGTCGGCGATGTATTCGTGCCGCTTCTGCTCATGCTTCCAGTTCTCGTGTACACGGTATTGGTCGTGGCGAGGGTGCTCGTCGTGCTCGTGTCACGGGTTCTGCTGAAGCATTTTCCGTCGGACGATGCCTTGACCGGCGGCTGCGTGGGCGAGTCCCGTCACCACGCCGAGCGATGCGTTTCCGGCGACGAGCTCGGCATCCGGGAAGATTTCCTTCGCCAGCAGTGGCACGTACGGTGAGCGCGACATGCCGCCGGTCAGGTAGATCGTCTCCGGTGGTGCTTCCAGTTCGTCCCGCGCGCGTTCCATGAGCGTGCGCAGCTGGTAAAGGAACGGTCGCGCGGCGTCACTCAATCCGGCGGCGTCGATCGGCGCGCAGAGCCCTGCCTCGATGAAGTCGAGTTCCAGCGTTACGTGGTGTACGTCGCTGAGGCTGATCTTGGCGCGCTCCACGACGCGGTTCAACCGCACCGTGTGGCCGGCGCCTTTCAGGGTTTCCAGTCGCTCGCCGTAAGGCGCCTGCACATGTTCGAACGAGGTCTCGCGGAAGCGGGCCTGGCGTTGCAGGTCCTGCACGGCGGATGCTTCGTAGTAACGGTGCACCGGCGTGCTGGTCACGCCTTTCCCGAACAGCGGCATGACGCCGCGCATGCTCAGTTCGATGTCCACGTCGGTTCCGCCGACGGGCTCGCCCCAGGAATCATGCACGACCGGTGCGGCCCCTGCGCCGCCGACATCGGCCAGCGCCATGTCCGTGGTGCCGCCGCCGATGTCGAGGATCAGCGTCCGGCGTGGGCGCTGCGTCTGCGCGTGATAGCCGTACGCGGCCGCGGCCGGTTCTTCCAGGAATTCCACTTCGTCGAAGCCGGCGGCGTAGGCCGCGTCGGTGAGGATCTCCAGCGCCTGCACGCCACCGGCTTCCTTCATCGAACTGCGGAAACGCACGGGCCGCCCGAGGATCGCCGCGCGCACTTCGCTGCCGAGCTGCTCGCTCGCGGTGAGCCGGATATGCCGCAACAGATGCGTGGCGATACCAAGGAGGGTATCGCGCGCGCGTGATTCGAGTTTGTAACCCAGCATGGACTTGGGTGAGACGACGAGCTGGCCCGCGCTTCCGTCGATGAAGGCATCGACGGCTTCCTCGCCATACAGCGCCCGCTGCAGGTCCACGCCTTCGAGCATCGCCTTGCGCATTTCCTCGGCGGCCCAGCGGCGGCGAACGAGCGCGCGTGCATCGCGTTCCAGCTCTGCATCGCCGCGTACGCGAGGCGACGGAATCATGCCCAGCTCGGCCGTACGCTGCGGTTCGGGGCGCTTGAGCGCTTCCTCCCGACGGGCGCGCAGCTGCGCGTGCAACCTCGACTGGTCGCGCCTGAACTCGCCGACCAGCTTCTGGATCTCGTCGAACATCGCATCGGTGAGTTCGAACTCCGACAGGTCCGGAAGCCGCTGCGGGAAGAACACCGTGGTGCGGAACTGCTGATCGGCGCCGAACCGGATCAACTGCAACTCGCCGTTTACTACTGCCCCGGCCGCTGAGTAGCTCGTGCCGAAGTCGATTCCAATGCGCATGTACTGCTCGAACCCGATTGCCAATGGAGAATTTTGCCGTGCCCCCGTCACGCCGCATGTGGCGTCACATTGGGGAGGAGGCGAAATGGTAGCTTAGAGCGTTGCCTCCCCATCCGAAGAACAGATAATGCCCAACTTCGCAACTTTGCTTAAATCCGAGATCGCCCGCCTGGCCCGCAAGGAAGTACGCACCGAGGTGGAGTCGCTGCGCAAGGCCAGCACTGCCTATCGCCGTGAAATCGCCGAACTGAAGCGCAAGGTGTCCCAGCTGGAGCGCGGGCTCAAGGTTGCGTCCAAGGCCCTTCCTGCTGTGCCCAAGGCGGCGCCTGTGGAGTCGAGCCGCACGCGCATCGGCGCGGCGGGTATCCGCACGTTGCGCTCGAAATTGGGATTGTCGGCCGCCGATTTCGGCAAGCTCGCCGGCGTGAGTGGCCAGTCCATCTACCACTGGGAGCAGGGCAAGTCGGTTCCCAGGAAGTCGCAGCTGCCGAAGCTGGTCGCCCTGCGTGGACTGGGCAAGAAGGAAGCCTGGGCGCGCCTCGAGAAGGCGTGAGTCTGGGCCTGGCCGCTTCCCCCGGCCGCTCGCCATCGCTGGCGGCGGCCGCAGACACGGGAATTTGCAGATGCCTCGATACCTGATCTCGTTCGACGATGGATCAATGAAGATTTCCGATGAGGATCTTCCGGCCGTGTCCGAGGCATCGCACGCGGTGGTGCGCGAGGCCAAGGCCGCCGGCGTCTGGATCTTTGGCGGCGGAATCCTCAACCAGCGCGCGAGCATCGTCGCCACCGATGGCTCGATGTCCGACGGACCCTATCCGGAAACGAAGGCGGTCATCGGCGGTTTCTCGATCATCGAAACTGCATCGCGCGACGAAGCGCTGGCGTGGGCAGCGAAGTTCGCCGCATCCTGTCGTTGCGCGCAGGAAGTCCGCGAGATCTTTTACGACCCCGAGTCCTGATCGCGAGCGGCCCGGTGAGCGGCCTACGGGGCGCGCTGCGACACGTTGATCGAGTTCCACTCCCAGGTCTTGCCTTCGTCGGCGGAGAAGGCCTGGCTCCAGATCGGAAATTCCGGATTCCGCACGTCCCAGCGGAACACGACGATGATGTTCTTGCCCTTGTAGGTGTCGCGGGCGAAGAAGTGGCCGACCTTGTTCTCGAACGACCCGACGACGGGCGGGTCGAGGTGTCCGGAATTTCCATCGGCCCAATAGATGCTCCACAACCGCGTCGCGGGATCGAACAGCCGCAACGCCACGCCTTCGTACGGCTTCCCGGCGGAATTCTCGGTGTATTTGTCGATGTTCCCCAGTCCGCCCAGGATCTGGTGCATCTCCACGCGCGACTCGAAGTCAATCCACTCCTTCGAGCCGGTGAGCCGCGATTTCAGCTTGCGGTTCTTCAGGTTCCAGTTCCCGACGAGATAGTCGAAGTCGTGGCGCGACGAGGTCGCCGACGGAGTAATCGCGAGCGCGCCGTTGCCGTCTAAACGAACCGGTGGAATCGGCAGCGTGGTGTCGGGTACGAGGGCGGTGCTCGCGGGCGATGCGGCATTGCAGACGATGGGCAGCGCGGCGAGCGCGAAGAGGAGCCAGGCACTGGCGTGCACGAGCGCTCGACGTACGGGGCTGCGGCGGATGGCCTGCATGAGCATGCCCATCATGTTTCGTCCTCCGGGTTGACGTGCCGGGGCCGTGCTGGCACCGGCGCGATATCACACACCCCTCGCGTTCAAGGCACGTGAAGAATTTCCCGCTACCTGTGGCGGGCGTCGCAGTTCGAACGTCCGCGCTTCAGTGCTTCTCGATGAACGGCACGATCAGGTCGATGGCCTGCTGCGGTTGTTCTTCCATGATCCAGTGCCCCGAGTTCTGGATGACGGCGCCTTCCACGTTCGTGGCGACGTAATCGACCTCGGTCTTCATCGAAGCGCCATACGATTTGTCGCCGCCGATTGCGAGCACCGGAATGGCGATCTTGCCCGTCCTGGCGAAGGTCGCCTTGTTCTCTTCGGCATCGCGCGAGAATGCTTCGAACTGGCCGCCGAACGCGTTGTGGATGGCGCCGGGGCGCGCATAGAGTTCGGCGTAGTGCTGGCGCGTCTGCTCGTCGATACGCGAGGGATCGCCTCCGAGATCGTTGTAGAAGCGGTCGAGCAGGATGCGCTCGCGTCCCGCCACCAGGCGTTCCACGTCGGGGCCACGGAAGTTGAAATGCCAGACCCGCGGGTTGACCAGCTGCGCCTCCCACGTGCCCATTCCCGGAAGCGGCGCGTCCATGACGACCCACGACGCGACGCGGTCCGGATAGTGCGTGGCGAGTGCGTATCCGACCATGTTGCCGATGTCGTGCGTCACCAGCTGCACCTTCCCGACCTTCAGCTTGTCGAGAATGGCGACGAGGTCGCGCGCCTGGGCCGCCTTCTCGTAACCGCCTTCGGGATGCGACGACAGGCCCATGCCGCGGAGGTCGGGCACGATGACCGTGTGGTCCTTGACGAGTTTCGCCGCAAGCGGTTCCCACATGTCGCCGCTGTCGCCGAATCCGTGGAGCAGCACCACGGCGGGGCCTTTTCCTCCGACGCGGACATACTGCGTTCCACCGTCCACCGCCATCTGGCTCGCGCGGAAGGTGGCGGGGAAGGGCCGCACTTCTGCCGCAGTCTGAAGTGCGGGAAGCGCGAACAGCAGCATCGCGGCGAACAGGGTGCGCGTCATGGAACTCGTGCGGGGCATGTCAGTCTCCAGGCGGTTGTCGGGGCGTCTGCAGCAGCCCGTGGGATGGGCGGAAGAGTGTCTATCCGGATCGTGATGGCATGTTGTGGACGGTCAATCGTGCGGGTTCGATCGTCTTGACCCGGCGACGAAGTGAGCTGGCTATTGCGCGATTCGAACTGCGGGCGATTCCGGATTCGGCCTCCGGCCTTGCCAGGCTACAGAAGCGGCGATGCCGAATATGATGTCGAGGGTGCGAGGGAGCGAGGGTCCATCCCGGATGCACGGGGACAGCGAGCAGGAAGGGTGCACGTGAACGGACAATACTCCGAAAGCTCGCCGCGGCAGCGCCTGCGTGCCGCAGGCCGGATGCTGGTTTCGCTGCTGCTGGGCGCGGTGGCCATATTCGGCGCGGTGCTGGCCTTCCGGCAGGGGCTGTTGCCGCTGATCGACGTGGCGTTCCATCCCGGGGCGCAGGGGCTCAGTGCGATCAGGCGCGTCGGCATCCTGCTGGTGGCGGTGCTGGCGTACTGGGCGTACGTGCGGTGGCATGAGAAGCGCGAAGCGACCGAACTGCGCCTGCAACCGGTCCGGCTGGTGCTCGGTGGGATGGGCGGTGCGGTCATGGTGGGGCTGCCGATCGCCGTGCTGTTCGCGCTGGGATCGTACGAAGCGGTGGTGCTGCGTGGTTTCTCGCCCGCGCTGCTGGGGGCGGCAGGCGTGATCCTCATCGCGGCAACGATCGAAGAACTGGTCTACCGCTGCCTGCTGTTCCGCGTGGTGGAGCGGACATGGGGAACCGGTACCGCGCTGGCGCTGCAGGCCCTGGTGTTCGCGGCGATGCATCTTGGCAATGTGGAGCAGGGCACTGCACGCGATGCGATGGTGATGCTGGTATCGGTGTCGCTGCTGGGACTGCTCTGGGCCGGATTGTTCGTCCTGACGCGCAACCTGTGGGTCGTCGCCGCCCATCATGCGGCCTGGAATTTCACCATCCTGCTCAGTGGTGTGCCGCTCTCCGGCATCGAGGACTGGCGGGCGTTGGCGCCGATCGAAAGCCGCCTCGCCGGACCCGATTGGCTGACCGGCGGGATGTTCGGCCCGGAAAGCTCGCTCCTGACGATCGTGCTGGTGGCGCTCGCGACGGTACTGCTGCTGCGCATGGCGCGGCGACGCGGGGCTTTCGTTCGTGGGCAGTCCGGCGCCGCTGCTGGCCGATAGGGCGTCCAGACGCTGGTGCAAGCCGTGCGGTGCTAAGGTCCGCGCGTAGCAGGCAACGTGGCTCCGGCATGACGCCTTACCTCGGGCCTGATCGTAGGTAGTGGTTCCCTGACGGAAGGAGGATCGCATGCTGGAGCTGATCACGGCCGTTGGTGTGGGTCTGGCGATGCTGCTGCCGCTGGCGAATCCGCCGACCACGGTGGCCATACTGCTGGCGCTGTCGAAAGGCATGACGACGCAGGAGCGGAACCGGCAGGCGTTCCTGTGCTCGTGCTACGTGTTCGCGGTCATGATGGTCGCGTTCTACGCCGGGCAGGCGGTGATGAGCGTGTTCGGCATCACGATCTCCGGCCTGCGCATCGCCGGCGGCATGATCGTGACCTTCATCGGCTTCCGCATGTTGTTTCCAAGCGAAGGGCCGGAAGATGCGCGCGAAGTCGAATGTCGCACCGAGGAGCTCCGCGAACATCGCAAGTCCGACATCGCCTTCATTCCACTTGCGATACCGACGACCGCGGGACCGGGCACGATCGCACTCATCATCAGCACGGCCGCGGCCATGCGGGATGACCAGCCGTTCACGCCATGGGTGATGATGGTCGCGCCGGCGATCACGTTCTTCGTGGCCAGTCTGATCCTGCTGCTGTGCATGCGAAGCGCCAGCGCGATCATCCGCCTGCTGGGCCAGAGCGGCGTGGAAGCGTTCTCGCGCCTGATGGGGTTCCTGCTCGCATGCATGGGCGTGCAGTTCGTCATCAATGGCGTGCTCGACATCATCCAGGACTATCCGCTGGTGAACTGATCGCCCCGGCCTTCACCACGATCGAGAGAGCGTCAGGACCAGGGCGGAGTGATCGACGTCCGGCGCGCCGGGATAGCGCACCTCGTCGCCGTCGCTTGAAACCCATGCGATCTGCAGGTCGCAGTTCACGACGTGGATGCCGACGCCGGCACGCAGATCGAGGTGCTGGCGCTGCAGTCCCGCAAACGACTCCCCGGTCGTCTTGCGCTGCATGGAAGCACCGGTCCGCAACGTCTTCGGCTTGACGACCCGAGGCGGACATTGGCTATGCTTCACGCGACGACGTTCTCGCGTGCTGGCCGGGATCCACCCAGGCCCGACGTCCTGTCCCGGGGAAATCCTTCATGCGCTCTGTTGCACGCACGCTCCTGCTCGCGTTCCTGCTGTTGCCGGCATTGGCGGCGAGCAAGCCGGCGGCGCCCGGCATCGACGCCGACATCGCCCGCTATCTCAAGCTCACCCAGTTCGTGCCGTCCTTCAAATGGGGTGTCATGAGCGTCATCAAGAGCTCGGGCCGCTCGAATGCACGCATGGACCAGGCCCTGGCGGTGCCGGAGGACGCGTTCATTGCCGAGATCGTCCCGATCTTCCGCGAAGTGTTGAGCCCGGAGGATGCGCGCCAGCTTGCCGACTTCTATTCGTCCGACACGGGCATGGACATCACCCGGAAGCAGGTGGCAGCACTGGGGCAGGCCAACCCGAAGATCGAACTTTCGGTCGCCCAGCGCATCGAGTACGCACGCTTCAGTGCGTCGGCAGGAGGCCGGGCCACCCGACGCCTGGACGACATGCAGCACACCGACGCCTACTGGAAGCGCCTGGACCAGGCGATGACTGCTGCAATCCAGAAGTCCGCGCAGCGCTAGCCAGCGCAGCCGTGCCTGCCGACGGGTACCCAGCGTTGAACAACCCGCACTTCCATGTCATCACCGGCGCGTCCGGGGCTGGCAAGTCGACCCTCTTGAACGCACTCGCCGAACGCGGCTGCTCCGTCGTGCCCGAGGCGGCGCTCGCCATCGTGCAGGAGCAGGAGCGGTGCGGCGGTGACCTGCTCCCCGCGACGAATCTCCAGGCATTCATGGAGGAAGTCCTCGCACGGAACCTTGCGGCGTACGACGCGGCTCGAGCGCTGCCGCCACCCGTGTTCTTCGACCGCGGCATTCCCGAATGCCTGGGGCACATGGAACTGCTCGGCCTGGAGATCCGGCCCGGGCAGAGAGCGGAAGCAAGCCGGCGTCGCTATGCCAGTACCGTTCTCGTCGCGCAGCCGTGGCCGGAGATCTATGCCCGCGATCGCTGGCGACGCGCGGAGTTCGAGCGCGCGACGCGTTCGTTCGAACCCACGGTGGCCGCGTACACCGCAAGCGGCTACGGCACGCGTGTTCTCCCGCAGGTGTCCGTGGAAGAGCGGGTAGCGTTCGTGCTTCGACAGCTCGAAGCTGCCGGCTGAGACGTTGTCAGCCGTCCTGTGCGGATTCCAGCCTGCGCACGCAGGTACATGACTCCTGTCGCTTGTCCGCGCGGCGCGGGCGTTATAGAAATTCCGGACCTCCATGCCGCCCGGAACGACATGACTGCGAATTCGCTGGCGAAACTCGCCGCAACCATCACCTTGCTCGCGCTGGCGATGCCGGCCTTCGCCGAGGACGTCTGCCTTGCGAAGTCGATCGGCGACGAAAGTGCGGATGCGGCGCTGAACGGGCAGATGGTGATCTCCACGCGTTCGCGCGAAGGGCGGCACGACACCACCGTCATTGCGGGGCAATCGAAGACGCCGTTGAGCGGCCGCGAAGGATTCCGGATCGCCAGCGTCACCAAGACCTATGTCGCCGCGACGGCGTTGCGACTTTTCGAAGACGGGAAGCTCGATCTGCAGTCGCCGATCTCGAAGTGGCTGCCTGCCGAGTGGACCGCGTTGCTGGCCGGCGATGGCTACAAACCCGACACCATCACCGTGCGGCAACTGCTGAGCCATACCTCCGGGTTGGCCGACCATGCGCAGACGCCGCAGTTCATAGCGGCCCTCAAGGCCGATCCCAAGGCCGCGTCCACACCGGCCCAGCACGTGCGGCATCTGGTCGATTGGACGCAACCGGTCGGCGAACCGGGCGCACGCTTCTCGTATTCCGACACGGGATACATCCTGCTCGGCACGATCATCGAGCGCGTGACAGGGGAGTCCCTTCCGAAAGCCGTTCGTACCGAATTGCATCTGGACAAGCTCGGTGTTCCCGACACGTACTGGGAACAGTACGAATCCGCCAAGGGCAGGAAGCGCGCGCACCAGTGGTTCGAAGGACTCGATACCTACGACTGGAGCCCGACGATGGATCTCTACGGCGGTGGCGGAATCGTGGCGACGACGCAGGACATGGCCACGTTCATGAGCGCATTGCTGGAAGGCAAGGTGTTCCACCGCGCCGATACGCTTGCGCTGATGCAGTCAGCCGAAGGCCTTCCCGCGGACAGCACGTATCGGCTGGGCATCTTCGCCTACGACTTCGACGGCGTCGCCGCAGCGGGACATTCGGGATTCTGGGGAACGCTGGTCGCGACCGAGCCCGTCTCCGGCCAGACGATTGCCGGCGCCGTGACCGACCGCGCCGACTATCCGAAGCTGAAGTCGATCGTCAGCGATTACCTGCACCGTGCCGCGGCGCAAGGTGTGGAGCCGGCCTGCAGCAAGTAACGCGGATCGGCGCGAAGCGGCTCAATACTGCCTTTCGAAATCGACGATGCCGGTGATCGGCAGGCCTGCTTCGACGCGCCGGATCTTCTCCGCGACCTGCCGTGCCGCCATCAGCGGGTCGGTCAGTGCCGCGATGTGTGGCGTCACGTGTACGCGGGGATGCGACCAGTAGCGATGGTGTTCGGGCAATGGTTCGTGCTCGAAGACGTCCAGGTGTGCTTCGTCGATGTGGTTCGCATCGAGCAGCGCGAGCAGCGCCTCGTCGTCCAGCACTTCGCCGCGCGAGAGATTCGCGATGCATGCGCCGGCGGGCAGCTGTCGCAGTCGCTCATGGTCCAGGATGCCGTGGGTCGCATCCGTCAGCGGTAGCAGGATGACCACGAGATCGCTGTTCGCCAGCACGCGATCGAGTCCGTCCACGCCATTGTCGGTTTCGATGTCCGCGAGCTGTCGGGGTGTCCGGCTCCAGCCGGTGACCGAAAACCCGAAGCCGGCGAGCGCGCTCGCGACCTTCTCGCCGAGCGCGCCAAGGCCGAGTACGCCAATCCGGAGGTCGTGGCGCGCACGCGCCGGCTGCGGCGCCCATCGGCCCGCCTGCTGCCAGCGCGCGTATGCGGGGAAGCGGCGAAGGTGTCGAAGCGCGACGTAAAGCGCGTACTCGATCATCTGGTCGGCCATCCCGCCGTCCTCCATGCGGACCAGCGGGATGCCGCGGGGCAGAGAAGTCAGGGCAAGCAGTCCGTTGACGCCGGCGCCCAGGGAGAAGATCGCCTTCAGCCTGGTCTGCGACGCGAACAACGCATGCGAAGGCTTCCAGACGACGGCGTAGTCGCACGGTGGCGCGTCGTCGCCGACATGGATGCGGGCTTCCGGCAGGCACTGCGACATCGCGAGACGCCACTGATCCTGGTCTTTCGCGGTCGAGATGAGGACGTCAAGGGTGTCGTGCTTCGTCATGGTTTCGGGTTGCGTGTGATGTGCGGGTCGCATCGGTCTCGGTCAGCCATCGAGCGAGAGGTTGCTCGAGAAGGTGCGCTCCATGCCGCTGAGCGGATCGACGAACGAAAGTCGCCTGGCGAGCAGCTGCAGCGGCGCCGAGTAATCGCCCGGCGCGCGGTGGAACAGCGAAGGATAGAGGCCGTCGTTGGCGATCGGCGCGCCCAGTGCAGCCATGTGTACGCGCAGCTGGTGCTTGCGGCCGGTCACGGGGGTCAGCGCATAACGCCAGCGTCCATCGTCACGCGCGAGCACATCGATCCGGGTTTCGCTGTTCGCCGGCCCATCGATCTCCTGCATGCGGAAGAACGGTTCGCCGGCGACGATCCGGCTTGCCCGTACGCAGGGAAATTCGATGCCTGGCAGTGCCGGTGCAAGCGCCTCGTACTGTTTTTCGATCCGCCGCTCGCGAAACAACGCCTGGTAACTCGCGCGAGTATCCGGGTTGGTCGAGAACAGCACGAGGCCGGCGGTTTCGCGGTCGATGCGATGCAGCGGCGCCAGCGCGTGATTCCCGGTGCGGCGGACCAGGCGCCCCAGGAGGGTTTCATGCACGTGGACGCCGGCCGGCGTGACGGGCAGGAAATGCGGCTTGTCCGCTACCAGCAGATCGACGTCTTCATGCAGGACGACGTCTTCGAACGGAATCGCTGGCTCGTCGGGTACTTCGCGGTAGTAATGGATCTCGAGCCCGACGCGATGCGGCGTGTCGGGTGTTACCGATCTCCCGTCGCCATCGACGACGCGCCCGCGTTCCATCCGCTCCAGCCATTGCAAGCGCGCCACGGCCGGGAAGCGCTCGCACAGGCATTCCAACACCGTCGGCCACGCGCCGGGCGGCAATTGCAGTGTGCTGGGAGCGAGTCCATCGATGCTGGGAGGACGTTGGCGCATGCGGCTAGTTTGGCATCCGCTGCGTCACACCGCCTCGCAAATGCGTTCGATCACGCGGCTCCCGGCCCTGACTTCGTCGTCGTCCGTCGGCGCGAACTCGGTCACGGTGAGGCCGACCACGTCCGCCTCGCGTGCGATACGACCCAGCAGCACCAGCGCATCGTCCAGCCGCAGCTTGCCATCGGGATAGGCGACATACGGAAAGTCGCGCGGATCGAGCGCGTCCAGGTCGAAATGGATGTGCACCGGTCCGTCGACCGGCGCTTGCGGATCCAGCAGTTTCAGGTCGAGCTCGCGCTGCAGCGCCCAGTCGCCGTCGTCGCCGACCTGGATGCCGACGTAGTGGAAGCGGGCAGGATCGATGGGCTGCCCAAGGAACGGCCGCATCGGCGCGGGTGCGCGCCCGAGGATCGCGCTGACCGGCATGCCGTGGAAGTTGCCGCTGGGCGAGGTGTCCGGCGTATTGGCGTCGAGGTGCGCGTCTATCCAGATCACCCGCAGCTGGGGATGCGCGCGTGTGAGGTGGTCGATCACCGCGACGTCCACGGCGCAATCGCCGCCTGCCGTCAGCACGCGCTTGGCGCCTGAGTTGGCGAGGATGGTTTGCGCGTTGCGGAACTGCGCGAACACCGAGTCCCACCGGTTCACGCCGTACGCCGCCTCAGCCTCTCCGACGATGGGAACTCGCACCTGCGGCGCGAAGCGTGCGCAGACCGCGGCGGTTGCATCGGCGCCACGCGGCAGGTTCGCGGGACGGCCCGATCCTTGCCATTGCGGGTAGGAGAGAGTGAGATCGAAGGGCATGGTCTGCGCTCCTGTGAGGCGGGTCAGGTGTTGGCGAAGTGGGTGGCTGGTGCTGTTTCCGGAAAACAGAGTGGGCGCGGTGGCGCTGGGCGTCGTCATCGCCTACCTGGTGTCCGCTGGCAACTGAGCCGGCTTTAATCTTTGGCGCATATGCGACGTCGATCACATGCCGGGTTCTCGCGGAGACTGATGGATTCAGCCGCAGTTCTCACGCGTTGCCATATCTTCACAATCCATCCACGTATTACACAGTCATCATGTTCCGGCAAAAAAGGCCGCTACATGTCCCAGATCCAAGAACGAAGGAGAATTGGAATGTTCCTGACAAAACAAAATCTGGTGATGGCGCGCACGCTTGGCGTGGCGATCGTCGCTGCCGTGGCCCTTGGCGGTTGCGCCACCTATAAAGAAGAGTTTGCAACTATCAACTCGCGCCTGGATTCGCTTGACCAGAAGGTGCAGAGCGCAGCCCAGAGCGCCGAATCGGCCAATCAGGGCGCGCAGCAGGCCAACCAGCGGCTTGATGCACTTGAAGGCCGCGTCCAGCAGCTCGAAGCGGCGCCTGTCCGCAAGCCGCGCGGTTAATCGCTCCAGCGGATTGAACCCGAGACCCGGTGGCCTGCTGGCCACCGGTCTCTTTTCTTTACTCAGTTTTTGATCCAAGGAACTGTCCCATCAATACGTGCAAGCACCCTGCGATCCGCGCCGCCATTGGCGCGCTGGCGCTAACGCTGGCGTTCGCGAGCTTCAACGCGGCCAGCGCCGAGGAAGCCGCCGCGAAACCCGTGGCCGAAGGCGAGGTCGACCTGCTTCCGCCAGGGCAAGGAGTGTCCGACACGGTGATCGAGCTCGCGGGCTGGGTGGTCGCAAGCCGCGACACCGAAGGCTATCCGTTCGCGGTCATCGACAAGGCCGCTGCACAGATCCTGGTGTTCGGCGGCGACGGCCGGCTTCGCGGCGCGGCGCCCGGGCTCTTCGGCTCGGCGGTCGGCGATCATGTGGCCCCCGGCATCGCCGGCCTCGCGCTCCGCGAAATTCCAGGCCGGGATCGCACGACGCCTGCGGGTCGCTTCGTGGGCGGTTTCGGCCCGTCGACCGATGCCGGGCGCGTCCTGTGGGTGGACTACGATTCCTCTGTCTCCATGCACCCGACCGCTACTGGCGTCCCGGCCGAGAAGCGCCCCGAACGTCTTGCATCGCCAACGCCGGACGACAACCGCGTGACGCATGGCTGCATCAACGTGGCGCCCGAATTCTACGAACAGGTCGTCCGTCCGACGTTCGAGCGGGGCGGAGTGTTCTACATCCTGCCGGACAAGGCATCGCTGGCCGAGACGTTTCCGGAGTTCGTGAAGAGCCGCGCCACTGCGCATCACGACGATGGAACAAGCGCGCAGCCCGCGCCCCATTGAAGGACGCGTTGGCGTGTTCCGGTCAGGCGTCACGTCTGACCCTGGTCACTCGGCGCAATGTTTCCTGAGCAGGCAGCTGGCTCCGGCATATCTCGACGGCCCCCGTTGAATGTCCGCTACTGACTGATAGCGGACGTTGGACGCACGAGGGCAGGGCGAACGCGCCCATCAGGGCTGCACGCTGCGCAGGTCTTCACCATGACAGCGCCTTGCCCACGGTCTCGATCAGCTTCGTGGCGTTCTTCGCCAGGTCCTGGAGTTCGCGCGACAGGCGCTCCCGGTCGTCCTTCGACAGCCGCTGGATCTGCAGGACGATGCCGGCTGCATCGGCCACGCCGAGCTGCGAAAGGCGCTGCTTCGCCAACTCCAGTGCGCGGTGCCCGCTGACGCCGGTCGATCCGACCACGGCGGGGCCGATGATGATCACGTGCTTGACCACTTCCCACAGGGCTGTCAGGCCCTTCTTGATCGCGCTCCAGGCCTTGTTGAGGAAGCCGGTCACGGCCTCCGATGCGTATGAACCGCTCACCACGCGGGCCTGCCGCTCCATCACCAGGCGGATGATCACCTTCAGCCATGCGCCCAGGTCGGGATTCTTGAGCGGGTTGAACAGCACCGCATTGCGTTTGTCGAGCACCGCGTCCCACACCTTCGGCATCACGCCGGGCAGCATCTTGTCGATGTTGTCGTAGGCCAGGCGGACGCTCTCGTAACTGCGCTCCAGCACCTCGCGACTGCTCTGCAGCTTGAACGCCGAGTTGAGCACATCGGCGGCGAGCACGGTGTAACGCACAGGCGGGAAGATCGCGCCGGCCACGCCGATGACCCACTTGGTCAGCGCGATGACGCCCTTCGACTTTTCGCCAGCCGCGACGTAGATCCCGTACAACTGCTCTTCGCTGAAACCCTCCAGCGTCTGCTTGTAGAACTTGCGACTGGCAACGTGCTGGTACGTGATGTGGTCACGGTTGGCGTTGAGCAGGTAGATCGGCTCGCCCTTGAGGTTGGTGAGCGTCTGCCCGCCGTGGACGATCCACTGCGTGGTGTAGAGCTGCACCTTCTGGGTGGGCTCGAAGTTCTCCAGGATGAACTTCGCCGCGTCGGTCGCCTTGACTTCGTGGGGGCGCAGATGTTCGTTGCGCGCGTGCTTGCGATCTTCCTCGCGGCGTCGCTCGATGGACTTGGTCAGCGTGTCGCGCGTCGCTGCCGCCAGCGCGAGCACTGTCTGCGCCCACTGGCCCGTCGACAGGTTGCCCAGGTCGGCGACCGCGGGTTCGCGTCCGCCCCGGTACTGGGGGTAGTTGCGTTTGAACGCCGTGCGCCACGCAGCGGTCGCCGTGTGGCGTTTGGCTGTCTCGATCATCATCTGTACGTGTTTGTCCAGCAGACGGCGGACCGCTTCGGTGCCCAGTCGTGCCGAGGCCAGCGCCTTGGGCGCGAAGTGCGGCACCAGCTGGTCGAAGTCGCGCAGCGCCGAGGCGAGTGCCAACTGGATCAGCCTGGCCTCGCTGATCTTCATGCGCCAGGCGTCGACCATCTGCTTCGGCGTGAAGTTCAGGGCGCTCGCCAGCGCATCGCGCGCGCCTTCGTCCATGATCACCGCGTGCACGGCAGCCTCACCCTGCTGCTGTTTCGCCGCCGGCTTCAGCTTGACGCTCTTGCCCACCACCTGCTCGTACGCTTTCGCCATCCTGGCTGCGCTGACGCCGCCTGTGTACATGGCATTGAGCGCCGCGCCGACGCCGCCTTCGGTGAGGGCGCGCGGGGTGTAGCGCGTCGTCCAGTCGTGCGAGCGGGGCAGGGTGACATTCACGTTCGTGCCAATCAGCTCGACCTTGTACAGGCTGCGTCGCGACTCGAGGAAGCTGTCGACTTTGTCGCTGGGCGGGTCTTCGGATTCGAACGTCTCGAAGTCCTCGTACGTTTGATCGCCTGCGCTCAACGTGTCGGCGAACGCCTCCGGTTCGAGGCGGTCCGGTGGGGATTCCGGTTCCGGAACGAACATGTCGGTGGCGAAATCCTCGGACCATTCCTCTTCGCGTTCCTCCTCGCCGTCGGCTTCGTACGCACCTTCGTACTCGTGCTCCTCCTCGCCCTCGTACTCGTATTCATGCTGGTCGGAGTGGTCGAGCCCTTCGCTCCATGCCGGCGCCTGCGGGCCCTCGAGTTCCCCGGCGGAGGCGTACGGGCCGTCGAAGGATTCGGCCTGCGCGTAGGGAATGGTCTCTTCTTCCGAATCCAGGCCCTCGTTCCACGAGAGCGCTTCCATGTCGAGCCAGGCCAGGCCTTCGACGCCTGGGCTCTCGTCGCTTTCGCATTCGCACTCGCCGTCCTCGGCCTCGAGCACGTCGAAGGCTTCCGACGAATGCGGCTGCTGGTTCCATTGCGCTTCGTACTCGCCGGCATCCTCGTTCCAGGCTTCTGCGGTGAGCAGGAAGGTTTCGTCTTCACCTTCGGCTTCCTTCGCAGGTAGCGGGCAAGTGAGCGTGGTGACGTCGGGCAGGTTGTCGCCGGCATTGGCCAGCAGGCGCCAGCCGTATTGCGCCGGCATCCGGTTGTGGTCGAACGACGTACGCTCGACGCGGAATCGCGAAATCAGGCGCGCAGCCGGAGGCGACGACAGCGACGCGCACAGCGCACGCGCGACGGTTTCGCTGTACCCCTGCGTGCCGGGCTTCTCCTTCGTGCCCGGGCGATACAGGACGCGCATGGCCGGCGGAATGGCGCCTGGCGATGACAACTCGCGCGCGATGCGGCGCTTGGCCCACAGCACCAGATTGTCGCCGGGCTGATACAGCGCATCGAAGACGTGCACCTCGTCGGGGTCCATGTGCGCCAGCACGTCGAGAAGTGCCTGGCCGCCACCGGAATGCGCGGTGAGGATCAGTCGTCCACGTCGCAAGCTGCGACCGGTCTGCAGCGACAGACGGGCGAGCGAGTCGTCGATGAGCTTGTCCAGCTCGCCCTTGCCGGTGAGCGCGATAAAGCGGTAGCGCTCGGGATTGGCTTTCGGAAGATCGCCGGCGTAATGCCCGCGCGGCAGGATGCCCAGCGTCGGCCGCGTGCGTCCCGGTGTCGAGGGTGACCTGGGATCGTTGAAGTCCAGGCCGCTGACCGGTTCCTTGTCGCGGGGCAACTGCATGCCCTGCTTCGCGCCGGAGTAGCCGTGGAAATGCGCGACCACGTCGACCTCACCCGACGCATCGACGTTGCTCCAGCGCAGGATCAGGTCCGGTCGGGTGCCCTTGTGCGCGGCCAGCATCGGATGGCGATCGACTACCAGCCGGTTCGCGGCGGTCGGACGCGGCGACGGCGGTGGCACCGGAGTTGGCGAAGGCGGCAATGGCGCGCCACCGCGCAGCACCGCGTCGCGATGGCGCGTCACTTCCGCCATCGCCGCCTTGCCGCCGGCATTCTTCGCGTACTCCCACAAGGTCCACTTGCCGCGCACGTCCACGTGGATGAAGTCGCCGCCCAGGCCGATCGCCAGATCGGCACCGGCGGCATCGATGGCGAGCTTCGCGATCTCCACGCCGGTCATCCCGGCGATGGCCAGGTCGACCGCCTGGCCGGAGCAATGACGGCTGAGCGTGGGCGTCTGCCCACGCCGCGCGTATACCGCCTGGTTCCGCTTCCACGAGCGGTAACCGGAGGTGATGCGGACCGGCTTGCCGGCCTTGCTGCGGATGGCTTCCAGAACGCGCACGAGTGCCGGCGAGATGCGTGCCATCGATGCCGCCGTGCCGCCGCTGGAGACCAGCTCTCTGACGGTGAAGTGCGGCGAGAGGCGTTCGCCCTGCACGGAGGCATCGGTCTGCAGCAGCGGCAGGCCGGTGGAGTGGGGATCCCAGTGTTCCTCCTTGTGGCCCGTGGCCCCCGACGCCGTGCGCAGCACGAGCCCTGATGGAAACGTCACGCCGGCGCCGCCTTCGCTGCGTTGCCGCGTGCGATGTTCGACGACCTGTTCCGAATCGCCCGGAATGCGATCGAACTGCGCTGCGAACGGACTCTCGCCCAGCGCCTCGGGAGACAACGGCGCTTCGGTCTGGTCGAAGGCATTCAGGGTTTCATTGAACGGGCTGTCGAACTCCTGATCGCCCAGGCCTTCCGACGGGGTTCGCATCGTGGCGGACATGGCGTGCTCTCCCTTCGTTCTCGTGCGTCAACGCACCACGGTCAGCGGGCGTCGCGCGGTTTCGACCGGCTTGGCTCGGGTCTTGAGGTCCTTGCCGGTGGCCGAGGCCCATTCGGTTATGACGCGACGGCTGGCATCGCCCACCGGCGTGCCCGGGATGTACAGCACCGACACGGCGCTCGGCCCGGTGATCACGTTGGACTCGATGGTGCGCAGGAACAGCGACAGTTCGGATGCCATGGAGAAGAACTCCGCGGATTTGCTGTGAGCGGAAATACCGACGCGCTCGCCGATCAGACGCAGCCGGTTCGCGGCCGACGTCGCGTTGGCCTTGAGGTCCTGCACCACCGGCGTGTCAGTGCTGAGCGACAGCTCGACCCAGCCCAGCACCAGGGACGCGGACAATTCCTCGCGCGCCAGCATCTGGTTCTGCCGGCGCGAACGCAGCACGAACTGCAGCTCCTCGGTGATGCGGAAGATGCGGTCGTTGTCGGAGCTGTTGACGCCTGCGAAGTTCTTCAGGTTGGCGATGGCCTGCCACAGTTCGTAGAGGAGTTCCTCGAACAGCCTCACGAAGCCGGTGTTGGCGGCCGCCGCCTTCGTGTACGTCGAAGGACGGTTGTCTTCGGCGCCGAACGCGAGCTCCATTCCCAGCAGCCGGTAATAGGCCGCGCGGCGCTCGGCTTCCGGGTCCAGTGCGCTCGCACCGGCAGGAAGCCAGGCGGCCATCGGATTGATCGCGCCGAACAGCAGCGCTTCGGACACGTTCAACCAGCGCTGCGTGGCGACCGACGGGATGCCCAGTGCTTCGCCGCCGCGGTATTCGCGCACCACGCGACGCAGGATCTGCACGGCGCGCGTGTTCTCCAGCACGTAGCTGTAGCCCAGGTGGTCCCACATGGGATTGGCCGGCGTGCCCAGTCCATTGAATCGTCCCTGCGCGAACAGGCTGCGGCGTGCGGGGCCGGCCGGTGGCGCATTGGGCGCCCACGGATTGAACTCGTGCCAGAGCTGTTCCATGTACAGCGTCAGGTCGAGGGGATCGGCCGACAGCACGGCCGCGGCGGCCGCGGGCAGGTTGTTTGGAGGAACCGCCGGAAAGTCGACGCCGATCGCCGGCAGGCCGATGTCGAAGATGCGTTTGACGATCTGCTGGATCATGACGCCGTGCTCCTGTAATGGACGACCTGGTTCGGGTCGCAGTGATCGTCGTCGGGCACGACCTGGCCGATGTAGTTGACCGGCTGCGTGTCGAAGGACAACGAGGTCAGGCCGTTCCATCGCGGCGGTGCCAGTGCGGCGATGAGGTAATCCAGGCGTTCCTGCTCCGCCGGTTCGAGCGGCGGCTCCTGGGTGAGCGTGCGCAGGGGCGCCATCTGCGCGCTGATCGATTCCAGGTGCCTGGACACCGTTTCCAGGTGGTCGGACATGGAGCCGAAGCCACCGCCGAGGATGTTGTCGGTCGCGCCGGCCTTGGCGAAGCGGACGAACATTTCTTCCAGCGCGCACAGTCGTGCGTCGAGTTTGGGATCGTGGGATCCGGGGGGATGATCTTTGGGCATGGTCTTCCTTCCTTCGTCAGGCGACGCGGGCTTCGGTGGTCAGCCATGCGCGTGCGCGATCGATCCACGCAGGCGCGGTTTCGGGTTGTTCGGCTTCGCGCAGGCCGGCCAGTGCGACGATGCGGATGCCTTCGCTCTTGCGCCAATGGGGCGAGGTCCACAGGGCCGCGCCGGCGTTGCGTTCCAGCTCCGACAGGGCCTGTGGCGAAACGCGCTGCGGATCCAGTGCGCGGGTCATGGGCTGGTCCTGCAGCGCAGGGACCGGTGCCGACAGGCACGCGGCGGCGATCGCGGGCATGGCCGCCATCGAGCGTTCGAGCAGCGGCTGCAACGTCGGGTCCGCGTCGCGCGCCGGATGTCGGGCCTGCATGGCGCGTTGCAACTGGACCCACGGTCCCTGCGCCCCGAAGCATTGCGCCGCGAACGCGCAGCCCAGCATGGTGCGCAGCCAGCCGACGGGATGCGGGTCGCCGACCGGCCAGCGCAGGATCGTCTCGATGTCGCCGACGACGTCGTACAGCGCCGCGACCGATGCGTAGCCGGTATGCAGGAAGGCGAACACGTCGGCGGCGATCTCCGATGCCCACGGCGTCCACATCGCCTGCAGCTGCGGGTCCTGCGCGAGCGTGCGCGACAGCGCGGCGCGCAGGGCGGGCGTCCAGCCTGTGAGATGCGCGACCTGATGGCCTGTCTCGTGAAAGAGCGACGTGGGCCGGTACAGGTTGTGGCGCACGATCTTGATCGCGGCCACCGGCATCACCGTGCCGGGCGCCCACAGCCGGACGCCGGCGCGCAGGATCGACGCGCCCGTGCCCTTGTCCTGGTAGACCAGTGCGCGCGGCACGGGTTTGTTCGCCCGCTGCAGCACCGTCGCCATGCTCGCCACGGCGAGGTCGTCGAGCGTGCTCAGCGCGGCGCGCAGCACCGGACTGGTGCGCGAGTTGACCGCGTCGCCAAGGAAATCCAGCGTGGTGTCGACCTGGATATATCGACGACGGAAGCGCTGCACGGCTGCCGAGGCCTGTCCGGTCAACGACGGATCGCGGCGCGCCTCGCGAATGAGTTTCGCGGTGGCATCGCCCAGCGCAATGAGGTCCTCGACAGCGGCGTGCAGTTGCTTGCGCAATGGCGCACCGATGTCGCGCTCGACCGAACGCCAGGCCTCCAGCGAGGCGAACTCCTCCGCATCGCGGAAGGTGCGCGCCGCGGCCAGCCAGTGCGCGACCTGCCGCTCCAGGTCGGCGGCGACGAGATGCTGGTCGATGGGGACGGGTTGCATCATGGCTTAGGGCGTCCGGGCGACACGGTGATCGCAACGGCCGGCGTGCCGCGCAGCGCGTCCGCGCTCGCACGCGTGGCGTTGGGTCTGGACAGCAGTTCCAGCCCGGGCACCGATGTAAGCCGCACGCGCAGGGTGACGCCCGGATCCGGATGGGCCGCCGCACGCGCGAAGGCTTCGCCCTGCGTCCTTGCCCAGTTCGCCAGCGCCGGCATCACCCATGCGCGCAGGCGACGACGCAGCGCAGCGAACGCGGCGGGCGCGCGCGGTGCCGCGCGGGCGGCGAGTGCCTCGAAGTCCTCGCCGTCCTCCCGCAGTACGCGAACGCGCGCACTCGCTGCGCCGACCGGGGAACGATCCGCCGTGCGATAGGCATCGACCAGCACCTTGAGCAGTGCCTGGGTGCCTCTTCCCTGGCGGATCGCCTCGGCCACACCTTGCGCTTCCACTTCCGACAGGTAGAACCCGACGGTGATCCGCGACTTGCGCAGGTTGACGACGATCCACGTGCGACTCGGGGCGATACGCGCGGTCGCGGCGCGCGTGGCGCGCGTCGGCGGCAGCGCCAGTGCGCCGGCGGCGCCGAGGGGTTCGAGCAGGTAGAAGCGTTGGCCCACCGCGATGCGATTGCGCGAGCGCATGAACTCCGGCGATACCGCGACGCCCAGTTTTGGCTCGCGCAACAGCAGGCCCGATGCCTCCGGGGTCAGCGGATGCACATTGGCCGACGAGGCGTGGCCGCGGCCCGCGGCGCTGGTGCGATCCAACCGCACCATGCGCGGCAGCGTGGTGCCGGTGGCGGACTGGTAGACGTGCATGCGCGCGCGGAACGGGAACGTCGCGCCGGCCGCGCGCATCGCCGCGCCGACGGTGGATCCACCGAACGTCGGCAGCGCGTCGGCGATCTGCGCGGTCACTTCCACTTCTGGAACGCGGCTGTACTTGCGGTAGGTCCGCACGCTGCGCGGCCGGCGTGCGACGAAGGTGCCGCCGATGGATGGCGCCTGCTGCCGCGCCGGCTTCACGAACTTCGCCGGGAAGTGGCTCGCCACGGCCTCGCCGAAGGCCTCCGCCGTCGCGAGCTGGATGAGATCCTCGTTCTCCAGCGCGTAGTCTTCGCTTTCCGCCAAGCGGCGCACCGTGTCCTCGATGACGCTGGCAAGCGCAACCGGTGCGGCTTCGTGCGTGTCGGATTCGCCGGATTCGCCGGACTCGGCTTCCAGCGAAACCAGCCGCAGTCCGGTATCTACGATCGCATTGGACAACGGCCCCTTCATCTGCGGCCCGACCCACTTGCCGATCAGCTGGCCCAGATAGCGCGCCAGGAAACCCACCACCTTCGGCCGACCCACCAGCTTGATGCCCATGCGCAGTGCACCGAGCAGCACCGGCACGAACTGCTCGATCTGCGGCGCGAGATCCTCGCCTTCGTCGGCGTCCCGCAGGCGGTCGATCAGCACGCCGCGTGCCTCGGCGAGCAGTTCCAGTTCGCGGCCTTCCACGGATTCGTCTTCGCGATCCTCGTAGTGTTCGTCCTGCGGCGATGGAGCGCCGGTCACTCCGTTCACCAGCGCTTCGGCGAGCACCGCATCGAACGATTCGGTCAGCACCTCGACATCGGTGAGGTTGGCCGGAGAGGAAGTGGCCTCGTCGGCGCCCTCGTCTTCGGCTTCGGAGGTGATGCGCGTGGCCAGCGTGCGCGCGGCCGGTTGCAGCGCGGCCGGCAGGCGGCCGATCGCGAACGACAGCACGCGCCGCAGCAACGGGTTGATCAGGCCGCGGAGTTTCTGTAGCACGGGGCTCAACAGTGAGCCGGCTACCTTGCCGACGGTCCTGGCCGCGTTGGCGACGAACTTCACCGCCTTGCGCGCCTTGTTCACGATCGCGCTCACGAACTCCTCGCCCGCGGGCGACAGCTCGCCGGCTTGCGGCTCGAAGCGGTCCAGCACCTCTTCAAACTGCGCTTCGCTCAGCGAGGCGACGTCCAGACCGGACAGGCCTGCTTCCAGCGCATCGAGGTATTGCTGCGCCTCGAAGCGGACGGGCGAGAGCTGGCTGTCGGCGTAGCGCGCACGTTCCGAGGCGGACGATGGCGACTCGCTGGTGAAGCGGTCGGCCACGGCCTGCTCGGTTTCCTCCGCCAGGTTCGCGACGGCTTCGTCGAAGGATTCATCGCTCAGCGCGGCGAAGGCTTCGCCGAGCAGGCGATCGGATTCGGACAGCGGCAGGTTCTCGCCCAGGGTCTCGGCGAAAGGATTGAGCGCCTCGTCCCACGTGCCCGATCGGGGCGCGGAGGCCTGTGCAGCCTCCACTTCAGGCTCGGCGAACGCCTCCGCGAACGGGTTCTGCTCTGACTGCGTGCTCCACTCGCGATCCTGCTCGTCCTGCCTGGTCGTCATGACACGGTGCTCCGCCGGGAATCGGGAGCAGTCGACCATGCCGGCCGTCCATCGCCGTGCGCACGCGAGTCGCGGGCGCGTGCGGATGGCGTGCGCATCGCATCGCCACGTGTACGCCAATGCGTGCCCGCCGCGTCGCCCATGCGTCCGCGTGGCGTCCGACGGTGCCAGGCGCGTGCGATGGGTGATGCGTGGAGGCCGTCAGTGCTGGAGCGGAAGTCCGTTGCCGATCACGCGTTCGCGCAGGGCAGGATCGGGTGTCACACCCAGCTCGCGGTCGAGTCGTTGCGCCAGCAGCCGGAAGCACAGGACGGCTTCGTACCGGTTTCGCTGTGCCAGGTGCGCATCGATGAGCGCTTCGGCCGCGGATTCGCGCAGCGGTTCGGCGGCGATGGCGGCTGCGCCCGCCTGCGTGGCCAGTGCATGGTTGCCGGACATCGCCATCGTCCGGCAGGCCGCTTCCAGCGCCTGCACGCGCAGCAGGTGGAATGCCTCGTACTCCGGCAGCACCCACTCCTCGTGCCAGCCCGGGAGGATGTCGTTGGAGAGCAGCTCGATCTCCTCCAGCGTCAGCGCTTCACCTGCGATCGCCCGGGCTGCGGCTCGACGGGCGCGATCGAGATCGCTTCGTGCGGCCAGCACCAGTTCGTCGCCGACCGGCTCCACCCAGCCGCGCGGCAGTTGCCACAGCGCGCGACGCAGGTTCGCGCGCGCCGTACCGTCCGGCACGTCGGGCCACAGTTCCGCGGACGCGACACTGCGCAGGACCGGTCGCACGCGCAGCGCGAGGTACGCAAGGATCCGCCGGGCGGGCAGCGGCAGGCGCGCCATCGGGTACACACCCAGGCCACCGACGATCGCCACGAGGCGTCCACCATCGGGCACATCGCCGTATCGATCGCTCATGCGGGCCCTCCTTGGCGGCCGTTCACCGCGCAACGCTCCGCCTGGCAGGCTCGCCAGGCGCGAATGAAAAGAGCATCCCCTCGGACGCCATCCCTTGGCAACGAGCGCGTTGCCGGGCATCGGCCACCGTCGTGCTTCGTGACTGCGGTTCTCCCGCAATGCGCGTCGGCGCAACCGACGAACGGTCCGCGTGCCTCGCCGCGCTGCCTCTCTGTCCATGTCCGACGCCAGGCATGCATTGGGCGCCCATGTCGTGCGCAGCTGCAGCATTACATTCGCAGTGGCGTGGATCTCATCGTCCGTGTGCGCTTAGCTGATCATTGCCTCGGGGCAGGGCGAGGGCCGTGTCGGATGCTGTCTTCCAGAACGCGCATCGCAGAAGAACCGGTTGCCTCGTATCTGGTCGCACCTTCAGGCGACAGGCGGTGGGCACGCGGACCCCGTCAAGCGTAGAAAGAATGTGGCTGGGCGCGAGAACCATCGCGGCAACGATGGCAGGCGTCATCGTCCGAAATAGGCGACGACCAAGCGGGATCCTCGCGCTATTCACGTCAAAGTAACGCTTACGGACCAGGCGTCGCCTCGACGAACCGAACCTGCCTGCATGCGTCGCTTCGCGTCGCCGAGAGTGCGCATTCGAAACTCATCCACTACAACCAGCCGCCGCAAGGGCGGCCGCTTCGCAGCATGCGAGCAGCCGGAGCTGTTCGTGAGCGAACTGCGCGATGGCTTCGCCTCACTGCAGTGGGCCGTGCTTGCATGCCGCATTCAAGGCATCCATGAGTGGTTGACGCCTTCGCTGCGTCGACTGCGCTGGAGATGCCCACAAACGAGATCACCATCATGGCCACGAAAGTCCTGTTCACAGGCAAGACCCATACGACCTCCAGCCACATTGAGGGCAAGCCCGCCGGTGGCGAACGTGTCGACATACACCTGAGCACCCCCGGCGCACCCGGGAACGACATCAGCTTCACCGCAATCCCGAATCACCCCGCTGCCGAGCAACTGTTCGCCGGCGCCTGGTCGGCGTGCTACAGCGGTGCGCTCGCCCTGGTGGCGCAAATGAAGAAGGTGACGCTGCCGGCGGATCTGTCCGTCGACATCCAGGTGGACCTCGTCATGAGGGATGACGCCTACTTCATCCAGGCGCGCATCGACGTTGCCATGCCGGGCGTGGCGCACGACGTGGCCGAAGCGATCGCGCTAGCCGCGCACGGCGTTTGCCCGTACTCGAAGGCCGTGCACGGCAACATCGACATCGTCACGAACGTCACGGAAACACGCGCGGAAGGTCGACTCGCGGAATCCGTCTGAGCCACCCGGATCGCGGTGCTACGTGCCGTTCGAAGGCGTGTCCGTCGGCGGTGGCGCCTGATCCTGCTCGATGTAGTCGGCCTCGCGCAGTTCACGCTTGGCATCGCGGATCGTGCGTCCGTCGAGCGGGCGGATCGTGTCGATGCGGCAGGAAGCCGTGCCCACCGGTATCGGCCGGTGGC
>Ga0209257_1000847_pt1 | contig 43768 bp, 40 predicted proteins | sample AraplaCvi_mCL_r2_FD_184277 | JGI IMG/M metagenome (GOLD analysis project Ga0209257, IMG submission 184277) | Arabidopsis root microbial communities from North Carolina, USA - plate scrape MF_Cvi_mCL_r2 (SPAdes) (version 2) | ecosystem: Host-associated > Plants > Roots > Endosphere | place: USA...
GCCCTGGCCCGCCAGCGGGCTGAAGATTGCGGCTGCGGGTTCGGACGCCGCAGTCCGAGCCACACCTATGGGATCGTCCGCAATGTGATGCTGGCCGCGCTCGCGTTGGCGACCGCCGGCTGGGCGCCGCCCGCCTCGGGCGTCGAGCTGCTGTTTGCCGCCGCGCCGGCCGCCCTCGTCTTCCTCCTGCTCTACCTCGCCGCCGACGAACTCGGCTCGCATCCGCGCCTCGCAAGGAGCCGCCCATGACACTGTTGATTGCCTCCCAGGTCTTGAGCTGGACGGCCATCGCCGTCCTGGCGGCCCTGTGCCTGGCGCTCGCCCGCCAGGTCGGCGTGCTGCACGAGCGCATCGCGCCGGCCGGAGCCCTTTCCATCAAGGCCGGCGTCTCCGTCGGCGAGGCCGCGCCGGAGCTGTCGTTCCAGACCCTCACGGGCGCGCTGGCGACCGTCGGCGGCGTCCGGGCCGGTCGAAGCCAGCTGCTGTTCTTCCTCTCCCCAGACTGCCCCGTGTGCAAGACGCTGCTGCCCGCCCTTAAGGCGGTCGGCCAGACCGAGGCGGCCTGGCTGGACCTGATGCTGCTGAGCGATGGCCCGGGCGATGCGCATCAGAAATTCGTGCGCGCCCAGGGGCTCGAGCCCTTTCCCTATGCGGTCTCCGAACTGGTCGGGAAGACGTTCGGCGTCTCCAAGCTGCCCTATGCCGTGCTGATCGGCGAGGACGGGCGCGTTGCGGCCAGCGGCCTCGTCAACACCCGCGAGCACCTCGACAGCCTCATCGAGGCCAAGGAACGCAAGGTCGCCAGCATCCAGGACTTCCTCGCCCAGCGCCACGCGCGCCAAGCCTGACCGCGGAGCTCAGCCAGATGTTCAGTTTCGACAAGGGCGTCGAGCGCCTGACGCGGCTCATGGCGCAGACCGGATCGCGGCGGGGCCTGCTCCGCCAGCTCAGCGCGCTGATGGTGGGCGCGGCGATTGTGCCTCTGCTCCCCGTCGCCAGGGCGAGCGCGGCGCCGCCCGCGAAAGGAGCGGCGCTGCCCCAGGATCCGGGTGATCCGAATTCCTGCGACTACTGGCGCTACTGCGCCATCGACGGCTTCCTCTGCGCGTGTTGCGGCGGCAGCCCGAGCCAGTGCCCGCCAGGCACCGAGATGGCGGCGCTGACCTGGATCGGCACCTGCCTGAATCCGGCGGACAAGCGACACTACATCATCTCGTACAACGACTGCTGCGGCCTCTCGAGCTGCGGGCGTTGCGAATGCAATCGCAATGAGGGCGACCGGCCGGTGGTGCGGCCGCAGGCCAACAACGACACCAACTGGTGCGTGGGAAGCTCCTCGTCCGTCTACACCTGCTCGACCGCGGTGATCCTCGGGGTGGCGACGCCATGACCGCGTCCCGTCCGACCCTGGCCTTCGCGATCGCCCTGGCCGTCGCCGCGCCCGCAGCCTTGGCCGCGCCGCCACCGGCCTTCAAAGGATGCGCGGCCTGCCACCTCGCGAACGGCAAGGGCGTACCGGGCTCGTTTCCGCCGTTGGCCGGCCGGGTCGCCCCCATCGCCGTCACGCCCGCGGGCCGGCGCTACCTGGTCGAGGTGATGGCGGTCGGCCTGAGTGGCCAAGTCACGATCGGAACCACCGTCTACCGCGGCTTCATGCCCCGCCAGGCGATCAGCGCCGGCGATGCGGCGGCGGTGCTCAACTACCTCGGCACGGAGACCGGGGATGCCAAGTCGGCTGCCAAGTTCAAGCCGTTCACGGCCGCCGAGGTGGAGCAGCTGCGAAAGACCACGGGGCGCACGCCGGCGGACGTGGCGAAGTCGCGCCCGGCCGCGGTGCCGGACGCCGGACGCCCGTGATGTTCCAACCGGGGTCCATCGGGCTTTCGCTCGCTGCGCTGGCGTTCGCCGGCGCCGCCGCAGCGGCGCCTGTAGCCGGCCCCGACCAGGGAGCCTGGACCCGCTGGGCGCTCAACTGCCAGGGGTGCCATCGCCCCGACGGGGCCGGGACGCCTGGCGGCGCACCCCCATTGCCGGGCGTGGTCGCGGCCTTCCTGACGGTGGAGGGCGGCCGCGGGTACCTGACGCGCGTGCCCGGCGTTGCCTCGGCGCCCCTGGGCGATCAGGACCTCGCCGACGTCCTGAATTTCATGCTGCGGCGCTACGACGGTGCCCGGCTCCCCGACGATTTCAAGCCCTACACGGCCGCCGAGATCGCGGCCGGCCGCAAGGCCCCGCTGCGCACCGACGCGGCGCGGGCGCGCCAACAGCTCATCGCTCGCATCGCGGGCGACCATCCATAAGCATGCAAGGGGATTGCAGTGGGTTTCAGATCTGGACTGCTGGCCGCGACGGCCATCATCGGCCTCATGCCGGCCATGCCGGCCATGGCGCAGGCGCAGACGACGACCGAACCGGAGGCGCCCGAGGTCGCGCAGGTGACCGAGATCGTCGTCACGGCGCAGAAGCGCTCCGAGCGGCTGAGCGATGTGCCGGTCTCGGTCACCGCCCTCGGTGAACAGCGGCTGGCGGCGCAGCATGTGACGGACCTGTCAGATCTCACGACGGCCGTTCCGAACCTGCGCGCCATCAGCACCGTCGGCGAGGACACGCCCATCTTCTCGCTGCGCGGCGTGTCGATGTCGGACTACAGCCTAAACCAGTCGGGCCCGATCGCGACCTACTACGATGAAGCCTACATCGGCAATTTCGCCTTGTTCGGCGTCTCAATGTTCGACCTCGAACGCGTCGAGGTTCTGCGTGGGCCGCAGGGCACCCTTTATGGCCGAAACTCCACTGGCGGTGCCGTCAACCTGATCGCCAAGAAGCCGGCTTTCGAGAACACCGGCTTCCTGACCGTCGGGTACGGGAACTACGATCGGAAGGAAGCCAGCGGCGCCTTCAACACCCACTTCGGCGACCAGGTGGCCGTACGTCTGGCGTTCTCCGGGACCCACGCTGACGGCTGGATCAACAACCTCATTGGCCCCGACCTCAATGGGACACGCGGCCTCGGCGGCCGGCTCTCGGTCCTCTACCAGCCGACCGACGACTTCGACGCGACGTTGCGCCTCTCCGCGAGCTACGCCGACCCGCGGAACCCGGCGGTCATCGCGGACGTGGGGCCGCTCGGCATCGGCGCCGGCGCCTACGAGTTCTTCCGCCAGACGTTTCCGGCCTCGAACACCAAGACGGACTATTTCCGCACCGGCCTGAACAACTACACCGTGGAGTCCGACTACACGCCGCGTCGGAAGAACCGCTCGCAAGGGGCATCGCTGAACATGAACTGGCGCCCTGCCGAGGGTGTCACGATCACGTCCGTGTCGTCGGCGAACAAGGGCGTGCTGCTGGTCCCGCAGGACACCGACGGAAGCCCGAACGAGACGCTGACCATCACCTACTACGACCGGGCGAAGCAGTTCGCCCAGGACCTGCGCCTGGCTTACGACGCGTCCGACCGCTTCAAATTCCTGGTCGGCGCCTACGTCAGCCGGGAGTGGGTCTACAACTCAACCCTGCAGACCTTCTACATGGACCTCGATACCAACGGCGACGGTCTGCGCAACGGGGCTGACTGCCTCGCGACCATCCCGCTCGCCTGCCAGGTCCAGAACAGCTTCGAGCAGAAGAAGACGAGTTTGGCGCTCTATGGGGACGCGACCTACAAGGTCACCTCCGATCTGACCCTGCGCTTCGGTCTGCGGGCGACCGACGACAAGGGCGATCAGACAAACTTCAGGTCAGTGGCCGCCGGCGCGGATGACGTGTTCTTCCTGAACCTGATCCCCGGCTCGCCGAACCCGAACGCCACGACGAGCCAAAGCTTCCACGACACGGACCTCTCCGGGAAGCTCGGTCTGGAGTGGCGACCGGTCGCCGGCACCATGCTCTTCGCCAACCTGTCCCGTGGCTATCGCGGCAGCAGCTTCGCGGCGCAGGCCTTCTACGATTCGTTTGAACTGACCGTGGCCAAGCCCGAGGTGCTCGAGGCGGTGGAAGGGGGCGTGAAGACCCAGTTCTTCGATCGTCGGCTGCAGGTGTCTGCCACGGCGTTCTACTACAGCTACAAGAACCAGCAGTTCATCAACGTCGACAGCGCCAACGCCCTCCAGCAGCTGTTGAACCTGCCGAAGTCCCGCGTCTACGGCGCCGAGCTGGAGTTCACCGCTGTCCCCACCGCGGACCTGACGATCTACGGGGGCGTCGGGCTGCTGTCGTCGCGAATCCGCGAGGGGATGGCGAACGGCGTCGACGTTAGCGGCAACCAGCTGGCCAACGCCCCGAAGGTCAACGTCAGCCTGGCGGCCGATTGGCGGGTCATCGACGCGTCGTGGGGGCGGGTGACGCTCCATGCCGACGCGGTCGCCACCTCGAAGCAGTACTTCGACGTCTTCAACAACGACGCGCAGTCCCAGTCGTCGCTCGCGCTCTTCGGGGCAAGGGTCTCGTACGTTCCCGCCAATGCGCCGATCGAGCTGGCGGCCTGGGTCAAGAACATCGGCGACAGGTTCTACTACACCTCGCGGATCGACGTGTCTGGCGTCGGGTACACCTACCAGAACATCGGTGAGCCCCGGACCTACGGCGTGACCGCGACCTACCGGTACTGACGGCGCCGCGGCGCCGGCCCGTCCGGCGCCGCCGCTCTGCTTCGCATTCCTCATGACGGTTGAAGCCTTGTCCCAGCAGCGAGAGATCTCCGGCGCTAAAGACTCCCGACCGGAGCACGTCGATGTCCTGGTGATCGGCGCCGGCTTGTCCGGTATCGCCGCCGGCTACCACCTGCAGCAGCTCGACCCGCCTCGGAGCTTCCTCATCGTGGACGCCGAGCCCAGCTTCGGCGGCACCTGGCTGACCCACACCTACCCGGGTCTGCGGTCGGACAGCGACCTCTTCACGTTCGGGTTCGGGTTCAAGCCGTGGACGGGGCGGCCCATCGCGTCCGGCGAGGAAATCCGCCAGTACCTCGCCGAAGCCGTGCAGGAACACGACCTGCGTCCGCACATGCGCTTCGGCTGTCGTGTGACCGAGGCGAGGTGGAGTTCGCAGGCTTGCCTTTGGACCGTCCGCGCGGTCACGGCGTCGGGCGATACGAAGGTCTTCACCGCGAAGTTCCTTCAGATGTGCCAGGGATACTTCCGCCACCGAAAGGGTCACCTCCCGCAGTGGGCCGGCGTTGCGGACTTTCGCGGTGAACTGCTGCACGCCCAGGAGTGGCCGGAGGGCCTCTCTCTCGAGGCAAAGCGTGTGCTGGTCATCGGCTCCGGGGCGACCGCGGCGACGCTCGTGCCGAGCCTTGCGGACCAGACCGCCCACATCACGATGCTGCAGCGGTCGCCGACCTACTTCACCTACGGCGCGAACCGGAACGAACTCGCCGACCGGCTGCGTGCGCTCGATGTGCCGCAGGACTGGATTCATGAGATCGTGCGGCGCGATCTCCTCGACAAGCAGGCCCAGTTCGCCCGCCGCTGCAGCGAGGAGCCGGAGATCGTTCGGGAAGAACTCCTGGGCGCCGTGCGCGCCATCGTCGGCGGGGAGGCGACCGAGGCCCATTTCTCGCCGCGGTATCGACCCTGGCAGCAGCGCATCGCCCATCTGCCGGGCGGCGACCTGCTCCGGGCCGTGAAGTCCGGGAGGGCGTCGATCGCGACCGGCGACATCGAGCGTTTCACGCCCACCGGCGTCCTGTTGCGGTCCGGGGAGCTTCTCGAAGCGGACGTGGTGATCGCCGCGACCGGCTTCGACATGAACATCCTGGGCGACATCGACTTCGTCGTCGATGGCCGTCCCTTGGACCTCTCGCAGAGCGTCACCTATCGCGGGATGATGTTCACCGGTCTGCCGAACCTGACGTGGGTGTTCGGCTACATCCGCTCGAGCTGGACGCTCCGGTCGGAGCTGGTCGCCGATTTCACCGCCCGCCTGATCGATCACATGGCTGCGCACGGCTGGGGGAAGGTCGGGGTCGTGGTGCCTGAAGCCCAGGCGCGCCTTCCGCGCCAGCCCTGGGTGGATCCCGCCAATTTCAACCCGGGCTACATCGCCCGCGCCCTGGACCGCCTGCCCAGGGGCTTGGACCATCCCGAGTGGCGCCACAGCCTCGACTACGACGATGACCGCGTCACCTTCCCCACGATCGATTTCGAGGCCCCGGCCTTCGTGTTCGAGCGGTCGGCGGCCCTCACCGAACCCCTATCGACCTGACGCCACAGAAAGGACGTCCATGCGCGAGCATCTCAAATTCTACATCGATGGCGCTTGGGTCGATCCGGCGGAGAAAGTGAACACGCTCGACGTGGTGAACCCGGCCACGGAAGAGGTCTGCGGCAAGATCGCCCTGGGCTCGGCCGCCGACGTGGACCGGGCGGCCAAGGCCGCTCGCCAGGCGTTCAGCGGCTGGTCGCAGACGAGCCGGGAGGAGCGGCTCGAGGTCATGGGGCGCATCCTGGCCGAGTACCAGAAGCGCTTCGGCGACCTGGCCACGGCCGTCACAGAGGAAATGGGCGCGCCGGCGTCGCTCGCCCAGCGCGCGCAGGTTCCGATCGGCCTCGGTCACCTGGCCACGGCGATCGAGGTGTTGAAGACCTTCCATTTCGAGGAGGTCCGGGGGCCGACGAAGGTCGTCAAGGAGGCAATCGGCGTCTGCGGGTTCATCACCCCCTGGAACTGGCCGCTGAACCAGATGATGTGCAAGGTCGCGCCCGCGATCGCCACAGGCTGCACCATGGTGCTGAAGCCTTCGGAAGTGGCGCCGTTCACCGGACAGATCCTCGCCGAGATCATGCACGCCGCCGGCGTGCCGGCGGGCGTCTTCAACCTGGTTCAGGGCGATGGTCCCGGGGTGGGCGCGGCGATCTCGAGCCACCCGGAGATCGACATGGTGTCGTTCACCGGCTCGACCCGGGCCGGCATCGAGGTGGCCAAGGCAGCCGCTCCGACCGTCAAGCGCGTGGCCCAGGAGCTGGGCGGCAAGAGCCCGAACATCGTCCTGGACGATGATGCGTTCGCGGCCGGTGTCGGCCGCGGCGTGGCGACGATCATGACCAACTCGGGCCAGTCCTGTAACGCGCCGACCCGCATGCTTGTCCCGCACGGCCGCATGGACGAGGCGATGGCTGTGGCGAAGGCGTCGGCGGAGCAGATCGCCGTCGGCGACCCGAACGGCAACAACCAGATGGGCCCGGTGGTCTCCAAGCTCCAGTTCGACAAGATCCAGAAGCTGATCCAGGCGGGGATCGACGAGGGCGCGACCTTGGTCACCGGCGGCGTGGGCCGGCCCGAGGGCCTGGACAAGGGCTACTACGTCAAGCCGACTGTCTTTGCGAACGTCACCCGGGACATGACCATCGCCAAGGAAGAGATCTTCGGCCCTGTGCTGTCGATCCTGGGCTACGACACGGTCGAGCAGGCCATCGAGATCGGCAACGACAGTGAATATGGCCTCGCCGCCTACGTCCAGTCGGGCGACCTGGACAAGGCCCGCCAGGTGGCTGCGAAGCTGCGCGCCGGCCAGGTTTCCATCAACGGCGGCGGCGGGGACCTGATGGCTCCGTTCGGCGGCTACAAGATGAGCGGCAACGGGCGCGAGTGGGGCGACTACGGCTTCCAGGAGTTCCTCGAGACCAAGGCCATCCTCGGCTACGCGCCGCCGCCTCCGAAGGCCTGAGCCACTTGCGACCGGCCGGACAACAGCGACTCAAGCGGGAGCGACAATGACCCTTCGATTGTTCGGCTGCGTCTGCGGCCAATACCACAGTCCCGCGCGCGCGCTTGGGATGCCCGGCGACCGCGCCACCGTGCCGCTGCCGTTCTATGTGATCGAGCATCCGCAGGGGGTCGCCCTCTTCGATTGCGGTCTTCACACGGACCTCGCCAATCCTGACGACGCGTACCGGCAAGGGCTCCGCGCCCACGATATCGACGTCACGATCGGGCCGGAGGACAGCCTCACCCGTCACCTTGAGCGGCTCGACATCGATCCGCACCGGGTCCGGTGGGTGGTGCTGTCTCATCTGCATTTCGATCACGCCGGAGGCCTCCACCAGGTCCCGAACGCGACGATCGTCGTGCAGAGCCGCGAGTGGGCGGCCGGCTTCGATCGCGAGGTCGCCCGACACCACCATCTGCCACGCCGCTACTTCGACCTCGGCCACAAGGTGGCGCAGATCGACGGCGAACACGATCTTTTCGGCGATGGCTCGGTGACCTGCATCCCGTCCTTCGGCCACACACCAGGTCACCAGTCGCTGCGGGTTCGCAGCACCTCCGGCGACCACATCCTGGTCGGCGACGCCTGCTACAATCACGAGGTCGCGCAGGCGCGCCACTACCCTGTCGCGACCGACCCCCGGCGCACTGAAATGAACCGGTCGCTGGACGAACTGATGGCGCGTCGTAGCGCCGAGACCGTGATGGTGTACGGCCACGATCCCGCCCAGTGGGGTCCCACGCCGCTCCTGCCCAGCGCCCGTGCGTAGGAAGCCGCCCTTGACCCATTGCCCCTCCGACGCCCGGACGACGCACACCCGAACAGCGGGAGACCCGGCATGAACCTGAAACGACGCTTCGCCATCCTGACGGTCGCGGCGAGCCTGGTCTGCGCCGGCGCCGCGGCCGCACAACCCCGGCCGACGGAGCCGTTCGCCGAGGAGGTCTTCGTCAACGGCCGGATCTTCACGGCCAACACCTTCTCGGGCGTCGTCGAGGCGGTGGCCATCGCGGATGGAAAGTTCGTTGCCGTCGGATCGAATGCCGTGGTGCGCCGACGGATCGGGCCGGCGACCAAGGTCCACGACCTGAAGGGTGGCATGGCGATGCCCAGCATCACCGACATGCACATCCATCCGGTCCGGGGCGGCCTGGCGCACCTGAGCTACTGCAAGTTCTCGGACCGGCTCGACCGCGCCGGTGTGCTCGATGCTGTCGCCACGTGCGTGAAGGCGAAGCCGCCCGGCGAGTGGGTTGAGGGCGCGCAGTGGGACGCCAAACTGGCGCAGTCGCTGGACAAGGCGGCGTTGGATCGCGTTGCGCCGAACAACCCCGTCTACCTGCACGACAACACCAACCACATCATCTGGGTGAACTCCGCGGCGCTAGCCGCCGCCGGGATCGACAAGGCGACCCGCGACCCTGCGGGGGGGCAGATTCTGCGCGACCCAAGGACCGGCGAGCCGACCGGCGTGCTGATGGAGTCGGCCATCGCGCTGGTCTTCAACGCCAAGCCCAAGCCGTCGGCACAGGACATCGAACGCGGCGCCACCTGGATCTTCGAGAAGCTCAACAGCTATGGCGTCACGAGCGTCCAGACAGGCCAGGCTGAAGCCGCCGACCTCGCGGCGTATCGCAAGCTCGAGGCGGAAGGCCGGCTGACGGTCCGCGTGAAGACGAACTGGGATTTCAACACGCCGCTCGCACCGGTTTCTCCGGAGCAGATGCTGGAGCGGTTCGACACCCGTGCCGAGCGCGGCCCGGTTTCCGAGCTGATCAATCCCGATGGGGGCAAGATCTACGCTGACGGGATCGCGATCGGCGCCGGGTCGCCCTACCTGGAGCCCTACAAGTTCGCGCCGACCTACGGTCGCCCGGCGATCGATCCGTCCAGCATGAACACAGCGGTGCTGCAGATGGACCGGCTGGGTCTCTCGATCATGATCCATGCCATGGGCGATGCCGCGGTTCGCAGTTCGCTCGACGCCATCGAGTCAGCCCGCCGCGCCAACGGGAACAGTGGGAAGCGGCACGTCATCGCGCACACCTTCAGCGTGGCGCCCGAGGACATGGGCCGCGCGCGCCGGCTCAACGTCGCGTTCGAGAATTCCCCGCCCGTGGTGCTCTTCCCGAACGACCTGATGGACGCGACGGTGGTCCTGCTCGGCCGTGAGCGGACGCGAGCGGTGGGGCCCATCCGGTCGCTGATCGCCGCGGGCGACACCGTGGGATACGGCAGCGACTGGGACAACATCCCGGAACCGAATCCGTGGCTCGCCCTACAGGCCATGGTCACGCGTCAGAACCCATCGGCGCCTGAGCGCGGATATCTGGCGCGCGCCGAAGCCATCGACGTGATCACCGGTCTGGAGGTGCTGACGATCAACGGCGCCTATGGCCTGGGCCTCGAGGATCGCACCGGCTCGATCGAGGTCGGCAAGGACGCCGATCTGATCGTTCTGAACCAGGACCTGCTGAAAGTCAGCCCGGGCGACATCCACAAGACCCGCGTGCTGCGGACGATCCTCAGAGGCAAGACCATCTTCGCTGCCAACTGAAGCCGCTGAGGCCAAGGCAAACCACTGCGACGGGAGGCTGCTATGGGTACTCAAGACTGCGATGTCGTTGTGGTGGGAGCGGGCATGTCCGGGCTCACAGCGGCACGCACTCTCGTCGACGCGGGTCTGAAGGTGGCGGTCGTCGAGGCGCGGGATCGTGTGGGCGGGCGGACACTCTCCAAGACCCTGTCCAACGGCGTCGTGGTGGACATGGGTGGCCAATGGGTCGCCCCCACGCAGCGCCGGGTCCTGAAACTTGTCGAAGCGCTGGGACTGAAGACCTTCAAGACCTTCGATCGCGGCCTGTCGGTGGCGCTCCGCAACGGGGTGGCGCACCGGTACGCCGGGCTCTTGCCGACAGACGACGCCGATGTGGCGGCCGACGTCGAGCAGGGCATGGCGAGGATCGGTGAGTTGGCGGCATCGGTGCCCCTGGAGGCGCCCTGGACCCACCCGCTGGCGGCCCAGCTCGACCAGATGACCTATGCCGAGTGGATCGACCGAAACCTGCTGACCGACCTGGGTCGATGGCTCTTCCGGTTCCAGGCGCCGGCCGTCTTCTCGGTCGACGCCTCTGAGCTTTCTGTCCTGCACGTGGCGTTCTACTTCGGCTGCGCGGGCGGGCCGGACATCATCACCGCAACCTCCGGCGGCGGCCAGGACAGCCGGTTCGCGGGCGGCATGCAGGGCCTGGCGAAGGGACTCGCCGCCGGTCTCAAGGACGCGATCCACCTGGGTCAGCCCGTGGACGCCATCATCCAGGAGGGCGACCGTGTCGTCGTTCGGGGCGCCACGCTGTCTGTGACGGCCCGCCGGGCGATCGTCGCGCTGCCGCCGACGCTGGCCGGGCGGATCCGGTATGCGCCGCCGATGCCGCCCTTGCGTGACTCGCTGACCCAGCGGATGCCGATGGGGACCGCGTTGAAGATGATGTTCGTCTACGACACGCCCTTCTGGCGCAGCGAGGGTCTCTCCGGTCTGGTCCTCACCGATTGTGAGGTTCCGCAGCTTGTCTTCGACAACTCGCCGGAAGACGCCTCCTGCGGCATTCTGCTGGGCTTCACGGAAGGCATCCCTGCGCGGAGTTGGATGCAGGCAACGCCGGCCGAGCGTCAGGCAGCCGGCGTGGAGACCCTCGCGCAGGTGTTCGGCCCCCGGGCCCGGAAGGTCGTGGAGTATGTGGAGCACTCCTGGACGGACGAGGAGTACTCGCGGGGCTGCTACGCCGGGACCATGCCGCCAGGCGCGTGGCGATCGTTCGGAAAAGCTCTTCGCGAGCCTGTCGGCAAGATCCACTGGGCCGGCACCGAAACAGCGACTGACTGGAGCGGCTACGTCGAGGGCGCCATGCAGGCCGGCGAGCGGGCCGCCGCCGAAGTGCTTGAGGCCCTGCGGGCGCCAGCGTAGGCCCAACGTCCCCGAAGACCCACCGAGCCAAGAGGCGCCACATGTCGGATCGAAAGCTGCATCCTGAGACGCTTGCCCTGCACGCAGGGTGGCGCGCCGACCCGTCGACCGGCTCGGTGGCGGTCCCCATCCACCAGACTACCTCCTACCAGTTCCGTGACACAGCCCACGCCTCGGCGCTCTTCGCCCTGCAGGAGATGGGCAACATCTACACGCGGATCATGAACCCGACGACCGACGTGCTCGAGCAGCGGGTGGCGGCCCTGGAGGGTGGCGCCGCCGCGCTCGCGGTGGCGTCAGGCCAGGCCGCGTCAGCCCTCGCGGTGCAGACGCTGGCAAAGGCCGGCGACAATATCGTCAGTTCCACGGCGCTCTACGGTGGGACCTGGAACCTGTTCGCCAACACCCTGCGCGACCAGGGGATCGAGGTGCGCTTCGTAGACCCGGCCGACCCGGAGGCCTTCGCCCGCGCCACCGACGAGCGGACCCGAGCCTACTACGCCGAAACGCTGCCCAATCCGAAGCTGGAGGTGTTCCCGATCGCCGAGGTCGCTGCGATCGGCCGCGCACGCGGGGCGCCGCTGATCATGGACAACACGGCCGCGCCGCTGCTCTGCAAACCGCTGGAGCACGGCGCGGCGGTGGTGGTCTATTCGGCCACCAAGTACCTGGGCGGCCACGGGACCTCGATCGGCGGCCTGATCGTCGACGGCGGGACGTTCGATTGGGAGGCCGCGGGAGAGCGGCAGCCCGCGCTCAACAGCCCGGACCCCTCCTATCACGGTGCGACCTGGACGGAGGCCGTGAAGCCGCTTGGGCCGGTCGCCTTCATCATGCGGACGCGCACCGTCCTGCTGCGCGACCTGGGCGCGGCATTGTCGCCGTTCAATGCGTTCCAGATCCTGCAGGGGATCGAGACGCTGCCGCTACGGATGCCGCGCCACTGTGAGAACGCCACCAAAGTTGCGGCGTGGCTCGCGGCGCGGCCGGGCGTGTCGCGCGTCATCCACCCAAGCCAGCAGGGCGGGGAGGCGCGGGTGCGCGCCGAGACCTACCTCAAGGGCGGCTTCGGGGGCCTCGTGGGCTTCGAGCTGAAGGCGGGGATCGAGGCCGGACGGACATTCATCGACGGGCTGAAGCTTCTCTATCACGTCGCCAATATCGGCGATGCGCGCAGCCTGGCGATCCATCCGGCGTCCACGACGCACTCCCAGCTCGATGAGGCGGCGCAGCTCGCGACCGGCGTCTCGCCCGGCTACGTGCGCCTGTCCGTCGGCCTGGAGCACATCGACGACATCCTGGCCGATCTGGACCAGGCGCTCAGCGCCGCTGGAGCCTGACGGCATCGCGCCACGCCCATCCCTGGGCGTGGCGTCTATTGGAGAAGCCCATGCTCGACTGGAACGACTACCGCGCACAGCTCAAAGACCGCGTCGGAGACCTGGCGGGTCTGAGCCCGGACACGGTGAAGGGCTTCGTCACGCTCGACAGGGCCGGCGCCCGGACCAGCCATCTAGGCGCCAAGGTTCGGGAGTTGATCTCGCTGGCGGTGGCGGTGACCACCCGTTGCGACGGTTGCATCGCGGTCCACAGCAAGGCCGCGGTCGAGCACGGCGCGACCCGCGAGGAGATCGCCGAAGCGTTGGGCGTGGCGATCGCCATGAATACCGGCGCAGCGCTCACCTACAGCGCCCGGGTGCTCGACGCTGTGGACCGGCTGGAGGGTTAAGCCTGCCAGCGCTCGTCGGGGCGCGGGAGCGACGGGTCGCGTTCGCGCAGAACGCTAACGACGACCGCCGGCCAGTCGCCGGGACTCAGGCGAGGCCCGCAGGCGGGCCATCGCCAGGCACCCCAGCACCGGCCCGATCGCCAGCATCGTGAAGGCCGTCGGCCATCCCATCGCATGCGAGACCGGCGCGACGAGCTGGATGCTGACCAGGGTCAGCAGGAAGCCCGCGCAGGTCTGCAAGGTCAGCATGGTGCCCACCGACTCCGGATCGCTGAGTTCCGCGATGCTGGCCGAGAACTGGGCGGAGTCGGCGATGACCGTGATCCCCCAGACGACCGCCACGGCGATGACGATCCAGGGCGGCGCGCCGAGCAACCATCCCATGGCTGCCGCGCAGGCGCCGCTGGCGGCCATGGCGGCGATCGTCACCGTCGTGCGGCCCCAGCGGTCGGCGCAGACGCCGCCCAGCCAGGCGCCCACTGCCCCGGCGGCGATGGCGCCGAAGGTGACGAGCTCGCCGACGCCGCGCGGATCGGCGAGGCCGGAAAGCCTGAAGCTCTCGGCCAGGAACACGGCGAGCCACGTCCACATGGCGTATAGCTCCCACATGTGCCCGAGGTAGCCGAGGTTGGTCAGGCGGAGCGCCGGATTGCGCCAGGCCTGTGAAATACGGCCTGGTTCCAGCCGGATCTGCCGCGGTGCGTTGGGGCCGACACCCGCCGCCAGGATGGCCAGGCCGCCGCACAGGGCTAGGCCGGCGGCGGCAAGGTAGATCACGCGCCAGTCGAGTTCAGCCAGGGCGGCCAAGGCATGCGGGCTCGCCGAGCCCAGCGTCAGCGCCCCCACGAGAAGGCCGACCAGCAGGCCAAGGTCGCCCTTTGCCCAGGTGGCCGCCAGGCGCATGCCGATGGGGTAGACGCCTGCGAGCGCCATGCCGGTCAGGAACCGCAGCGCCAGAATGCCAGGGCCGGTTGGCGGCAGCATGACAAGGGCGGCCGATGCGCCGGCGGCGCCGAGTGCCGAGATCAGGAAGATGCGTCGTGGGTCGAATCGATCCGGCAGGCCGAGGAGGGCGCTAGCCAGGGTGCCGATGACAAAGCCGGCCTGCACGGCGCTGGTGAGCAGGGCCGATTCAAAGCCGCTGAGCGGTGCGCTGCGCGCCAGGGCGGAGGCGGCCGCCGCCGAGGCGAACCACACCGCCATCGCCGTGACCTGCGCAAACAGGATGACCGCGATAGAGGGCCATTTGCCGCGTAGTCCGCCCCGCCAGGCGCGCGGGTCGGAGGCGGCGGCAAGCGGCCGTGGCGCGGGCGGAGCGGGACGCTCGGGGGTGCCGTTGTTCAAGTCCGTTTCCTCGAGATCCCGTTCGCGATGCGCAGCTACGCGTTCACCTTCGCCGGCGACGCGGCCGTCTTGCCTCGCCGCTTCGCCGCGCCGGGGTGGTTGGTCTCGAGGCGCGGACCGCGTCCAAACAGCTTTTCGCGGTAGGTGCCCTCCGCATAGTCCTTCTTGAAGAGACCGCGTCGCTGCAGTTCGGGGACCAGATGCTCCACGATGTCGGAGAACGTCTCCGGCATGATGACGTAGGCGAAGTTGAAGCCGTCGAGATCGGCCTCCGTGGCCCAGGCCTCGAGCTCGTCGGCGACACGCTTGGGTCCCCCGACCAGAACAGGGCCGCCGCCGCCCAGGCCCACGGACTGAGCGATGCTGTCGAGGTCGCGGTGCTGGCCCGGGCCGCCGGGCGTGAAGGCCGCAGCGGCGCCCTGAATGGCGTTGCTGGTTGCCGCGCTGGCCGACACCAGTTCCGGCTTGGAGAAGTCGATGCCGGTCCAGCCAGACATCAGGGCGAGGGCTCCGGCCTTGCTCACATAAGCCTTGTAGTCTTCGTACTTCGCTTGCGCCTCCTCGTCGGTCGGCGCGGTGATCACCGTGGCGAGCGCGAACACCTTAAGGTCCGTCGGCGCACGACCCGCCTCCACCGCGAGGCCGCGTAGCTTCGCGACGTCGGCCGCCATCTTGCTGCGCGAGTTCCCGCCCACGAACACGCATTCGGCATGTCGACCGGCGAACGCCATCCCTTTCGAGGAGGAGCCCGCCTGGTAGAGGACGGGTGTACGCTGCGGAGAGGGCTCGCAGAGGTGCACGCCGTTGACGCGGAAGTATTCGCCGTCGTGGACCACGCGATGGACCTTGGCCGGGTCAGTGAACACGCCGGCTTCGCGGTCGCGCCGCAAGGCATCTTCTTCCCAGCTGCCTTCCCAGAAGCCGTATTGGATATCCATGAACTCTTCGGCGATGTCGTAGCGGATGTCGTGCGCGACCTGCTTGCCCGCGCCCGCGCCCTTGGCGCCGCTGTCGAGATAGCCGGTCACGATGTTCCAGCCGATCCGGCCATCGGTCATGTGGTCGAGGGTCGACATCCGGCGCGCGAACGGCAGCGGCGGTTCATGCGAAAGGTTGACGGTCGCCGCGAAGGCCAGGTGCTTGGTCGCCTGCGCCATAGACGGGATGATCAGTAGCGGGTCGTTGGCCGGAACCTGCACGGCCTCGCGCAGAGCGGTCTCCGGGCTGCCGCCGTAGACATCGTAGACGCCCACGACATCCGCCAGGAACAGACCGTCGAACTTCCCGCGCTCGAGCAGCTTCGCCAGTTCCACCCAATGGTCGGTGTGCTTGTAGTCCGCCGAGTTGTCGCGCGGGTGGCGCCACATCCCGTGGGATTGGTGTCCCACACAGTTCATCGCGAAGGCGTTGAGTTGAAGTTCGCGGGCCATGTCGTCCTCCCTTGTGTGGGTCAGACTTTATACGGGTTGACCAATATTCGTCAATTGACCAAAATACAGCTCTCAACAGGCTGTGCGCGGCCGCCGCGATGGCGCAGGCAACGCCCAGGGGATGGCCGGCGCGGCCCGCTTTCGGGACGTCGATGCCTTGATGGGAGTGGCGATATGGATGGCGGCGCAGGGGTGTTGGAGGGGTGGGTTGGCTGGACCCGCTGGTCGGGCCGCGATCCGTTCGAAGATCATTGTGGTCCGTACCATTGGCGTGAGCTCGACGGCGGCGGGTGGGCCACCGGGTTCACGGCGGCGCCCCACCACATGAACGGCGACGGCGCGATGCACGGCGGCTGCGTGATGACGTTTGCCGACTACAGCCTCTTCGTGATCGCGCGCGACGCCTTGCGCGAGCACTCCAGCGTGACGGCGACCTTCAACGCAGAACTCGTCGGCACGGCGCGCGTGGGTGAGCGCGTCGAGTGCACAGGGGAGGTGGTGAAGGCCGGTCGCTCGATGGTCTTCGTCCGAGGCTTGGTGGTCAACGTCACGGCCGAACGCGAGCCGATGATGAGCTTCTCCGCAGTCCTCAAGAAGACCGGGCGGAGGGCGGACCGATGAGCGCGAACGACCCATCTCTACGCGGGGTGACTCCCGGCTTGTCCGGCCCTGATGACGACGAGGCGGTGGTCGACGTCTCCGGAACCGCTCGGATCAACGACGTCGACGTGGCAGCCATCCGCGCGCTCCGTGACACAGCTTTCGCCGCGCCGGCCACAGCAACCACGAGCTGGCAGGTCTCCACGCGTTGGGCGAAGGGCTGCGAGGATCAAACCCATCGCTTCAGTGGCGAGGGGGCGGGCGACGAGGATCCGACACCTCAGGAAGAGCTTCTGGGTGTCGTGAACGCCTGCCTTCTGCTCGGCTTGCGAATCCGCTGCGCGCTCGACCGACTCCAGCTCGACATGATCGAGGTGACCACGACCGGCGAAGCTGACCTCCGGAGCCTGGTCGGCCTTCCCGCGCACGATCCCGGCCTCCGGAACATCAAGGTCGACATCGTGATCGAGGCGAAGGCTGGGGAAGGTCGCCTCAGGCGATTGGCGCGAGAGGCCCTGGAGGCCTCCCCGGTCCTGTCGACGCTGCGCCGTACGGTCGATCTCACCAGCGAGATCGCTATTCGCGGCTGACAGCGCGTATGGCTCCGGCCCGCAGGACTGCGCAGGCAGAAGCGCATGTTATGAAGCGGCATGAGCAGCAAGCCGACAAACACGAATCCCATGATCGGCGCCTGGCGCCTGAGCACGCGGGAAGGATCCGGGCGCTACCAGACGGGTCGGGACCGCGTGGCACAGATCCTGGATGTCGCGCTCGAGATCATCCTCGAAAGCGGATACCAGGCCCTTACGCTTCGCGAGGTGGCGCGGCGCTGCAAGGTGCAGATCGGCGCGGTGACCTATTACTACCGCAGCCGCACGGACCTGCTGCAGGACGTTCTGAACATGGTCCTGGCCCCGTACGCGGAGAACCTCAACTCGATCGAGGCGGCCCCCGGGGCGACGGCGGAACAGAAGCTGGAAGGCGTCATCCGTCTGCTCCTTGAGGACATCCAGACCCGGCGGACCACCGGTCTCTTCCCCCACCTGTGGGCCCTGGCGAACCACGATCCCTTCGTGGCCAAGGCGGTGGACAGCATCTACATCCTCGAGCGGCTGCGCCTGAGCCGGCTGATCGGCGAGATCAATCCCGGGCTGAGGCCACAGGAACGCGAGACGTTGGCGATGTTCATCGTGGCCTCGGTCGCGGGCTCGACGATGTTCGTCGGATACGAGAAGCCCTGGATCGGCGAGCTGCCGCTCTACACCGCAATCGCCTGCCGATCCCTGGTCGAGCTCGTCAAGACGATCACGCCAGAGCAGCTCGCGGCCTACGGATGGCGGCCGCAGGACCTCAAGCCGAATTGGACCCCGCCGACCCTGCTGGACGCTGACGACTACCAGGCGCTCGTAGACGGTTCGCAAGGCTCCAAGGCCTAGATCCGCGGCCCATGGGTTGGGCGGCGGCGCGCGATGACGCCCGGCTAGAGGGTGACCGGCTGGCCGTGCGGCGTGCGCAGGTACGCCTCCGCCCACGCCGTCTTCCGGGCCGCCAGGGCGGTGGGGCTCGCCAGCCCGTGGCCGCATACGATGCGCTCGAGCGCCGCCAGCCAGGCGACGTAGTAGCTGTCGGCCTCGTCGTCGGTGCGCCCGAGGAGCGCGCACCCGAGGCTGTCGGTCCACTCCGCCCACGTGAACGCGCCCTGCTGGTGAAGCGCCAGGACGAGCGCGAAGGCATGAGCCTGCCAAGGGGCCTGGAAGGCGATCTCGGGTGCTTCGGCGGCTCCGTTGGGCGGAAGGGCGTCACGCAGGCTCAAGGCCGGGCTCCCAGATGTCGACGCGGAGGCTGGAATTGGCGTCTGCGTCGGGGCCCCAGAGGGCGCCCGCATCGAACCGGACGCCGTACAGGTATTGCGGGTCTTCGCCGCGGCCATGGGCATGGCTGTCGGGATAGACGTGCGCGCCGTGCAGCTGTTCCACCAGGCCCTCACGGCCACGGATATATCTCGGAAGGCGCGTATGACCGCGTGGATGCAGGTTCCGCACCCGGACCCGCTGGCCCACGTCGAACAGGGGAGCCTCCTTGCGCTCGCGCAGGTAGGAGCCGCGCCCCGTGAGCACCGGCACGACGTATGCGGCGGGCAGGGCAGGCTGCGACCTGGCGGCCTCGGGGTCAGCCCGCCCGCTCGCCAGCTCGGCCTCACTCACCACCCCGCCACGGACGAGCTCAGCACAGAGCGCTGCGAACCAACGCTCGAAGTAGGTCATGCCCAGGTACTCCGGACCCGGGATCAGTTCCCGCTGATGGCGTCCGCCGTCGATATTGCTGCGGGCGGCGCCCGCCACCACCATGGCCAGCACCCGCGCCTGCCAATCGGCGTGGAACGCAGGGTCCGCCTGGGTCGGCGCAAGCGGGCCGAGATTGGCCATGCCGCCCATGTCGTGCGCGCCGTTCACAGGCGCGCCGTCCCGATCATGCCGTTGCGGGTGACCAGCTCGGCGAGGGCGTCCTCCCCGAGTTGGTCCGCCGCCGCCGGGCGTTCAGGGATGACCAGGTACCTGACCTCGGCGGTGGAATCCCAGACGCGGATCTCGACCTGCGGGTCGAGTTCGATGCCGAACTCCGACAGCACGCTGCGCGGTTCGATCACGGCCCGGGAGCGATAGGCGTTCGACTTGTACCAGACCGGGGGAAGACCCAGGACCGGCCACGGGTAGCAGGAGCAGAGGGTGCAGACGACGAGGTTATGCACGGCGGGCGTGTTCTGCACCGCGACGATGTGCTCGCCCTGGACCCCTTGGAATCCGAGCTCAGCGATCGCGTCCGTCGCGTCCGCGAGGAGACGCGCATGATAGTCGGGGTCGCGCCAGGCGCGGGCGACGACGCGCGCGCCGTTCTTCGGCCCGACCCGCTCGGCATAGTGCTCCGCGATCGCGTCGAGCGCGGCCGGATCGACCACGCCCTTCTCGACGAGAAGCGACTCCAGCGCCTTGACGCGCAGGACCACATCCGCGGGCGGGTGCTGCCCGCCGGTGTGGTCGTGGTCATGGTCGTGACCATCGTGATCGTGCGGCACGCCTGCCTCCTGCTGCGACGAGGGTTGCTGCGGCCCCTAGGCCGCCAACTGCGCCTGTGCGTCGAGAGAGTCGAAGTGAGCCCGCTTCTCGATGATCTTGCCGTCCTTGATGGTCAGCAGACAGAACAGCGACAGCCGGAGGTCCTTGCCGTGCGGCTTCAGCTCGCCCATCTCGCGGATGTGGTTCCGTCCCAGGAACAGGAGGTAGGCTCCGACCTTGTCGCCTTCCGCCACCATCAGTTCGAGGGGGAAGCGGACGCTCTCGAAGGCGTCGAAGGCCGCCTTTTCCGAGTTGACGAACCCAGAGACGCCCGGCTTCGGCGTATCGACCTGCGAGTAGAACACGAAGTCCTCGTGACACAGGTCGTCCAGGGCCGCGAAGTCGCCGCGGTCGATCGCTTCGTAGAAGGCGCGCACCAGCGCCTTGTTGTCTTCAACACTCATGGATGTCCTCCGGTCGCGGGCGTCAGAGCACGCAGGTTTGGCCGTCGTCCGGGATGAGGACGCGGTCGTTGAGGTTGTGGTCGGTAACGTATCGGCGGAGATCGTCGCGCGTCGCGACGGCATGGTTCACCGCCTCGAAGTGCGTGGCGACGATCGTGGCGTCGGGCGCAGCCGCGCAGACCTGGCCGACCTCCTCGGCGTTCATGATGATGTTGCCGAGGCCGGGCACCTGGGCGTCGCCGGCGTTGAGGATGATCACGCCTGGCCGATAGGTGGCGATGTTGGACGCGACGTAGTCATTCCAGACAGTGTCGCCGGCTAGGTAGAGCGTCTTCTCGTGGGGGTGCGTGAACACGACGCCGCACACTTCCAGGAGGCCGTCATAGGCCATTTGCAGCGCCAGGTCGGAGCCGTGCTGCCCCTGCACCTTGCGCAGCTTCACGTCCTTGAACTCCGGATTGCCGGTAAGCACTCGAACGTCCGAGAACGCCTTGCCTTCGACGGTGTGGGCCAGCCCGTCCTCCAGCGAGACGTAACCGGCCTGGCTCACGAGCGCCTTATCAGCGCCGTGCTGCACGAAGAGCGGCTTGTCCGCGGGGATGTTCTCGGCGGCCGCCTGATCCCAATGGTCGGTGTGGACGTGGGTGACGATGACCGCGTCCACATCGAGCGCGTCTTCCATCGGCACGCCGAGCGGAACGGTGGGATTGCGGATGTGCGGGTTCGCGGTCCCGGCGAAGCCGGGCATCGAGCCCTGTTCGGCCAGCATCGGATCGATGAGGAATTTCGCGCCGCCGTATTCCAGCAGCAGCGTCGCATTCCGGACCTGGGTGATCTTCATGAGCTTGGCCTCGACATTGATTGCGGTCGGCGTTTGGTCAGTTCGCGAGGGCGCTTTGTGTCTGCAGGGCGTCCCGCATCCGCGCGAACTCCACGACCTGTTCGGCCACCATCGCCAGCTGGCCTTCGTCCTTGTCGTCGAGGCAGCGCCCAGCCTCGTCGAAGAGCGGCGTCGCTGAATTGAGCGCCGCGCCGAACGGCGTCGGCCACCCACGCAAGGCGTGGACGATGGCCCTTAGCGTGATCAGGCTGGTGCCGGCGGCCTGCGCGCCGGCAGCGGTCACGACCGCCCCGACGGCGATGCCCGAGAGGTAGCGACGGCAGTCCGGCCGGGCGAACTCCAGGGTGTCGAGGGCGTTCTTCATCACCCCCGAGATCGAGCCGTGATAGCCGGGCGTGGCGAGGATCACCCCGTCCGCCCGGGCGATGGTCTCAAGCAGTTGCGTCTGCGACTCCGTCGGGCCGCTCGGTCGCGGATCGAAGATCGGCAGGGTCGCGAGAAACGCGCCCCCCAGCAGGATGGTCGAAGCGCCCGCCGCCTCCGCGGCGCGCAGGGCGACGACAAGCGCCCGCTCCGTCGTGGAATCCGCGCGGGTGGTGCCGCCCAATCCCACGACCACAGGGCGTCGGCCGATCGGCGAAAGGCTCGCGTCCATGTCCGAACTCCCTCGGCCTTGAATGAGCGAACCTTGATCGCTTGCTTGATTTTAGTCAACTGCCTAAAGTTGATATGTTGTCTAATGTTCGACTCCTAGGGGGACTCCAGAGTGGCCGGTGTCGATACGAAGTATGAAACCGAGCACCTGCCGGTGCTGATCGTCGGTGCGGGCATCTCGGGAATCGGCGCGGGTTGCGCGCTCACGCGGACCCTGCTGACCCACGCGTTTGCGATCCTCGACGCGTTCGAGGACTACGGCGGCACGTGGCGGCTTCATCGCTACCCGGGCGTCCGTTCGGACAGCGACCTCTTCACCTACGGCTATTCCTTCAAGCCCTGGCGGGGACAACCGATCGCCCAGGGCGACGAGATCCTCGACTACCTCGGCGAGGCGATCGAGGAGAACGGGCTCTCGCCGCGCATCCGTTACGGATGGCGCGTCCTGTCCGCGGATTGGGACAGCGGCGAAAGCCTTTGGCGGGTGAACGGGGTGAAGGGCGAGGCGGAGACCCCGTTCCGCATCACCTGCAACTTCCTTTGGATGTGCCAAGGCTACTATCGCCACGACCGGGGCCACATGCCCCAATGGCCGGGCATGGCCGACTTCCAGGGCCAGATCGTCCATCCCCAGCACTGGCCGGCGGACCTCGACTATGGCGGTCGACGGATTGTGGTGGTGGGATCCGGCGCGACGGCTGTGACCCTCGTGCCGGCCCTTGCCCGGGCGGCCGGGCACGTGACCATGCTGCAGCGCTCGCCGACCTATTTCACACTCGACGAGAACCGGAACGCCATGGCCGAGACCCTCCGTGAGCTGGAGGTCGAGGACGCCACGATCCATGACATCGTGCGCCGACAGGTGACGCGCGAACAGGCCCGCTACCTGGATCATGTCTTCAACAACCCCGACGCGGCCGCCGAGGCGTTGCGCGCCGGGCTCCGGCCCTGGATGTCCCCTGCGGATATCGAGGCCCACTTCACGCCGCGGTATCGCCCCTGGCAGCAGCGTGTGGCCGTGGCGCCTGGTGGCGACCTCTTCCAGGCCTTCAAGGAAGGAACGGCATCCGTCGTCACGGATCAGATCGAGTCCTTCACCCAGGACGGTCTGCGCCTCGTGTCGGGGCGCGAATTGGCCGCCGACATCGTCGTCACGGCGACGGGGTTCGAGATGAGCACGTTCGGCGACGCCGCCCTCTCCATCGACGGGCAGCCGCTGGATCTGGCCAAGTCAGCGACCTATCGCGGCGTGATGTTCACCGGCGTGCCTAACCTGGCGCGGACGGTGGGCTACCTGCGCCTGTCGAGTTGGACCCTTCGCGTCGAGCTGATTGCTGCCTTCGTGTGCCGCCTGCTGGCGCATATGGAGAGGATCGGCGCCGCCAGGGTGGAGGTGGCGACACAGGGTGATCGGCCCGCCACGGCTGCGCGCCGTGAGCCGACGGGCGACAGCGAGTTCAACGCGACCTACCTGGTGAGAGCGCTGCAGGCCATGCCTCGCAGCGGTCCTGGGCCGGAGTGGCAGACGCAGACGTACTGGCAGGAGAAGGACTCGTTTCCTCGTATCGATCTCGACGAGTGCGCCTTCGTGTACCAGGACGCCGCCGGCCGGCCCCTTCGCCGGGCCGCCGCCGACGGGTATCGCTGATGCAGCAGGCCCGCTCAGCATCTCTGCGAGACGCTTGCGACGAACGCACTGATAGTGGGACGGCGAGGACCGCCGCGCGCCGATTCCCCGCCAGCCTCAACGGCGAAGGACCGCAGTTTCCATGATTGGCGCCACAACCCTACGCACCCGCCGAGGGTCCGGGATCTACCAAACCGGACGCGAGCGGGTCGTCCAAATCCTCGACACAGCGCTCGAGATTCTGATCGAAGATGGCTACCAGGCCCTGACGCTTCGTGAGGTCGCGCGACGCTGCAAAGTGCAGATCGGCGCGATCAGCTACTACTACAAGAGCCGGAGCGACCTCCTCCAGGACGTCCTGAACATGGTGCTCGCCCCCTACGGGGAGAACTTCAAGGCGATCCGCCACGCGCCGGGTCTGACGGCTGAGGAGAAGCTGGAAAAGCTGATCACCCTCCTGCTGGAAGACATCCAGACGAAGAAGACCACCCGGCTGTTTCCGCACCTGTGGATGCTGGCGAACCACGACCCGTTCGTCGCCAAGGCCGTCGACAGCATCTACATCCTCGAGCGGCTGACCTTCGTCAGCCTCATCGCGAAGATCAATCCGCAGCTGGTCGAGGAAGAGCGCGAAACCCTCGCCGTCTTCATCTCAGCGGCCGTCGCCGGCTCCACGATGTTCATCGGCTTCGAGAAGCCGTGGTCGAAGGGGCTGCCGCTCTATCGCGCCATCGCCTGCCGTGCGCTCATCGACGTGGTCCGCACCATCACGCCGGAGCAGCTCGCCGCCTACGGATGGCGTCGAGAGGACCTGGAACCGGCGTGGCGGACGCCCACCATCCTGTCCGAAGCGGAGCACGCTGAGCTCGTCGCGAGCGTGCGCGCCGAAAACGCCGACGCCGCGCATGCGAAGGCCGCGCCCAAGCGGGCTGCAGGGTAGCGACGAGGCGCAGGTTTTCGGAGCCGCGCTTGCGGCTGTATCGTGCCGTCGGCCGATTCCCTGGTCGCTGACGGAGCGTCCGAGCGGACGGGCGCCACGGAGCAAGATCCCGGTACCCCTTGGGGCGCAAGCGGATCGTTTGCCAAAGGGTCGCCGGTTCTATCCCGATGCTCTCCGCCATGTGGCGGCGGACGGCGTAGACGCAGTTCGGGCGCGTTCACCCGAACGTCGCAGCGGCGAAAGGTGTGGACAGATTGACCTCAAACCACACGACGGAGGCCCGCTCCTGGCGCGACCCTGACACCCAGCACCGCAGCAGGCGACGCGTGCCGTCGACGTTGACCGCCTGGTAGAGCGGATGGTCCTCGCTGGCGAAGTTGAAGTAGGCGGCCAAGTGGATGGCGCCGCCGAGGCGCTGACGGAACGTCTCGAACGCTGCGGCGACCGAGGCGTCCGACGCAAGGTCGGCGTCGATCATCGGAACGGCGGTGCGGCGGCCCGCGCGACCCGTGCCCACGACTCGGCAGTGGCCTGCAGGGCGGCGGCGAGCGCCGTGCCGACCTTGCCAGCGGCGCCGGTGAGCAGGACGAGGGGTCTGGCGTCGCCGCCCATGGCTCAAGGTCCCAAGGGCGAGGCTTGTCGCCGTGAAATCCAACCCAGTCTCGGCGTGTGCGTTCCTGCGCGGCGCTCCACGAACCCGCCCGGGCCTCGCGGCCTGGGCCCTCAGGTCCGGGCGTTCCCCTCAGTGATCGCGCTCGCGCGAGGGGCTTGTAAACATATCGTGATACGATATGAATATCGCGCGGCCCGCGCCTAAATGGGGTGGGACGACCTCGGACGGGTCTCGCCGCGGCCGCCTCCGCCCCGGCCCGGCAGCCGCCCGGGTTTTCCGGAGACGTTCATGATCCCGCTTCCCGATCTTCCCTATGCCTACGACGCGCTCGAGCCGGTTCTCTCGGAAGCCGCGATGCGGCTGCACCACGACCGGCATCACGCCAGCTATGTGGCGGTGGTGAACGACCTGACCGCCGCCGAGCGTCACCACCCGAGTTCGCTCGAGGAGATGATCCGTCACGCGGCCCTGGCCGGCGAGCCGAAGCTCTTCAACAACGCCGCCCAGGCCTGGAACCACGCATTCTTCTGGCGCTGCATGACCCCGCGTCCAACCCCGCCCCGAGGCGCGCTCGCGGTGGCCATCGACAGGCAGTTCGGCGATCTGGGGGGCCTGCGCCAGGCCTTCATCGCTGCCGGCGCCGCCCACTTCGGATCGGGATGGGTCTGGCTGGCGGTGGTGGGGGACGGCCTCAGCGTGTTCTCGACCCACGACGCCGACACGATGGTGACCCGCGACGTGCGACCGCTCCTGGTCTGCGACCTCTGGGAGCACGCCTACTACCTGGATCACCTGAGCGATCGCGCCGGCTTCCTCGCTGCCTGGTGGGACGGCCTCGCCAACTGGGACTTCGCTCAGGAACAGTTCGCAGCCGGTCGGGCCTCGGGCTGGCGCCACCCCGCGCCGCTCGATCCCCAGGTGGCGGCGATCGACGACGAGCCGGCCTTCGAGCGGGCGTTGCACGAGGCGACCCGGCTGCTCGACCATCCCCCGGCTCCGGACAGCTTCCATCACCGGCGGTTCCGCCAGCTGCTGGGCCGCATCGCCGACTATTGCGACGGCGCGGGGCCCGGCCGACCCTCCCGGGCGGTTCCGGCCGACCTGGACGCCAGGCTGCGCGAAGCGGCCCGCCACCTGGCGGAGGCGAGGGGGGACGACACCCACCCCTGGAGCCCGATGATCGGCGGCGACCTGCGCACACATCCGCCGCGTCCCCCTCAGGGATGAGGCGCGTCGACGGGTGCGATCGAACAAGTCGCGGGCGCGCAGATCAGGGGACTCGCGGTCCGCTCGGGGTGGCCAGGGTGTGACGACAGGACAGGAACGACACATGCCGTCGGATACGGAAGAGCGGCGTCGGCGCCTCGCGCCGGGCTTCGGGGCCGGCGTGACCGAAGCGATGATCCACGAGCTCGTGCACGCCTTCTACGCCCAGGTGCGTCGCGATCCGGCGCTGGGCCCGATCTTCAACCGCGTGGTCCGGGATTGGGACGATCACCTCGCCAAGCTGTGCGACTTCTGGTCGTCGGTCACCCTCATGACCGGCCGCTTCAAGGGCGCGCCCATGGCGGTGCACGCGCAGCTGCCCGACATCCGCCCCACCCACTTCGCCCGGTGGCTGCACCTCTTCCGGCAGACGGCGGAAGCGGTCTGCCCGCCCGAGGCCGCGGCGCTGTTCGTCGCCAAGTCCGAGATCATCGCCGAGAGCCTGCAGTTGGGCATCGCGGCCCATCGCGGGGCGTGGCCGCCGCCGCAACTGCGCCCGGCTCGCCCGGATGCCGGAGAGGTCTGACGCCGCCGGCCGGCGCCGTCCCTCGCCCCAACAGGTTGAAAATATCGCCGCACGACCTATTTGAAGAATGTCGCGCCCATCCAATGTAGAGGCGCTCGACATGAATGCAGCGCGGGTCGTTCCGCAGCTGCGATGAGTTGGTGATGAACGCCTTTGCTCCGAACGCCTCTTGGGCGCCTGAGATCTTCTTGCTCGCGACCGATCACGAACGGCTTCTCGACCTTATCTGCGCCGCGCCGCGGAGCACCCCCGGCCTCACCCTGCTCGGCCAGGAGCTCGAGCGTGCCGCGATCGTCGCCCCGGAACGCGCCCCGTCCGACCTCGTGCAGCTCCGTTCGATCGTCACCTTCACCGATCTCGAGCGCGGCGCTCAGCGCACCGCTCAGCTCGTGCCGTCGGGCCAGCGGACCGGAAGCCATCGCATCTCCGTAGCGACGCCGATCGGGGCCGCGCTGATCGGCCTTCGGGCCGGCGACACCTTCCGCTGGCGATCTCCGCGTGGCCGTCTCCGGACCTTGCGGGTGGATCGCGTCGCGCCGGACCCCCACGCGGCGGAGCGTCGGCAGACCCGGCTGGACGCCGCGCGCCGCCGTCGGATCGCCGAGCTACTGTCCCTGCCGGACTAGGAAACGTCCGCTTCCCATTGCCGATGGCTGGTCTTGATATATCGTGATACGATATTACGTTGACTCAACAGGAGGCTGGCGATGACCAAGGGCGTGGATTGGCTGGCGGCGAACGATCACCCGAAGGGGGCTCGCCCGCCGCCCGCACGGGAATGGATCCGGCCGCGCGGGGAAACCTGGTATCGCCCGGCGCCGCCTCCGCCCGGGGATCCGGATCCCGCCGCCGGCGATCGCCCGCAGCACCGCCTGGTCACGGCCAGCCGTGTCGCCGACGCCGCGGTCTTTTCGCCACGCGGCCGCCGCATCGGCCGGATCGCCGAGATCGCCATCGATGACCCGACCGGTGAAGTCGCCTTCGTTCTGCTGGCCGAGGGGGGGGTCCTGGGCCTCGGGGCGCGCCTCCGCCGCCTGCCGTGGTCGGCGCTCTCCTATCAGGCTGGACGCGGCGGCTATGTGCTCGACGAAGCCGAGGCCCGGCTCGAGGACGTCGCGACGTTCCCCGGAAGGTTTCAGGACGCGGCCGACCGCGGCGGCTGGGCCGCCGGCGCCTAGCTCCTGAGGTCCGCGGGAACCGGCGCTGCGACCGGCCAAAGCCTGGCCGGCATGCGCGGAACCGGTCGCCCCGCGTCGCTTGTCCGGGCAGAAGCCCTGGCGCTTGCGACCTGCGGCGCTATTATATCGTAAGGCGATGTTTATAGCCTGGCCGCGACGGCGTGTGCCGGGCCGACGGCCGGGAGGCGAACTGCGATGCTGGCGCACTTGTTCAAGCGCGATGAGAGCCACCTCTACTGCTTGAGCAACGATTCCCAGGGCCGCAACATCCCCGAGGTTGCGGGCGGCAGCTGGCGGCACGTGAAGATGGTCGAACTCCATCCGCGCGAGCAGCGGCTGTCGGTCGACAGCGATGCGGCGATCGCCGACATCGCCCAGCGTGGCTACCACTTCGTGGAGGGCTGGTACCGCCAGCTCTGAGGCCCTCGGGAGGCGTCAGCCTGCCGCGTCGGGGCGCAGCAGGGCGGAGATCCGCCCCCGCAGCTCCGGCAGCAGCTCGGCCTCGAACCAGGGGTTGCGGCGCATCCAGCCGGTGGCGCGCCAGGACGGATGGGGAAGCGGAATCACCGACGGGCCGTAGGTCCGCCAGGCCGCCACCGTCTGCGTGAGGGACGAGCCCGGCCGGGCCGGCAAGGCCCAGCGCTGGGCGTAGCCGCCGACCAGCAGGGTCAGGCGAACCTGCGGCAGGCGCGCAAGCAGGGGCGTCCGCCACAGGGCCGCACATCGCGGCGGGGGCGGCACGTCCCCGCCTCCGGGCCGGGTCCCGGGATAGCAGAAGGCCATGGGCGCCACGCCGATCCGCGGATCGGCGTAGAACGTTGCGCGATCCACGCCCAGCCAGTCGCGCAGCCGGTCGCCGGAGGGGTCGTCGAACGGCGCGCCGCTTTCCTGGACCCGTCGCCCCGGCGCCTGACCGCAGATCAGGATCCGCGTCTCTTGCCCCACCTGAAGGACCGGGCGCGGCGGATGCGGGAATTCCGCCGCGCAGGCGCGGCAAGCGCGGATGCGGACGAGCAGATCCTCCAGCGATCCAGCCTCGGACATGGCGTCGCCCGACGCCACCGGGGGCGACGAGGTGCGGCTCACGTTCCGGCGTTTCCTGCGCCCGCCGGATAGGTCCCCAGCCTGGTCCGCAGGAGGGCGACGAGGCTGGGTTGGGTCCGGGGCAGGTCGATCGGCAGGGCCCGCGAATCGATGCGTTCGTCCAGGCGCTGCTGCAGCATCTGCCGCCGCGTCGGGGAGAGCGGCATCGGCTCATCCTCACGGGTTGCCGCGTCGCTTCTCATAGCCCCAGCGTCCGCTGGGCCGGCGGGACGTGCACCACGACGCCGTCGCAGGCCTGTGTCAGCCGCACCTGGCAGGCCAGCCTCGAGCCGGGGGCCACGTCCTCCGCGAAATCGAGCATCGACTCCTCCATGGCGGCGGGCGGGGGAAAGGCGGCGCGCCAGGCGGGCGCGATGTGGACGTGGCAGGTGACGCAGGCGCAGTGACCTCGGCACTTCGCATCGATGCCCGGCACGCCGGCGCGAAGGGCGGCCTCCATGAGCGACATCCCGGTCGTCGCGTAGACCGCCTGGCGCGACCCATCGGCCTGGACGTATGTGATCGTCAGGCGGGGACGGGCAGGCGCCGCCGGCTTCGCCGCGAGGGTAGCCGTCACCGCCACCTCGTCCAGGCGCCGGACGGGCGGAGCAGGCACAGGCCGACGCCCAGCAGGCCGGCGACCTTCATCGCCTCGACGCCGATGAAGGCGGCATGCAGGGGCGAGGTCCCGGCGTCGGCCGCGCCGCCCAGGATCGAGACGACCCGCCGGTCGAGCTCCGGCAGCAGCCAGAGGGTCTGCAGGCCCACCGCCAGCGCCGGGATGACAAACGCCAGGTACCACCGGATCTTGGACGCGGAGAGGACGCCCACGACAAGGGCGAAGGCGAGCAGAACGATCTCGGTGGCGTTGTAGGCCCGGAAGGTGTGGCGCCCCACGTCGAGCGCGACCGGCAGGGAGAGGGACGGGGCCAGGAACTTGACCGGCGTGGCCAGGAAGGCGACGCCTGCCGAAAGGCCCGCCCAGAATAGGAGCAGGCCCGGCAGCAGCCGGTCTGCCGGCGCGCGGGTGCGGGTCATCGGCGGGCGCCCCGGCCACGCATCAGGTCGTGCGGCCTGCAAGCGCTTGTTCCGCGCTTTCGATGTTGCGCTCGTGCGCCGCGAGCATTTCGAGGAGGGTTCGGTGGAGCCTGTCGTCCCGCACCCGCGGCAGCAGCTCGCGCAGCTTGCGCACCACCCAGGCCTGGCCGCGGTTGACGAACGCCAGGCGCGCTTCGACCCCTTGGATGGCCATCGCCTTCCCGTAGAAGTCGCCCACCTTGTCGGAGGGCTCAGCGCCGAGCGTCGCGAGGGCTCCCAGCAGGGCGCGGCACCAGCGCGCCTCGTCGGCGTGGATCACCCTCGCGAGGGCCTTGAACTCCGCGTCCGGCGCCTCGGCGACCAGGTTGGCGGCGACCTGGGCGCCGGCGCGCTCCGCCTCCAGCAGGGTGTTCAGCGCGAGCGCGAGCTCGGCTGGCTCGGCGAAGCCCATGTAGCGGTCGGATGCGCCCTCGGCGTAGCAGACGGGCGAGCTCATCTGCGGCGGCGAGGGCGCGTCCGCCAGCACGGCGCGCGCTTCGGCGACGATGGCTCGCAGGCGCTCGCCGGCCGGTACGACGGCGGAGATCTGCGCAGCGCCCTGGCCGGCGTAGAGCGCCATGGCCTCGAACTCGCCGGTCATGGAGCGCAGCGGCGAGTCGGTGCTGAAGAGGTGGATGGGCCGGGCGCCGTCGGCGCCGATCACTTGGCGAGGCGTCGCGAAGGGGTCGCCACGCTCCCCCCGGGTGACGCTGTTCGGCAGGACGCGCACGGCCGCGCCGGGCGGCCAGTTGAGGTGGAAGGCCTGCGTGTGGACCGTCTCGCCCGTCGCTTCGACGATCCGCTGCTTGTGGTAGGCGTGCGCGAAGGATTCCTCGGTCGCCAGGAACGCGGTCCCGAAGACGCCGCCCTGGGCGCCCTGGGCGAGGACACTCGCGAGGTCGCGCCCATCGGTCAGGCCGCCCGCCGCCAGGACGGGGACGGCGACCCAGGGCAGGATCGCTGCGAGCAGGTCGTCGCGGGCCGTCAGCCCTCGCACGTGGCCTCCGGCCTCGCGGCCCTGAGCGATGAGGATGTCGGCGCCGGCGTCCGCCGCGGCCCTAGCCTCCGCTGCCGAGCCCACCTGGCAGACGACCAGGACCCCTTCGCCGCGCAGCCGCGCCACGGTCTCGATGGAGAGGTCCCAGAACAGCGCCACCGCGTGGACGCGGGCGTCCAGGCAGGCCCTCAGCTCCGCCTCGAACAGTCCGGGGTCCGTCGCCGCCGGGATCAGGTTGACGCCGAATGGCCGGTCGCTGTGGCTGCGAACGGCCTCGATCTCTTGACGGATCAAGCGAGGGCTCTCGCGCACCATGCCGAGGAACCCGAAGCCGCCGGCCTCGGTGACGGCGACCACGAGCTTGGAGCGCGCGACGCCGCCCATGCCGGCGAGCACTACGGGCACCTCGCAGCCGAGTCGGTCGCAGACGGGCGTATGTAGGTCCATGGGCGGCTTGCCCGAAGGTGCGCGCAGGCTCACCGTTCGGCGGCCACGGCCGTCGGCGCGACGGCCGAGGCAGGCGCGACTGGATAGCGCCAGGGCTCGCCGCGGCCGAGGGACGCTTCGTACTGGCGCTCCACAAACGCCCAGTCCACGAGCCTATCCCACCAGCCCGCCAGATAAGCGGCCCGGTCGTTCTTGTGGTCCAGGTAGTAGGCGTGCTCCCAGACGTCGCAGACCAGGAGCGGCGTGTGCCCCTCCATCCGGAACGCCGTGTCGCCGTCGTGGGTGGCGATGACCGAGAGGACACCCTGCTGCGAGGTCAGCCAGACCCAGCCGGAGCCGAAGTGGCCCGCGCCCTCGGTCAGGAAGCTCGTTCGAATCCTGCCGCTGTCGTCGAGCCCGGCGCGGGCCAGGCGTTCGGGGCTCGGCGCAGCCCGCGTGCCCGGCGGCGTCATGCAGCTCCAGTAGAAGCCGTGGTTCAGCGCCTGTGCCGCATTGTTGAAGAGCTTCTTCGCGCCGCGCCGCCAAGCCATGTGGACCACCTTCTCGATGTCCGTGACGCTCTCGCCGGTCTCCCCCAGCAGCGCGTTGGTCACCTCGACGTAGCGGGCGTGGTGCTTTGCGTGGTGGGTGCGAAGGGTGTTGGCGGAGATCACGGGTTCCAGCGCCCCGTAGCGATAGGGCAGATCCGGCAGGATGATCATGGGGCTCGTTTCCTTCGTCGTGGGCGCGGGCCGGCGTCGGGGGGCGGGAGGCGCCCCGGCGTCGGCTTCCGTCGTCCACCTCCTCGTCCCTAAAATAGATCGTAGAACGATATAATTCAATGGACATCCGCAGATTTCAACCACAAGGGAAGTCGCGTCGGAACGACGGCCGGGGCGTAGTGCTGAATGGCCCGAAATTCCGCGCCGACGGCGGCCTTCGCCGGACAGGCTGAGAAGGCCGGGGGAATGGGACCCCGGCGCGGGTCAACGGCGTCCGGCCTCCGTCCTCTGGCTCGAGCCGCCCCGACCTTGGACTGGCGTCCGAGGGCGGCGTGGCGCCGGGGGTCGGATGTCAGGTTCGGCCAGCCGCCAACCTCAGGGCGGTGACGGCCGCCTCGAACTGGAAATCGCGAAGCGCTGGGGGGCCGCCGGGCCAGATGGGCTTGGTCGACGCCGCGAACCAGTAGCCCGCCATCCAGGCGAGAGCCGCAGCGTCCAGGCGATCTGAGTAGCCAGCCGTCACGTCGAAGCCGCTCATGTGAACGGTCGTGAGAAGGGCCGCGTGGTCGATCCGCCGGTCGCCGAGCTGCAGCCAGTTCCAGTCGACGAGCTTCACCTCACGCGTCGCCGCGCGCCAGGCGCAGTTGTCCGAGCGCACGTCCAGGTGGATCAGGGCGTCGGTGCGCATGGAAAACGCTGAGCGTCGTCCCGCGCGCGTTTCGACGAGGTCGATGAGGTCGCTGGCGCCCAGCGCTTCCAATTTCGGATACAGCGCCCGGGTTCGCGGGTTGATCGGATCGAGTCTCGGCCAGCCGTCCGCTTGCGCGGTGAGCGTCGGTTTGGTCAGCGTGAGGTCGAAGCCGCCGGGATCCATCGCCGCCAGGCGGTCGGTGGCGGCCAGGACATGTTCGAGCCGTTCCTGCGACCAGCGATCGCTCCAGTCCCACCCGTCCTGGGGTGTCAGGGCTTCGAGGGCAAATGCGGTCCCGTCCGGCGCACTCGAGAGCAGCCGCGGCGAGAACCCATATCCAAGGTCCCTGAGGCGGCGGTACACCTGAACTTCCTTCTGCGCCCAGGCGCGGGTGTGCTCGTTCACGCCGATCTTGACGAAGACCGTCCGGCCCTCGTCCAGCGTGATGATCCCGCGCGTTGCGGGGCTGTAGCCGCCCTCGACCGGTTCGAGATGGGCCAACCGCCTCTCGATGGCGCCCCAATCGATCTGCGTCAGGGGAATGGACACTGGATCCCTGCCTCCCAGGCTCCGCCGTGTGTGTGGGCGCCCTCAGCCCAGCGTTACGAAGAGTTGGTGTTCGCCGCCATCGTCGGCCAGTTCCAGCCGCAGCGGTCGGGCGTCGAGCGGCGCGCCGTCCAAGGTCGCGGTCTTCACGCCGCGGGCGACGCCGGCGGGGTTTTCCACAGTGATGTGCAGGCGGGCGGATCGGCGGCGCAGGGTGACCTCGAAGCCGGGCCAGTCATCGGGGATGCAAGGGTCGAGGCAGACCGTCATGTCCTCGAAGCGCAGGCCCAGGATGCTCTCCAGTCCGGCGCGGTGGAGCCAGCCGGCCGAGCCGGTGTACCAGGTCCAGCCGCCGTGGCCGATGTGATCGGGCGCGGCGTAGATGTCGGCGGCGACCACATAGGGTTCGACCTTGTAGCGCCGCAGGTCCGCCCGCGTGCGGGCGCGGTTGATCGGGTTGAGCTGCCAGAACAGCTCGGCCGCCCTGGCCCCTTGCCCGAGGCGGGCGAAAGCGATGACGCACCAGGCGGCGGCATGGGTGTACTGGCCGCCATTCTCCCGGATGCCCGGAGGATAGCCCTTGATGTAGCCCGGATCGCGCGTCGTCCGGTCGAAAGGCGGCGCGAACAGGAGCGCCAGGTCCTCGTCGCCTGAAAGGAGCTCGCGCTCGACCGCCGCCATGGCCTGGGCTGCGCGCTTCGGGGGCGCGACGCCCGAGATCACCGCCCAGGACTGGGCGATGGAGTCGATCCGGCACTCTTCGTTCACGGCCGATCCCAGGACGCTCCCATCGTCGAACCAGGCCCGGCGGTACCAGTCGCCGTCCCAGGCTTCCGCGTCCAGCGCCGCCTTCAGCGCCGCGGCGTGTGTGCGCCACGCGTTGGCTCGCGGGGTGTCGCCGCGCGCGGTCGCGAGGTCGGCGAAGGCCGTGAGGGCGCCGTGCAGCAGCCAGGCCAGCCAGACGCTCTCGCCCTGGCCGCCTTCGCCCACCCGGTTCATTCCGTCATTCCAATCCCCGGTCCCCATCAGCGGCAGGCCGTGGGCGCCGCGCGCCAGGCTGGCGTCGAGGGCCACAGCGCAATGTTCGTAGAAGCTCGCCGTCCGGGCGGATTGCGTGGGGGCGAAGAACCGCTCCGGCTCGCCTTCGGCCAGCCGTTCTCCATCCAGGAACGGGATCTCCTCCTCCAGCAGCCCGGCGTCGCCGGTGACGGTGAGATATTGCGCGGCCGCATAGGCGAGCCACACCTTGTCGTCGCTGATCCGCGTCCGCACGCCCTGGCCGGTGTGCGGCAGCCACCAGTGCTGGACGTCACCCTCGGCGAATTGGCGGCCGGCGGCGCGGATGAGGTGGTCGCGGGTCAGGGTCGGCTGCGTGGCGGCCAGCGCCATGCCGTCCTGGAGCTGGTCACGGAAGCCGTAGGCGCCGCTGGCTTGATAGAAGCCGGACCGGGCCCAGAGGCGGCAGGCGATCGTCTGGTAGAGGAGCCAGCCGTTCAGCATCAGATCCATGGACCCATCCGGCGTCCTGACCTGAACGACCCCCAGCAGCTCGGCCCAGTGGTCGCGGACGTCGCCCAGCAGGGCGTCGAGGTCTGCCTGTCGGTAGTGGGCGACCAGCGCCGAGGCCTCCGCCGCGCTGGCGGCGTCGCCCAGCAGGAGGCGGAGCTCGACCTCTTCGCCGGGAGCCAGGTCGACCACCGTCTGCAGCGCGCCGCAGGGGTCGAACCCTGCGCCCGTTCGCCCGGTGAGGCCGTCTTCGGACGCCAGGCCCGCCGGATCGTCCAGCGCCCCGTTGCGGCCGAGGAACTCCCGGCGATCGGCGGTCCAGCGGGTCTGGCTTCCGCCGAGGTCGAGGAAGGCGACGCGCGACCCGAGCGTGGCGTCCCAGGGATTGCGCGCGAGCATGGCCCCGGAGGCGGAGTCGATCTCGGTCGAGACGAACGGCGCGGACGCCGCGCGGGAGGCCCCCAGCACCCACTCCACATAGGCCGTCACCGCCAGGCGCCGCCGACGACCAGAGGTGTTGCGGAGCGTCAGCCGCGAGATCTTGACCGGATCGGCGCCGGGGACGAACGCCACGAGGTCCGAGGCGATGTCGTGCGCCTCGTGCTGGAAGCGGCTGTAGCCCCAGCCATGGCGCGCCACGTAGACCGCCGCGTCGTCGCGGATCGGCGCGGCGGTGGGACACCACAGGTCCCCGGCGTCCAGGTCCTGCAGGTAGATGGCCTCGCCGGTTCGATCGGCGACGGGATCGTTCGACCAGGGCGTCAGCCGGCGCTCCCGGCTGTTGACCGACCAGGTGGAGCCTGCGCCCGCCGCCGAGACCTCGAACCCGAAGCTGGGGTTTGCGACGACGTTGATCCAGGGCGCAGGTGTCGTCTGCCCAGGCCCGAGCAGGGTCACATATTCCCGGCCGTCATCGGCGAAACCGCCCAGGCCGTTGAAATACTCGAGCTGCAGGCCGGGCGTCGGCTTGGGACGCGCCCGATCGCCCGGGCGGGCGTCGCGGACGAAGCGGGCAGGTCTCGCCGGCTCGGCGGCGTAGCTCAGCTGCTCGGCGAGGCCGCCGCGTTCCGCCGACAGGACCACCCGCGCCACCGAGGCCAGCTGTGCGCAGGTCTCGGGAGGCGTCAGGTCGGCGCGGAGGATGAAGATGCGCCCGCCGACGGCGTCCCCCGAGAGCGGCGGGCGCACCTGGCTGGCGCGCACCAGGGCCTCCAGTTCGTTCTGCAGGTCCTGCACATAGGATGCCGTCCGCTCGTTGAGAATCACGAGGTCCGTCTCCAGCCGCTGGTTGCGCCAGTACTCCATGGCCTGCAGCAACTGGCGCACGATCCCGAGGTCCTCGACGCTGGCGATGCGCAGCAGCAGGATGGGCAGGTCGCCCGAGATCCCCGACGGCCAGAGCCCGGGCTGGGCGCCTGCGCCCCGCAGGATCACGTCGGAGGGTGGCCGCAGCGCGGACGATGAGAACATGAGGTGTCCCGCCAGGCGCTGGAACAGCGCCGCTTCGTGGCGGCCGATCCCCAGGTGATGCAGTTCCACCTGGGTCTTGGTCCAGGCGAGCGTCGCCGCCCGATCGAAGGCGCTGGCGTCGTTGGTCTTGTCGACGAGGTCCAGCACGGCCGCGCGCGATTGGGCGACCAGGGTCCAGAAGGCGAGGCGTACGCTCGCCCCGGGCGCCAGGCGCACCCGCCGGCGAATGGCGAAGATGGGGTCGAGGACGGTTCCCGTCGATCCGGACAGCAGCCGTCCGTCGACGACCGCGACGGGACGCCGGGCATCCCCGGCGCGGCCGAGGAAACGGCTCCGGCTGGTTTCGAACTCGGCCTTGCCGACTCCGTCGCCTTCCGCGACCGAATGGTGCGCAGCCCAGACCTCGGCCTCGCCGCGCGACCGGCGTCGGCGCGTCGCCAGGATCGACCCGGAGGCGGCCACGTGTTCGGTCTGGACGAACAGCTTTGAGAACGCCGGGTGGGCGGCGTCGGCGGCCGGCGAGGCGAGGACGATCTCGGCGTAGGAGGTGACCTCGATGTCGCGGGGGCGGCGACCGGAATTGGTCAGGCTGAGCCGGCGAACCTCCCCATCGTCTTCCGCCGAGACCACCACATCGAGGGTGAGATGCAGATCCCCGTCCCGGCGCGCGAAGACGACCCGATCCTCATTGAATGTCACCTCATGACTGTCAGGCTCGGCGCCGACCGGCTGCACGCCCGCCGACCAGATGCGGTCGGTTTCGACGTCCCGGAGGTAGATGAACGACCCCCAGTCGTCGCGGACGCCATCCGCGTGCCAACGGGTCACGGCCAGGTCCCGCCAGCGGCTGAAGCCGGACCCGGCGGCGGTCAGCATGACGCTGTAGCGGCCGTTGGAGAGCAGTTGCGTCGCCGGCGTCGCAGCATGCGCCGTGACCTGCCGCCGGGGCGCAGGCGGATCGAGCTCGCCGCGCCGGACCGCCGCCGTCGCCTCGCTCGCCCATGGGGCGCGCACCGCCACTTCCCGCGGCGGCCCTTCCTGCAGCAGCAGCTCCGCGGCGCGAACCAGGGGTTCGGTGTGGAACCGCGTGCGCATCAAGCCGCCGAGCAGGGCGTCGGCGAGGGCGACGATGGTCATCCCCTGGTGATGCGCCATGAAGGCGTGGACGACGGCGACGGACCGGCCCTCCGGAAGCCGGCTCGGCGTGTAGTCGAGGGCCTCGAAGAAGCCGAAGCGGCCCAAGCCGCCCGCGCCGGCCAGGCGCTCGAAATTGCGCGCGGCGGCTTCCGGGTGGACGATCGCTGCAAGCGCCGTCGCATAGGGCGCCACCACGACGTTTTCCCCCAGACCGCGCTTGAGCCCCAATCCGGGGATCCCGAAGCTCGAATACTGATAGGTGAGCTGCGGATCGCGGGCATTGTACGCGGATTCCGAGACGCCCCAGGGCGAGCCCAGTTGGGCGCCGTATTCCATCTGCCGGCGCACGACGACCCGGTTGGTCTGCTGCAGGATGCTCATGGCGGGCGCGCGCATCACCAGCGCCGGCATCAGATACTCGAACATCGATCCCGACCACGAGATCAGCGCCGCCTCCGCGCCGACCGGCGTCACGTCGTGGGCAAGCCGGAACCAATGGCGGGCGGGGAGGTCGCCCTTGGCGATCCCCACATAGCTGGCCAGGCGGGCTTCGGACGCCAGCAGGTCGTAGCAGCTGGGATCGAGCTCGCCCTGCGGCGCCACGACGCCGATCGAAAGCAGCATGCGCTGAGGGTCCAGGAGGAAGCTGAAATCCATCGCCAGGGCCATGTCGCGGGCGGTGTCGGCGAGCGCCGTAAGACGGGTGGCAAGGTCCGAGCGCCCGATGGAGGCGTCGCGACGGTGGCTGGCGACGCAGCTGCAGACGGCCTGCGCCCAGAACACCATGTCCGACAGGGCTTCCTCACCGCGCTCGAGCGCGAGCGCCCGGGTGACATCGACGATGACCTCGGCGGTCCACGCGATATCCGCAAGACGGTCCCCGAAGGCCTCTGCCCCAGGCGCCGGTCGATCCAGCGCCTCGGCGAGCAGGGCGATCAGCTCGTCGAGCTGCGACCAGGTGACCGTCTCGGTGCGGCGATGGTCGCGCGTCGCCTCGATCGCCTGGTGGAGGAGCGCGACTGTGTCGCGCACGCCGCTCAGCCGCTGGTCGACTGTGAGCGACGCGCGGCTCCAATCGGAGCACGCGTTCGCGAGCGCGATCAGGTGTCCCGCCAGATTGCCGCTGTCGACGGTGGAAACGTACTGGGCGTCGAGGGGGCGCAGGTCGCTGGTGTCGTACCAGTTGTAGAAGTGTCCGCGGAAACGCGGCAGGGACGTCATCGTCGAGAGGGTCGCCTCCAGCCGTTCCACGGTGTCGATGACGCCGAGCCATCCGAAGTCGTGCGCGCTCGCGCTCGAAAGCAGGTAGAGGCCCATGTTCGTCGGAGACGTGCGGTGGGCGAGGACCGGGGCGGGATCATCCTGGAAGTTGTCGGGCGGCAGCATGTGATCGTGCGCCGTCACGAAGGTCTCGAAGTACCGCCACGTCCGCCGCGCAATCAGGCGCAGCGCCCGGCGGTCGCCCGCATTCGCCGTGCGCTCCGGGACCGGCGGGGACGGCTGACTGACCCAGCGCGCCAGGGCCGGAGAGGCGATCCACAGGAGTCCGAACGGCGCGGCGAGCAGCCAGGTGTCGTCACCGGAGATCCAGGCCGCCACGGGAGCGGCCAGGCCGGTGGCCACCGCCGCCGCCATCCAGCGATAGTACGCCCAGGTCGTGGGCGACCGGCCGATGGCGGCCTGGCTGGCCTCCGTCCACTGAAGGAGGTCGCGGCGCGTCACGAACAACCGCACCAGGGTGCGGACGATGGCGTCGGCCATCAGCCAGGCCTGGTGGGCGAGGAAGGCGACCACCAGCACGGAGTGCGCCGCGGCCAGGCCGAGGTCGGCCCCCACCGCCCGGACGTGGTGGCGCACGCTGAGCCCCCTGTGCCGGGGCGCGAGGTTGGCGAGCACCGGCACGAAGCTCGGCAGGGCGATGGCGCCCACAACGAAGACCGTCCAGACGACCGCGGCCTCGAACGGCAGGAGCCACCCGGCCATCAGGGCGAAGAGGCAGGTGATCGGCGAGACGGTGCGCCGCAGGTTGTCGAGCATCTTCCACCGTCCGCTCGCCGGCATGGCGGCAGACCGGCTGCGCGACGCGCCGAGCAGGCCGTCCCATCCGAGGATCCAGGGCAGCAGCTGCCAGTCGCCGCGCGCCCACCGGTGGACGCGAAGGGCGGCGACGTCGTAGCGCGCCGGATAGGCCTCGACGACTTCGACGTCCGAGGCGAGCCCCGCCCGGGCGAACACGCCTTCGAACAGGTCATGGCTGAGCAGCGTCGATTCCGGCGCGCGGCCGGCCAGGGCCGCTTCGAAGGCGTCCACGTCATAGATGCCCTTGCCCGTGTAGGAGCCCTCCTCGAACAGGTCCTGATAGACGTCGGAAATCGCGGCCGCGTAGGGGTCGATGCCGTCCAGGCTCGAGAAGACGCGCTGGTAGATGGAGCCGTCCGTCCCGAAGGGCAGTGCGGGGGTGACCCGCGGCTGCAGCACCGCGTGGCCTTCCACGACCCGGCCGGCCGCCCGATCGAGCCGCGGCCGGTTCAAGGGGTGGGCCATCTTGCCCACCAGCCGCCGGACGGTGTCGCGCGGCAGCTGGGTGTCCGCGTCGAGGGTGACGACAAAGCGCACACCCTCTGGGACGGTGAGCTGTCCGCCGTCCAGCGCCATGAAGGTCGTGTCGGTCGCGCCGCGCAGCAGGCGGTTCAGCTCATGCAGCTTGCCGCGTTTGCGTTCCCAGCCGATCCAGCGGCGCTGGCTCTCGTTCCAGACACGGCGGCGGTGCAGCAGCAGGAAGCGATCGCCTCCGCGCGCCGGACCATGGCGACGGTTCAGCCGGGCGATACCTTCGGCCGCCGCCGCCAGCAGCTCGTCGTCGCCCGCCGCGGTCTCGGTCGCCGCGTCCGTCCAGTCCGAGAGCAAGGCGAACTGGAGGTCGCCGTCCGGGCTCGCGAGGTGGTGGATCTCCAGGCGCGCGATCATCTGGTCGAGCGCCTCGCGCGTGACCAGCAGCATGGGTACGACGACCAGGGTCCGCAACGCCTTGGGCACGCCATTGCGAAGTTCCAGGCCGGGCAGGGGAATGGCGCCGAACCTGTGGGTGACACCCTGGTTCACCAGCGCCACCGCCGCGTCCAGGGCCGGTATCGCGCCGAGCGCGCCCAGGACCCCGAGCCAGATCCAGTCCGGACTGAACTCGGCGTGCACGACGATCGGGAGCAGCAGGAGGAGTCCGGCGACGAACGCGCCGGCGGCGACGTAGCCGCCGATGCCCAGCGCACGGTAGAGGCGTTCGAACAGGACCTGGGGTCGGGCGCGGAAGCCGATGGCCCGCTCGAATTCGAGACGTCCCGGACCGGACAGATAGTACCCGGGATCGGTCCGGCGCAGGTCCGCCTCGGAGCTGTCCGCCGTGGCCTGGGCTCCGGTGAGCACCGCACGGCGCGCGACCTCGATTTCGCTCAGCCCCGACCCGCGCGCGAGGTCCTCGACCGCCGTCCGGTAGAGGTTGCGGGTCGGGAAATCCATGTCGCGGAAGGCGCAGCCCTCGGCGAGCACCGCGTCAATCACGCTGACGCGCTCGAAGACCTCCGTCCAGTCGACGTCGGAAATCCTCCGCATGCTGGTGATGATGTTGCGGACGGTGACGTTGGCCGCGACCTGTCGGTCGCGTTCGTCCCGGACCGCCTCGTCGGCGGTCTTGACGTTCGCCGCCAGCTCTTCGTCCAGGTGCGCGAGGATCGCGCCCGCCGCGGCGCCCCTGTCTCGCAGGCGATGGATGAGCTGGACGAGGAAGGCGTCCGGCAGGCCGGAGCGCTGCAGCTCCGCCTGGATCACGTCCGACGGCTCGGCGTCGCGTCCCCCTGCGCCGAGCAGGCGGTCGGCGAAGGCGTCGGCTTTGCGGCGCTCCTCACGGCTGTAGACCACGCGGTCGGCAATGCGCCGGAGGTTCTCGATCAACACCAGCCGTAGCGTGATCGCCGAGGCCCAGAGCTCGCCGATCGTGAGGTGTTCGACCTCCTGGTAGGCGCGCACGAAGCCGCACCACACGTCCTCGTCGAAGTGGCTGTCGGTGTGGGCGACGTAGGCCCAGGCCAGGCCGAACACGCGCGGAAAGCCCGCGAACGGACCTGCGGCGAGCTTGGGCAGTCGCCGGTAGTAGCCGGGGGGCAGGTCGGTGCGGACCTCGCGGATCTGGCGCTCGACCTGATGGAAGTTATCGATCAGCCATTCGGCGGCCGGTGTGATCGCCGCACCCTCGCCGACCGCGGCGCACATGGCCTGGTAGGAGGTCAGGAGGCTGGCCTCGTTCTCGGTCAAACGGTCCAGGAGCGGGTGGCCGGCGCGGGTTTGCGCACCCACGGTCTGGGCGGCGGCCAGGCTCCGGGCGTGCTCATCCAGACGTTCGGGACTGAACAGGGCCTCGCGCACAGCGTTGGTGTCGTCCCAGGGCGGGTTGCGCGATTTTCGGCGCCTGAAGGCCGGGGAGCGGGTCATTGGAGGCCTTGAGCTGAGCGGGCCGGACACCGGTCCGTCCGTCGCCAGCTGTTGCTAAATATATCGTGAGGCGATATATTTGCAATCGGCGATGACGCGCTCATCCCAGAGCGGGCGCCACGCCGCAGGTGGGTCTCCGACCCAAGCGAGGATTCATTGGCCGGTGCTCAGATCAGCCCGTTCGCCGGAAAGACCCTCGGCGCCGACATGCTGATCGACGTCTCGCGCCTGATCGACGCCTACTACGACGCCGTTCCGGAGCCTGCCCGCGCCGCCGAGCGGGTCCGCTTTGGGACCTCCGGCCACCGCGGCTCGGCGTTCCACCGCGCCTTCAACGAGACGCATGTGCTGGCGATCGCCCAGGCGATCTGCCTCTACCGGGCGCGATCGGGGATCCGCGGACCGCTCTTCCTGGGCTTCGACACCCATGCCCTCTCGCGCCACGCGTTCGCGACCGCGCTTGAGGTCTTCGCCGCCAACGGCGTCACCACCCTGGTGGACGCCCGCGACGACTACACGCCGACCCCCGCCGTCTCGCACGCCATTCTCGCCCACAATCGCCGCGGCAAGGGCGGGCTCGCCGATGGCGTGGTCCTGACGCCGTCGCACAATCCGCCGGAGGACGGGGGCTTCAAGTACAATCCGCCGAGTGGCGGCCCGGCCGATGTGGACGCCACCGGCTGGATCGAGGCCGCCGCCAACCGCTTCATCGAGCGCGGGCTGGAGGGCGTGCGGCGCCTGCCGTTTGCACGCGCGTGCGCCTCGGCGAGCGTGCGCCGCTATGACTTCCTCACCCACTACGTCGAGGATCTCACCGCTCTGATCGACCTCGAGGCGATCCGGGCGGCCGGCGTGCGCTTCGGGATCGATCCTTTGGGGGGCGCGAGCGTCCGCTACTGGCCGGCGATCGTCGAACGCTATGGACTGGACGGGACCATCGTCGAGGAGGCCGTCGATCCGACCTTCGGCTTCATGACGGCCGACTGGGACGGGAAGATCCGCATGGACTGCTCCTCGCCCTACGCCATGGCGCGCCTGATCGGTCTGCGGGACCGCTTCGACCTCTCGCTCGCCAACGACGCCGACGCCGACCGGCACGGCATCGTGACCCCTTCGCATGGCCTGGAGCCGCCGAACCACTATCTCGCGGCCGCGATCGGCTACCTGCTCGCCCACCGCCCCCAGTGGAGCGCGGACTGCGGGGTGGGCAAGACCATGGTGAGCAGCAGCATGATCGACCGGGTCACCTCCCGGATGGGCCGTCGGCTCGAGGAGGTTCCGGTGGGCTTCAAATGGTTCGTGGACGGCCTGCTAAGCGGCTCCCTGGCCGTCGCCGGGGAGGAAAGCGCCGGAGCCTCGATGCTGCGGCGCGACGGATCGGTCTGGACCACCGACAAGGACGGCCTGGCCCTGGGGCTGCTGGCGGCCGAGATGCTGGCGCACACCGGTCGTGATCCGGGTCAGGCGTATGACGCCCTGGCCGCGGATCTCGGCGAGACCCACTACGAACGGATGGATGCGCCGGCGACGCCGGAACAGATGGACCGTCTCCGCCGGGTCTCGCCTGAACAGCTCCTGGCCACCGAACTGGCGGGTGAACCCATCGAGTCGATGCTGATCACCGCCCCGGCAAACGGCGCGGCCTTCGGGGGCGTCAAGGTGACGGCGCAGAGCGGGTGGTTCGCCGCCCG
>Ga0209257_1000850_pt1 | contig 43660 bp, 43 predicted proteins | sample AraplaCvi_mCL_r2_FD_184277 | JGI IMG/M metagenome (GOLD analysis project Ga0209257, IMG submission 184277) | Arabidopsis root microbial communities from North Carolina, USA - plate scrape MF_Cvi_mCL_r2 (SPAdes) (version 2) | ecosystem: Host-associated > Plants > Roots > Endosphere | place: USA...
CCGACATGATGCTCGCCTCGATCGCGAACAGCAGGAAGGTGAAGGACGCGTAGATCAGCGAGGTGATCGTCGAGCCGAGGTAGCCGAAGCCGGCCCCGCGGGTCAGCAGGTCGACATCCAGGCCATCACGTGCGGCGTAGTAGGCGATTGGCAGGCCGATCAGGAACATCAGCACCGTGGCCGCGCCGATGGCCGCCCAGGCGTTCGCGCTTCCGTAGGCCAGGGTGATGCCCCCACCAATCGCCTCGCAGGCAAGGAACGAGGTGGCGCCCACCGCCGCGCTCGCCACGCGGAACGTCGACCATCGCCGCGCCGTCGTCGGCGTGTAGCGCAGGGCGAAATCTTCCAGCGTCTGGCTGGCGGCCAGCTTGTTGTACTGCCTCCGTTCCCTCAGCACGCTCCGGGGGGCGCGAACGCTCATGGCGGCGAACGCTGCTCCGGGGCCGGGACTGCTGTGGTCGAACTCATGACGAGAGCATGGAGGCGCGCCGCGCCGCAGGCCCGAACGACCGGCAGTATGTGACCGCTGCCGGCGCAAGCGCCCTCTTTCCAGTCACTTGTGACGGTTGATTCATCGACGACGCGGGCCGATGCCGCGGCCCGCGCGTGCATGGGTCGTGCTTTCCACGACAGGTCGATCACCCTGGACACGACCTATAATGCCCGCGCTCGAGGACAAGCGACCTACGTCAAACGCCGGATGGCCATGGGGCGGATCTTTCCCCAACGATGGGGACGCTGGCGCCCGAGCCCCGAGCCGTTGCGAAGGATCCCCCCTCTTGATCGTTCTTCGACGACCCGGCCGACCGACGGAGCTTGAGCGAGCTCTCGCGGGTCCGGGCGCCAGCAAACCGCGCTGACATGCTGATCGTTTCGCAGTTCCTGCTGTGGGTGGTCGCCGCCCTGCTGTTCATCGCTGTCGCGGCCCTGTCACGCCAGTTGAGCGGCCTGCGGCAGCGCCTGGATCAGGGATCGGTCTGTGTCCGGTGCAGCCAGGCGCATGACGCCGCCGCAGCGGCCGCGGCCCAGCCCCACGGCGAGCCTACGTCGTTCGCCTGATTTCCGATCGCCGGCGCCGGCGCCTTCATACGCTGAACAGCCGGGAGCCTGCCGTGAAGCTCAAGACCCTCATCCTCACCTCCCTGCTCGCGGGGGCGGCGCTCACCAGCGCCGTGGTGGCCCAGCCCGAAAAGGTCTCGGCGCCCAGCTGGCTGGTCCCCAAGATCGCCGGACTCTCCAAGGAGAAGCGGGACTTCCTGCTCTCCGACAAGGCCGAGCAACTGGCCGGCTCGTACGACAAGCTGTTCCTGCGCCTGCACGACAAGACACCGCGCGAGATCGAAGCCTATGTCGACGGCATGATGTCGGTCGTCCGGGCGGGGAAGTTCAACTCCGCCACCGACATGGCCGCGATCCCGCTCGACACGTCGGACGAGAACTTCAACGGCTGGAAGCTGATGCGACCCCAAGCCCTGACGCCGAAGCGCGAGGCCGGCCCGATCAGCCTCAGCTACTACGTGAACGGCCGCGGCGGCATCGCCACCTTCGCCAACGCACCGGTGGCGATCTATCCGGAAGACCTGGTGGCCGGGAAGGTGGATGTGGCCATTGTCGGCGCGCCGCTGGACATGGGCTCCGGCTACCGCGGCGCCAAGCTCGGCCCGTCGGCCATGCGCAGCATGAGCGGCGGCGGCGGGATCGACATGTTCACCATGGTCAACCCGTCCAAGGAGCTGAACATCGTCGACTACGGCGACATCGCCGTGGACAACATGAGCACCGAGCGCACGGTCCGTCACGTGCGCGAGCGGATCGCCGAGATCGCCCGCACCGGCGCGATCCCGTTCATCGTCGGCGGCGACCACAGCCTCGAGTACGCCGACGTCGCGGGCCTTGCCGACGTGCACGGGAAGGGCAGCTTCGGCGTGGTGCACTTCGACTCGCACTTCGACGCCGGCCAGGGCGGCATCCACTTCATCACCCATGGCGCGCCGGTCTATCGCGCGGTGAAGGAAGGTCATGTCCTGGGCAAGAACTACATCCAGGTCGGCCTGCGCGGGGCCTGGCCCGGCGCGGAGGGGTTCGAGTGGATGCGCCAGAACGGGGTCCGCTATCACGCCATGCCCGAGGTCGAGAAGCGCGGGTGGGAGGCCACGATGGAGCGCGCCCTCGCCGAGGCCCGTGACAGTGGGAAGAAGATCTTCATCAGCTTCGACGTGGACGTGCTGGATCCCGCCTTCATCCCCGGCACCGGCACGCCCGTCCCGGGTGGCTTGACGATGCGGGAGGCGCTGCCGATCGTGCGGCGGCTCTGCGCCGAGAACGAACTGGTGGGCTTCGAGATCGTCGAGGTAGCGCCGCAGCTGGACCCGACCTATCGCACCGCGCTGAACGCCAACTTCATCATGCACGCCTGCCTGACGGGCGTGGCCATGCGCAAGAAGGGCATCACCCAGCCGAACTTCCTGAGCGAGCTTACCACCGAACACCAACAGCCCGAGGCCGGCGTCGAGGCTGAGCGCGAAGGCAAGGCCGAGAAGATCGACCCGAACTACGCCAGGCCAGCTCCCGCGCCGACGCCGGCGCGCAAAGCTGCGCGCACCCGATCCGGAACATAAGCGGCCGCGTCGGCGGCTAGGCGGCGCGACCGTGGGAAACGAACCACGGCGGCGCTCGCCCGGCCGCCCCGCCGCCCGGACGAGCGCCGGGATTGTGGTGACCCCGGGACCAGGTCGCGTCGGATACGTCGGCTGAGCGCGGGACAGGTTCAGCTCGGCTGCGGCCGCCGCCAGGCTGCCATGGCGCGCCACCGCGGCGAACGCTTCAAGCTCGCGGGTGGATGGGAGCGCCATCCGCCGACGTCAGGGCCGCTCGGGCCCAGGCGGCAATGCTCCGCCCTGGCGCGTCCGGGTCTCCCGTACGACATCCAGAAAGGCGCGCAACGGCGGCGGGACGGCCCGATGCCCCGGATAGTAGACGGCCAGGTCTTCCGCGGCCTGCATCCAGGCCGTGAGGACTTCGTGCACCTGTCCCGCAGCGAGGGCGGCCGAGGCCGCCGGGCCGGCGACATAGGCCACGCCCAACCCCTTCACGGCGGCGTCCACCATGAGATCCTCATCGTCCAGCACGATGGGCCCGGCCACCTCCACCGTCATGGCCTGTCCGGCCCGCTCGAACTCCCACCGGTAGAGCTTGCCGCTCGGCAAGCGGTGGCCGATGCACCTGTGGAGCTTCAGGTCGTCGGGCGCCTCCGGAACGCCCGCGCGCTCGAGATAGGCCGGCGAGGCCACGCACAGGAACCGCAGGGCGCCGGAAAGCTCCACCGCGATCATGTCCCGCGGGATCGAGCCGGCCAGGCGAACGCCGGCGTCGAAGCCGGCGGACACGATGTCGATGAGTTCGCCCTCGACGACGATGTCCACCGTCACCTCGGGAAAGCGCTCCGACATGAGGGGTAGGACATCCCGCACGATGATCCCCGCCGCCAGGCGCGGCGCATTGATGCGAACCGACCCGGCCACCCTGCCCCGAAACGCCGCGACGCCCACCAGCGCCTCGTCGAGCAAGCCCAGGACTGGCCCCAGACGGTCGAGCAGTTGAAGGCCGGCCTGGGTGGGTGAGACGCTGCGGGTCGTGCGGTTGAGGAGACGCACGCCTATCCGATCCTCCAGGGCGCGGATGGCATGGCTCAAGGTCGACGGCGCCGCCCCCAGTTCGTCCGCCGCGCGACGGAAGCTGCGGTGGGTGGCGACCGCGACGAAGGCGCTGAGGTCGTTGAGCGAAGGCCGGGCCATTGCTGGCTGTTTTGCATCAGCTCATGCCGATTTCAACGTCTGGTCGGCCAATCGACCGCTCCCCACCTCCGCAAGGCAACAGAAAGGACCATTCCATGCCCCAGCGTGACACCATCTTCCCGGCCAATCGGCACGCCCTCTACGACGTCCACCGCTATTCGGCGGCCATCCGCTCGGGCGACCTCCTCTTCGTCTCGGGTCAGGTCGGCAGCCGCGAGGACGGATCGCCGGAGCCCGTGTTCGAGGACCAGGTCCGACTGGCCTTCGCCAATCTCCGCGCGGTCCTGGCCGCCGCCGGATGCGGGGTTGAGGACGTGGTCGACGTCACCACCTTCCACACCGATCCGCAGACGCAGCTTGAGACGGTCCTGTCAGTGCGGGCCGAGGAGATCGGGGACCCGCCCTATCCCAACTGGACGGCGGTCGGCGTCACTTGGCTGGCCGGCTTCGATTTCGAGATCAAGGTCATTGCCAGGCTCCCGACGCCTTCTTAGCCGACGAGTGCGCCGAGTCCTTCGCCACGTCGGTCATTCCTGCGTCTCAATATCACCGTCGCCCCTCTGTCGCTCCGCTCTATCATGACGCCGCAGTTCGATCTGGAGAGAGACGCCGTCTGGGAGAATGGCGCCGCACCGGTGCGCTACCAGTTGGCCTAGGGACGGCCGCCTTGCGCATCGGGGCCGGTTAAAACTCCGCGACCTGTACTTCGCCGCCGCTGAAACGGGAGAGGCTATAGGGCCTGGGATCCACGATGGGCGGCGTCCCGGCGGCGATGTCCGAGATCAGGCGACCGGAGCCGGGCCCGATGCCGAAGCCGTGACCGCTGAACCCGGCCGCGACGATCAGGCCGCCGACCGACGGAACGTCGCTGATGGTGGGCACGCCATCGGGTGTGCTGTCGACGAAGCCGGCCCAAGACCCCAATGTCGCCGCCGAGCCGATCATCGGCACGAGCGCCGCCGCCCTGTTCCGAGTGAGACGAACCGTGCTCTCGTCGGCCTTCGGGTCGAGGATGCGCATGGCCTCCATCGGAGTTGGCTGGTCCAGCGCCCAACGCGACAGACTCTCGTGGCCGGACCGCAAGCCCTGGAGCCCGCCGGGCGAAAGGCTGCGCCAGCGGCGCGCAAACATCGGCAGGAACTCTCGAGAAAAGCGAAGGAACTGGGCGGTCGGGTCCACGCGAGCGCGGCCGCTGATGGCCAGGACGTGACAACCTTCGCCGCGGCGCGTGATCGCGATCGACTTGCTAAAGAAGGCGTCCGGCAGGGCCATGCCGTCGGTGGCGACCGCAACGATCGACTGGCGCACCGTCGCCTGCGGAAAGCGCACGCCGAGCTGGTGGCAGAAGGACGAGGCCCAGGCGCCTCCGGTCATCACCGCCAGCTTCGTCCGGATGACACCCTTCTCCGTCACGACCGCGCTCACGCCGCCGCCGCTGGTCTCGAGGCCGCGCGCCGCGCATCCCTGGTGAACGGTCCCGCCGAGTTTCATGAGCGCCTTCGCCGCAGCCGGGGCGGCCAGACCCGGATTGGCGGTCCCGTCGCTTGGCGAGAACACCCCTCCCCGCCAGGATCGACCGGTGAACGCCGCGCGATCCGTCGCGTCCCGGGCGCTCAGCATGTGGGAAGCGACGCCAACCGTGCGCGCGAACTCACCCCAGCGCGCCCACGTGCCGAGCTCGTTTTCATCATTGCTGACGTAGAACAGCCCACATCTCCGGAAACCGGTGTCCTCTCCGCTGTCGCGGGAGAATTGCTCCCAAAGGTCCAGGCTCTTGGTGGAGAGCGGCAATTCACGGAAGTCGCGGTTTTGCTGGCGGCACCAGCCCCAATTGCGGCTGGACTGTTCCCCGCCCACGACCCCCTTCTCGACGAGCGCAACCTTGAGACCGTGCCTGGCAAGGTAATAGGCGGCGAAGCTACCGACGATCCCCGCGCCGATGATGACGGCGTCGGCCTCGGCGGGCAGCTCCGGCGACCCCTCGATCAGACGCAGCGGTGCTGGCAAGAGACATCTCCTCCTGAATGAGCGTGAATGGCTGTGACGGCCCGCGCCGGCCGGCATGCGGCCCCACGCCTTGCCGCGATCCTTTGCTTCCTGAATTCATCCGAGCGACTGATTGGCGAGGGCGAAAACCGTCGCGTGAGCGCTCGACCGCGGAGGCTCGCCGCGCGTCATCGCCACGACCTGGTCGACCTGCGGCAGTCCGATCGCCTCCAGCCACGGGGACAGTCCACAGGCGGATGTCACGTCCAGGCGGACGAACCGACCGACATGCGGCGCAGCCAAGGCAGAGACGAGTTCGCGGGCCTGCGCCGCGGTCTCGGCGACCACAGGGCCGATGACTATGCCGCGGCCCCAGGCACGCGCGCAGGCGTAGCCGCACACGACACCGTCCCGTTCCAGGACCTTGACCTCGGCGATTCCGAACAGCGCGTCGATCAGGGCCGCGCGCTCCATTCCGCTGGCGGCGTGATCCAGCCTGCGGATCGTCTCGAGATCCGCGGCCCGGAAGGGTCGTGTCGCGGATGCCGGATCTAGCGCCGGCGCTTGCGTGAGCACGGCCTGGTGCTGGTGCACGTGCCCGCTTTCGACAAAGCCAAGCGACTTGTAGAGCGAGAACCCCTCTCGCGTGGAGTTCAGGATCATGGAACGCCCCGCAGCATCGGCCAGGAGGGCTTCCATCAAAGTGCGGCCAATACCCATTCGCTGTGCGTCCGCCGCGACAATGATCATGCCAGCGGACGCATGATCCTGGCCGTAAGGCCACCACAGCGCCGTGCCCACAAGGCGTGCGTCGATCTCGACGGCGACCCCCCGCCCGAGCGCTAGCGCGAAGGCCCAGTCCTCCAGCCGATAGGGCCACTGCAGCGCCTGCGAGAGCGCGAGAGCCTGCGGCAGATGCTCGGGACTGAGCGCGACCGGCGTCAGGGCGCGTCGTTCCGCAGTCTGCTCGCTGATTCCTTCGCCCACCTGAGTCCCCTTGTCTGACGCGGCTAGGCTGGTCGGTAGGTGCAGTAGATCTTCTTCACGTGCTCGCGGCTTTCCCATGAGGCGCCGCCGCCTTGCTCGAAGAGGACGACGTCGCCCGCGCCGAAGGTTCCTTCGCGCCCGGCGGCGTCAACGAACGTGACGGAGCCCTCGAGCAATCGCATGAGTTCATAGTGCCGGAAGGTGACCAGTCGGCGATTGTAAGGCGTCGAATCCCAGGTCCCGCAGACGAGCTCCCCGCTCCCGGAACGATAGTCGGTGTGGTTTCGACACTCGGGCGTGGGTCCGATCAAAACGTCGGGGGCCGGCGGATTGGACGGCGCCAGCGGCGCACCCTGGTCGATCCGGACCGGCCCATCAGCGCCGGCGCCGCCTCCGCCGGCGCAGCGCATGACCACGAGTTTGGCGCCGCGGTCGCTTCGCCAGTCGAGCGGGCGTTCGCGGACCAGCACACCGGCCTCGCCGGTGCTCAGATCGCATCGAGCGCCCGATTGTTCGAAGATGATGTCGCCGTCCAGGACGAGCACGAACTCGTCTCCCAAGAGGCGGGTTCGGCCAGAGCCGCCACGCTGAACTTGCGCAACCTCTAACGTGATCGGTCCCCCCGGAAGCGGGAGCCGCCGCCGATCCGGGAAATAGCCATCGACGCCTGGTTCTCCTTCGACCGGCGGCCATTGCTCGGATGTCCGAAGCACGTCGACAAAGCCGGCGACCCGATCGGTGTGCGCGAGCTGATCAGCAAGCATCTCGTTCATTCACATCGCTCCTAAGCCCGGCCAACGCGCCGTCGCGATTTTGGGTAAGGGCCCAACACTCGCCATCGGGCTCCGCGCCTGCATCGGCTCCACACTCTACAACTCAGCCTTGGAGCGCAGGCGTCGCGGAGTGGCGTGCATCCTGTGCATCCTGCCAAATTCGCGGCCTCCGCCGGCATGGCGTGCTGGGCGCCTTCGATCTGGTCGGCACGCCGGGCGCAGCGGCCCGACGCCGCCGGCCGTGCGCACGGCCCTTGGGTCGACGACGTGCGGCGCGTCGGCCCAGGGCGAGCCCCCAGACGCTTCAACCGTCCCACCAGACGTGGTCGCCGAACGCATAGCCCATGAGCCCCCCGATCGGGATCGGGAACACGCCCTTCAGCCGCGAATCAAAGGCGTCGACCAAGCTGATGAAGACCGGGATGCCGATCCCGCTGCCCTCGTGGACCATGGTCTGCAGGTCGCCGTACATCTGCTTGCGCTTCGCCTCGTCGGCCTCGCCCCGCGCCGCGAGCAGCACCTGGTCGAAGTGGGGGTTCTTCCAAGCCGACTCGTTCCAGTTGGCGTCCGACTTGAAAAACAGGCTGAAGATCAGGTCGGCCGTGGGCCTGGGGTTTGTGTTGCCGAAGGTCAGCGGGTGCTTCATCCAGTGCGTCGAGTAGTAGCCGTCGGACGGCACCCGGTTGACGGCGAGCCGCATGTCAATCCTCGCCGCCGCCTCCTGGAGGATTGAAGCCATGTCGATCGACCCGGTCGCCGCGGGCGAGACGTAGACCGGCAGGCGCACGTTCAAGAGGCCCGATCGCTTCAATAGGAAGCGCGCCTTGTCCGGATCATAGGCCCGCTGCGGTAAGTCCGGGAGATGGTAGGGGTGGCCCGGCGGGATCGGCTGGTCATTCGCGATCTGGGCGTAGCCGCGGAACAGCGCCTTGCGGATCAGCTCCCGATCCAACAGGTGCTTCATAGCCAACACGAAGTCGGGGCGCCCCGTGGGCATGCGGTCCAAGCGCATGATCAGATCGGTGTAGAGTCCCGAACGGGTCTCGAGGATCTGGTGCTTTCCGGTCGCGCGCACGCGGCGTGTCGAGCGCGGGTCCACCGCGTTGACCAGCTGCACGTCGCCAGAGAGCAGCGCGTTCACCCGTGAGACTTCGTCGGGGATGCCAATGAGCTCGACCTCGTCGAGGTAAGGCCGACCGTCCCTCCAGTAGTTGGGGTTCCGCGACACCACGGTCCGAACGCCCGGGGTGAATGTCTTCAGCCGGTAAGGGCCACAGCCGTTGGCCGTGTGGAAGTCCGTGGTCCCATCTTTGACGATCAGGAAATGCGAAGTGGCGAGGATGGCGGGAAGGTCGGCGTTCGGACCGACGAGACGGACCCGCAGCTCCCGCGGCCCGACGGCCGTGGCCTCGGCGATCTGGTCGGCGACGGGCTTCGCCTTGGAGCCGATCCCCGGGTCCTTCTGGCGAAGCAGCGAATAGACGACGTCCTGCGCCGTCAGACTTGAGCCGTCGTGGAACTCCACGTCCCTGCGCAGACGGATTTGCCAGGTGGTTCGATCGGACGTCTCGATCGCTTCGGCCAGCGCCGGCTGCGGGACCAAGTGCGTATCGAGCTCGGTCAGCCCGCTGTAGAGCAGGTTGTGGCGAGCGTAGTCGGTGGAGATCGCCCCCTTGGCGGGATCAAGCGTGTCGGCCTGGGAACTCGAGGTGCTCGCCACCCGGATGCGCCCGCCGCGCCGGGGCGGTCCGGCGGGCGCCGGTGGCGTCTGTGGCTGAGCCGCGGGTCCGCCAGCCTCGCTGCGCCCGCAGCCGACGAGGCCCGTTGCGCCCAACGCCCCCAGACCTAGCGCCGCCGTCCGCCGGGTGAGGAGGTCGCTCATCAGTGCAGCCGGTCCTGCAGCCGGCGCCAGGCGCCCAAGAGGAGCAGCCAATAGGACGTCAGCTTCATGGGACACTCCGCGCGCATCAGCCCCCCTCCGCCTGCTCCGGCGCGGCAGCGATGGCGTCGATCTCCACCAGATAGCCGTAGTGCAGCTCGGGCACGGGCACGACGCTGCGCGCCGGGCGCGCCTCTCCCATGACCTCGGCGTAGATCGCGTTGAAGCGGGGCCAGTTCTCCACGCCGACGAGGTAGGCCGTGACCTTGACCAGGTGGCGCGGCGAGGCGCCCGCGGCGGCGAGCACGGCGAAGAGATTGGCGAGCGTCTGCCGCACCTGGTCCTCGAACGGAAGCTCGGCCGTGTGGCTGCCGTCCGGGCGTGCGCCGAGCTGGCCCGAGACATAGATCAGCCCGCCGTGCGCGACGCCGGGGCTGTAGTGGCCGGCGGGCGGCTGGGCTCCCGGCACGGCGATCGGGCGCGCATCGTCCGCCATCACCATCCCCGCATCCGCGGCCAGCGCGTCTCGACGACCGGCGACGCGCCACGGACCACGTTATACGCCTCGTGCTGGGCGGCGGTCGCGCAGGCGTGGTTGGGCAGGATACGCACGCGGGCGCCGACGGGCAGGTCCGGCAACGGCTGGTCGCTGCCCGCACGCAGGGCCAGGATTCCGTGCTCCTGGCTGGCCTCGGCCACCAGCAGGTCCGGATAGGGGCGACCCTCCAGGTCGCAGACCACGCCGTAGCGCTGGTCGACGGCTTGCGACGCGGTCCCGCGGTCGCGCGAGAGCGCCATCCATCCGGCGTCGATCAGGATCCAGCCCTTCTCCGGCTTTCGACCGATGACGGTGGCCAGGACGGACACCGCGATGTCGTCCAGACGGCACACGCCGATCCCGTGCATTACCAGGTCGAAGAACATGTAGACGCCAGCGCGCATCTCGGTGACGCCGTCGAGGTTGCGCGCGAAGTGCGCCGTGGGCGTCGAGCCTACGCTCACCACCGGGCATTCATGGCCGTCGCGGCGCAACTGCGCCGCCGCGGCCACGGCGGCGGCGCGCTCGCCTTCCGCCGCCTCGGCCAGTGCGTCCGGCGTGCGCAGGCCATAGGACTCGCCGGCATGCGTCAGCACGCCCATCAGCTCGACGCCGCCGTCCCTGAGCGCGGCCGCCACGTCGCCGATTGCGGGATCGCCCGGGGCGAGGCCGCCGCGGTGTCCGTCGGAGTCGATCTCGATCAACGCGGCCGGGCTGACGCCGAGCGCGGCGCCGGCGGCGGCCAGGGCGCGCGCCTGGTCGACGGTGTCCAGCACCACCTTCAGGTCGACACCGCGCCCACGCAGGCGCAGCGCCCGCTCCGCCTTGTCCGGCGCGAGGCCGACGGCATAGGTGATGTCGGAAAAGCCGTGGCTTGCGAAGTATTCCGCCTCAGCCAGGGTCGACACCGTGATCGGCCCCGGCGCCTCCGGGTAGAGCCGCTGGGCAACGTCGATCGACTTGGCGGTCTTCAGGTGCGGCCGCAGCGACACATCGAACTTGGCGAGGCGGCCGCGCAGCCGCGCGATGTTCCGCTCCATCCGATCTCGATCCAGCACAAGGCTGGGGGTCTCCAGCTCGCCCAGAGTCGCCGCCGCTGCGTCCACGGGTTGTTCGAGTAGCGTCGTTTCGGTCACAGTCTGATGCTCGTCGGTTCGCTCGCATCTTGCGCCTCAAGCCTAACGCCAGCAATTAATGTCACCTGCATTTGGAATTAAGGCGTGCCTTAATGCTGACGTCCGACGACCTCGCCTTCTTCGGGGTCCTGGCCGGGTCTTCCTCGCTGGCGGAGAGCGCGCGGAAGCTGAACGTGACGCCGCCCGCGGTCACGCAGCGTCTCCGCGCCTTGGAAGCCCGCCTCGGCGTCCGTCTCGTCGACCGCTCCGCGCGACAGCTCAGCCTCACCGACGAAGGCGCGCTCGTCGCCGCCCACGGCCTCGCGGTGAGCGATGCGTTGGAGTCACTCGCGGAGGCGCTGGCCGAGCGCAAGGGAACAGTCAGCGGACACCTGCGGATCGCGGCGCCGCACGGCTTCGGCCGCGTGCACGTCGCGCCGGTCGTCGGCGCGTTCGCGCGTCTGCACAGCAGGGTAACCGTCGCCTTGGAGCTGTCCGACTATCCCGCCGCCCGATTGATCGAGACCTGCGACGTGGTCATCCACATCGGCCCCCCTGGCCCGCCGAGCCAGATCGTGACGACGCTGGCGCCGAACCGCCGGATCCTCTGCGCAAGCCCAGCTTACCTGGACGCCGCGCCCCCGATCCAAGCTCCGGCCGACCTGGCCCTTCGCCGCTGCCTCGTGGTGCGCGAGAACGATGAGGATGTGACCCTCTGGCGATTTCAGCGGCCGCGCCATGAACCGGCCACGGTGCGGATCCATCCGGCGATGTCGAGCAACGACGGAGCCGTGGTCCGCGACTGGGCGCTCGATGGCCTGGGCGTCACCATCCGTTCCGAGTGGGACGTTGCGGGCGACCTTGCCAGTGGCCGGCTAAGGCAGGTGCTGCCGGACTGGGAGGCCCCGGCGGCCGATGTTGTCGCCATGCTCGGGGCGCGCCATGGCCGAACCACGCGCACGACGGCTTTCCTTGCCCTGCTGCGTCAATCGCTGACGCCTGCGCCCTGGCGAGCCGGCGTCGCCGCCTAGTAGCCGAGGATCGCCTTGGTCTCGAGATACTCCGCCAGACCGGAGACGCCGTACTCGCGGCCGTTGCCTGAGCGCTTGTTCCGGAAACACGACAGTCAGTCAGAAGCGCCCTCTCGCTGGCTCGATGTTCTCAAGCCGTGGCGAGGCGGTAGAGACCCGCGCGGTGTAATGGCAGCGGCGCTGAGAAGCGGCCGGAGGCCTCGCCCAGTTCACGAGGCTCCCGATCAATGGAAAGCTCCAAACATCACTCGAACCTCACGACCCTGGGCTTGCCATCGTAGAGGATTTGGCGGTCGATCGGAGCGCTCGTCGCCCCCGCGCCCTTGCCGGGCGCAACCAAGACGACGTTCAGCTGGCGCCGCTGGATCATGCCCGGAAACGACCCCTGCCGCGGACCGACCGTCAGTGTACGGGCCTGGTCATTCCACACCAGGTCATAGGTGGCGCGCTGGCCCTTCTCGTAGGCGTAGGTCTCGTTGTCGTCCTCGTAGATCGTGAACCGGGCGTCGGCGCCGGGATAGATGCGGATCTCGTAGGGCGCCTCGGGGCGTTCGGTGGCGAACTGCACCTCCGGGCCCATCGGCACGATGGAGCCGGCGCGAACATAGAGCGGCTGGATATCCAGCGGCGCCTGGCGCGACACCGTCCGACCGCCGGCGTGGCGCTCATTGCTCCAGAAGTCGTACCAGTCGGCGCCCTTGGGCAGATAGGTGCTCACGGCGAAATCCCGCGGCGCCTCGGCGAGTTTGGCGGCGGCCTGCAGCTCGGCGGGACGGCGCCAGGTCAAGCGCAAGCTTCGATCGCCGCCGCCCTGGTAGTAGTCGAGGCGCACCGACAGGCGGTCTCCCCGCTTCAGCCTACGTTTGACGCCATGGTGGCGCTCGGCGCCGGCCGTCCAGTCGTCGACCACCTTTTCGCCATCGAGGAAGAGGCGCACGCCGTCATCGGCGGCCACGCCGATCTCATATTCGCCGTCCTCGGGCGCGAGGATCGACCCTTCCCAGCGGGCGGAGAAATCCTCGAGCTTGGCGAGTCCGCCGGGGATTTCAGCCAGCGGCGGATTGGGCCAGTTGTGGTCGATCTTCTCATCGACCAGCTTGCCTTTCGGGACCCCGAAATTCACGCCCTCGAAATATTGCACGGCCAGGCCGGCCTTTCCGTCGGGCGTGCGCAGATACTGGCTGGGGATCGCGGCCGCCGGGGGCGGGCTGATATTGTACATCGCGCGGGTGACGGGATGAACGAGGAACGACGGTCCGAACATGAAGCTGTCGTCGATGCTGTCGGTCGCCCGGTCGTCCGGGAAGTCCATCATCAACGGCCGCATCATGGTGTAGTGGTCGGAGGTCACCGCCCAGCTCAGCCCATAGATGTAGGGCAGCAGGCGGTAGCGCAGGCGCACGCTGTCGGATAGCGATGCGTACACCGCCGGATCCAGCGTCTTGAACAGGTAGGGCTCGCGTTCGACGCTGGTGCCGTGGATGCGCATGATCGGGTTGAACGCCGCGAACTGCGCCCAACGGGCGTAGAGTTCGCGCCATTCCGCATTCCGCTCGCCGCCGGGGAACGCCGTCACGAAGAAGCCGCCGGTGTCCTGCGTCCAATAGGGATTGCCGGTGACCGTTACGTCGACGCCGCCGGCGATCTGCTGCCTGAACGTCTTCCAGCTTGCGAAGACGTCGCCGCTCCACGACGCCGCCGCCGTGCGCTGCGCGCCGGCCCAGGCCGAACGCGTCAGAGTGAAGACCCGCTTGTCGCTGGTCGCCCGCTGGCCGTCATAGGTTCCCTGGGTAGTCACCAGCGAATAGGGATTGAGGTAGCGCGTGAAGTCGCCGAGGGCGTTCGAGCCGAGCGCCTTGGTGTCGCGGACATTGTCGGCGGCGTTCCACATGGCGCTGCTCACCTCGATCTCGGTGCCGTCCATCCAGAGCGCGTCCACGCCCTTGTCGAGCAGGCCGGACTTGATGTGCTTGAAATAGATCTGGCGGCCGATCGGGCTGTAGGCGTCGTAGACGCGGGCGTGTTTCGAAATCCAGTGCAGCGGCTCGAAGCGCAGCCCGTGGCTGTCGAGCTCGCGGGCGAGCGGGGTGTCGTCGCCGATGGACGGCCAGATCGATACCATCAGCTTGAGATTCATGTCGTGAAGCTGGCGGGCCATGCCCGCCGGATCGGGGTAGCGGGTCGGGTCCCAGATCATCCCGCTCCAGCTGCCGTCCTTGTCCGATCCCCAGTATTGCCAATCCTGGACGATGTAATCGAGCGGGAACCGGTCCTCGCGGAAGGTGCGCGCAACCTCGAGCAACTGGTCCTGGGTCTTGTACCGCTCCTTGCTCATGAACAGGCCGAATGCCTGTTTGGGATACATCGGCGCCGCCCCGGTCAGGGTGCGGTACGCGCCGACCACCGCGTCGGGCGTGTCGCCGGCCATGAAATAGTAGTCGACGCCGCCGGGGGCGCTCTCGGCCCAAAGTGAGGCGTCTCCCGCCTCGTCCTTGAAACGCATCTGGGAATAGGTGTCCCACAGCACGCCGTAACGCCGCGACGACATCATCACCGGAATGATGATGCCGACATTAGTCTGGACCAGCAGCAGATCCTTGCCGCGCCGATTGCTGGCGTCGTCGCCCGTGAAGCCAAAGCCGTAGATGGCTTCGTCGGGGCGAAGCACGAACTTGTTGACCGCCTCGTAGCTTGGCGCGCCCGAGATGGTCACCGGCTTGAGGCGTTGCGGACTTTCAGCGTTCTCTTCGGTGTAGAGCCTGCCCTTAAGATCCAGGAAGCGAAGCGCCCCTGTCGCCTTGCTGATTTCGACGCGCAGCTTCTCGCTGGTCAGGACAAGCGTCGCGGCCATGTCCTCCACCGCGAAGGCTACCGGCCCGGGCGCCGCCGGCACGACAAGACTGGGCGCGGTCCAGTAGTTTCGGCCGAGATTGGCGTTCACCCGGATGGTGTCCGGCGCATAGAACACGACGTTCTTCGTCACGCCGTCGAGCTGGATCTGAACGCCGTTGCGCAGCCTGGCGTGGGCGAAACCCTGGGCCTGTGGCACGGAGACGGCCTGGAGGTGACCGTTCGCGTCGAGCCCGGCGGGCGCGGACGTATCCGTCCTGGCCTGAACGTGGGCGGCGGAAATCAAAAAACAGGCGGCGGCCAGCCCACCCATGACCAGGCGCCGCGACACAGATCCCGCCAAGACGGTCATCCTTAGGCTCGCCCCATAGCCGCAATCCCACCGTGACGCTTCACACCACGCCGCTTTTACTCCTACAAATCTCGAACGCGGTTGTCACGTGCGCCCCCTCCTATTTGCGGTCCGTTCCCTCCGGATTTGGCCGAGCGTGGTCCCGCGGCCGCGCCAACTGACCTATAATGCTCAGACAATTATGGGATCAGAGATCGCCTCCCTCGCACCGTCGGGTTACAGATGATGAACCCTAGACGAACAGCTTTTCCTGACGTGCGAAGTTGACGAACAGTGGCAACCAAGGCCCGTCCGGACTGCCTGGCCCAGGGCGTACGCCGAAGCCATGACCGCCACGAGCGAACAAGTGGGTTTCGACCGTGATCTTGGCCGCGACCATGGCGTCGCGAAGCCGCACCGTATTGGCCACGGGCACCGCGTCATCGTCCTCCGCGTGCACCAGGAATGTCGGGGCCGCCGTCGGGGTGACGTTGAGATCGGGCGACCACTCGCGGATCTGGGCCGCCGTCGGCTGGCCGCCAAACAGTGACGCCGCCACTCCCCCGTAGGCATAGGCGGGATCAACGCTCTGGACCGGATAGATCGGCGCCGTCAGGAGAGGCCTGGCGCTGAGCTGATCCGCAGCGTCGACGGGCTTGTAGAACGGCGTCGAATGCCGCGTCGCGAGCGTCGTCGTCAGGAAACCGCCAGCGCTGAAGCCCATTACGCCAACCCGCGCCGGGTCAAGATGGAAGCGCGGGGCATTGGCGCGAATGACCCGCATCGCCCGCTGGGCGTCGGCCGGCCCGACAGCGGCCGGATCGGCCCAGCCGTCTCTCGCCAGGCGATAGATCAGCACGAAACAGGTGACGCCCGCGCGATTCAGGACGTCGGCGACGTGGTAACCCTCATGGTCGAAATAGTTCCACTCGAAGCTGCCGCCCGGAATGATCAGCATGGCCGAGCCGTTGGGTTGGGCCGCCGGCAACGCGATCATGTAGGGCTTCATGACGCCCTTCATGCGCCGGCTGCTATAGCCTGGACTCGACGAGGTCTGCTCGATGACCTCGGTCATGCCCGGATGCATCGCGCCCGCCGGCGGATGCGGCCACAGTCCAATGACTTGGCCCGCGCCCCCCGAACCTGGCTGGGCAAGCACCTTGGTCGCCGTACCCACGCCTATCGCCGACGCGCCGGCCAATAACAAGGGTACAAGATCGCGCCGTGAAGGGCCCATAGAAACTCCTGTATTGCGTCCAAACCAGCCCCAGCTCCTAAAGGAAAGGCGACAGTCCCAACAACAACGGCGCCGCGGCCATGCTCTAGTCGCCGAGCAACGCCGCATTGCCCCATGTGACGACCGTAGGCGCCTTGTTCTTGGCGGAATTACCGCGCGCCATCAGCTCGACGATCTTCACGCCGGTTATGTTGGCGCTCAGAGTCTGCGCCGCTTGACCGAAACGGGCCGGCTTGGACGTCGCCAGGAGCTTGCCGTCTCCATAGACCGAGAAGGTCACGGCGTCGTCGGTGTCGAACGTCGAATCGTCGACTCCGACCTCCGCGATGAAGCGGCGGAACTGACCATCGGCCCTGACTTCGAACCGTGAATTGGCGAGGACGCCCAACCCCGTCTCATACATCCTGCCGTCGATGCGCAATGCCTGCCGGTAGGGTGTGGCGTCGGCCTGCGCGCCGCCCCAGCCGGTGTAAGCGGGCGGCTCGCCAGTGTCGGTCGTGCTGCCCCAGGGATTGATCATGCGATGGATCGTGGGATCGGGCTGGGGAAGGACCACGCCGTCGACAGCCGGATTCACGCGTCCGGGCATTTCCGACAGAAAGAAGCCGCCGACCAGGGTGCGCGTGCCGGCGGCGTCGAAGACAAGCGTCTGGCGTGGATTGAGACGCAGCTTCGTTTCACCGGAAAAGGCGGGCTGCGTCGCGCCGGTCCACAGGTCTTTGAGCGTAACCGGCGCCGTTCCGGCGAACTTCATGTGGCCGGCGGTCAACGTCACGTCAGCCGGCGCAAGTCCACGGTTGAAGATCGCCACCGCTTTGTGGCCGTTACTCAGCGTCTTGACCAGGATCTGAACGTCATCGGTGTCGTAGGCCAGCACCGCCTGGTTGCCCGCCGGGTCCTGATTGACGGCGATGATGTCGCCGTTGCCAAGGATGTCCATGAGCGGTTGCGGTGCGTTCCTCAGGTCGTAGCCGATCAGAAGCGGCGCCGACAGCATCGACCACAGCGCAAAGTGCGACTTCGCCTCCGTCAAATGGCGCTCGTCGAAGTCGCCGTGACCGATGAAGAGCATATCCGGATCGTTCCAGGAGCCGGGATGCGCATAGAGCGCGCGATTGGCAGCGCTGTCGAAATTGGCCAGCATCCGCGTCCAGCTGGGCGTGATGTCGTCACTGGTGCGCGACAGATTGCCGACATCCTTGGCCCAGGCGCGGACATCGGCCGAGCCCCAGGCGCAAAGGGAAAAGACATAGTCGCCATCGGGATTTGCGCGGCGCAGGGCGTCGGCGACTCGTTGGTAGAGCTTGCGGACGGCCGCGATGTCGGTGCGGCGAATTTCCTTCACGTCGATCAGCGGGCCAAGCGCGCGGTACTGGCCCGATCTGACGCGCTCATTGTCGGGGCCGAAGGCGCGGATGCCGCAAGCATCGACCTTGATGTAGTCGAACGCCCAATCTCCGAAGTAGAGCTGAATGTCCTGGTCGATATGGCCGTACAGGCCGACCTCGCGCTCGGCGAGCGTGCCCTCGGGCAGGTTCGGCGCATTCGGTGCGAAGGCCTGCGAGCAGTTATTGGCGCCGATATCCGAGTAGATGCCGGCCTTCAGGCCCATGGCATGGATGCGGTCGGTGAACGGCTTGAAGCTGGTCTCTTCCGGTCCGCCGACCGCGGCGGACGGAAAAATCGAGGTGCGCACGATCATGCGGCCGTCCGTGGTCCGCCGCTTCAGCCACCAGCCGTCGTCGATGTTGATGTAGCGGTAGCCCTTCGCGGCCAGACCGCTGTCGACGATGGCCTTGGCGGAATCCAGGACCTTGGCTTCGGTGACGTCTGTATGGAAGGCGTTCCACGAGTTCCAGCCCATGGGCGGCTTTGCCGCTTGTCCTGTCGTCACTGCGGTCCAGCGGCCCGTTGGCGCCAGCGGATCGGTCGCAGCATATGCTCCGCCGCCATGACATAGCGCCAAGGCGAGACACGCGGTAATCCCTTGAACAGAACGTCTCATTATTCCCTCAATATACTTAAACCCGTGAATTCTGCTGCACACGTTGCCCGCTTCTTCAGAAGCCAGCCTCTTTCATCAGCCTGTGGGCAAGGTCTGGTTTCGTCGGATCGATTAGCTCTAATTGAAACAGCTTTTGCTCGCGCGCCAAGTTGAGGAGGACCGGCAACCGCAGGCCGCCGCAGCCCGGGGGCGGATCGGCGCCCACCCACTCATTTGTCGTATAATATCTAAACGGCTCACCGCCACGGTTTTGTGGTCAAAATGTTTTCCGGAGAACAGCGTCGCCACCGCCAGGGCGCGCGTGACGCCGGCCGAAGCTCGCTGCAGCAGCCAGATACTCGTCCAAGCGACCCTCCTATGCGAAGCAACGGCCCGCAGGTTCTGGCCCGAGTTTTCTGTGCCCCCAGTGCGCCCCACGCATGACTGAAGGTTTTGGACTTCCAATCTGAGTAACTGATTTCGTTGATAAAACATCGCAGCTCAGCCGGATGGGCTTTCCTAAATCAGGAAAGCTCTGCCAGGAGCCTTCGGGCGTTGCGCAGGTCTCGCGTCTCGTATTCGCCTGCGAAGCGGTCGCAGATTGAAGCCAAGTCACTCAGGCAGCTCTGCGCCAATCCCGTGCCTTGCGATAGTGACGCCAGGTCGCTCACAGCGCGAAGGGTCCAGGCGATAGAGCCGCTCATCCGCGCCGCCTCCACCGCCGAGGAAAGCAAGTCTCGCGCATGGTTCGTGCGGCCGTGCATCTGCTCAACAGCGGCCTTCAGGCGGAGGAGTTCGGACTTCCCCCAGGGTTCGGCGCTCGTGTCGAACACGTGCTGAATGACTTCAGCGGCGTCGGCGGCCTGACCGTTGGCGATCATCGCATCGGCGATCAGCGTGAAGCGCGCATCGTGCCGGATCTGAGTCACCCCTGCGCGCACGCCGTAGAAGGCGCTGCGGAGCCGCGCCGGATCGGGCTTTTGTCCAAGATAGGCGGCGATCGCCGCAGCATAGGTGTCTGCAACCGGGACCCACGCCGCGATGCCGTGCCGATAGATGGCGTTTCGAGTTGTCTCGATGTGCGGCAGCACGGCCTCGTACTCGCCGGCTTGTATCAGTGTCCAGACGACGCCCTGCGCCAGGCAGTGCACCAGGGTCAGGCCATGTTGGACCTGCTGCGCGTCCACAGCCGTCATCTCGGCCACGCGGATGGCGTCACGTGAGCGGCCCGTCAGCCAGTCGAGGGCCGCCAGTTGGACCTGAACGTTCATCTTCTGATGGATCTGGAAGCTCGGGACGGCCCGCTCGGCCTCCCCCTGCATCTCCCTGAAGAGCCGTTGGACGCGCGCGTGACCGGCTTCGAAATCGCAGGTGCGTATCTCGTATTGCGCGCGAAGTTGCTCCTCCTCCCACAGCGCGGCGGGCTGGTTGGCCCGCAAAGCCGCCGGTCGCATGGCCTCGAGCGCCCCCGCCACCTCCGTTGCGCGGCCGCGCATCAGTTCGTAGGTCGCGAACGCGCCGAGGGCGCGACACTCGGCCTGGGGATCTTCTGTTGCGCGCGCCAGGTCAATCGCTCTTTCGAAGAGGGCGCTGGCTTGGTCTGGGTCGGTCGCGAGATAAGTGCTGACCGAAGCCAGCCCGACCACCAATCTAAGCTCGAGCGAGGTCTCACGAGCCCCCAGGCGGCGGAGTTCCGAAAGGGCAAGTTCGCAATTGGCGCGTATCTCGCTGCTGAGCGAAAGGTCGTGGCATAGCGGTAGCCCGGCGGCCACCAACTGGATTCCGAGCAGCCGATCGGCCGAGCGGCGCAGTGTCCAGTCGAGCGCCTTGCGCATATCGTAGATCAGGTTGGCGTATGTCGCGCGCCAAAGGCGCGGCGACATCGCAGGCTGGTCGGCCGCCGCCTGGCCCAGCATCTTGAGAACCCAGCGCGCGTGAGCCGAATAGACCGAAGCCGCCTCGTCACGGCGCTCGAGCAGACCCGCAGCGAATGCCCGGGTGCTATCGAGCAGACGATAGGCCAATCCGCCTTCCTGGTGCTCGACAGCGACCATCGACTTCGACCTGAGGCCGGCGAGCGCATCTATGATCTCGATCGGCGACAGGGCGACGCTGGCGGCCAGGTCCACGATCGCCTCGTGCCCAAACACGCCGGCGAAGACCGAGCACGCCTGCAGCGCTGAAGCTTCCTGGTTCGTAAGAAGGGAATAGCTCCACTTCAAGGTGTCCAGCAGCGTCCGCTGGCGGCGCGGTTCTGCGCCGTGACGCCGCCGCTGCAGGACCAAGAGGTTGTCCTTGAGCTCAGCCAACGCCGTGATGGCGCCTCGCGCGGCGACGCGCGCCGCGACGAGTTCGATCGCCAAGGGTGAGCCGTCGACCTCGCGGCATATCTGGACGAGCGCCTCCGCGTCGGCGTCGCGAGGAGAACGGCCGCGCTCCTCGTGGGCCCGGCGAACCAACAGTCGCGGCGCGGCGTAGCTCAACATCGGTTCGACCTTGTCGAACTGGCCGTCGGGTGGGACGGCAAGCGGGGTAAGCCACAGCACCCGCTCCGACCGAGTGCGCAGCACCGCACGACTTGTCGTCAGGATTCGCAGATGCGCGGTTCGCGCGAGCAGAACCTCGCAGATATGCGAGACGGCGCTGAGCACATGCTCGCAGGTATCGAGCACCAGCAGCACCCTTTGCCGCTCCAGGATCGAGCACAAGCCCTGAAGACTGGCGCCGCTCGAGCTCACGCCGAGCGCGGTGGCCAGCGCATCGGCGACGAATTCCTCGCCGGTCACCCGCGAGAGATCGACAAACGCGACGGACCCGCCAGGCTCGGCCGCCAGGTCGTTTGCGACCGCCGCAGCCAGGGTCGTCTTGCCGATCCCGCCGGCGCCGGCGACGGACACAAGGCGGCTCACCTCGAGTAGGCCTTTGACGCGAGCGATCTCAGCTTCGCGTCCGATGATGTCGTGGCGTTGCGGGAGCGGCGTGGCGGCGAGCGCAGAATCCCGGGGCGGGGGGCCTTCACCGACCGGACCGTCGGCGCTGAGCCAATAGCCTCTCCCCACCACCGTCTTGATGAATTCGCCCGCGGGTGCGTGGCGACGCAGCGCGCGGCGGAGGTATGCGACGGTCACCTTCAGATTGGCTTCGTGAACGAAGGTGTCCGGCCAGGCCGCCTGCATCAGGTCCTGCTTGCGAACGAGCTGGCCTTGCCGTTCGGCGAGCGCCACCAGGACATCCATCCCGCGGCCGCCGATGCGAACCTCCTGCGGTCCGCACAGTAGTTTGCGGTGACGCGTGTGGAGCTGGAAAGGTCCGAACCCGACGAGCTGGTCTCGTCCGCGCGCCGTCGCCTCGGAGCCTGGCTCTTGTCCCAAGCGGCAGGACCCTTCTTGCGCGCACAACGACGGCTCAAGTTATCACGGTTGCTATCGCGCCGCAGAGCCGGATGCGTTCGCCCGCAAGCCGCTTCGACCAACTGCCCGTTCTTTACCCCATTTAACCCCGGCGCCCCGCCACCCCGGGCTAACTTCCCTACGTCGGGCGCCGCGGAGGCCGCGCACCGAACCCCACCGGGACAAGGCGGACGGAGCAAGGTCATGTCGAAAGGCAGCGTGCTGGTCGTTGGCTCGAACGCGACGCGGATCGAAATCCAGGGCGGCGGCACCGGGCCAACCGGCCAATATCTGAACGAACTCGTCGTGCCCGTGATGGCGTTGCTGGCGGCCGGCTACGACGTCACCTTCGCGACGCCCAACGGGAGCAAGCCGTTCATCGATCCGGTCTCCGATCAGGCCGTGCACTTCGACAGCGACGAGGCCGCCCACAAGCGGGCGCAGGATTTCTTCGCCGGCCATCCGGCCATGAACAGCGTGCAGACGCTGCGCGCGGTGATCGAGGGCGGGCTCGACCCATACGTCGCCTTCTTCACGCCCGGCGGTCAGGCGCCGGTGGTCGACCTCATGCAAGATCCGGAGCTTGGCCAGATCCTGCGCCACTTCCACGAGCGCAAGAAGCCCACCGCCTTCCTCTGCCATGGTCCAATGGCGTCGATCGCGGCGATGCAGCACTCTCGGCCCTTCCGCGCGGCCCTGATCACCGGCGACAAATCCAAGGCGGCCGAGCTGGCGCACGGCTGGCCGTACGCCGGCTACCGGATGACGGTCTACTCGTCGAGCGAGGAGAAGCCGATCGAGGACCACATCCTGCACGGCAAGCTCTACTTCCACATGCCGGACGCGCTGACCACGGCGGGCGCCATCGTGGAGGTTGGGCCTGATTTCGCGCCGCACGTGGTCGAGGACCGCGAACTGATAACGGGCCAGAACCCGCGCTCCGATCACCCGATCGGCGAGGCGCTGATCGCCGCGCTCAGCCGTGCCGCCGTCCACGCATGATCGTGAACCGCGTCTGGCCGGCGTGGCTGCGACGTACGCCGACTTGGTTGCTCCGCCGAACACGTCGTCCACCTCGCGGAACGGGTCCCGCGCCCAAGGCCGCGCCCTAGGAACGGAAAACTCCGATGAAACAACTGCTCATAGGTGTGCTCATGACCCTTGCGACCCTTTCGTCGTCTGCAGCCCAGCCGACGTCATCGACCCAACCCGTCTCGATCGTGCTGGTGCACGGCGCCTTCGTGGACGCCTCGGGCTGGAAGGCCGTCTACGACATCCTCACCCACGACGGCTACGAGGTGCTGATCGTCCAGAATCCGACGGTCACGCTCGAGGGTGATGTCGCGGCGACCCGCAGGGTCATCGCGGCGGCGACGAAGCCCGTTCTGCTCGTCGGCCACTCCTATGGCGGCGCGGTGATCACGGAGGCGGGCGCCGATCCGAAGGTCAAGGGCCTTGCCTATATCTCCGCCCTCGCCCCCGACGTCGGCGAGTCGGTGTTCGAGCTGGCGACGCGACCCGCGCCGGAAGGCGGCCCGCCGCTGCTTCCGCCCCGCGACGGTTTCATCCTCGTCGATCCGGCGAAGTTCCCCAGCGCCTTCGCCCCCGACACCGATCCCAGTCTCGCGCGCTTCATGGCCGTGGCGCAGGTCCCGTGGGGGCTGGGCGCCGTCCAGACCAAACTCACGACCGCCGCCTGGAGGGACAAGCCCGTCAGCTGGATGCTGACGACCGAAGACCACATGGTCCCACCGTCCATCCAACGCTTCATGGCCACGCGCGCCAAGGCCAACCTCGTCGAGATCAAGAGCAGCCACGCGGTCATGCTTTCGCATCCCCGCGACGTCGTCGCCTTCGTCGAAAAAGCCGCGGCAGGGGTGAAGTAGGCGCGTCGGTCTTGGCCCGGCCGGTTGGCGCCGATCGGAGAACACAAGTCATGACAGGCAAGGTGAAGACCGTCGCGGTGCTCACCGCCCGCCCCGGCAAGGCCGATGCGCTGCGCGACCTGCTGGGACAACTGATCGAACCGAGCCGCGCCGAGCCGGGGAACCTGCGCTACGACCTCTGGGCCGACCCGGCCCAGCCCGGCCGGTTCGTGCTCGATGAGCTCTATGTCGACCACGCCGCGGTCGAGGCGCACCGCGCCACGGCCCACTTCCAGAATTACCTCGCGCGCATTCCCGAGCTGGGCGAGCGGACCGCCTGGACGCTAAACGAGGTCGCGGTCGCCTGACGAGACGGGTGTGCGAGTCCGGCGGACTGCGCCACCGGTCTGCCCAGCGCTAGGAGGGGACGTTGAACCTGGGTCCAAAAACGGACCTTCCAGTCTCCAGATCTGGCATTCGCTCCGTTGAACTTGCAGATTGGGATCGCCGCCCTGATCTCAGTCCTCGATGATCGTGTCGCTGCCTTCTTGCTTCATGCGAGCGAGACTGTTTTCCATATCCTGGAGTTGCTCAGGAGAGTGGCCGACCCAATCCTCGATCTCACCAGTGACGCGCAGCGGATCGGCGGAGCGGTAGGATGCGGTCGGGTTTCCGGGGAACTTCGTATCCGTCAGGTTCGGATCGTCCTCGAACGGACCGGTCGGCTCGACGATGAAGATGCGGCCTCGGCCCCCTCCTCTGGCGAGTTCCGCCCCCCAAGTCGCCGCGTCGAGCGTAGCGCTGAAGTAAACGTGTTTTAGCCCGCGCTCGACGAAATTGCTTTCGAACCCGGGCGCGATGAAGTCGCCAACTTCGAGGTCGGCCTTGGTTCCGTGATAGAACACCGTTCCGGCGGGAACGTCCTTGGCGTACATCAACGCCCCCTCAAGCGGCCTGGGCCGCAGCGAAGCGGGCCATCTGGTCGTCGTAGGCTTTCGTGAACACGGGTCTGGCCGTGGCGCGCGCCACGAACGCGCCGCTCTCGAAAGATGGTCAGGTCCCCGTCGGTCAACCAGGGCGCCTGGCCGAGGACGGCAATTCAGCCTCTCCCAGGGCCCAACGTACCCGCAGGTCGCGCGCAAGGCCGCGCTGCGCTTCGGGCGCCCAGTCGTAGTTCGTCAGCACCAGTTCGCTCATTGGGGACCGACTCCAAGAAGGCGGCGATCAGTGATGTCCGGCTGACGAACGGCCATGGCCGCGACGCTCGTGCCGCTACCCAGTTCTATTCGCCAGCCAGGACCTTGTAGTTGAGATGCGTGACGTATCGGGTCTGTCTGGCGGACAACTGTTCCAACCTGATCGGCGGCAGCCCGCTGAAGATGTTCTCGCCGCTGCCGAGGATCTCGGGCGCCAGGAACAGCCGAAGTTCATCGACGAGGCCGGCGGCGAGGTACTGGCGAAGCACGTTCGCCCCGCCGTGTATGCTGACCGAAAGGCCGCCGGCGGCCGCCCTGGCTTGCTCGAGAGCAGCGTGAATGCCGCCTGTGACGAAGGTGAAGGTCGTTCCCCCCTCCATGACCAGCGGCTCGCGTGCATGGTGGGTGAGCACGAACACTGGTGCGCGATAGGGCGGCGTCTCTCCCCACCAGCCTCGCCAGTCCAAGTCCCACGCGCCGCGGCCTGGCCCGAACATGTTGCGCCCGATGATGTAGGCGCCGTGAGAGTTGAGCGCGCCCAGCTCGGCCGCATTGTTGTCGGCGTCCTCGAACATCCAGCGATGAAGCTTGTCGCCGATCCCCTCACCGAACGGGCTTTCGAGACTTTGGTTGGCGCCGGCTGCAAACCCATCCAAGGAAGTTGCGATGCTAGCGATCACTTGCTGCGACATGAGGCCTGTGTTTCTCCAAGTCGGAATCAGTGTCGCCATGAGGTTCGCGGCGACGGCCGTCCGTGACGCTGGTCCAACAATGGCCACGACGCGAGACGCACCGGCCGTGATGTTGCCGCCGAATTAAACGGAGGAATATCCTCCACTTATCCTGGCGTCAAGGCGACCGCCTGGGACTCCAAGGGGATGCGGTGCGAGCTGACGCGCAAAAGAACCGCCAACGCCTCATCACGGCAGCGGTCGAACTGGTGCTGGAGGTTGGCGGCGAGCCGGCGCGAGAGGCCGTGGCCGAACGCGCGGGTGTCGGCATCGGAACGCTCTACAGGCACTTTCCCGACCAGCAGTCCCTTCTCCACGCGGCTGTCCGCGACGTGCTGGAAAAAAGCATCAGCGCTGGAGAAGCCTTGGTTCAATCCGTTCCGGACGGTGTCGATGCGCTCCGCCAATACATGCACGTCGCCCTCGACCATGGGATCGGCGTAGTGAACATTCTCCATCCGCTCCTGGAGAGACGCGACTGGCCCGATCTTCTCTTCCGCGCGAAGACGCTCATGAAAACCCTAGTCGGTCGGGCCCTGCAGGACGGCCGGCTTCGCGTTGAGATCTCCGAGCAGGACATCGTGTTTGCCTTGATCCGCTTTGCGCGCCCACTGGCGGTTGGACTGTCCTCGGCTGAGGAGCGCGCCCTCGCTCACCGGCACCTTGATTTCTACATCGACGGGCTGTGTAACCCGCGCTTTCCGGACCTGCTCCCCGCGTGACAACAGCGCAGGTGAGGTTGCTCGGAGGAATGCTGCAGCACTGCCGCTGCTTCTTGCCGCGCCCGCGCTCGCGGCCGTGGGAAAGCAGCATAGCGTTACCAACCAACCAAGCGCCGCCCTCGGAGACGCGGAGCACCGCCCCGATGCCGCTCGCCTGCGCATTCCCTTCGTCACGGGTCCGGCGGTCTGCGCTCCGCTGACGAGCCCGGCCGGCGGCAGGGCCGTGGCGCTGGCTACCCTGCCGCTCACCTTACGCGAGGAACGGGTCCCGCGACCACAGGTCGCCTAAGAACGACAGGTGGCGTCGATCGCCATCAAAGGCGCCCGTTGTAACCTGTCCTCGCAGTCGAAGCTTGGCAGGACTCTGACCTGGGCGCCTCAGGCCCTCGTCATACGCACCGACGCCTCACTGCGTTCTTAGAATCGGTGCTCCGCTACAGAGATTCGGGTCGCCGCCAAGTCAGCTCGGCGCAGCAGCTGCTGGACTTGGCTTCTATGACCGGAGACGGGGCGCGTTCGGTCTTCGTGGCATGAAGAGATGCATCAGCGGGCAGGCGAGAAGGCCGCGGCGGCCGCCAGGGCCACCAGCGTCATCAGCGCGAAGCTCGTCAGGCGACCGGTCATTGGGGCGCCTAGCGTCGGCGGTCCAGGAAGGCGACGCCGTTGTAGGTCAGCGCCACCAGCGCGCCGGACACGGCTCCGAACACTGCGGACCAGGCGAGCCCCTGTGTGAGGGCGGTGGTGGAGTCCACGGCCGCCGTCGTGAAGATCGAGATGTAGGCGTGTGATTGCTGGCCGGCGACGAGCGCGCCGATCCAACAGATGATCATCAGGACGACGAGGCTGAGGGCGCCGGCGACGGCGCAGCGGATCACGCTGAGCGAGCTTCGTGGGGTTGAGGCAGTGGTCATCGACGTTCCTCCGACGGGCCGGCGAAGCGCGGGCGACCGCCAGCGTCTGCCGCTGGGAGGCAACCCGCCTTGACCTGCATCAAGTCCCGCGCCGCGGCCGTCTCAGAGCTTCGCCGCGCGCAGCCGCAGGGCGTTGGCGATCACACTCACGGAGGACAGCGCCATCGCCGCCGCCGCGATCTGTGGCGACAGCAGGAGATGGAACGTCGGATAGAGCACGCCCGCGGCGATGGGGACGCCGGCCACGTTGTAGATGAAGGCGAAGACCAGGTTCTGGCGGATGTTGCGCATCACCGCGCGCGATAGCCGCCGCGCCCGGGCTATCCCCTGGAGGTCGCCTTTCAGCAGGGTGACCCCGGCGCTCTCGATCGCCACGTCGGCCCCGGCGCCCATGGCGATCCCGACCTCGGCGGCGGCGAGGGCCGGGGCGTCATTGACCCCGTCGCCGGCCATGGCGACCGAGCGGCCTTCAGCGCGGAACTTCTGCACCACCTTGGCCTTGTCCTCGGGCAGGACCTCGGCCTCGACCTCGTCGATCCCCAGCCGCTGCGCCACGGCCAGCGCCGTGGTGCGGTTGTCGCCCGTCATCATCACCAGGCGCACGCCCTCAGCCTTGAGCGCGCGCACTGCGTCCGGCGTCGACGCCTTGATCGGGTCGGCGATGCCGAGCAGTCCGGCGAGCTTGCCGTCGACCGCGGCGAAGATCGCCGTCGCGCCCTCCCGGCGCAGCGCGTCCGCCTCGGCCTCGAGAGGGCCCAGGCCCACGCCCTGCTCGGCCATCAGCCGGGCGCCGCCGAGCACCAGGCGCCGCCCCTCGACCACGCCCAGGACGCCCTTGCCGACCGGCGAATCGAAGTCCGTCGCTTCCGCGAGGACGAGGTTCCTGTCCTTCGCGGCGCGCAGGATCGCGTCGGCGAGGGGATGCTCGCTGCCGCGCTCGAGGCTGGCCGCCAGACGCAGGAGTTCGGTCTCGTCGAACCCTGCCGCCGGCTTGATGGCGGTCACCGCGGGCCGGCCTTCGGTGAGCGTGCCGGTCTTGTCGATGACCAGGGTGTCGATCTTCTCGAAGCGCTCGAGCGCCTCGGCGTTCTTGATCAGCACGCCCGCCTGCGCGCCGCGGCCGACGCCAACCATGATCGACATCGGCGTGGCGAGACCCAGCGCACAGGGGCACGCGATGATCAGCACGGAGACGGCGGCCACGAGCGCATAGGCGAGCTTCGGATCCGGACCGACGAGCGCCCAGCCGGCGAAGGCGATCGCTGCCACAGCGATCACGGCAGGCACGAACCAGCCCGACACCTGGTCGGCCATCCGCTGGATCGGCGCGCGGCTGCGCTGCGCCTCGGCGACCATCTGCACGATGCGCGACAGCAGGGTGTCGGCGCCGACCTTCTCGGCGCGCATGACGAAGGAGCCGGTCTTGTTGATCGAGCCGGCGATGACCTTGCCGCCGGGCTCCTTGGTCACCGGCATGGATTCGCCGGTGACGAGCGACTCGTCGATGGAGACACGGCCCTCGACGAGCTCGCCGTCGACCGGGACCTTCTCGCCCGGCCGCACGCGCAGGCGGTCGCCAACCTGGATAAGGTCGAGCGTGACCTCCTCGTCCGAGCCATCGTCGCGCACCCGGCGCGCCGTCTTCGGCGCGAGGTTGAGCAGGGCCTTGATTGCGCCGCTGGTGCGCTCCCGCGCACGCAGCTCCAGAACCTGGCCCAGCAGCACCAGCACGGTGATCACGGCGGCGGCCTCGAAGTAGACCGGCACGGCGCCGGAGACGTCGCGGAACGCCGGCGGGAAGACGCCAGGCGCCAGCACGGCGGCCATGCTGTAGGCCCACGCGACGCCCACCCCCATCGCTATGAGGGTGAACATGTTGAGCCGCCGCGTCCGCAGGGACGCCCAGCCGCGGACGAAGAACGGCCAGCCCGCCCACAGCACCACCGGGGTGGCGAGCGCCAATTGGATCCAGTTGGAGGCCTGGCGGCTCAACAACATCATGAGCCCCGTGAAATGGCCGCCCATCTCGAGGGCGAAGACCGGGACCGTCAGGACCAGGCCGAGCCAGAACCGCCGGGTCATGTCCGTGAGTTCGTGGCTCGGCCCGCTTTCCGCCGTGACCGCGACGGGCTCGAGCGCCATGCCGCAGATCGGACAGAACCCGGGCCCTTCCTGCCGGATCTCGGGGTGCATGGGGCAGGTGTAGATCGTCCCCGCGGCCGGCGCGGGGGCCGGCGTTCGATCCTTCCCAAGGAACCTGGCGGGGTCAGCGACGAACGCCTTGCGGCACGCCGCAGAGCAGAAATGGAAGGTCCCGCCGCCGTGACGCGCGTGGTGCTCCGTCACATTGGGATCGACGGCCATGCCGCAGACGGGGTCCGTCGCCGTCGTGGAGCCGGTCCCCATGCGGATCAACTCACTTCTTGGCCGGCGCGGCCGGCGCGGTCTTCTCGGCCATCATCTTCGCGCACTTGTCGTGCATCGCCTTCATCTCGGCGTCCGTGGGCGGTGTCGTGGCGGGCGCATGGCCCAGCTTGTCGGCCGAATGGTCGTGCTTCGGGGGTCCCTGCATCTTGCCGCCCATCACCATCGCGCAGTGCTTGTGCATCTCTTCCGGCGTCATCTTGGACATGTCCATGGGCTTCGAAGCGGTCGCGCCCTCGGGATGGTGCGCGGCGTGGTCCTGGGCGAGCGCTGGGGCGGCGGCGAACGCCATCACGGCGGCGGCAGCGGTAGCGGCAATCACGAGGTGGGTGTTCATGGTCAGCAGATCCTGAGCTGAAGTTGCATCCCGATCGAGGCTGCGCCGGTTCGCGACATCCGCCTTGATGAGGATCAAGCCCGCGACCGGACCCGTTCGACCATTTCGTTGCCTGCAGGCTCTACGGGATCGATGCGGCGGCGACATCGGCGTCCGGCAGGAAGGCCGTCCGGGGCGGGTCCGCCTGCAGCACCCGGACGTGCGTCACGTGCCCGAACCCCTTGCGGTAGTCGAGCACCCCGATGACCTCGGGCGTCACGGCGAACAGAGCTAGATCCTCGCCGGCCGTGGAGATGTACTGGACGATCTCGCTGAACTTCGCGGCGAACAGCAGGGCGACCCGGTCCTGCGCCTCTCCGGCCGCCACAGGGTGGGCCCGGCCGCAGAGCGACAGGCCCCGGATCTGGCCCCAGTCCCGGTAGGGCAGCGTGACGGTGAGGGCCACGCGGTCGTCCCGCGCGAGGTTGCGCGCCTTCTGCGACGCCGGCGAGCAACCGAAGTAGATCGTCAGGCCGTCGCTGGCGTAGCTCACCACGACGGCGTGCGGCCCCCCATCAGGCAAGGTCGTGGCGAGCGTCATGTCCCGCCCTTCAGACAGGATCGCGAGGATGTCGGGCACGAGATGCTGGGACATAGGGGCCTCCGGCTTCATGCAGACACGCCCCGCGCCGCCGCGCGTTGCGGAAGATCAAACACCGCGCGGTCGCGCGATCAATCCCCTGCCTCGGCGTGTCACCCACTCCTGAAACGGCAGGACCACCGGATCGCCCCTCGTTCGGAAGGCGGTGGGAACAACCATGACCGAAATCAAGGCGCGGCCACGGCGAGGCGGCTACCCGACGCGCATGGACCTGGAACGCGCCTTCTCCACCTTCGCCACCCGCACAGCCCGCGTCGCCGGCAGTCCGCCGGCCTTCGCGGCTTGCCTGCTGGTGGTCCTCGCCTGGGCGGCCACGGGCCCCGTCTTCGGCTACTCCCAGACCTGGCAGCTGGTGATCAACACCGGCACCACCATCGTCACCTTCCTTATGGTGTTCCTGATCCAGAACACCCAGAACCGGGACAGCCTGGCGCTGCAGACCAAGCTCGACGAGCTGATCCTCACCTCAGAGGCGGAAGATGAGTTCGTCGGCATCGAGCGGCTCACCGACCGCGAGCTGGAGCAGTTGCACGCCCGCTGCGCCCGGGCCGCGGCCCTGCACGAGCGCCTCGCGCACCGGGCCCGCGAGGAGATGTCCAGCCGGCGTCAGGCTCAGGACACCGAGGCGGCCTGAGCGCCGCGTCCGCCAACCGGCCCGGCGCCTGCGGCCGCGAGGAACGCCTGGACCTCCGCACGCACCTGCTCTCCCCGCCCGACCAGGAGATGACCGCCAGCGTCGTAGACGACCAGCCGCGCGCCCGGGATCCTCTCCGCCGTGTACGTCGCCGCCGGCAGGGTGTTGAACAGGTCGTCGCGCGCCGAGACGATCAGGGTCGGCGTGGAGATCTTCTCCAACGGCAGGGCGTGCAGGTCCGGCGTGCTGTCCACATTGATGCCGCGGTAGCGCAGCGACAGGGGCTCGACGCTTCGGACGACGGCCATGACGCCCTCGCGCTCGGCCGGCGACGCGGCCGCGAGCAGCTCCGGGCGGACCCCGAGGAAGCGCACGAGGACGGACGGCGCCGTCTTCATCGCGGCCCACCAGGCGAAATCGCCGCCGGCGTTGACCGCCCGGAAGGCGAGCCGGCTGCCGCGGCTGGGTTCGATCGCCACGGGGCTCTGCGGCGCATAGAGACCGGGAACCATGAGGATCAGGGCCGCGACCCGCTCCGGCCATCGCAGGGCCAGTTCCACCGCCGAGCGGGCGCCCGCCGAGACGCCAAGGACGACGGCGCTGGGGATCCCGAGCGCGTCCATCAGGGCCGCATGGGCGCCGGCCTGGGCCGCGGGGGACGCGTCGGACGGCACGGGGGTGCGGAGATAGCCGAAACGGGACGGCGCCACGATCCGGTAGCCCTCACCCACCAGCTCGGCGGCGTTGGCGAGGCCCTGGTCGAACCCACCGCCAGCCCCGTGGATCGACAGCAGCACGCGACCTGCGCCCCGGTCGGCATACTCGATCGGTTGGCCGGGAAGAGCCAAGACGCGGCTCCCTTGGCGCGCGCCCGCCCGAGCTCGATCGAGGTCGCTCCGGAAGCGCCACGCGACGCCGCCGGTGGCCGCCGCCAGGACCGCCATCGCCACGCCGCCGCCGATCAGCATCCTGCGCCGCGTCATCACCGGCTCCTCCACAGGTCCACAGGCTTGCCGCTCACCTGGGGCTGCGCTCGACGGGACAAGGATAAGCCCGCTCCAGCGCGAACCGGACGAAATCGGCGGCGCCGATCCCCTGGGCGGTGATCGCGAACCGCGCGTGACGCTGGACCGCCGCCACGGCGTCTCCCGGCGTGGACCCGGCCGGCGGGCAGATGGCGGGCGGCCGGCGGCCGGGGGTCCGGGCCAGCAGCTGGTCGGCGACGCCCGTCACATACCCTAGGCAGATGGCCCGCATCTGGGCGGCCTGCGGGCCCTCGGCGGCGCAGGCCGCGGCGAGCTGGGCGGCGTCGACGAAGCCCGGATGGGTCACCGGCTTCGGCGGCAAGGCCGTGACGATGATGAACGCCATCAGCCAACGCACGGCGGCCTCCATGCTACCGGCCCGAGCCGCCGCGGGCGCTTACCCGCGGCGGCTCGGGGCTATGCGGTCTTCCTGCGGGTCACGCCCACGATGGTGATCAGGGCGGCCGCCGCCGACAGCGCCGCGGCGGCGGTGGCGATGGGATGGGCCTTGGCCTCGGCCACCGCCTTCTCCGCCACATACTTCACCTCGGGCGAGGCCTTGTCGGCCAGCGCCTGCGCGGCCTGGCGAAGGGCCTGGGTGGCCTGCGCGATCGCCTTCTCGGCGTCGTCGCTCAGGTCGTCGGCCGCCTTGTGCAGCGTCTTGGCCACATCCTCAAGCGTGTCCTCGAGCTCGTGTTTCACCTTGCGGGTCAGGGACTTGGTCATTCGGTTCTCTCCTGGGTCTGAAGCTCGGCCGTCAGACTGGCGCGGGAGCGGACGGCGCGCCTTGAGCGAGGTCAACCGCGCGGCCGCCAGCGACGGAATTCGCCAGGCTCTCGAGCAGCGCTTCGCGGGCGGCGTCGCTCGGCAGGGCCTCGAGGCGGGCGTTGAGGTCGAGCATCAGCCGCGCGCGGGCGTTGTGCCAGTCGGGCCGCGCCGCGGCCGCGGGCAGGATCCGCGCGCTGCCGGGCTCGGCGACCGCGCCGGACTTCGTCAGACGGAAGCGCTCGTCGAGCGTCGGGATCACCAGGCGCTCGCCCGTGAAGCCTGCGGCGAGGAGTTGGTCGCGCAGGCCTTCGAGGCCGTCCGGCTCGCCGTGGGCGAGGAAGACGTTGCCGGCGACCGGCTGGCGAGCCTTTGCCCACGCCACGAGGCCGGTCTGGTCGGCGTGCCCGGAATAGATGTCGAGCGAACGCACGCGCGCCCGCACCATGACGTCCTCGCCCTGGATCCGCACCGAGGTCGCGCCTTCGGAGAGGATGCGCCCGAGGGTTCCGGCCGCCTGGAAGCCGGGCAGCAGGACGGTGGCGTCGCGCCGCCACAGCAGGCGCTTGAGATGCTTGCGGACCCGGCCGGCGTCGCACATGCCGCTGGCCGCCAGAATGATGTGCCAGCCGCGCAGCCGATCGAGCCGGTCGCTTTCCCAGGGCTCGCGCAGGAACTGGAGGCGTCCCCCGGACACGAGGTCCTCGAACGGATTGCGCTCCATCACGGGGCTCCAGCCGCGCTTGCGGAACACTTCGGTGGCTTCGATCGCAAGCGGCGAGTCCAGGAAGATGTCCGTCTCCGGGATCTCGCCGTCGCGGGTGAGGATCTGCAGGTCGGCCAGCAGCTCCTGCGACCGCTCGACGGCGAAGGCCGGGATCAGCAGCGGGCCGCCCGCCTTCTGCGCGGCGCGCAGCTCATGGGCCAACATCCGCCGGCGCGAGGCCGGATCGACCGGGGCGCGCGGCCGGTCGCCGTAGGTCGACTCGATCACGAGATGATCGACGCCGGCCGGGCCCTGCGGGTCCGGCAGGAAGTCACGGCCGCCCGGCCCGAGATCGCCGGAGAACAGCAGGGTGACCGGCCCCTCGTCCGTCTCGACCCGCACCTCGACAGAGGCCGAGCCCAGGATGTGGCCGGCCTCCCAATAGCGGGCGGTGATCTCCGGCGCGACATCGATGTCGCGGCCGAGCTTGACGGTCCGGAACAGCTCCAGGGTCCGCACGGCGTCGCGCGCTGTGTAGATCGGCTCGACCCGGTCGCGGCCGCGTTGCTCGTTGCGACGGTTGAGGTGGCGCACCTCGCTTTCCTGGATGTCGCCGGCGTCCGGCAGCATCACCGCACAGAGGTCGCGGGTCCCGGCGGTGGCCAGGATCGGCCCCTTGAAGCCCGCCCGCATCAGCTTGGGCAGCAGGCCGGAATGGTCGATGTGGGTGTGGGTCAGCAGCACCGCGTCGATCTCGGACGCTCTGAACGGAAACGGCTCGTAGTTGAGCGCCTTCAGGGTCTTCGAGCCCTGGAACATGCCGCAGTCGACCAAGACGCTGGCCTTGTCGGTGGTCAGCCGGGCGCAGAAGCCGGTGACGCAGCCGGCCGCCCCGTGGAAGGTGAGGTCCAGGGTCATGACCAGGTCCGGGCGCGGGCTTCGCGCAGGTGGCGGCGCAGGGTCTCGGCGTCGTCCTGCTTGCGCTCATGCGGATCGGTGACATCCACCCGCGCGGCCACCGTGGGCGGTAGCGCCTTCTTCAGCGCCCCCAGGGCGTGCGGCGGGCCCATCAGCACCAGCCGATCGAAATCACCCCGGCCGGCGCTCACCATCAGGCGGGTCGCCACCCGCTTCATGAACCGCCGCTCCGCCTCGTGCTCCGGCGCGCGCTCGCCGGCGCCATGGCGCCCAGCGCCCGCGCGCTGATGCACGGTCGCCACCTGGCGGCGCCCGGCTCCGCGCTCGGCGTCGCTCGCGGCCATCCGCAGCTCCGGCAGTTCGTGCAGCGCACCGGACCGCACGCGTTCCGAGAAGATCCTCGCTTCCGCCGCATCCGCGGTCACGATCCAGGTGACGCCACCTTGGTCCATGCTGTCCTCCATAGTTCGGAGGCAGCGTGCGCCGGCGGGACGCCGGGCTCCCTGACACAGATCAAACCACAGCCGGCCGCCGCCTCCGTGCTGGTACTTAGGGGGCGCTCCCAAATGTCCGGCGCGCGGCGGCCACCCTAGCCTTGGGTCATCGAACAGGAGCCCGCGATGACCCTCTCCGATCCCATGACCCGCACGGCCCGCTCGGCGTCCGCCCTGAACGAGGCCTTCGAGCGCCACGGCGTGCGGATGGCCTATGGCCGCAACGCGGAGATCTACGCCCAGGACGACGCGGTGGAGCTGCTCCACCAGGTGGTCCGCGGCGTGGTCCGCACCAGCCGCCTGACACTCGACGGCCGCCGCCAGGTGGGCGACTTTTACTATGCGGGCGACATCTTCGGCCTGGAGCCCGGCCCCGATCATCGGTTCGCTGCCGAGGCGCTCGACGACTGCGAGATCCTGGTGGTCCGCCGCAGCGCCGTGCGCGCCCTCGCCGGCGACGCCGCGCTCGACCGCGCGATCCTCGAGGCCCAGCGCCTGGAGATGGAGCGCCTGCAGGAGCACGTGGTGATGCTCGGCCGCAAGAGCGCCCGCGAGCGGGTCGGCAGCTTCCTGATGTCGCTCGTCCGCAGCCGTGACGAGAGCCATGTGGACCTGCCCATGACCCGGCAGGACATGGCCGACTACCTCGGCCTCACCATCGAGACCGTCTCGCGCATGCTCACCCAGCTCCAGGGCGAGGCCATCGTGGAGTTCCCCTCGACGCGCCGCTTCCAGGTCCGCAAGTGGACCGCCCTGGAAGCCCTCGCCGCCTAGCAAGAATTGGCCTGTGCGGCCGCAGGCGCAGCGCCGGCCGCGACCTGGCAAGGGAGCCAATCATGACCAAGACAATCGAACGGGCCGCCATCGAAGTCGTCGTGCGCCCGGACACCTTCAAGACCATCCTGGTCCACGCCGAGCCGGGCCTCGCCTCCTCGCACCGCGTCGAGGCCGCCGCCCGGCTGGCCCGCGACCTGGATGCGCGCCTGATCGGCCTGGGCGCCGAGACCTACGAGCCCCTGGACGCCACGGCGCCCGACGGGACCTACTTCGCCGCGGAAGTGATCGCCGCCCAGGCGGAACAGGTCGGCAAGGACTTGGCGGCCGCCGAAGCCGCCTTCCGCCGCGACGCCGCCGGCGCCAACCTCGACTGGCGCAGCGTGCAGGACTATCCGAGCCGCGCCCTCGTGCAGGCGGCGCGCACCTGCGACCTGATCGTGATGAGCCCGAAGGGAAGCCGCGGCGCCACCCAGCAGGCCGACCCGGCGGACGTGGTGATGAGCGCGGGCCGGCCGGTCCTGATCGTGCCTGAGGGCCGCCACCATCTGCGCGCCATGAGCGTGGTCGTGGCCTGGAAGGACACCCGGGAGTGCCGCCGCGCCCTGGACGACGCCATGCCCCTGCTGCAGCGGGCCGAGGACGTGATCGTGCAAGCCGTCTGCAAGCCCGGCGAGGCGGACCGGCTGGCCTTCGAGACCGACGACGTGGTCGCGAACCTCAAGCGCCACGGGGTCGAGGCGCGGGCCCTGGTCTCCAGCGTGACCCCGGACGGCGTCACACGGGACATCGAACGTGTCGCGCAGCTCAACAACGCCGACCTGATCGTCTGCGGCGCTTACGGCCACAGCCGGTTGCGCGAATGGGCCTTCGGCGGCGTCACCGACGACCTGATGCACCGTCCAGCCTGCTTCGTGCTGATGAGCCACTGACCGGTGACGGAGCGCGGGGCCGGCGACGGCCCCCGCCACCAGCCCGCCGCGAGGAGCCCGCCATGCCTGCCCTGAGATCCATGGCCATCGCCGCCGCCGTGTTGCTCTCGGCCTGCGCGACCTCTCGGCCGACCCCCGCGGACGGCTCCAGCTGGGCGAGGGTCCCCCCCTTGCCGACCCTCGACCCGGCCCAGCAGCGCGGCCACGACTTCGCCGTCCGCCGCTGCGCGGGTTGCCACACCGTGGGCCTCGACGACGGCGGGGCCCAGGACGGCCCGGCCTTCTACAAGCTGGCCCGCCGCTACAACGCCCTGCAGCTCGAGCGCCGCTTCGCCGAGGTGTCGCAGCACGGCTTCGACCGCATGCCGTCGATCCCCTTCACCCGGGCCGAGGCCGAGGATCTGGTCGCCTATTTCGACAGCCTCAAGGGCAACTGAGCCGAAAGAACCCGCCATGACCTACCGCGACGTGCTGCTCACCGCCCTCACCTATCCGGACGCGACGCCCGACCGCGCCCTGCGCAGCGCCCTCGCCCTCGCCCAGCGGCTGGGCGGCCAACTGACCCTGCTGACGGCGCAGACGGAGCTCCCCCGGCTGCACAACGCGGTCGCCAACGCGCTGATCCATCTGGACCGGCTCAGCGACCTCGAGGAGGCGCGTAGTGCGGCCACGGCGCAGCTCCAAGCCACGGTGGCGCGCATCGCCGCGGACATCGACCACGTCGGCATCCGGACGGAAACGGTGGCGGTCAGACCTCATGAGGAGGCCGAGACCCTCTGCCGGGCCGCGCGCACCCGCGACATCACCCTCGCCCCGATCGGCCCGGCCGTGCTGGCGGACCAGGGTCTGGCCGAAACGCTGCTGTTCGGCTCGGGTCGGCCGATCCTCGTCTATCCGGAGAGCGTCGACATCGTCGCGGCCGACCGCTTCGCGACCGTGGCCATCGCCTGGGACGGCGGCCGCGCCGCCGCCCGCGCCCTCGCCGACGCCCTGCCCATCCTCGAACGCGCCGAGCATGTGCGGATCTTCGTCGCCGTGGGCGAGAAGCCGCAGGCCGTGGCGGGGGCGGCCGAAGATCTCATCCGCCATCTGCAGACCCATAGCGTCGCGGCGGTCGCCGATGCGCGACCGGGCGGCGACCCTTCCATCGGGCGGCGCATCGCCCACTACGTCGCGGCCACGCAACCCGATCTCCTGGTGATGGGCGGGTTCGGTCACCCTCGCCTGCGCGAATTCATCCTTGGCGGCGCGACCGAAGCCGTCCTGCGGGCTCCGCCATGTCCCGTCCTGATGTCGCACTGAGGCCCGTCATCGCGCCGTCGCCGGGCGCGCGGGACCGCCCGCGGCCGCTGAGGACGCCGCTTCAGTTGGCGGGTCTGCTCGTCCTCGGCCTGCTGGCCTGGCGCCTGGCCGACGTGCTGCTGCTTGCCTTCGGCGCCGTCCTGACGGCGATCCTGCTGCATGCCCTGGCCGGGCCGCTCGTGCGGCGCCTGCGCCTGCCGCGGCCCGCAGCGCTGGCCGTGGCCGTCGCCGGCCTGGCCGTGGCGGGGACCGGGACAGCGTGGCTGTTCGGCCAGCAGCTCGCCGCCCAGCTCGCGGCGTTGGGCGAGCTCCTGCCCCGCGCCTGGAGCGCCCTGCAGGCGCCGCTCTCGTCCTCCCCGCTCGGCGCCTATGTGCTCGACGACCTGCAACGGCTACGCCACGCCGACGGCCTGGTGGTGCAGACGGCCTCGCGGTTCCTCCAGGGCTCGGCCAGCGCGGCCGCCGCCACGGTGATCGTGCTGTTTGCGGGCCTCTACCTGGCTTTCCACCCCGCGACCTATCTGCGCGGCCTGTTGCACCTCGTCCCCCTTTCGGGTCGCGCGCGGGCCGGGCAGGTCCTGTCGGCTTGCGGCGAGGCGCTGAACCGCTGGCTGCTCGGCCAGCTGGTCTCCATGCTGGTGATCGGCCTCACGGTGGGGCTCGGGCTCTGGTGGGCGGGCGTGCCCTCGCCCTTCGCGCTCGGCGTCCTCGCCGGGCTCGCCCAGTTCGTGCCGGTCGTGGGACCGATGGCCGCGACCCTGCCCGGCCTCATCGTCGCCGCGAGCGCGGGGCCTGAGACCCTGGCCTTGACCGCGGCCGTCTACCTGGGCGCTTCGCAGTTCGAGGCCAATGTCGTCACGCCGCTCGTGCTGCGCCAGATGGTGGAGCTGCCGATGGCGGTGACCCTGTTCGCGGTGCTGGCCATGGGCGTTCTGCTCGGTCCGCTCGGCGCCCTTTTCGCCACCCCCCTCGCCGTGGTCGCCCACGTGGTCGTCCGCCATCTCTACGTGGAGGACCTGCTCGGCGACCGCCTGCCTGTCCCTCGAGCCCAGGGAGCGGCCGCATGACCGCCGCCGACGCCATGGAAATCAGCGCCCTCGTCCACCTGCATCCGGATCGCCGACGTCCGGCGCTTGTCGTCGGTATCGGGATGATCCTCCTGGCCCTTGCCGCCGTGGCCTTTCCGGCGGCGACCACCGTGCTCGTCGGCGCGGCCGGCGGCTGGCTGCTCTGGCTGGCCGGCGCGTTGATGCTCGGCGTCTCCGTACTGATGTTCGGCGGCTGGCTGCGGCTGCTGGGGATCGCCACGGCGCTTATGGCGGTGGGCCTGGGGATCTACCTCACCCTGCATCCCACGGTGGGCGCCTTGGCCACGGCCCTCATCCTCGCCGCCGCCCTGGTGATGGACGGCAGCTTCCAGGCCGCCGCCGCCCTGCATCTGCGGCCGCTGGCGGCCTGGCGCTGGCTGCTGGCGTCGGCCGTCACCAGCCTCGCCGCCGCCGGGTTCCTGGCGAGCGGCCTGCCGGAACGAACGCCCCAGGCGATCGCCGGCCTGCTGTGCCTGGCCTTCGTGACCACAGGGGTCGCGCTCGTGGCCATGAGCTTCGCGCGGCCGGCGCCGCGGCCGTGAGCGATCTGCGGTATCCTCCGCCATAGACGCCGGCTTGCCAGCTTCGCCATTCGGAGTCATCGCCGCCCCATGACCGCCGCGCCCCTGCCCCGCACTGGCTGGCCAGCCCCCTACGGCCGGGTGGTGGGCTATGCCGTCGCGGTCGCGGCGACCGCCGCCTGCGCCGCGCTTCGGCTGCTCCTCGACCGCTACTTCCACGACGAGCTCGTGTTCCTGCTGTTCGTGCCCGCCCTGCTGGCCAGCGCCGCTGCTGGGGGGGCCGGCCCGACGATCCTGGCGGGCGCCCTTTCGATCTTCCTGAGCTTCGCCTTCATCGGCTTTCAGCAGATCGACGATCCCGACGTGCTGATCCGCGGTGGGGTCTTCCTCGCGCTCACGCTGGCGACCGGCCTGGTCGGATCACGCATGCTGCGCAGCTCCCGTTCCATCCATCAGGTCGTCGCCGATCTGCAGGCCCGTGAAGCCGACCTGCAGTCGCGCGAGGCCCACCTGCAGTCGATCCTGGACACGGTCCCCGACGCGATGATCGTGATCGACGAGCACGGGGTCATGCAGTCCTTCTCCAGCGCGGCGGAAAGGCAGTTCGGATGGGCGGCGGCCGAGGTGGTCGGGAAGAACGTCAGCCTGCTGATGCCGGAGCCGTACAAGACGCAGCACGACGGCTATCTGCAGCGCTACCTGACCACCGGAGAGCGCCGCATCATCGGCATCGGCCGCGTGGTCGTGGGCGAGCGTAAGGACGGTTCGACCTTCCCCATGGAGCTCTCCGTGGGCGAGATGGTCTCCGGCGAGCGGCGGTTCTTCACCGGCTTCGTCCGCGACCTCAGCGAGCGCCAGGCGGCCGAGCGGCGGCTGCAGGACGTCCAGGGCGAACTCGTCCACGTCTCGCGGCTGACGGCCCTGGGCGAAATGGCCTCGGCGCTGGCCCATGAGCTCAACCAGCCGCTCACCGCGATCGCCAATTTCATGAAGGGCTTGCAGGTCCTCATCAAGCGCAAGCCGCTCGACGAAGCCCGGCTGCAGGACATGATCTCGCAGGCCGGTGACCAGGCCCTGCGCGCCGGCCAGATCATCCGCCGCCTGCGGGACTTCGTGTCCAAGGGCGAGGCCGAGCGGCGGATCGAGAGCCTGCCGCAGCTGCTCGAGGAGGCGGGAGCCTTGGCCATGGTCGGCGCGAAGGAGCGCAGTGTGCGGGTGCGCTACAGGGTCGACCCCCAGGTGAGCCTGGTGCTCGCCGACAAGGTGCAGATCCAGCAGGTCGCCCTGAACCTGATCCGCAACGCCATCGAGGCCATGGAGGATGCCCCGCGCCGCGAGCTCATCGTGGGCGCGCGCCCCGTGGCCGAGGACATGGTCGAGGTCTACGTGAGCGATACCGGCCACGGCATCGGCGAAGAGGTCGCCGAGCAGCTTTTCCAGCCGTTCATGACCACCAAATCCCAAGGCATGGGCATCGGCCTGTCGATTTCGCGGACCATCATCGAGGCGCACGGCGGCCGGATCTGGGTGGAGCCCAACCCGGGCGGGGGGACGGTCTTCCGCTTCACCCTGCCGGCGGTGCGCGCGGAGGAGCTGACGAACGATGAGTGAGCCGATCGTTCACCTGATCGACGACGACGAGGCGGTGCGGGTCTCGTTGGGCTTTCTGCTGGAGATGAACGACCTGCCGGCCAAGACCTACGCGTCGGCCATGGAATTCCTGGAGGTCGCCGATACCTTGGGGGCCGGCTGCGTGGTCACCGATGTCCGCATGCCGGAAATCAGCGGCCTCGAGCTCGTCCGGAGACTGAAGGAACGCGGCTTCATGCTGCCGGTGATCATCATCACCGGCCATGGTGACGTCCCTCTCGCCGTCGAAGCCATGCGCGCCGGCGTGATCGACTTCATCGAGAAGCCCTTTGAGGACGAGATCCTGCTGGCTTCGATCCGCAGGGCTCTCGAGACCTCGACCGAACCCACCGTCCACGATCCGGAGCGCCAACGCTTCGAGGACCTGCTCGCGGGCCTATCCGGGCGCGAGCGGGAGGTTCTGCAAGGCGTTGTGGCGGGCAAGATGAACAAGGTCATCGCCTACGAACTCGGCATCAGCGCGCGCACGGTGGAGGTCTATCGGGCCAACGTCATGAGCAAGACGAAGGCCAGCGGCCTCTCCGAGCTCGTCCGGATCGCGCTGCGCGCCGGCTTCTGACCGTTTTGCCCCAGATCAAGGCGACGCGCGGCGTGGCGCGCGATCATGGCTTATGAACCGGTCACCCCGCCGCCCTTCCGTCTTCGTCGTCGACGACGATGCCGCCGTCCGCAGCGCCCTGGCCTTCGCCCTCGACATGGAGGGGTTCGCCGTGGAGACCTACGACAGCGGCGAGGCGCTGCTGCTGCGCGATCCGCCGACAGGCCCCGGTTGTCTCCTCCTCGACGAGCGGCTGCCCGGCGTATCCGGCCTGGACACCTTGCGCCAGCTGCGCGCGCGCCATGTGGACCTCCCGGCGATCCTGGTCACCAGCCACCCGAACGCCATCCTCCGCGAGGCGGCCGCCCGCGCCGGCGCGCCGATCCTGGAAAAGCCGCTCCTGGGAGAGGCGCTCATCGCCGCCATCCGCGACGCGCTTGAGCCGCCGCCACGCGGCTGAGAGGCGCACACCAAGCATGCCCGCCGGCTACGGCGGGCCTTTCCCACGCCGCGGTGGGGCGAGGCGAGCGATCAGGCCGCCATGCGGTCCGTGCCTCGCACCGCTTCGGTCGTCTGCTGCGGCGCGTTCGTGGCGTCACCGCAGCGGCGAGCCTCGCGGAGGCCGCCAAAATACCCACGGGCCCAGACGGTCCCGAGGACGAGCATGAACGCGGCGAAGCCGGCGAGCACAAGGGCGAGGAAGGGCGTGATCATGCGAGGCTCCTGTTGGGCCGGCGCAGGATGCGGACGGCGCGCCCGCCGGCCTTGATGCAGATCAAGCCCGTCGCTCCAGCCGCGAGGTTGATCCTGCGCAAGGCGGACCCTCGCCCCTTTCGGTCGGCATGACCTGGGTGGCGTTGACGCTCATGTTCGAGATCGGGCTAGGCCGGCTCCTGGGCCTCGGGGGAACCGCATCCTCGCAGACTACGACCTCCTGCACGGCGGGCTCATGCCGCTGGGGCTGCTGGCGATGGCGCTAGCGCCCTGGGCCGTCCGCCGGCTGCAATCGCGCCGCCCGCATGACCTCGATCAAGGCCGCTCCGCCGGATGAGCGGCAAGCTGTGACCCTGGAGGCCGCCATGAAACACGCCATCATCCTCGCTCATCCGGCCCGCAAGAGCCTGAACGCCGCGATCGCCAAGACCTATGCGGAGGCCGTCGAACGGCTCGGGCACGAGGTCGTCATCCGCGACCTCTACCTCATGCGCTTCGACCCCTGCCTGCACGCCGCCGAGATCCCCGGCCCCAAGGCGCCGAAGTTCCGCGCCGATGTGCTGCGCGAGCGCGAGCGGCTAGCGGAGGTCGATGTCTTCGCCCTGGTCTATCCCCTGTGGTTCAATGCGCCGCCCGCCATCCTGAAGGGCTACATCGACAGGGTGTTCAGCATGGGCTTCGGTTTCGCCCCCGCCTTCGGCGGGACCGAGCCCAGTCTGAAAGGTCGCAAGCTGATCAGCTTCACGACCTCTGGCGCCCCGGATTTCTGGGTGCGCGACACCGGTGCGCTCGGCGGGCTGATGCGCCTGTTCGACGCCCACCTCGGCGGCACGTGCGGCCTGACGGTGGTCGACCACGCCCACTTCGGCGGCATGGTCT
>Ga0209257_1000859_pt1 | contig 43275 bp, 35 predicted proteins | sample AraplaCvi_mCL_r2_FD_184277 | JGI IMG/M metagenome (GOLD analysis project Ga0209257, IMG submission 184277) | Arabidopsis root microbial communities from North Carolina, USA - plate scrape MF_Cvi_mCL_r2 (SPAdes) (version 2) | ecosystem: Host-associated > Plants > Roots > Endosphere | place: USA...
CCGCCCTGACCATGCCCTACATCTACAAGCGCGGCATGCGCCCCGTCGAAGAAACCATCGCCGAGGTCCAGGCCGCCGCCGCCGCAATCTCCCGCGAAATGCAAGGCGTCACCTGACCCGGGCCGGCGGTCTCGCCAAGACAGCGGAACGAGGCACCTTTGCGATCAGCCTGGAACCGCACCAGATTTCCATAAGCATGCCGCTGGCGTGCTCCCGCAGGAGCGCGTCGCAGTGTCGACGGGCGGCGCGGTCGCCCTCAAGAACGGCGATGTCCATGAAGAGCGCCGCGCCGTCGGTCGTGGTCCCAAGGAACGTATAGGCGTTTTCCATGGTCGTCGTCCGAGGTCCCAATGCCCAGACGCGCCATCATAGCACAGAAAGCTTCGCCGAAATCGGCGCTCGGGCCAAGTGTTCAACAAATTCAGACTTGCCAGGAGCGCCGCCCTGCAGCCCTCTAGCCGTCAGAAGGACGCCTCGCCGAGAGTCTCGCCATTCTGCACCATCATCATCACGACTGGACCCTTGTCTGCCTTTCCCTGCTCGTGGCGGTGTTCGGCTCCTGGGTTGCGCTCGACCTGGCCAGCCGGGTCCAGACTCATCTGGGGCGAGCCAGGCTGACCTGGACCAGCACGGCGGCCATCGCCATGGGCTTGTCGATCTGGTCCATGCACTTCATCGCCATGCTGGGCTTCGATCCCGGGGCGCCGGTCGTCTACGCGCCGGGGCTGACGGCGCTTTCGCTCCTCCTCGCGATCGGCTCCACCTGGGGCGCCTTCGTCGCCGCGACCCGGCTTGGCTCAAGGTCGGCCGATGTGATGCTGGCCGGGGCGGCCATGGGGCTGGGCATCTGCGCGATGCACTATGTGGGCATGGCCGCCCTGCGGACCGCCATGACGCTGGACTATCGTCCGGGCCTCGTCGCCTTGTCTCTAGTGATCGCCATTCTCGCCTCCACGATCGGCCTCTTTGTCGCGCGCCAGCCAAGGACGGCGATCTCCCGCCTGCTGGCCGCCAGTCTGCTGGGCGTGGCTGTCGCCGGCATGCACTATACCGCCATGGCCGCGCTCGAACTCACGCCGATCCCGGGCGCGACCTCCATGGCGCCCATGGGCGTTCCGCCGTTCCTGCTCGGCGTCGGCGTCGCGGCCGGGACCCTGCTCATCCTGTTTCTAGCCATCATGGCCTCGCTCTACGACCAGCGCGGCAACATTCTGCAGGCCCTGGACGCGGGCGGGGTCGGCTATTGGGAATATGACCTACGCAGTCAGTCGTTGCAGGCCTCAAGTCAGGTCAAGGCGCTGTTCGATCTGCGCGGCGACGAGGAGCTGACGCTGGAGCACTGGCTTGGGGCCCTGTCGCCGGAGGATCGAACCCGACGGGATCGCGCCGTCGAGAGCGCCCAGCGCACCGGCGACGATTACGATCACGAATACCGGCTGATCGCCCAGGATCGCTGGGTCAATGTTCGTGGAAAGGTGATCTACGACCAGAACGGCCGGGCGGTTCGGATGATCGGGGTGGTGCTGGACGTCACCGATCGGCATGAAGCGTTCGCCGCGGTCACCGCCAGTGAGCAGCGTCATCGCCTCCTGACCAACGAGCTCAATCACCGGGTCAAGAACACCCTCGCCACCATTCAGTCGATCGCCAACCAGACCGCGAGGGGCGCCGCTTCGCTGAGCGAATTTCGGCAAGCGTTCGAAGATCGCCTGATGGCGCTGTCGGCCACCCATAACGTCTTGACCCAGTCCAGCTGGGAGGCGGCGGAGATCGGCGACCTGCTGGCGCAGGAGATGGCGCCCTATCCGACCGAGCAGGTCACGTTGATCGGTCCTTCGCTCCGGCTGCCCGCCCGCCACGCCCTGGCGCTGGGGATGGTCCTCCACGAACTGGCCACCAATGCAGCCAAGTATGGCGCGCTCTCGACGCCCACGGGCCGCCTGGAGGTGCGATGGGCGACCTTCGATGTCGAGCGCCCCGAGCCCATGCTGGTCCTGGAATGGCGCGAGACCGATGGACCTGCCGTCTCCCCTCCGACCAAGGCCGGCTTCGGTTCCCGCCTGATCAAGGTGAGCGTCGAGAAGGATCTGGGGGGCGCGGTGGCGCTGGAGTTCGGTCCGCGCGGGCTCGTGTGTCGCATCGAAGCGCCGCTTCAGCCGATTTCCGAACACCCGGCCCGTCTCGACGCCTAGGCCCGCCAGCCGACGTGTCGTCCGAAGGCAGACGTTCACAACCCCGCGAGAGGTCAGCTGCCGACCCGACGCGCAAATGTCGTTAGAAGCTCATTGAATTGTTCGGCGCGTTCAAATTGCGGCGTATGACCGCAAGCATCGAGCAGCACCAATCGCCCCCTCCCCGGCAAGGGCGCTTGCTCGGACCGCTGAAACGGCAGTACGGCGTCCTGCCGACCATGAACCAGCAGGACCGGGCAGGCCGCCGCTTCCAAAAGTTCAAGACTTTTTCGCCAGACGGGTTCGTGGACGCCGGCCAGGGACATAGTGCGGCGCAATGTTCCCAACAGCGCCATGGTCGCGCCCGGCCTATGAACATTGCGCCAGACGATCGCGCGTAGGTCGTCCGTCACCACGGCCGGGTCGTGGAAGAGCGCGGCCAGCTGACGCTCGACCGACAACTTGCCAGGCTTGGCCATCAGTTCGCCAAGCAGCGGCAAAGACATTATTCGGAAGGGCAGGAAGACCTCCGGACCCAGCATGGCCGGCGCAACCAGCACCAAGCCCGCGACCCGGCCCGGCGCCAGACCCGACAGACGCAAGGCGATCGTCCCGCCCAGCGAATTGCCGACGGCGATCACCCGCTCCACGCCGAGCACGTCCAGGAGGGCCAAGGCGCAGGCTGCGTAGCTGTCCGGATCGTAGGGCTGCCGGCCCGTGTCCGACAGGCCATGACCAGGATAGTCCCAGGCGATAAGCCGATGGCCTCCCGCCAGCGCCTCCATCTGCCTTGACCAGAGTTCCAGCGAACCGCCGATACCGGAAGAGAGGAAAAGCGGAACCCCCTCGCCGCCCGTGTCGACGTAGCGAATCTTGACGCCATCGACGACGGCGGTTCGGTCAATCATGCGAGCCCCTCAATCAATTCCGCCGACACCGCGCGAACCTCGCTGGCCGAAGTGAAGATGACTGGAGCACGAGCGCAGGGGAGATGGCTTGGCCAGGTGCGAAGACGACTTTGACAGACGCGAACTCGAGCGTCATTTCCACCCCGGCCGCCGACCGGAGCAAGGCTTCGTACGTTGCCTATCGTCCGTCGTTCGCGTCAGGAGGAACGTCCGCGTCCTCGCGGCGGAGCTTGCCGAGCAAGCGACTGAACTCGGCGCGTTCAACCAGGGTCAGGGCGGCGAAGGCTTCTCGATCGTGCGCGAGAGTCGCTTCCTCGATTCGAACGCGCAGGGTCTCGCCTGCGGCGGTCAGGTGCAGGGCGTTGGTGCGACGGTCACGGCCCGGCCGACGCTCGATCGCGCCGAGCGCCTCCAGCTCATCGACGGCCTTCATCGTGCTGGCTCGGTTGATGCCCAGGGCTCGCCCCAGGGTGACCTGGTCGCAGCCGGCGTTCAGAGCGATGTAGACGATCGCCGTGGCGCGCGCGGGGGTCACGTTCAACGGCGTCAAGCGGGCCGCCAACCCGGCCATGATCCGCACGTCCGTCGAATGCAGCTGCAGACCCAGCCGTTGCCCCAGGACGCCGAAAGCGGCGGTCTCTTCCATGGCCGACAAATCCCCGATTAGCACGCCAAGCAAACTGTATCCCGATTACGTCTAGAGCGCTTCTCGCGGGACCTCCAGGGCCCTTAGCGCTACGCCGCACCGTCAATCGGCGCGAATGGTCCACGCGGCGCCCAGCGGCGAACCCGCGCTGGCCGCCGCCTCGAAGACCTTGGCGTTGCGGATGGCCGCCAGGGCATGGTCGCGCATGATCCGCTCGGCGGCGTCGGCGTCGCCCCGCGCGATGGCGTCCAGTACCGACTGGTGCTGGCGGTGGGCGGTCAGCAGGTGCTGATATTCGGCCGCGAGGTCCGTCAGATCCAGCGCCAGGGCCCCGGCGCCCGCGAACGGCTCGAAACTGTTGCGCGCCAGCGCGCCCTCCACCGCGCCGTTGCCCGCGGCGGTTACCAGGGTGTCGTGGAAGGCCTGGTTGTAGGCGGCGTAGCGATCCACGTCCTCGACGCTCAACCGCCCCGCCGCGAACAACGCCTCGCCCTCGGCGATCAGGGCGACGAACCGCGCAAGGATCTCCGGCGTCATGCCCCGTTCGGCCAGGCGTCGCGCCGCGAAGCCTTCCAGGACCCCCCGCACCTCGATGGCGTCGCGGATCTGGCCGCTGGACACCCCACGGGCCGCATAGCCCCGTGCGCCCAGCCGCACCACCAACCCTTCCTGCTCCAGGCTGCGCAGCGCCGTGCGCACGGGCATGCGCGAAACGCCCAAGGCCGCGGCGGTCGGAATCTCGGCGATCCTCTCCCCGCTCTTGATCTCGCCCGAGGCGATCATCTTGCGAAGGGCCATCATCACGCGCTGGCCCGGCTTCATGCGCGGCATGTCCATGGCCTTGGACCCTAGCCGACCCGCCGAGACGCCCACAAGCTTTCAATTGGATCCAATCTTGACGGCGTCGCGATTGCGATCAAGATTGGATCCAATAGGTCGTTAGACCGGGACGCGAGGAAACGACGATGGGTACCGAAACCGCGGCCAAGGCCGCGCCCTGGCCGCTTGACGCCTGGTACGTCGCGTGCACGCCCGCCGAGATCGCCGACACGCCGCTGGGCCGGCGGGTCTGCGGCCAGGCCATGGTGCTCCATCGCGGCAAGGACGGCCGGCCGGTCGCCCTGGAGGACTTCTGCCCCCACCGGGGCGCGCCCCTCTCGCTGGGTTTCGTGCGCGATGGCGAACTGGTCTGCGGCTATCACGGCCTGACCATGGGCTGCGAAGGCCGGGCGACGTCGATGCCAGGTCAGCGTGTCACCGCCTTCCCCGCCATCCGCGCCTTCCCGGTGCTGGAGCGCCACGGCTTCGTCTGGGTCTGGCCCGGCGATCCCGCCCAGGCCGACCCCGCCAAGCTGCACCCGCTGTTCTGGGCCGACAGCCCTGACTGGGCCTACGGCGGCGGCCTCTATCATATCGCCTGCGACTACCGGCTGATGGTCGACAACCTGATGGACCTGACCCACGAGACCTACGTCCACGCCAACAGCATCGGGCAGAAGGAAATCGACGAGGCCCCAGTGACCACCCGCCTCGAGGGCGACGAAGTGGTCACCAGCCGCTTCATGGAAGGCATTCACGCCCCGCCGTTCTGGCGCATGGCGCTGCGCGGCGCCGGCCTGCCAGAGGACGCCCTGGTCGATCGCTGGCAGATCTGCCGTTTCTCCCTGCCGAGCCACGTGATGATCGAGGTCGGCGTGGCCCTGGCCGGCCACGGCGGCTACCACGCCCCCGCCGACAAGAAGGTCTCCAGCGTCGTGGTCGACTTCATCACCCCCGAGAGCGAAACTTCGCACTGGTATTTCTGGGGCATGGCGCGCAGCTTCGCCGTCGGCGACGCCGCCCTGACCGACACCATCCGCGAGGGCCAGGGCAAGATCTTCTCCGAGGATCTGGAGATGCTGGAGCGGCAGCAGCAGAACCTCTTGGCCCACCCCGACCGCAAACTGCTGAAGCTGAACATCGACGCCGGCGGCGTGCGTTCGCGCATGGCCATCGACAAGGCGATCGCCGCCGAAGGGCGCGCGACGGCGGCCGCCGCCGGATGATCAAGGTTCGGGTGGCGTCCCGCGCCCAGGCGGCCGAGGGGATCGTGCGGCTGGATCTCGTCTGCCCCGACGGCCGCGACCTGCCGCCCTTCGACGCCGGCGCGCATGTCGATCTCTTCCTGGGGAACGGCCTCACGCGGCAATATTCGCTATGCAACGATCCGGCCGATAGCGGCCGCTACCGGATCGCCGTCCTGCGCGAACCCAGCTCGCGCGGCGGCTCGGCCTACGTCCACGAGGCGCTGACCGAAGGCGCCACGCTCGAGATCAGCCCGCCGCGCAATCTGTTCGCACTGGACGAGACGGCGGCGGAACACCTGCTGTTCGCCGGCGGGGTCGGCGTGACGCCCATCCTGGCCATGGCCCGGCGGCTGCAAACCCTGGGCCTTCCCTTCGTCTTCCACTACTGCGCCCGCGACCGGTCGCGAGCGGCGTTCCTCGACGAACTGGCCGTCGCGCCGTTCGCCGACGCGGTGCGACTGTCATTCGACACCGAGCCGGAAACCCGGCTGGACCTCGACCGCGCGCTCGCCGGCCCCGCGCCGGGCCGTCGCCTCTATGTCTGCGGTCCAGGCGGGTTCATGGGCCACATTATCGACGGCGCCCTGGCGCGCGGCTGGGCCCCAGACCAGATCCGCAAGGAACACTTCGCCGCCGCGCCCGCGCCTGAAGGCGAGAACCGGCCGTTCGAGCTGGTCATCGCCAGCACCGGTCAGGTGGTGCCGGTCTCCGCCGACCAGACCGCCGCCCAGGCTTTGGAGGCCGCCGGCGTATTCGTGCCGGTCTCCTGTGAACAAGGCGTTTGCGGCACGTGCCTGACCCGCGTGACGGACGGCGAGCCCGATCATCGCGACGCCTTCCAGAGCGACGACGAAAGGGCCGCGAATGACCAGTTCACGCCCTGCTGTTCACGCGCCCGAACGCCGCGCCTGGTGCTGGATCTCTGACGTAAAAGAAACCCGGCGCGGGGTCCGCGCCGGGCCAAGGAATGCGAGGCCGTCCGAAAGGATCAGGTCATTCGCACCACGGGTTTGATCACCCGCCCGGCCTCTCCGTCCGCCACGGCCTGATTGATCTCCGACAACGGATAGAACCGGACCAGGCGGTCGAACGGGAAGCGACCGGCCTGGTGCAGGGCGATCAGCTCCGGGATGAATACGTCGGGGTCGGCGTCGCCCTCGACCACGCCGCGCACCACCTTGCCGCCGCTCATCACGGACACGGCGTCCAGCGGCAGCTCGTCGCCCATCTTGGACGCGCCGACCAGACCGCAGACGCCGCGCGCGCCCAGGCAGTCGACCGCCTGGCGCATGACTTTCAGATTGGCCGTGGTGTCGATCGAGAAGTGCGCGCCAGTCCCGGTAATCGCCTGGATCTTCTCGACCAACCCGTCCTCCGCGCCGTTCAGGGCGTGGTCGGCTCCCAGTTCCAGCGCAAGCGCAAGCCGATCGGGATTGATGTCGACGGCGATGACTGGACCCGCTCCGATCGCCTTGGCCGCCAGCACCGCCGACAGGCCGACCGCGCCGGCGCCGAACACCACCAGCGAGCGGCCGGCGGGAACCTTCAAGGCGTTCATCACCGCCCCCGCTCCGGTCATCACGCCACAGCCGAGCGGCCCCAGGAGCTCCAGCGGCGCAGCCTTGTCGACCTTCACCGCGTTGCGCTCGTGACACAGGGCGCGGGTGGCGAACGACGATTGGCCGAAGATGTTGGCGTGGATGGTCTCCCCTTCCCGCGACAGGCCCGACGAGCCGTCCTCGCGCGCGCCCATGAAGTTGCGCGGGAAGAATTCGTGACAATAGGTCGGCGCGTGGTCGGCGCACGACGGACATCGGCCGCAGGAGTTGAAGGTCATCACCACGTGGTCGCCCGGCGCCACCTTGGTCACGCCCTGCCCCACCCGCTCGACGATCCCCGCCCCCTCGTGACCCAGGACGACAGGCTGCGGCGTGGGCAGGTGCTGGTCGCGCATCACCATGTCGGTGTGGCAGACGCCGGTGGCGACGACCCGGACCAGGATCTCGCCGGCCCGAGGCTCCTCGATCTTGAGGGTTTCGAGGCTGAAAGGGGCGGCCGGACTGCGCGTGACGGCGGCGGTGATCTGCATACAAACGAACTCCTTAGAACGGATAGGGCGTGGCCACGGCCTTGACCGTCTCCCACCGCCAAGTGGTGAACTCGTCCAGGTTGGCCGGTCCGCTGATGCGGGTCCCATTGCCGGACGCCTTCGTGCCGCCGAACGGCGCATGCGGCCCGGCTTCGACCGTCTGCTCGTTAATATGCAGGTGCCCCACCTCGAGCGCGCCCCCCAGGGCCATCCCGCGCCCCACCGAGCCCGTGATGACCGCCGCCGCCAAGCCGTAAGGGCCATGATTGGCCAGGCGCGCGGCCTCGTCCAGGTCGTCGAAGACCGTGACCGACGCCACGGGACCGAAGATCTCCTCCTCGAACGCCCGCATGCCCGGCGTGACGCCGGTCAGCACGGTCGGCGCGTAGAACAGGCCGTCGTGCGTTCCGCCAGCGACCAGCCTGGCCCCGGCCGCCACCGTGTCGGAGACGATGGCGTGGACCCGGTCGAGCTGGCTCCGGCTGATCAGCGGACCCAAGGCCACGTCGCCGCGCATCGGATCGCCGACCGGCAGGTGCGCCGCCTTCGTGGCCAGGCGCTCGACCACCGCGTCGTGGATCCCGCGTTGGACCAGCAGGCGCCCGGCGGTCATGCAGATTTGGCCCTGGTGCAGCCACGCGGCCCAGGCGGCGTTGGAAGCGGCGATATCCGGATCGGCGTCGTCGAGAATGATCAGCGGGTTCTTGCCGCCCAGCTCCAGCGCCACTTTCTTCAAGTGTGCGCCCGCCACCTCGCCGACCTTGCGGCCGGCCGCCGTGGAGCCGGTGAAAGCGATCATGGCGATGTTCGGGTCCCGGCACAGGGCGTCGCCGGACTCGGCGTCGCCCGGCAGGACGTGCAGCACGCCCTCAGGCAAGCCGGCGGCCTCGAACACCCGCGCGATCAGGAAGCCGCCGCTGATCGGCGTGCGCGGGTCGGGCTTGAGCACCACGGCGTTCCCGACCGCCAAGGCGGGGGTGACGGCGCGGATCGACAGGACCAGCGGGAAATTGAACGGCGAGATCACCGCCACGACGCCCAGGGGGACCCGGCGGGCGATGCTGGTCTTGCCCGGGGAGGCAGGCAAGACCAGCCCGGCCGCTTCGGTCGCCATCGCGCCGGCCTGCCGCACGAAGCCGGCGGCGTGCTCCAGCTCGACCGCAGCCTTGCCGCCGACCGAACCGCTTTCGCGCATGATCCAGGGCGCCAGGTCGGCGGCGTGCTCTTCCAGCAGGTCGGCGGCCCGCAGGAGTATTTTCTGTCGCGCGTCGGCGGTCAGGGCCGCCCAGGCGGGCTGAGCCGCCTTGGCCGACGCCGCGGCGCGGGCGACGTCGGAGCGGTCCGCCCGTCCCACGCGGGTCAGCACCGTCTCGGTGGCCGGTTCCTGCACCTCGATCACCCCGCCTTGGGGTGTGCGCCACCCGTCAGAGAACAATCGCTCGTTCCACTGAGCGGCCGACAGCAAAGGCGTATCGATCAACACGCCGGGTCGCGGGCTCATGTCGTTCATGGCGATTTCGCGCTCCTAAATCGTCAAGCCCCGGAGGGCGAAATGAGGCGAGCGGCGTGTGCGCTCGCCCCGCCTTCGTCAGAACGTCACGCCGAGGCGGACATAGGCTTCGCGCGGCCGGCTGTAGGTGCCGAAGATGGCGCCGGCGGCGATGTTCTCGTTGCCGGTCGTCAGGTAGCGCTTGTCGGTCAGGTTCGTGCCGCCCACCGTGAAGGTCCAGGCGCCGCCGGGATCCGCATAGGCCAGGCTGGCGTTCACCACCTGTACGGCCGGGCGCTTCAGCAGATAGGTGCGCTGGGCGTTGTTCCAGATGCTGGAGGTGTAGGTCCAGTCGCCAATCGCCGTGATCGACCCGCCATTGGCCAGCTTGAATTCGTAGCGTGGGCTGACGTTGATCTTCCACTTGGGCGTCTTGGGCAGCGGGGCGCCGACGAAGGTGCCCGCCTGGAAGGGGTTGGGGCCGCTGACCGCCAGCACCCCAGCCAGCACGTCCGTGTAGCGGGCGTGCAGATAGCCCACCGACGCGTTGAGGGTAAGGCCTTCCAGGGGCACGGCGACCGCCTCGAACTCGACGCCCTTGATCTTGGCGTCTCCGGCGTTGCGGATGGTCGGCGAGGTGCCCTGCTGGAAGTTCAGCTGGATGCCGTCGTACTGCGTCTGGAACACCGAACCGTTCAGCTGCAGGCGGCGGTCCAGCAGCTTGGACTTGAAGCCGGCCTCCCAGGTCGTGGCGGTCTCCTCGCCGAACGGCTGGGCCAGCAGCTGGGGATTGGTCAGGCGAGTCGTCCAGCCGCCGGTCTTGTAGCCCTTTGACCAGCTGACATAGGCCATCAGGTCGTCGCCCGGGTGCAGTTGCACCCCGACCTTGGGCGAGAAGTTGCTGAAAGTCTGCTCGTTGACCCCCGGCGCATAGACTCGCACCGGATTGCTGGGATCCGGATAGCTCAGTCCCGTCTGGCACGAGACCGGCGCCAGCGGGAAAGGCCCGTTCGGCGTGATATTGCCGTTGGCGTCCGAGCAGCCGAAGAGCTTGTAGTTGAAGCCGTTCAGGTCCTGCTGCCCGCCCTCGAACAGCTTCTTTTCCTTGGTGTAGCGACCGCCGAGGGTGACACCGATCAGGTCGATCGGCCGCCAGTCGATCTGGCCGAACGCCGCATAGTTCTTGGTCTCCAGCTGGTTGGGGCCGTCGACCTGCAGCAGACCTTCGTCGAAGGTGACGTAGTCGTGTAGCGAGCCCTTTTCCTTGAAGTAGTAGCCGCCCAGCACGTAGTTCAGCTTCTTGTCGAACGCCGAGCCCAGCAGTTGCAGTTCCTGGCTGAACTGCCACTGCTTCATGTCGAAGCTGAGCTGACCGATGTTCAGCGGCGAGCCATCGGCGTCGGTGCCGCTCTTCCACAGAAGTTTGCGATAGGCGGTGATCGACTTCAGGGTCACGTCGTCGGTCAAGCTGTGCTCGACCGTCAGGCCCGTGCCCCAGTTGACCAGATTCGAGAAGCTGTTGCCGGTGGCGTAGCTCTTGTCGATGTCCTTGCTGACGAAGCGGCTATCATAGGGCAGCCGGTCGTTGTTCGGGTCGGCGTCGACATTGACGCCAGCCAGCGAAGCGACATGAAGGTTGGGGCTGTACTGTGTGCCACGGACGCCGCACAGGGCCTGTGCGTTGCGGGCGGCGATCTGGGTCGGGGTCGCGCCGATGCAGAAGTTGTAGAGCCCTCCGAACAGAAAACCCGTGGTCCCCGTCGGATCGAAGGCCGTGCCCGGCAGGTTGGCCGTGCCCGCGAAATTACCAGGGACCGTGACGGTCGTACCGATCAGGGTGTTGGCCAGGCCGTCGCCGTCCTCGTGGGTGTAGTCCGCCGCCAACACGACCTTGGTCGTCTCGTTCTTCCACTTCAGCTTGCCGCGCAGGTTCCAGCTGTTCTCGCCGCCTTCTCGCGACGCCGTGTTGAAGTCGGACGACGGGAAGGCGGTATAGGAGGTCGTATTGCGGGCGCGCGCATCCGGATAGGGGATGCGCTCGACTTGGCCTTCGCGGCTCTTGATTCCGAAGGTGATCGACGAAGACAGTCCCTCGGCCAGCGGGAGGTCGGCGCTGCCGCGGGCCTGCATCAGGTTGAAGCTGCCGACGGTGACGTCGCCCTTGAACTTGAACTCGTCCCCCGGCTCGCGTGTGACGATCGAGATGGCGCCGCCGATGGTGTTGCGACCGAACAGCGTGCCTTGCGGGCCTTTCAGGATTTCGATGCGCTCGACGTCCAGCAGGTCCTGGTTGGCGCCGACTGTGCGGGCCAGATAGACGCCGTCGACATAGATGCCGACGCCGGGGTCGATGTTGAAGGCGAAGTCGTCCGAGCCGATGCCGCGCACATAGGCCGACAGCACCGAGGGCGAACCCGAGAACGGCGTGCCGCCGTCGAGGGTGACGTTGGGCGCCAGGTTGGACAGCTGGGCGACATTGCCCACCGCCCGCTCCTGCAGCGCATTCTCTGTGAAGGCCGAAATGGCGATCGGCACATCCTGGACGTTTTCGGCCCGCTTCTGGGCGGTGACGACCACTTCCTCCACGACCGCCTGGCCGTGCGCGGCGCCGGCCACCGCCAGGGCCAACACGGAGGCCGCCCCGAACACCTGATGTAACCTGAGCTTCCGCCCCATGGCCCGATCCTCCCTTTTATGTCGTTGTCGACAGAGGAGCACGGGCGGCGGCGTCAAACTTGGCCAGGCGCGAAGGCGACTTTCACGGATGCGAAGCGCGAGGTCGTTTTCGCGAACATCCGCGTCGCAGGGGGATTCAACTGGCCCTGAACTCGCGCGGCCCAACGCCGTAGAAGGCCTTGAAAGCACGACTGAAATGCGAAAGGTCGTTGAAGCCCAGGCCAAACGACAGGTCGGTGATGTTGCAGGCCGGGCCATCCTCCCGCAAGGTTCGCGCGGCCCGCTCCAGCCGCTTGCGCCGGATATAGGCCAGCGGCGTGGTGGCCATGCCGGCGAACACCATCTGGACATAGCGCGGCGAAACGCCCAGCGCGCTGGCGACGCGCCCCACACTGAGGTCCGGATCGCAGAGGTTCTCGTCGATGAAGCCCTTGATCCGCGCGCCCGCGCCCTGGCCGGCGTCGAGGTCGCGGACGCCCCTCGCCTCCCCGCCGTTTTCGCGCGCGACGGCGGTCAGCAAGGACAGGGCCGCGTCCTGCACCGCTTCGCCGACGGGCGCGGCGCCTTGGCCGGCGTTGGTCCACAGCGTGCGGATGAACGAGGTCAGCAGGGCGCCGGCCAGACCCTCTCCGGCCAGTCGGCGGCCACACAGGGCCTCGGGATCACCCATCCGATCAGCCAGCCGCTCGGAAGGAATCCGCAGCACCAGCATGCGATTGGGATCGTCGAAGCGGATCGTATAGGGGCGCGCCGGATCGCAGAGCATCAGGTCGCCCTCGTCCAGCACCGCCTCGCGACCATCCTGCAGGTTCAGGCTGCGGCCCACGTCCTGAACGTGCAGCTTGAAATAAGGCCGCTGCGCCACGGATGATCGGCCCCGCCGCACCACCGCGGCGCTGGAGGCGACGCGGGACAGATCCATGCCGCCCAGGTCGCGCACGTCCATGCGGCCCTCGAACCCTTCGCGATCGGCGTCGACCACGAGGTTGTCGAAGGTCGACGCGACCATCGCGTTCCAGGCGTCGAGCCCGACCCCGATCCGGGCCGCGTCGCCTTGTCGATCGAGACTAGGCGCCATCTCATCCTCCCTTTGGCTCGCCAGTCGCTCCCCCCGGGGACCGCCGGCGTTCAGGTTCTTGGATCCTCGGCGAGCAACTGTTCGCGCAGGATCGTCTTCTGGATCTTGCCCGAAGCCGTGCGCGGCAGCGCCACGACCAGAGTCAGAGCCTTGGGCAGCTTATAGCGCGCCAACCGATTTTCGAGATGGTTCAGGATCGAGGTCAGATCGAGGACGGCGCCGTTGCGGCACGTCACGACCAGATGGCCGATCTCGCCCCAGCGCGGATCGGGCACGCCGACCACCGCGCATTCGGCGATGGCGGGATGGTCGGCCAGGGCCGCCTCGATCTCGGCCGGATAGATGTTTTCCCCGCCGGAAATAAACATGTCCTTCTTGCGATCGACCAGCCAGTGATAGCCGTCGGCGTCCGCGCGGGCGATGTCGCCGGTGCGGAACCAACCTTCCGCCGTGAACGCCCGCGCCGTCTCGTCCGGGCGGCGCCAGTAGCCCTGAAAGACGTTGTCGCCCTTCAGCAGCAGCTCGCCGGCCACGCCGGGCGGACAGTCGTTGTCGTGCTCGTCGACGATGCGGGTCGCGACCGAGGACATGGCCAGACCGGCCGAGCCGGCCCGCGCGTCGATCAACGCCAGATCGGCCGGCATGCCGAACACGGTCCCGGCCTCGCTCATGCCGTAGCCGTCGACCACCGGAATCCCGTCGGCCAGCCAGGCGCGGATGTCGGCTGCCGGATGGGGCGCGCCACCGGTGAAGACGGCCGTCAGCCGCCGAAGCGCCGACGCATCGAAGTCCGAATGACGGTGCAGCATCGCGGCCATCTGGGGCACGCAGAAATAATGGGTGACGCCCAAAGCAGGATCGCCCAAGCGGCCTAGCGTTCGTCCGGGTTCGAAGCCGTCGGACACCAGGATGGTCCCGCCATGCATCAAGGCGGGACGGATCGAGGTCACCAGGCCGATGATATGGAACATCGGCGCATCGACCAGAAAGGCGCTCTGGTGGGTGACCTTGCCCAAGCGGCCAAAATTGATCGCCGTCTGGTCGAGATTGCGTTCGGACAACAGCACGCCCTTGGGCCGGCCCGAGGTGCCAGAGGTGTAGAGGATCAGCGACGGGCGCTCGCGGTCCGCAAGCGTCGAGGTGTCGGGCTCGGTCGCCGCGATCTCGGCCTGCAGGACGTCGAGGTCGAGGCCCTCCAGGCCCACGGCGCCCAGTTGAGCATCGCCGACGACGAGGACCGGCTCGGCGTCCTCGACCAAGGCGGCGATCTCGCCGGCGCTGAGCCGCCAGTTCAGCGGCACGAACATCGCGCCCAGCCGGGCGCAGGCCAGGTGCAGGACGGCCAGCAGAACCCGGTTCTTGGCCAGCACCGCCAGGCGATCACCCTCGCCGACCCCGCGCCGTCTCAGCACGCCCGCCGCGCGGCCGATGTCGGCGTCAAGCTCGGCATAGGTCCAGCGACGATCGCCGGCCAGATCGACGGCCGCCACCCTCTGCGGCTGGAGGCGCGCCTGGAGGGCGACATGGTCCATGGGGGTCATTGTGGTCGTCCCTCCGGTCGTGGCTTCCTCCCCTGCCCGCGTCTCAGCTCTGTTTGGCGAGATCGTAGGCGCCCAGGCCGGGCTTGTAGGTCTTGTCGTCGATGAACTGCTTGATGCCCTCTTTACGACCGTCGTTGTCGTAGGAATTGGCCGCCTCCTGGGCCCGAACCAGGTAGTCCTCGGCGTTGTCGTAGGTCATTTCCTTGACCCGGCGGACGGCGTCCTTGGTCGCCTTCAGGGCCACGGGGTTCTTCTTCAGCAGCACCTCGGCCAGTTCGCGCACCCGCGTCTCCAGGCGCTCCAGCGGCACGCTCTCATTGACCAGTCGCCAGGCGGCGGCCTTCTGGCCGTCGATCAGTTCGCCGGTCATGGCGTGGTACATGGCGTCGCGCATCGGCATCAGGTCGACCACCACCTTGGTGGCGCCGCCGCCCGGCAGGATGCCCCAGTTGATCTCCGACAGCGCGAACTGCGCCTCGTCGGCGGCGATCGCCAGGTCGCAGGAATACAGTGGTCCATAGCCGCCGCCGAAGCACCAGCCGTTGACCATGGCGATGGTCGGCTTCTGGTACCAGCGCAGGCGCCGCCACCAGCCGTAGGACTCGCGCTGCGCCTGGCGCGTGGCGCCCAGGCCCTTGGCCTCGGTCTCGCGGAAGTATTCCTTCAGGTCCATGCCCGCCGACCAGGCCGAGCCCTCGCCCGTCAGGACCAGGACGCCGACGTCGTCGCGAAACTCCAGCTCGTCCAACACCTCCATCATGCGACGGTTCAGGGTGGGACTCATGCAGTTGCGCTTGTCGGGGCGGTTGAACTTCACCCAGGCGATGCGGTTCTCGACCCGGAAGGTGGCGGTGTCGTTGGCGTCGGTCATGATCGGTCCTTGGAAATCGAAGCAAGGCGCGGCAGGCGCCGAACAGGGTGTCAGATCGGGAAGTGGCCGGGTTGGGTCTCGATCGTGATCCAGCGCAGCTCGGTGAAAGCGTCGATACCAGCCTTGCCGCCGAAGCGGCCGTAGCCCGAGGCCTTGACGCCCCCAAACGGCATCTGCGCCTCGTCGTGCACGGTCGGGCCGTTGACGTGGCAGATGCCCGACTGGATCCGTCTGGCCACCTTCAGGCCGCGAGCGATGTCGCGGGTGAAGACCGAGGCCGACAGTCCGTATTCGGTGTCGTTAGCCAGGGCGATGGCGTGCTCCTCGTCGCGAGCGCGGATCACGCCGACCACCGGGCCGAAGCTCTCCTCGCGGAACAGGCGCATGGCCGGCGTGACTCTGTCGACGACGGTGGCGGGCATCAACACACCTTGAGCCGGGCCACCGCTGACCTGGACCGCGCCGGCGCTCACCGCATCGGCCACCAATCCCTGGACGTGGCTGACGGTCTTCAGGTCGACCACCGCGCCCAGCGGCGTCTTGCCCTCGCGGGGGTCGCCGACCGCGAGGCTGGAGGCCTTGGCGGCGAACTTCTCGACGAAGGCGTCGGCCACGGCGTCGACGACGATGATCCGCTCCGTCGACATGCAAATCTGGCCCTGATTCATGAAGGCGCCAAAGGCGGCGGCCTTGACGGCCTCGTCCAGATCGGCGTCCTCGAGCACGATCAACGGGGCCTTGCCGCCCAGCTCCAGCAGCACCGGCTTGAGGTGTTCGGCCGCGCGCTTGGCGATGATCTTGCCCACCGCGGTCGAGCCCGTGAAGTTGATCCGCCGCACCGCCGGGTGGTCGATCAGGGCGCCGACCACCTCGGCCGCATCCCTTGGGGCGTTGGTGACGATCGACAGCGCGCCCTCGGGCAGGCCGGCGGCTGCGAAAGCCTCGGCGATCAGGCCATGGGTGCGGGGACAGCTTTCGGAAGCCTTCAGGACGACGGTGTTGCCGCACGCCAACGGCGTGGCCACGGCCCGCACGCCCAGGATGATCGGTGCGTTCCAGGGCGCGATACCGAGGATGACGCCGACTGGTTCGCGCACCGCCATGGCCAAGCAGCCCGGCTTGTCGGACGGAATCACCTCGCCGTTGATCTGGGTGGTCAGCGCCGCCGCTTCTCGGACCATCGAGGCGGCCAGCATCAGGTTGAAACGGGCCCAGCCCTCGGTGGCGCCGATCTCGCCCATCATGGCGGCGACGAAGTCGTTCGCCCGCGCCTCCAACGCCTCGGCCGCCTTGGACAGCAAGGCGCGGCGAGCGTTCGGACCCAGCGCGCTCCAAACCGGCAAGGCGGCCTGAGCGGCGTCGACGGCGGCGCGCGCCTGGTCCGAAGTCATGGCGATGGAGGTGGTGGCGACCGCGCCGGTGACGGGGTCGAGGCGTTCGAAGACGGCCTGGGTCGAGCTCATGATCGTTCCTTCCCTTGGCGCTAAAGCGCTCCGCGGCGCCGCTTATTTGTACGCTCACCATTTTGTACGCCAAGCAAACAATATGCGCAAGCCATGGCTTGGCGAGAGCGCCGTCAAGTGATGGGCGACGCGTGCGCCGCCCGCGCGACGCGATAGCGCTTGGGCGAAACCCCCTCGGCCTTGGCGAAAAAGCGGGAAAAATAGGCGGGATCCTCGAAGCCCAGGTGATAGGCGACCTCGGCGACCGTCATGTTCGAATAAAGCAGCGCGCGTTTGGCCTCCAACAGCAGCCGATCCTGCACCAGCCGCAGCGGCGAGGCGCCCGCCGCCCTGAGGCAAGCGGCGCGAAGACGGGCGACCGTGACGCCCAGTCTGCCCGCATAGGTCTCCATCGGCAGGCCTTCGCGAAAGTGCGCCTCGACCAGTTCGCGGAACCGGGCGACCAGCGTGACGTGCCCGCCCTGGACGGCTGGCGTCGCGGCCTCGTCCCGGACCACGCGTCGCAGGGCCTCGACCAGGATGGTCAGCAGATGCCCTTCCACGGCCGCGCCGCCGGCCGGGGCGGTCCAGACCAGCTCTCGCGACAGTTCGTTCAGCGAGGACGCGATCCCAGATCCCGCGTCGAGCGGCAACTGACGCGGCGCCCGGAACAGATCGGCGAACGCCGGCTCGCGCGCGGTCAGGTCGCGCAGATAGCTGTCGGCGATCGTCAGGACCGAGCCGGCCGTCTCGACTTCGTAGGCGAAGCCGTGCGCTCGCCCGGACGGGACCAGCACCAGGCAAGGCGCGGTGAAGGCGATGGTGTCGCCATCCACATCCATGACGCCGCCCCCGGCCGCGATGTGGAACACATGGTTGAGATCCGCGTGCGCGTGGGGGCGGATATTCCAATCATTGGGCCTTGTCCGATCGTCCAACTCTTCGAGATGGATGAACTTGCCCTCGACGGTTCGAAGAGGCTCGCCGAACAGGAAAAAGCTCGGAACTGAGGGACTCTGGGCCAAGGTCGACACTCCACGGCGGCGCTCGTCCGCTCGCGCGGCCGAACGAAAAGTCCAACTTTTGTGACGCTCTGTCCATCCCCATGGCGCGACGTCGAGGTCAACCTTGCTGGCAAGTCGCGGGAAGCGGCGTCAGGGCGGAGAGCTCCATCGTGCGAACCCAGGTCGCCATTATCGGCGCGGGCCCGGCCGGGCTGTTCCTCGGCCATCTCCTGAGACAGGCCGGGATCGACGCGGTGATCCTGGAGCGCAGGGATCGCCCCTATGTCGAGGGCCGCGTCCGCGCCGGCGTGCTGGAGCATGTCACCGTCGACCTGATGGAACGCCTGGGCGTTGGCGATCGGATGCGACGCGAGGGCCTGGTCCACGCGGGGACCAACCTGGCCAGCGATGGCGAGACCTTCCGCATCGACATGGCCGACCTGACCGGCGGCTCGACCGTGATGGTCTACGGCCAGCAGGAGGTGATGAAGGACCTGTTCGACGCCGCCGAGCAGCGCGACCTGCGGATCTTGTTCGACGCCGACGACGTCCAATTGCACGACATCGACGGCGACCGCCCCTACGTCACCTGGCGCAAGGGCGGCGTCGAGCATCGGCTCGATTGCGACTTCGTCGCCGGCTGCGATGGCTATCACGGGGTGAGCCGGGCGGCGATCCCGGCCAGCGTGCTGAAGACTTTCGAGCGCGTCTATCCGTTCGGATGGCTGGGGATTCTGACCGACGCCCCGCCCTGCGATCACGAGCTGATCTACGCCAATCACGAGCGCGGCTTCGCCCTGGCTTCGATGCGCTCGCCGACCCGCAGCCGCTATTACGTGCAGTGCCCGCTGGACGATCGCCTGGAGGACTGGCCCGACGAACGCGTCTGGGACGAAGTCTCGATCCGCCTCGGGCCCGAGGCCGCGGCTCGCATCGTCCGCGCCTCGTCGTTCGAGAAGTCGATCGCTCCCCTACGCAGCTTCGTCACCGAGCCGATGCGACACGGCCGCCTGTTCCTGTCCGGCGACGCCGCCCACATCGTGCCGCCCACCGGCGCCAAGGGCATGAACCTGGCGGTCTCCGACGTGATCATGCTGTCCGAGGCCCTTGTCGAGCACTACCATGAACGCTCCCAGGCTGGGATCGACGGCTATTCGGCCCGGGCCCTGGCCCGGGTGTGGAAGGCCGAGCGGTTCTCCTGGTGGTTCACCAGCCTGACCCACCGCTTTCCGGACCGCGACGGCTTCGACCGCAAGATGCAGGTCGCCGAACTCGCCTATATCAAGGGCTCGCGCGCCGCCCAGGTGACGCTGGCCGAGAACTATGTCGGCCTTCCCCTGGTCTAGGAGGCTCTGGAGCGTTTCATGAAGAACAAGATCTACGACAGCGCCGCGGCCGCCCTGGAGGGCGTCGTCTTCGACGGCATGACCCTGATGTCAGGCGGCTTTGGCCTGTCGGGCAATCCCGAGACCCTAATCCCGGCCCTGAAGGACACGGGTGTCAAGAACCTGACCGTGATCAGCAACAATTGCGGGGCCGACGGCTTCGGGCTGTGGATGCTGCTGAACAATGGCCAGATCAGGAAGATGATCTCGTCCTACGTGGGAGAGAACAAGCTGTTCGAACAGCTTTATCTGTCGGGCGAACTGGCGCTGGAGCTGAACCCGCAGGGAACCCTGGCCGAACGTATCCGGGCCGGCGGCGCGGGCATCCCCGCCTTCTACACCAAGACCGGCGTCGGCACCGTGGTGGCCGAGGGTAAGCCGGTCGAGGACTTCGAGGGCGAGACCTATGTGCGCGAGACCTGGCTGCGCGCCGACCTCGCCATCATCAAGGCCTGGAAGGCCGATCCGGAGGGCAACCTGATGTTCCGGATGACGGCCCGCAACTTCAACCCGGTGATGGCCACGGCCGGCAAGGTCACCATCGTCGAGGTCGAGGAGATCGTCGAGGCTGGCGAACTGGACGCCAACGCGATCCACACGCCGGGCATCTATGTGGACCGGATCATTCTGAGCACGATCAATGAAAAGCGGATCGAGAAGCTGACCACCCGTCCTCGCGAAACGGAGACCGCCTGATGGCCTGGACCCGCGACGAAATGGCGGCCCGCGCCGCCCGTGAGCTGCAGGACGGCTTCTACGTCAACCTGGGCATCGGCATCCCGACGCTGGTGGCCAATCACATTCCCGAGGGCGTGCACGTCACCCTGCAAAGCGAGAACGGCATGCTGGGCATGGGCCCCTTCCCGTACGAGGGCGAGGCCGATCCGGACCTGATCAACGCCGGCAAGCAGACCATCACCAAGCTGCCGACCTCGAGCTTCTTCGACAGCGCCCAGAGCTTCGCCATGATCCGCGGCGGCCACATCGACCTCACGGTGCTGGGCGCCATGGAAGTGGCCCAGAACGGCGACATCGCCAACTGGACGATCCCCGGCAAGATGGTCAAGGGCATGGGCGGGGCCATGGACCTGGTCGCCGGCGTCAAGCGGGTGATCGTGGTCATGGACCACGCCAACAAGGCCGGCCAGAGCAAGGTGCTCAAGCGCTGCGCCCTGCCCCTCACCGGCGCGGCCTGCGTGGACATGGTGATCACCGACCTCTGCGTCTTCGATCTCGACCGGCCAAAGAACGGAAAAGAGGGCGGCGGCCTGACCCTGCTGGAGCTGGCGCCGGGCGTCACGCTCGACGAGGTCAGGGCCAAGACCGAGGCCGACTTCCAACTGGGAACCTTCGCATGACCACGGCCTACATCTGTGACGGCGTCCGCACCCCGATCGGCCGCTATGGCGGTTCGCTCGCCAAGGTCCGGGCCGACGACCTGGCGGCGATCCCGCTGAAGGCCCTGGCCGCGCGCCATCCGGGCCTGGATCTTTCCGCCGTCGACGAGGTGGTGTTGGGCTGCGCCAACCAGGCGGGCGAGGACAACCGCAACGTCGCCCGCATGGCGCTGCTGCTGGCGGGCTTCCCCGTCGAGGTCCCGGGCGTGACCGTCAACCGGCTCTGTGCCTCGGGCCTGGAGGCGGTCGGCTATGCCGCCCGCGCCATCCTGTCGGGCCACAATGACCTTTTGATCGCCGGCGGCGTAGAAAGCATGAGCCGGGCCCCGTTCGTGATGGGCAAGGCCGACAGCGCCTTCTCGCGCAACGCCGAGATCTTCGACACGACGATCGGCTGGCGGTTCGTCAATCCCGCCATGCGCAAGGCCTACGGCGTCGACTCGATGCCCGAGACCGCCGAGAACGTCGTCGCCGACCATGGGATCAGCCGCGAGGACCAGGACGCCTTCGCCCTGCGCAGCCAGCAGCGCGCGGCCGCGGCGCAAGCTTCGGGCTTCCTGGCCGGCGAGATCACGCCCGTCGAGATCCCCAGCAAGGCCGGTCCCACCCTGGTGGAGCGCGACGAGCACCCGCGCGAGACAACCCTCGAAGCGCTGGCCAAGCTGAAGCCCGTCGTCCGCGAGGGCGGCACGGTGACGGCCGGCAACGCCTCGGGCGTCAATGACGGGGCGGTGGCGCTGGTCATCGCCTCCGAGGACGCGGTCAAGCGCCATGGCCTGACGCCGCGCGCTCGCATTACCGGCTACGCCACTGCCGGCGTGCCGCCGCGTGTCATGGGGATCGGGCCTGTTCCGGCCGTCCGCAAGCTGCTGGCCAAGACCGGCCTCTCGATCGGCGACTTTGACACCGTCGAGCTGAACGAAGCCTTCGCCGCCCAGGCCCTGGCCGTGCTGCGCCAGCTGGGCCTGCCCGACGACGGCGCGCATGTGAACCCGAACGGCGGGGCCATCGCGCTGGGACATCCGTTGGGCGCCTCGGGCGCGCGGCTGGTTCTCACCGCCCTGCGCCAGTTGGAGGCCACGGGCGGCCAACGCGGCCTGGCCACCCTCTGCATCGGCGTCGGCCAGGGCGCGGCCCTGGCCTTCGAACGCGTCTAGGAGTTCCCGATGATTCACGGTTTCAAGCGCGAGGACGCCGGCCAGCCGCCGTCGCTGCACCCGTCCTACGCCTCGACCGTCCCACGCTCGCCGCGCCTGCCGCTGGTCAGGATCCCGCATACCTTGACCGAGACCACCGGCCCGGCCAACGCCTGGTCGCGATTGATGGGCGGGGCGATGGCGGATCTGACGACCCAGCACAAGGCCATGCCGCAGGGCCAGCGGATCATTGTCTCGGGCCGGGTGCTCGACGAGGACGGCCGCCCCGTTCCCAACACCGTGATGGAGATCTGGCAGGCCAACGCCGCCGGCCGCTACATCCACAAGAAGGACCAGTGGGACGCGCCGCTCGATCCCAACTTCACCGGCGCCGGCCGAGTGATCACGGACGACGAGGGCCGCTACCAGTTCGTCAGCATCCGGCCCGGCGCCTACCCCTGGGGCAACCATCACAATGCCTGGCGTCCGGCGCATATCCACCTGTCGCTGCTGGGCCCGGCCTTCGCCACGCGCCTGGTGACCCAGATGTACTTCCCCGATGATCCGCTGATCGAGATCGACCCGATCGCCAACGCCGTGCCCCTGCCCTACCGCCAACGGCTGGTCTCGCGGTTCGACATCGAGACCACCAAGCCCAACTGGGCGCTGGGCTATCTGTTCGACGTGGTGCTGCGGGGCCGGGACGAGACTCCGTTCGAGGACGACCACCATGGCTGAACAGGTCAATCCCGCCCCGCGCCTCGACAACCAGGATCCGGGCCTGTTCGGCCAGACCCCGTCACAGACCGTCGGCCCATTCTTCCACTACGGCCTGCCATGGAAAGGCTGCGCCGACCTGATCGGCGACAGCGACATCGGCGCCCGGCCCGAGCTGTTTCCGACCGAGCACTACGTCCTGGCCGCTCCCAGCGCCAAGGGCGAGGTGGTGGGCGAACCGATCGTCATCGAGGGCGTGGTGCTGGACGCCGACGGCAAGCCCGTGCCCGACGCCATGATCGAGATCTGGCAAGCCGACGCCGACGGCCGCTATGCGGACGGCTCCAGCAACACCGGCTTCATCGGCTGGGGCCGCGCCTCGACCAGCGAGGACGGCGTCTATCGCTTCGTCACCATCCGCCCCGGCCGCGTCGATGGCCGGCAGGCGCCGCACATCGCTGTCGGCGTCTTCGGACGCGGGCTGATCAAGCGACTGGCGACCCGGATCTATTTCGAGGACCAGACCGCCGACCTCGACCCCATCCTGGCCCTGGTTCCCGCCGATCGCCGCCACACCCTGATGGCCCGCAAGGTCGGCGCAACCTGGCGGTTCGACATCGTCTTGCAAGGCGAAGGCGAAACGGTCTTCTTCGACATCTGAGACTGCAAGGGAGTCGCCGTCTTGAGCCGCCTGCTGCGCGACCGTCCGGCCTCGACGCCCGAAATGCTGACCGCGTTCGGCGACGAGGCCCTGTTGCGCGCGGCCTTGGCTTTCGAGGCCATGCTGGCCCGGGCCCAAGCCGAGGCCGGCCTGATCCCGGCCCTCGCGGCCGAAACGATCGCGGCCGCCTGCGCCGAACTTCCGGACGTCGGGACCCTGGCCGAGGCCGCGGCCCACGCCGGAACCCTGGCGATTCCGCTCGTCACGCTGATCCGTGAACGCATCGCCGATCCCGAAATCGCCAAGTTGGTCCACAAGGGCGCGACCAGCCAGGATCTGGCCGACACCGCCTTGATGCTGCAGGCCAAGGCCGGCGCGGCTCTGGTGCGCCGGGACGCGCGTCGTCTTACCCAGGCGCTGGCGGTCCTGGCGGAGCAGCATGCGGCCACGCCCATGCTGGGCAGGACCCTGTTGCAAGCCGCCCAACCCATCACCTTCGGCCTGAAGGTCGTCGGCTGGCTGCAAGGCGCGGCCGGCGCCTTGACCCGCTTCGAGCGGGAGACCGCCGCCATCCAGCTGCAGCTGGGCGGCGCCACAGGCTCGCTGGCCGGCCTGGACGGACGGGCCGGCGAAGTCACCGAACGCCTGGCCGCCCTGCTTGGCCTGCCCGGGGCCGATACGCCTTGGCACGCACGCCGCGAGGGCCTGGCCGGCCTGGCGTCCAGCCTCGCCATCCTAACCGGGGCGGTGGGCAAGATCGCCGGCGACATCGCGCTGCTGGCCCAGACCGAGGTCGCCGAAGCCTTCGAGCCCAAGGTCGCCGGACGCGGCGGCTCTTCGGCCATGGCCCACAAGCGCAATCCCACTGGCTGCCAGGTCGCGCTCTCGGCCGCGATCCGCGCGCCGCATCTGGCCGCGACCGTCATGTCCGCCCTGCCCCAGCAGCACGAGCGCGGGCTGGGCGGCTGGCAGTCGGAAGGGCCCGTGTTGGCCGAGCTGTTCGAGGTGACCCATGGCGCGCTGGCGGCGATGGTCGTTGTCGTCGAAGGCCTGGAGGTCGACACCGACCGCATGGCCGTCAATCTCGCGGCCGCGCGGGTCGGAACCGACATGGGGGAGGCGATGCTCCTGGTCGCCCGGGCCCTCGCCGCCTACCGAAAGGACCGCTGATGCCCTTTGCCCTCTCGCATGGCGCCCGGATCTACTGGCGGGCCGACGGCGCGGCGGACAAGCCGGTCCTGGTGCTGCTGAACTCGATCGGCTGCGACCTTTCGCTGTACGACCCGGTGGTGCCGCTGCTGACGCCCGACTTCCGCGTCCTGCGCATCGACACGCGCGGCCACGGCGCCTCGGACGCCCCGGCCGGCGACTACAGTCTCGACCTGCTGGCCGACGACGTGCTGGCGGTGATGGACGCGGCGGGCGCGGCGAAAGCCGCGATCGGCGGCATCTCCTTGGGCGGCATGATCGCCATGGCCCTGGCGCCCAGAGCGCCGGAACGGGTCGAGGCTCTGGTCCTGGCCTGCACCTCGCCGGCGATGGATCCTTCCATCTGGGACCAGCGCCTGGCCTTGGTCCGCGCCGAGGGACTCTCCGCCATCGTCGAGGCGGTGATGGGCCGCTTCTTCTCCGGCGATTTCCGCGCCCAGCATCCCGAGGTGGTCGAGACCGTCCGCGCCGGCATGCTGGCCCAAAGTCCGGACGGCTATTGCGGTTGTGGCGCGGCGATCCGGGACATGGCCTTGCTGGACCGTCTCCCGGCCATCACCGCGCCGACCCTGGTCCTGACCGGCGCCAAGGACGCGGCGACGCCGTACGAAGGCCATGCCGAGAGGATCGTCTCGGCCATACCGGGCGCCCGACACGCCGTCGTCGGCGGCGCCCACCTGCCTAGCCTGGAGGCTCCCGCCGCCTTTGCCGGCGCGGTGCGCGGTTTCCTGGCCGAGGTCCTTCACGGGTCCGCCGTCCGCGACGCCAAGGACGTCCTGTTCGAGGCTGGCCTCGTCACGCGGCGCAAGGTGCTGGGCGACGCCTGGGTTGACAAGTCGCTGGCCAATCGCACGGCGTTCACCACCGACTATCAGGCGATGATCACCCGCTACGCCTGGAACGAGATCTGGGGCCGTCCCGGCCTGGATCACCGCACCCGCCGGCTGCTGGTGCTGGCGATCTGCGCCAGCCTGGCCCGCTGGGAGGAGTTCCGCCTCCACGTGCGCGCCGGTTTCGAACAAGGCGGCTTCACCCAGGACGAGCTGAAGGAGACGCTGATGCAGATCGCCATCTACGCGGGCGTCCCCGCCGCCAACACCGCCTTCACCGAGGCCGCGGACGTCATGTCTGAACTCGGCTGATCGCCACGCGCCGCCCAGATCGGACCGCAGAGTTCGACGTCGAGGAAACACCAGGAGACCCGATGACCATTGGCGAACAACCCGCGTCGCGGACCAAGGGCGGCCTCGTCGCCGTTGCCGTCTGCTGCCTTCTTGCGCTGTTCGAAGGATTCGACCTCCAGGCCGCCGGAGTCGCCGCACCGCGCCTGGCGCCCGATCTTGGCCTGAAGCCCGAGGATCTCGGCTGGTTTTTCAGCATCAGCACCTTTGGCCTGATGGCCGGCGCCGCCATCGGCGGGCGACTTTCCGATCGCCTTGGCCGCAAGGCCACGCTGCTGGTCTCCGTGGCGGCGTTCGGCATGCTGTCGATCGCCACGGGCCTGGCTCATGACCTGCACAGCCTGCTGCTGGCCCGGTTCCTGACCGGCGTCGGCCTGGGCGGCGCCCTGCCAAACCTAATCGCCATCGTGGCCGAAAGCGTTTCGCCCAAGCTGCGCGGACGCGCTGTCGGCTTCCTCTATGCGGGCATGCCCTGCGGCGGCGCCCTGGCCAGCCTCGTGAGCCTGGCCGGGGCCCATCCCTCCGACTGGCGGATGATCTTCTTCGTCGGCGGCGTCGGGCCGCTGCTGGCCCTGTTGTTGGCCCTGGCCCTGCTGCCCAATCCCTCCAAGGCCCGGGTCGCCGCCATGGACGCCCAGAAGTCGGGCTTCGTCGAGGCCCTCACCGGTGACGGCCGAGGCCTGACCACGCTGCTCCTGTGGATCGCGTTCTTCCTGGCCCTGCTGATCATGTACCTGCTGCTCAGCTGGCTGCCCTCGCTGATGATCGGTCGAGGCCTGAGCCGTTCCGACGCCGGGCTCATCCAGATGACGTTCAACCTGGCGGGCGCGGCCGGCAGCATCGTCACGGGCTGGCTGATGGATCACCGCCGCCGGCGCACGCTGACGATCCTGGGCGCGTTCGGCGCGTCCGGCGCGGCCGTGGCGGCGGCCGCCAGCGCACCAGCGTCGCTGGCGGTGTTCCTTGTGGTCGGCGCGGCGTTGGGCGCCACCGTGTCGGGTGTCCAGTCGGTGGTCTACGGCCTGGCGCCAGGCTTCTATCCGGCCCGCCTGCGCGGCACGGGCGTGGGCGCGGGCGTGGTCATGGGACGGCTCGGCTCGGCGGCCGGTCCGTTGCTGGCCGCGACCCTGATCGGCGCCGGCGGATCTTCCAACCAGGTGCTGCTGGCGTTGCTCCCGGTCATCGCAGTGGGCGGCCTGGTCAGCCTCTGGCTGGCGACACGCCCGCGTTCGGAGGACTGACGCCTCCGCGAGATCAGAGGGCGGCGATCCGCTCCAGGGCGGCCAGCATCCGCGCCTTGTCGAGGTCGCCAAGGGCGTCGAGGACCTTGCGGTCGTGCTGGGCGTGGGCGATCTTGGCCTTCCGCAGCAGCGCCTCGCCCTCAAGCGTCAGCGATAGCGCATAGGCGCGGCGGTCACCGGGAACAGCCCCCCGCCGCACCAGCCCGCGGGCTTCAAGCTGGTCGATTATGGTCACCAGATTGGGGCGCTGGATACGCAGCACTTCGCCGATGACGCGCTGCTGCAAGCCAGGCGTCGCTTCGATGACCAGCAATACGGAAAGATCGGTGACGCGCAGGTCGAAGGACTTCAGCGCGGCTAGCAGGTCCTTGAAAACCGCCACCTGAGCCAGGCGCAGCAGAAATCCGACGGTGGTTTCCAGGCCGCCCAGCGAAACCTCTTCGCTGACGGCTTCCTTACGCCCGCTGGCCTCGATCATCCCGGCTCATCCCATCTTTCCGATCTTCGTACCACACCGCGCGGATTCGCGGCGGCGACGCCGCCGCCAGTGGCCCTGGCGCAACAACGTTCTTCGAATGAAAGCCCGCCGCTCATCGCCGATTGTACACAGCATACAATCATGATCTGAAATAATTAGTACTCATAACAAAATGCGCGTGCCGACGCCCCCCAGGGTCCGTCGAGAAACAACGACGTATGAGGAGGAAACAGATGCCCAGGACCAAGGATATCTCCGGCCGCCTGCGCGCCGGGGGCTTGCTGATCTGCGCCACCGCCGGCGCCCAGGTGATCGCGTCGCCCGCCTTCGCCCAAGCCGTCAGCCAGACCGAAACGCCAGCCGTCCAGATCGAGGAGGTCGTCGTCACCGCCCGCCGGCGTGAGGAGCGCCTTCAAGACACCCCCGTCGCCGTCACCGCCCTGGCGGGCGAGGCGCTGGAAAGTCGAGGCGTCGAGAGCGTCGACCAGATCGCCAAGTTCGCCCCCAGCATCCGCTTCGACGGCGCCGCGGCCCTGAGCGGCGGTAACTACAACGCCACCGTCTTCATCCGGGGCGTGGGCCAGAACGACTTCGCCATCTTCAGCGACCCCGGCGTGGGGGTCTATGTGGACGGCGTCTACTACGCCCGCTCGATCGGCGGCACGCTGGACGCCTTCGACGTCAGCCGCATCGAGGTGTTGCGCGGACCGCAGGGCACGCTGTTCGGCAAGAACACCATCGGCGGCGCGGTCATCATCACCACCGACCAGCCCAAGGACGAGTTCGGCGGCAAGATCGAGGGCGTGACGGGCAGCTACGATCGACTGGACGTCAAGGGTCACGTCGATATCCCGTTGGGCGAGAAGGTCTCGGCGCGGTTGTCGGCGGCCCGCCTGACCCGCGACGGCTATGGCAAGCGCCTGCTGACTGGCGACGACCTGGGCGACCGCAACGCTACCGCCGCCCGCGCCCAACTGCGCTGGGAAGCGTCCGACGCGGTGACCGTCAGCCTGTCGGCCGACTACACGCGGGCGCGCGAACATTCCGCGCCACAGAAGCTGCTGGTGATCGGCGCCGTCCCCGGCTTCGCGATCGGGCCGTTCATGGCCAATTTCAACACCTATGTCGCGCCAGGCCTGGGGATCACCGCGCCCAACGGCGCCAAGACCCTGAACCCCTCGTTCCTGACGGACAGCCCGTTCACGACCTACGGCACGGGCCCCAACATCAACGACCTGGACCTCTGGGGCGGCTCGGCGACCGTGGACTGGAAGCTGGGCGAGATCAGTTTCAAGAGCATCACCGCCGTGCGCGGCCTGAAGGCGACCTTCGCCCGCGACGGCGACAACACGCCCTTCACCTTCCGCGAGACGTTCAACCACGATGTCCAGGCGCAATACAGCCAGGAGTTCCAACTGAGCGGCCAGTCGTTCGGCGAGCGCCTGACCTGGGTGACCGGCGCCTACGCCTTCCGCGAGCGCGGCACCGATTCCGGCTACGCCAAGCTAGCGCTCGGCCTGGCGCCGGGGGCCTCGCCACCACCCTACAGCCCCTCGGCGGCGGTCTATACCAAGGTGACCAGCACCACCTACGCCCTGTTCGCCCAGGGCAGCCTGACCCTGACCGATCGGCTCAGCGCCACCGTCGGCGCCCGCTACAATCGCGACGAGAAGGACTATGTGCTGGACCACCGCCGCATCCGCGACGGCGGCGTCATCGCCCAGGTGAGGCCCGGCGGGTCCTGGAATTCGTTCACCCCCAAGGTCGGCCTGGAGTTCAAGGCCACGCCCGACGTCCTGCTCTATGCTTCCGTCGGCAAGGGCTTCAAGAGCGGCGGCTTCAACGCCCGGCCGCTCAACGACGCCAGCGAAGTCACCGAGTACCAGCCTGAGACCCTGCTGACCTACGAGGCCGGCGCCAAGACCGCCTGGCTGGACCGCCGGCTGATCCTCAACGTAGCGGGTTATTTCAGCGACTATCAGGACATCCAGGTCACGGTGAACCAGACGCCCCGCAACTTCGTGGCCAACGCCGCGGCGGGCGAGGTCAAGGGCGTCGAGGTCGAGCTCCAAGCCAAGCCGACCGCCAACTGGAGCTTCAACTTCGGCGGCGGCTACATGGACGCCAAATATACCGAGGTCGGCGCCGGACTGGCGGCGGGCCAGGTGCTGCCGATCACCCTGGCCACCCATTTCGTCAAGGCGCCCAAGTGGACGCTGAACGGCGGTGTCGAGTACGGCCGCGAGTTGGCGGGCGGCGGGCGCTTGACCGCCCGGGTCGACTGGACCCACTACAGCACCGTCTACAACGACGTAGCCAACGATCCGGACCTGACCCAGCCCGCCTACGACCTGTTCGGCGCGCGGCTGGCCTACGCCTCGCCCGACAGGGTCTGGCAAGCGGCGCTGTTCGGCACGAACCTGTCGGACGAACGCTACATGGTGTCGGGCAACGCCTCGAGCGGCTTTGGCCTGAAGGAGGCCAGCTTTGGTCGCCCCCGCGAATGGGGGCTCAGCCTCAGCCGCAAGTTCTGATCCCCGTCGGGACCGGCGCCCCCAGGCTGGGTGAACCCCGCCTGGGGCTGAAGCCGTCGGACGTTCACTCCCCTTCCACCGACCGGATATACGGCGGAGCCGCCGTCGAAACGGCCAGGAAGCTTGGCCGCGGTTCCATTCTCTTGAGGGTCTGGCGCGAGGATCGAAGCCTGTTCGTCCCGATCGAGGTCGAGGCGCGCGTCCGCTGAACGCGACGCGGAGGGCACGGAACAAACAGCGCCGTCGATCGCTCAAGCCAAGATCGAGGGGAGCATGGCAACGTCCAACGATCGGCCCCGCATGTCGTCGCCCGCTGGCCGGGTCATCCTGACCTACGGCCGCAGCCTTATGGCCCTGGTGATCGCCCGTTCGCTCGCCCAGCGCGGTGTCGAGGTGATCGGTTGCGACGATGTCGACCTCACCGTGCTGTCGTTCTCCAAGCACGTGCGGGAAACTTTCACGATCGCCCCATGGAAGACCCAGCCCGATCGCTTCCTGGATGATCTGGAGGCCGCCGTGCTGGACTATGCGCCGCGCGACGGACGGCCCTACGTGCTGATGCCCGTGTTCAGTGAGGCCGAACTGATCGCTCGCCACCGAGACCGATTCGAACCGACGATCCAGCTCGCCGCACCGAGCTGGAAGAGCATCGACAAGGTCACCCCCAAGGACCACCTGGCCAAGACGGTCGAAGCCGCCGGCCTGCCCGCGCCCAAGACGTGGATCATTCCCGACGAGCCGACCTTGAGATCGCTCGCGCCGCGACTGTCCTACCCGTTGATCGTCAAACCTAGCCACGGCGTAGGCGGGCGCGGCGTGAGCCTGGTCCAGACGCCACAGGCGGCGATCGAAAAGGTCGAGGCCCTGGGCTATAATGTCAGCCCCCTGCTTCAGGAGAACGTTCCCGGGCAGGACTACTGCGTCGCCGTCCTGGCCAAGACCGGTCAGTTGGCGGCGTTCATGGCCTATCGCAACCTGACCAGCTTCCCGCGCAAGGCCAGCGCGGGGGCTCTGCGCGAGACGGTCGACGCCGAGCCCTTCCGCGCGGCCACCCAGAAGATCCTCGAAGCCACCCACTGGAACGGCCTGGCCGAGCTCGACTTCCGCTGGAGCGGCGATCCGTCAGACGAGCCCAAGCTGATCGAGGTCAACGCCCGGTTCTGGGCGGGCATCTTCCACTCGGTGCAGACGGCGGTGGACTTTCCCTGGCTGCTCTATCTGCAGACCATCGGCGCGCCGCTCGATCCCGTCGGCGAACCGAACATCGGCGGACGCACCAAGGTCCCCGGCGTCTGGCTGCTGGCGGCGATAGAGGAAGTGGCCGCCTCCGCGCCGCGGCTTGGCGCCGCCGAAGAGGCCTGGAAAACCATCCGTGCGCGTCTTGGAGCTGGCGGGTTGTCGCGCCTGCGCGAGCATCTGGCTCCGGCGAGCGGCGTGATGTCCGTTGGCGACATCGTCAGCCACCTGCGGGCGGCGCTGGCCAAGGGACGGCACGCGCCGAGCGAACTTTCCGACGACGACGACCCCCTGATCGGACTTGGTGCGCTGTTTGTCCTGAGTTCCCTGGTCAAGCACGGTCGCCTGCCCGAGGAACTGACCTACGACCCCGGCGGCGAGGTCGGGGCGCGCCGCAAGACCATCGGGACCCGTCGTCGGCCGGTGATCGGCGTGACCATGCCCGACCGTGGCGACTGGATGTCCTGGCTGGCCTTGAAGACGGCCGTTTGGCTGGCGGGCGGAAAGGCCGTGCGACTCACGGCCCGAGCCCCGCGCGATCCCCGCACCATCGATGGCCTGGTGCTGGGCGGCGGCTCCGACGTCTATCCCCTCGCCTTCGAGGGCAAGCCCAAGCCGGGCTATCGGTACGACCTGGCGCGCGGCGACATGGAGGCGTCCTGGGCCTTGGCCGCACGCCGCCACGACCTGCCGGTGCTGGGGGTCTGCCGCGGCGCCCAGATGCTCAACGTCCTGGCCGGCGGCTCGCTGCACATGGATCTGGCGCCGTTCGAGGGCGCCAAGCTGGCGCCGTCGCGCTGGGACCATGCGACGGTGCGCAAGCCGGTGCGGCTGCGCGGCGGCTCGCGCCTGGCCGCCATCCTCGGCCCCGCCCCGCTAAGGGTCAACGCCATCCACCAGCAGGCCATCGACCGACTGGGCGTGGGCCTAACCGTGGCGGCTCGGGAGGCCAATGGCGTGATCCAGGCGATCGAGGATCGCTCCCGTCGATTCTGGATCGGGGTGCAGTATCATCCCGAACTCCTGCTCTACCGGACGCGTCATCGCCGGCTGTTCAAGGCGCTGGTGCAGGCCGCTCGCGCCCGGCGAACCGAAAGGACCGCGTGATGCCCCGCCGAGGCGCCTGGGCCATGGCCTCATGATCTCGGACCTGCTCGCCCGCGGCCTGGCCATGGCCCAGGCTGGCAGTCCGTGGATCGGACCGGTCCTGGCGTGCGCGGCGTTCGCCGAGGCGATGGTCGTCATCGGGATCTTCGTGCCGGTGACGCCCTTTCTGGTGCTGGCGGGCGCCGCGATGGGCTTCAGCGCTCTGGACCATGGGACGCCCGCCTGGGTGTCGGCCGGCGCTTTTCTCGGCAACGCGGTTTCCTATCAGCTGGGTCGGCGGGTCCGAAGCCAGGGCGTGATCGCGGCGAGGCTCCCTGCCCGGGCCCTCGCCGCGGCGGAGCGTCTCTTCGTGCAACATGGTGCGGCGGCGATCATTGTCGCCCGATTCATGGGACCGCCGGCCACCGTCGCGCCGTTCCTCGCCGGATCGTCGGGCCTGCCCCGCGGCCGCTTCATGATCGCCAGCCTTGTGGCCAGCTTGGCTTGGCCCCCCATCATGATCGGCGTCGGCCTCCTGGGAGCTTGGGCGCTCTCCCTGGGCCTCGGGGATCGATGGTAGGCGCGCCAACCGGATCCGTCAGCGCACCGAGGTGACGATCGGCGGACGACCGATTCTTCGCGCTCCGCCCGGGCTGCACAGTTCCCACGCAATCCGATCCTGCGGGCGCCGATAAATCGGAGGGTTGCAGGCGACCTGCCGCCTGGCGCCGCACCAGCCCTCGCCGCGGCGCCCTCCCCTGCTAGCCCTTAGCGGCGCCGTCGGATTCGACGGTTCAGTAGGAGACGGGCCTCCATGGTTTCGGGTGTAACGGCGCCGACGCGCCGTCAGTTGCTGTCCGCCATCGCCAAGGTCGGCGGGACGGCGGCGTTGTATCAGGCGATGACCACGCTGGGCCATGCGGCCGAGACCCAGTTCCACGGCCCGCCCAACCTGCAGGGCGCGCGGCCGGGGGCCAAGGTGATCGTGCTGGGCGCGGGCCTGGCGGGCATGCTGGCGGCGTTCGAGCTGCGCAAGGCCGGCTACCAGGTCCAGATCCTGGAGTTCCAGAACCGGGCCGGCGGCCGCAACTGGTCCCTTCGAGGGGGAGATGTCTATACCGAGTTGGGCGGCGCGACCCAGAAGATCGGTTTCTCGCAAGGCAACTACCTGAACCCCGGCCCCTGGCGGATCCCGCACCATCACCGGACCCTGCTGCACTACTGCAAGCAGTTCGGCGTGGCCCTGGAGCCGTTCATCCAGTTCAATCACTCGGGCTGGGTGCACTCGTCCCAGGCCTTCGGCGGCAAGCCGGTGCGCTTCAACGCCGCCGCCGCCGATTTCGAGGGCAACATCGCCGAACTGCTGGCCAAGTCGATCAACGCCAAGGCCCTGGACGAGGCCGTCACCCAGGAGGACCGCGACAAGCTGCTGGAGGCCCTGAAGGGCTGGGGCATGCTGGACAACGACTACAAGTACTCGGCCTCCTTGCGGGCCTCCTCGCACCGCGGCTTCGAGCGGCCGGGCGGCGGCGGGGTGGACGGCGCGCCGATCCCGTCCAAGGACCTCTACAGCCTGCACGACGTGCTGGACCCGCAGGTCTGGACCTCGATGGCCTTCTTCATGGGCCACGAAATGCAGACCACCATGTTCCAGCCGGTCGGCGGCATGGACATGATCGGCAAGGCCTTCGCCAAGCAGGTGGACGGCCTGATCACCTACGGCGCCAAGGTCAGCCAGATCGCCCAGGACGACAAGGGCGTCACGGTCAGCTTCACCGACGTCGCGACCGGCAAGGCCAGCCAGGCCAAGGCCGACTGGTGCGTCTGCACGATCCCGTTGGGCATCCTCGGGCAGATGGACCTGCAGGTGACCGACGAGATGATGGCCGCGATCAAGGCCGTCCCCTATTCCGGCCAGGTCAAGATCGGCCTGGAGATGAAGCGCCGCTTCTGGGAGGAGGACGACTTCATCTATGGCGGCCACAGCTTCACCGACCAGGAGATCGCCCTGATCTCCTACCCGAACAACAACATGTTCAAGGACGGGCCCGCGGTGCTGCTGGGCGCCTTCGCCCGTGACATGGGGGCCTACCGCCTGGCCGGCATGACGCCAGAGCAGCGGATCGAGGCGGCCCTGGCGCAAGGGTCGGTGATCCATCCGGGGAGCTACCGCAAGGAGTTCGCCAGCGGGGCCTCGGTGGCCTGGAGCCGAGTGCCCTGGACCCTGGGCTGCTGCGCCCGCTGGAGCGACGACGCCCGCAAGGAGCATTACCAGACGCTGGTCGGCATGGACCGCCGCATCGTCCTGGCCGGCGAACACGCCAGCTATATCGGCTGCTGGATGGAAGGCGCGCTGCTGTCGTCCATCGACGCCATCACCCGTCTGCACAAGCGCGCGCTGGAGGCCTGAGCATGAAGACGATCCTCTTAGCGACGGCGGCCGTTTCGCTGCTGGCCGTTCCCGCCGTCGCCCAGACCCCGCCCAGTGGCGACACCGGCGGCGGCGTCGTCCGCGCGCCCAAGCCAATCACCGGCGAGCAGGTCTATGGCGCGGTCTGCCAGGCCTGCCACATGGCCGACGCCAAGGGCGCCACCGGCGCGGGGACCATCCCCGCGCTGGCGTCCAATCCGAAACTGGCCGGCGCGGCCTATCCGATCATGGTGGTGGCCGGCGGCAAGGGCGCGATGCCAGGCTTCGCCGGGACGCTGAGCAACGCCCAGATGGCTGAGGTGCTGACCTATGTCCGCACCCACTTCGGCAACAGCTACACCAAGCCGGTCACGGAAGCGGACGTGTCCAAGATCGCCAAGCCGCCGGCGGCGGGAGGGCATTGAGGCGATAGCTGCTTCCCCCCTGGGGAGCTGCCGTCCGGGTCCGAAACCTGCAAGCGGTTAGAGACCTAGGCTTTGCGAACCAAGCGCCCCTCCGTTCTTTCAAGCTTGGCCAGCAACCGATTGTAGGTCGATTGTCGTATCGGCCTTCCATCACGCAGAGATCGCCAGGTCGTCTCGCTCACGCCCAGCACCTCCTGCAGCCAGACCTTGGTCACGGCCGGCAGCGCCCTGCGAAAGACCAGGACCTTCTCTTGATCGACGAGCACCATGTTCATGCAAACAGCTCCAAGAATGCGCGGGTAGGCGTGCTGACGACCGGCGCCGCCGGCGGGACAGTTAGGGCTTCAGAGTTCCTGCCTTGAGGTCGGCCGCGCGCCTCAAGGCCCAGTCGTTGGAGGCGTGACCGGAAGCGAGCCTGAAGGCGGGCGCAGGTCGCGAGCCCGAACGGCCGTGGCAGAGAGGCCTGACCAATTAGCGCTGGGCGTGGCACGCTCGGCATGAGTCCTTCTATCTCCCCTCGACCCGCAAGAAGAAGCGTCCTGCGGTTCCCACTTCTGACGAGCGATAAGAAGCTTGTAGCGTCGTACGAAAACGTTTTCTATAACAATCGAAATTGGTCAGGCCTCTTTTTTGAAGATCAATACCTGCAGCTCGCGAAACGCGGATTCAGCGAGGGGGCGGCGCAGCCGACTGACGGGAAACCAAGCGATAGTCGAGCTTGCGTTCCTGGATCCGCGCGCGGAACCTCTTGTCGCCAAAGCCGGCGATGAGCATGTCCACCGCCGCCTCGGCCATCTCCGCGATGGGCTGGTGAACCGTCGTCAGCGGCGGCCATGATGTTTGCGCCGCAGTGAATTGTCGAAGCCCACGACCCGACATACGCTCCGGCACGCCGACCCCGTGCTTGGCTAATGCGGCGAGCGCGCCGATCGCCATCTCATCGTTGCCGGCGAAGATGGCCGTCGGCGGCGCATCCAAGGCCAGAAGCGTTTCGACCGCCCGGAAACCCGACATGCCGAAGAAGTCGCCGCTGACGATCAAGTCGTCGGAAACCGCGGCGCCGCATTCCCGCATGGCGGCGAGGTAGCCCTCGCGTCGGCGCACGGCGGCGCGGTGGCCAGTGGGGCCGCCTATGAAGGCGATGCGGCGATGACCCATGTCCCAGAGGCGCAGGGTCTGCTCCCGGGCGGCCTCCTGGTCGTCGATCCAGACGTAGGGCGAACGCTCCAGATCGCTGCTGGGGGCCAGGCGGACATAGGGGACGCCAGCCTCTTCGACGGCGGCCAGGAGGCGAGGATCGTCACAGAGCGGCGGGGTCAGGACGAGGCCGTCGAAGGCGGCGTCCCGCAGGATTTCCCCCAAGGCTTCAGGCGTGATGACGCCTTGCGGGGTCTCGATCTGCTCGACGACGAGATGGTAACCGGCGCGGCGACAGGCGTTCATGGCGCCGAGCTGGACCTCGCCGACATAGTGGTAGCCGCCGAGGCGCAGAAACATGACGCCGATCAGGTAGCTGCGCCGCCCCGACAACGCCCGCGCGGAGACGTTCGGCCGATAGCCGAGGCGATCGACGATTTCGAGGACCCGGGCGCGGACTTCGGGTCCCGCCCCCTCCCCCCGATTGAGAACGCGGGAGACCGTCGCGATCGACACGCCCGCTTCGCGCGCGATGTCGATGATCGTGACGCCCTTGTCCTTGTCCTTGCTCTTCCCCATCGCCCGACGTCTAGCAGGAATTGCCGCCAGGACGAGTCCCGGGCTTGTTCGCCTCACGCCCGCCGCAACAAAAAGGCGACGCGCCGTTCAGACGCGTCGCCGGTCGCCGAGGCGACAAGGGCCCAGGACAAGGGGGAGAAACCCTGGGCGGACGCGGCGCAATGGCCGCGCGAAGACCGCGACTAGAAGCCCATCCGCGCGCGGATGCCGACATAGCGCTTGGAGTTTCGTGGCAGCAGCTGCGCGACCGCCCCGGCGTTGGACGAGCCGGTGTAGCCGAGCGAGCTGGCGTAGTGCTGGTCGAACAGATTGTTGACGAACAGCGCCACGCGGTAGTTGGCCTCATCGCGGCCCGCCACGCCAATGCTGGCGTTGACCACGCCATAAGCCTTCTGGCGCGAGATCGGCGTGCCCAGGAGGTCGAGCATGACCGCGCTCTGATGGGTGTATTCGGCGGTCACGAAACCGTCGAAGGGCAGGCTCGGCAGCGCGACATCATAGACCCCCGCCAGCGAGTACTTGAACTTCGGCGAGTTGGCCAAGGACTTGCCGGACAGGTCCTGGAAGTTGCTGCCCCCGACCGGACGGCACCCTTGGGCCAGGGTCTGGTTGGTGTAGCACGGCGCGTTGGCGAACTCGCGGATCGTCGCGTCGGTATAGGCCGCCGAGGCGTCGATGCGCAGGGCGCGAACCGGCTTGGCCGAGACCTCGACCTCGACACCCTTGCTCCGCAGCGAGCCGACGTTGCTCAACTGCGGCACGATGGTGCCGTCCGGCTGGGTGACGCCGCCCTGGGCCTGGAAGTCGGTGAAGTCGGTCAGGAAGCCGGTGACGTTGAGCTGGACGCGATTTTCCAGGATCCGGCTCTTCAGGCCCAGCTCATAGGCCTTGCTGGTCTCGGGGCGCACCGGCTTGGCCGCGCGTCCGGGATTGAAGCCCGTGCTGATGTCGAAGCCCTGCCCCTTGTAGCCGGTCGACAACGAGGCATAGGCCATGACGTTGTCGGCCAGGTCCTGGCGCAGCGCCACCTTGTAGGTGACATGATCGTCCTTGGCCTTGCCCGAGCAGACCGACAGGCACGAGGCGTTGTTGGCCGGCGGGGTCGCCGTCGGCGTGCGATTGAGGAAGGTGGCTTCGATAACCTCGTGATTGAAGCGCAGGCCGCCATCGACGTGGGTCTTCTCGCCGACGTGGTAGGTCATCTGGGTGAAGGCGGCCATGGTCTTGGTGCCGGCGGTCGCCGCCCAGCTCGTCGCGGCGTTGGGGCCGCGCGAGAACGAACGATCGGAGTCGCCGTCGGCGTAGAACAGGGCGAACAGGTAGTCGAGCTTGCGCGCGCCGCTGGAAACCAGCCGCAGTTCCTGGGTGAAGTTCGTCGAGTGGAACGGGCCGCCGGCCGTGGAGCCGTTGGGCAGGATGCTCGTCGGGTCGGCCGTGTTCAGCAGCGTCGGCGTACCCAGCGTGTCCAGGTCCTCCAGGAAGCGGAAGCGCCAATCCTGGTAGCTGGTGATCGACACCAGGTTGGCGCCGCCCAGATCCAGGCTGGCGCGGCCGTTCAGCATGGTCTGCTTGCTGGTGTTCTTCGGCTCGGTGTCCAGCCGGATCCTGTAGTTGCCATCGCCCGGCGTGAGCCCGACGGCGGACAGGGCCAGCGGCGCGCCGAAGGCGCTGGCGCCCGGATTGATGCTGCGGAACGTGCGGACCTGGCCATCGGTCCTGGTGTTGGTGTGCGAGGCCGTCAGGGCGATGTTGAGATTGTCGGTCGGATCCAGCTCGAGACGCCCGCGAACGCCGTAGGAGCGGTCACCGTTCAGCTTGTGACCGGTGTTGAGGTTGCGGATATAGCCGTCGCGATCGCCGTAGAAGGCGTTGAGGCGAAAGCCCGCCTTGTCCGAGATCGGGCCCGAAACCATGCCTTCGACGCGCTTTTCGCCGTCGCTGGTCAACGTGCCACCGACGGAGCCCGTCAGGGTCTTGGTCGGCTTCTGGGTGACGATGTTGATGACGCCGGCGGCGGCGTTCTTGCCAAACAGCGTGCCTTGCGGGCCGCGCAGAACTTCCAGGCGGGCGATGTCGTTCAGGCCGGAGAAGGCCTGGGCCTGCTGCAGCAGCGCGACGTCGTCGACCACGACCGCGACGCTGGGCTCGATGCCGATGCTGAACGAGAAGGTGCCGATCCCCCGCAGGTTGATGCTGTTGCCCGTGGCGTTGGTGTTTTCCGTGACCGTCAGGCTGGGCGAGACGCGAACCACGTCGGTGAGCTGGACGACGTTGCGCGCTTCCAGTTGCTCGCTGCTGACGGCGCTGACGGCGGCCGGCACGTCCTGCAGGTTCTGTTCGCGCTTTTGCGCGGTGACGACAATCTCGTCGAGCGCCACGGCCTGATTGGCCGGCTCCGGCGCGGTCTGCGCCCAAGCCTGGCCGGAAGCCGCGATCATGGCGGCGCTCGCCATCCAAAGAAGACGCCTGTTCATTTCCCCTCCTGTTCTTTTTTCGCGAACGGTCTGTCCGGTCACGCTTGATCTGCCTGACCAATTCTTAGGGCCTGGACCTTAGCGTCAACCTCTTTTTGCCTGACAACTCGCCCGATCCGGACCACAATCACCCGATGCCCGTTCGGGCGATGGCCTTGGCGTGCGCAACACTGATGGCAACCGGGAGATACGGAATGACGGCTCGCGCAAAGGGGAGCGCCGAGAAGATGAGCTCCGCGGACGACGGCGGCGCGAGCGGGGACCGCATCTACCAAAGATTGGCCCGCCACGTTTTCGACGACCTGATCGCGGGACGCTACGAGATCGGCAGCCGCCTGCCCGCCGAGCGCGAGCTCTGCGCCGAGTACGGCGCCAGCCGTCCCGCGGTGCGCGAGGCGCTGATCGCGCTCGAGGTCCAGGGCTACATCGATATTCGCGTGGGATCGGGAGCCTATGTTCGGCGCCTGCCCGGCCGCGAAGACCACCCGGGGTTCGCGATCACGGCCTTCGAGCTGACCGAGACGCGCCTGGCGTTCGAAGGCGAGGCCGCCGCCCTGGCCGCCAATCACATCACCGACGACGAGATCGCCCGACTGGAAAGGCTGCTGGAAGACATGACGGCCGAAAACCTCCGCGCCAAGGTGACGGAGGACGCGGACCGGGCGTTCCACATGACCATCGCCCAGGCCACGCGCAACGCCGGGATCGTGCTGATGATCGAAGAGCTGTGGCGCCTGCGCTCGACATCGCCGGCCTGCGCCCTGCTTCACAACAAGGCCCGCAGCGCCAAGATCCGCCCCGTCGTGGCCGAACACCGCCGAATCGTCGAAGCGCTCAAGGCCCGCGCCCCGCAAGCGGCGAGAGCCGCCATGCGCGCCCACCTCGCCGCCGTGATGGACCATCTGCTCTTCACCACCGAAGAGCTGGCGCTGGAGGAAGCGCGCAAGACCGCAGCTGGCGTCCGCGCGCGCTTCTCCACCATCGCCGAATGATCTGACTGACCAATTTTTGAAATTGATCTGGCAGATTTAGCTTAAGGCGCTAAGCTCGCTCCAACGCCTCCATCAAGTGGCGACCAGGGAGGGCTTGCCGATGAGACGACTGCTACTGGCCACAGCGATGACGATCCTCGTCGCGCCGCCGATCGTCCGGGCCGAGTCGCCGGCCGCCGCCCCGGCGCGCGCGGAGACCGCCCTGGCCGAGAACTGGCGTTTTCGCCAGGACGACGCGCTGAGCGGCGCCGAAAGCCCGGGCTTCGACGACCACGACTGGCGACGCGTCGCCGTGCCCCACACCTGGAACCGGGTGGGCCTCTATCTGCCCGGTCCGGTCGAGCGCACACACACGGCCGAGATCATCAACAAGACCCAGGGCGTAGGCTGGTACCGGTTGACGTTCTCCGCGCCCAGGCTGGAGGGCCGCCGCGCCTACCTGCAGTTCGACGCGGCCAGCCGCGCCGCCAAGGTCTGGCTGAACGGCGTCTATCTGGGCGAACACCAGGGCGGCTTCTCGCGCTTTCGCCTCGACGCCACGGACGCCCTGCGCGGCGGCGGCCAGAACGTGCTGGCCGTGCGCACCGACGACAGCAAGCCCGCGCCCGGCTCCGCCACGGCCGACATCCTGCCCCTGACCGGCGACTTCTTCGTGCACGGCGGCCTCTACCGCCCGGTCAGCCTGGTTCTCACCAACGCCGCTCATTTCGACATGCTCGATTTCGGCGGTGCGGGGGTCTATGCGAGCACCACCACGCTTGCGCCCGACAAGGCCGAGATCCAGGTTCGCGCCAAACTCCGAAACGAGAGGACCGGGCCCTTGGCCGCCCGCGTGGTGACCAGGCTCCATGACGCCACGGGACGCGTGGCCGCCCAGGCCAGCGCCCCTGCGGCCCTCCCCGCCAAGGGCGCCCATGAGGCGGCCCTAACCCTGTCGCTGGCCCATCCGCATCTCTGGAACGGCGTGGCCGATCCCTACCTCTACCGATTGGAGACCGATCTGGTCGCCGCCGACGGCAGGGTGCTCGACCGGGTGACGACGCCCTTCGGCGTGCGCCAGATGGCGTTCGACCCCGACCGGGGCTTTCTGCTGAATGGAAAACCCTATCGCCTGCACGGCGTCGGCTATCACCAGGACCGCGAGGGCAAGGGCTGGGCGACCAGCCCCGCCGACGTCGAGGACGACATGGCGATCCTGCGCGAGATGGGCGCCAACACCATCCGGCTGACCCACTACCAGCACGGCCAGGTCATCCATGACTTGGCGGACAAGTACGGCTTCGTGCTCTGGGACGAAATCCCGCTGGTCTCGGCCTGGACGCTCGGCGGCGCGCTTGAGCCGACTCCGGCCCTGGTCGAGAACGCGCGCCAGCAGCTCAAGGAATTGATCCGGCAAAACTACAATCACGCCTCGGTCGCCACCTGGGGCATCGCCAACGAGGTCGATTTCGGCAATTCGTTCCCCGCCTTCCTGACCGGCTACAAGGACGGCAAGGCGCCGGATCCGATGCCCCTGCTGAAGTCGCTGAACGCCCTGGCCCATCAGGAAGACCCCGGGCGTCCCACGGCGCTGGCGACGTGCTGCGAAGGCCGGGTCTTCGCCGCCGGCGTCGATGTGCCGACCACCGCCGAGGCCGCCGACCTGGGCGGCGCCAACCGCTATTTCGGCTGGTATTTCGGCGCTCCAGACGACCTGGGTCCGCACCTGGACGCCCTGCGCGCCAAGCGTCCGCGCCAGCCCCTGTCGGTGACGGAATATGGCGCCGGCGGCGCGGTGACCCTGCACACCGACGACGTCCTGGGCGGGCCGATCGATTCGCGCGGCCGCACCCAGCCCGAGGAGTACGAGAGCTACATCCACGAAATCGCCTGGGCGGCCCTGTCGCAGCGGCCTTATCTTTGGGGCACATGGCTGTGGAACGCCTTCGACTTCGCCACCACGATCCGTCACGAGGGCGACGCCGACGACATCAACACCAAGGGCCTGGTCACCTATGACCGCAAGATCCGCAAGGACGCCTGGTACTTCTACAAGGCCAACTGGGCGACGACGCCGACGGTGCACATCAATGGCCGACGCTATGTCGACCGCGCCTATCCGGTCACCGACGTGCGGGTGTATTCGAACGGCGCGGCAACCGAGCTGACGCTGAACGGCCGCTCGCTGGGATCGCGCGGCGACTGCCCGCAGCGGATCTGCGTCTGGCCGGCCGTGCGCCTGACGCCGGGCGAGAACGTCCTGGTCGCCCGCGCCCAGTTCGGCGGCCGGCCCGTCGAGGACCGCATTACCTGGAAGCGCCCAGCGGACACGGCCGCGCCGTTCCGCATCGACGCCGGCGCCATCGTCAGCGCGGGCAAGGTCACGGCCTTCGGCTCCGACGCCTTCTTCAAGGGCGGCGAGGCTCAGTCGGTCAATACCCCGGCCGACTACGGACGTCCCGCCGCGCGGGCCCAGATCAGCGGAACCGAAGAGATCGATGTAGCCGCCAGCTATCGCCAGGGCCGCTTCGCCTATGCGATCCCTGCCGCGCCCGGCCGCTACCGCGTGAGCCTGACCTTCGTCGAGCCCAAGCTGGCCAGCGGCGAGCGACACTTCGACGTCGTCGCCAACGGGGCCCGGGTGCTGGCCGACCTTGATGTTTCGGCCGAGGCCGGCGGTCCGCTGAAGACGCTGAACAAGACGTTCGAGGCCAGCGCCGGCGACCAGGGCCTGACGCTGGAGTTCACCCCCACCAGGGACGAGGCGATCGTCTCGGCGGTCGAGGTCATTCCCCTCCCCGCCTCCAAGCCATAGAATCGAAGCGGTGTCGACGACGCAGATTGCTGGTTCGGGCCCGCGGATCCGGTCGTGCCGCCGATCCATTTGGCCCGCGGCGCGCCATCAATCGACGCGATTTTTCACCAGGTCGTCGACGACGGAGGGGTCGGCGAGGGTTGAGGTGTCGCCGAGGCTGGAAAGTTCGTTCTCGGCGATCTTGCGCAGGATGCGGCGCATGATCTTGCCCGAGCGGGTCTT
>Ga0209257_1000860_pt1 | contig 43237 bp, 39 predicted proteins | sample AraplaCvi_mCL_r2_FD_184277 | JGI IMG/M metagenome (GOLD analysis project Ga0209257, IMG submission 184277) | Arabidopsis root microbial communities from North Carolina, USA - plate scrape MF_Cvi_mCL_r2 (SPAdes) (version 2) | ecosystem: Host-associated > Plants > Roots > Endosphere | place: USA...
CATATAGGCGCCGCCCTTGCCCGGCTGGGTGTGCTGGATCTTGGTGACCTTCCAGATCCCCTTTTCATATTCGATAATATTGCCGGGACGGATTTCAACGCCGGTGATTTTCATCGCGCACACTCACAGTTCAAGGATGGAAAGAGCAAAGCGGCGCCCGCCGGGCACAGCTATCAGGTGCGCGCCTTTAGCCGCGCCAGCGCCGAAGGGCAAGCCGCAGCGTTAGGGCGTGGCAACGACTAGCCGGCGCGTGCGCCGGTAGCTGGCCCAGACGAGCACGACGAAGAGGATGAGCCCGACCCATGGCGCATAGGGCGCATAGCCCTCACCCGTCACCGCAAGCGGTGCGTCATTGTCGGTCACATAGACGGTGCCAGCGTAGAATACTCCGAGCAGGCTTTCGCCGACGATCATCCCTGTTGCGGTCAGCACGCCCATGCGGTGTGCGAAGCTCGCGTTCGGACGCTTCGCCGCCCAGCGGTCATAGAACCAGCCGCCGACTGCGCCGATCACGACGGGCAGGATCACCGCCATCGGCAAATAGATGCCGATCCCGATCGCAAGCGGCGGCAAGCGCAGCTTCCCAGAGCGGCCGAGCAGCGCGTCGACGATGATGAAACCGATCCCCGCGAGCACGCCATAGCCGAGCATCGTCCAGTTGAGGTCGCCGCCAAGCACGCCCTTCGCGAGCGACGAAATCAGCCCCGCCTGCGGCGCCGCCAGCGCTTCGGGACCCGCGCCGGGGACACCGACAAAGCCGACGGTCTCGTTGAGCACATTGAGCACCGGCGGGACGACGAGCGAGCCGAAGATCACGCCGATGATCAGCGCGACCTGCTGTTTCCAAGGCGTTGCGCCGACGAGTTGGCCGGTCTTCAGATCCTGCAGGTTGTCGTTCGAAATCGTCGCGATGCCGAACACGAGCCCGGTAACGATCAGCGCATAGGCGACCATCGCGGCGATTTCTTCCTCGCCACCACCGCGGCCAAGCAGACCGAGCAGCAGCAGCGACGACGCGATGATCGCAAGAATGCCGATGCCCGACACCGGCGAGTTCGACGCGCCGATCAGGCCCGCCATATAGCCGGTGACCGAGGCGATCATCAGCCCGATGACGATGATGAAGAGGAGTGCGCCCGCGATGAGGATCATCGCCGATCCCGCGAGCGGCCCGCCCGCAAGCACCGTCCAGAGCAGCCAGCCGATCGGCAACATCAGTGCCAGTGATCCGCCGAACACCCAGTTGATCGAGATATCCTGTTCCTCGATCGCCAGCGTCTCCCCGCCCTGCCGCGCGCGGCTCGCCGCCATCGCCGAGCGGATGCCGCCGATGACCGGCCCCGCAATCTTGATCAGCGTCCAGATCGCGGCGATCGCGATCACGCCCGCGCCAAAGAAGCGCACGTCGGCGCGGAATACGGTGTTCGCCAGCGTCTCGGCATCGCCCGTGCCGCCCTGCGTCAGGATCGGCAGCAACACCCACCAGCCGGTGACCATGCCGACAAGCTGCGCCATGCCGACCGACAGGCCGACGAGATGCCCGACGCCGAACAGCGCAAAGGCGAGCCCACCCGCGATCCCGGTCGCGCCAGTGCCGACCGCGAACCAGCGCGCAACCTCGGCGCCTGCGAGTTTCATCTGGGTCATCAGGGTAAAGACCGCGGCGACGATGCTATTCCACAGCAAGGCCGACAGCCCGGCGCGATTTTCCTCGGCTCCTTCGGCGCTCGCAGCGCCGACCTGCAACACTTCGGCGGCGGCGCGACCTTCGGGATAGGGAAGATCCGAATCGACCACCAGCGCGCGGCGCAGGGGTACCGAAAAAAGCACGCCCAAAATGCCGCCGAGCATCGTGATCGCGGTGGTCTCCAGCATCGGGAAGCCCTGCCAGTAACCGACCATCACAAGCCCGGGCAGAACGAAAATGATCGCCGCCAGCGTACCCGCGGCGCTCGCGATCGTCTGGACGATATTATTTTCGAGGATCGTCGACCCGGCCATATAGCGCAGCAGCGCCATCGAAATCACCGCCGCGGGGATCGAGGTCGCAAAGGTCAATCCGACCTTCAGCCCCAGATAGACGTTCGCCGCGGTGAACATCAGCGTCAATACGCCGCCGAGCAAAATCGCGCGGAGCGTCAATTCGCGGCCGCGCGAGGTCGGCGTAGTGGTGTCGGTCATCAAAATTCTCCCCGTCCGCTGTCTTGCGGCGGCCCGCACGCAGTGCAAGCAAAAAGCCATGAACCGAAGTCGGTTGGACCGAAACGCCAAAAGCGACGAGCCGATATGCTTTTGACGCAACGGTCCAATATGACGTTCGACATCAACGCCATATCAGCCGCCATGATGAGTATCGATCTTTCGGACCTTACCCCGCCGCCTCCGCGCGGCAACGCAGCAACTTCGTCGCGCGGGGCACCTTGCGCCGGCCTTTTTGGCTGGCGCAAGGATGCGGCGCCGCAGCCTGCTTTCAAAGACGATCCTAAAACGCCGGGGCGCGATTACCCGGCGGGTTGATCCGCAAGGAGCGCGCCGAACGCGCGCACTGCGGCCGCCGGTCCTTCGGGATGCGACCATACCCCACCGGAGACCGCGAGGAAGTCGGCGCCCGCCTCGATCAGCACCGGCGCATTTTCGACCGTGATTCCGCCGATCGCGACGCACGGCAGCTCGAACATGCCCTGCCACCATGTGAGGATTTCGGGTTCGGCATGATGCTCGACCGCCTTGGTCGTCGTCGGAAAAAAGGCGCCAAAGGCGACATAATCGGCGCCCGCCTCGCCCGCTTCCATCGCGAGGTGGCGGCTCGCATGACAGGTCACCCCGATCTGCGCCTGCGGCCCCAGTATCTTGCGCGCTTCCCTGGGATCGCCGTCGTCTTGCCCGAGATGGACGCCGTCGGCGTCGAGCCGCTTGGTCAGCGCGACATCGTCGTTGACGATAAACGCCACGTCGTGCGCGGCGCAGATCGCTTGCAGCGGCTCGGCAAGCCGCGCCGCCTCGTGCTGGTCGATGTCCTTGACGCGAAATTGGAACGCGGCAACCGGCCCGCCGCCCAGCGCTTCGGTCAGACGGCCAGGAAAATCGCCACCGACGTCGAGCGGCGAAATGAGGTAAAGTTGGCAGGTCGGTGCTTTCATGGCGCGTTCATAGCGGCGCGGTCACAGACGGGCAAATGCAGAACATACACCGCCTCGCGATCCTCGCCCTCCCCACCGCCCTCGCCCTTTCCGCCTGCGCCACGACGCGCGGCGCGCCGCTGCCCGACGGCAGCGACGTCGCACTCGGCCAGAAAGCCTATGTCGACGGCCCGCTCGTCCAGCCGGTCGAAGTCCTCGAAGACAGCCGCTGCCCGATGAACGCGCGCTGCGTCTGGGCAGGCCGCGTGCGGGTGAAGATGGTCTGGATTCGCGGCAATGGCGAGAAGCAGCCGTTCGAAGCGACGCTCGGTGAGCCGGTTCAGCTGGCCGACGGCCAATTCACGCTCGAATCGGTGCGCCCCGAAAAGATGACCAATGTGACGATCAAACCGTCGGACTATCGCTTCTCGTTCCGCTTCGCCGGCGGGCTTTAAGCCGCGCCTCCTTTTATCGTCATCCCGGCGGAGGCCGGGATCTCATCGGTGCATAGAAACGCTACGGCGAGATCCCGGCCTTCGCCGGGATGACGAAATATAGAGGACGGTCTTAGCGCACCCGCGCCAGCACGAACCCGTCCCAGCCCTTGGCGCCGACCGTCTGGATGGCGCTCGCGTCGATGCGGGGATTGGCGCTCAGCATATCGAAAAGCGCGCGCGTGCCGACGATGCGCTCGTCGTCGCTGTCCGCGTCGATCACGCCGCCTTCGCGCACGACATTGTCGACGATGATCGTCGTGCCGGGGCGACCGAGGCGGATGGCCTCTTCGACGTAGCGCACGTTGCTTTGTTTATCGGCGTCGATGAAAATGAAATCAAAGGGTGCCTCGTCCGTCATCGCCGTCAGGCTATCGACCGCCGGGCCAACGCAGATGTCGACCATGTCGGCCAATCCCGCAGTTTCCAGATTCGCTTGGGCCACGCGCGCATGATGCGCTTCGAGTTCGAGCGTCACGAGCGATCCGCCCGCAGGCAGGGCCCGCGCCAGCCAGATCGTCGAATATCCGCCGAGCGTGCCGACCTCGAGGATGCGCCGTGCGCCCGCCATTTGCGCGAGCAGGAAGAGCATCTTGCCCTGCGCGGCCGAAACGTCGATCGGCGGCAGGCCTTGGACTGAATTGTTCGCGAGGGTGGTGGCAAGCGCGTCATCGTCGCCAAGCAATTTGGCGGCGATATAGTCATCGACGGCTTGCCACCGCTCTCCCATCACTTCAGGCCACGGAGGCCGCGTGAATTTCCTTGATCGCGCCGCCCAGCGAGGCGTTGAATTCCTCATCGCTCATCTGGTGGCGCAGGTCTTCGAGCAAAGCGCGGCTGAAGCTCGCGATGATGCCCGGGTTCTTGGCGAGTTCAACGCACGCTTCGGGGCGGGCAAAGCCGCCCGACAGCGCAACGACGCGCAACACCTTGGGATGCTCGACCAGCGACTGAAAGAGGCCGGCTTCGGCGGGCAGCGACAGCTTGAGCATGACGGGCGCGCCGTCCCAGCTTTCGAGGGCCGTGGTGATTTCCTGAAGCAGCAGGCGGTCGGCGCCATCGCGTTCGGGGCTCTTGATGTTCACTTCTGGCTCGATGATCGGCACCAGCCCGTGCGCGGCGATGCGCTTGGCTTCGGCGAACTGCTGTTCGACGATCGCCTTCACGCCCTTTGCATTCGCAAGGTTGACGACGCTGCGCATCTTGGTGCCGAAAACGCCCTTGGCGACCGCACGCTCGCAGAGTTCGTCAAGGCCCGGGTTCGCCTTCATCAACTGGACGCCGTCGACCTCATCCTCAAGCCCCTTGTCGACCTTCAGAAACGGCACCACGCCGCGCTCCCACAGCAGCGCCGGAACCGGCTTGCCGCCCGCTTCGCCGTCCATCGTGCGCTCGAACAGGATCGCGCCGATCACCTTGTCGCCGTTGAAACACGGCGAGGTGACGATGCGGCTACGCATGTCGTGGATGAGCGCGAACATTTCCTCGTCGTTCGAGAAGGCGTCGGGTTCGATCCCATAACCCTTCAATGCCTTGGGCGTCGAACCTCCGCTCTGGTCGAGTGCGGCGATGAAGCCCTGCCCCGATTTGATCTGGTCGAGCATGGCGGCATGGACGGTGGTCATAGGATCTCCGGTTGTTTGCATACGTATGTGGCGGTGCGCATAGCGGCCCCGTCGGCGCGATGCAATGCGGTGGAAAAGCCTAAGCCTTCAGCGCGTCGACGCCGGGCAACGCTTTGCCTTCCATCCATTCGAGGAAGGCGCCGCCGGCGGTCGAAACGAAGGTGAAATCGCCGGCAACGCCGGCATGGTTGAGCGCGGCGACGGTATCGCCGCCGCCCGCGACCGAGATCAACGAGCCTTCGCGCGTCAGCGCCGCGGCGGTCTTTGCGAGCGCGACGGTCGCGGTGTCGAACGGAGGCGTCTCGAACGCGCCGAGCGGGCCGTTCCAGACGAGCGTGCGGCAATTTTTGAGCACATCGGCGAGCGCTTCGACCGCGGCCGGGCCGACGTCGAGGATCATTTCGTCGGCGGCGACTTCATGCACGTTGACCGTGCGCGTCGGCGGGTTCGGGGCGAACTCCTTCGACACCACCACGTCATAAGGCAGATGGATGGTGCAGCCTGCGGCGTCGGCCGCATCGAAGATCGCGTTGGCGGTATCGACCAGGTTATGTTCGCACAGCGACTTGCCGACATCGACCCCGCGCGCGGCGAGGAAGGTGTTCGCCATGCCGCCGCCGATGATCAGATGATCGACCTTGCTGACGAGGTTGCGCAGCACGTCGATCTTCGACGACACCTTGGCGCCGCCGACCACCGCAGCGACCGGATGCACCGGATTGCCGAGAGCGGCATCGAGCGCCTTGAGTTCGGCTTCCATCGCGCGACCCGCATAAGCGGGCAACCGGTGTGCAATGCCTTCAGTCGAACCATGCGCGCGGTGCGCCGCCGAAAAGGCATCGTTGACGTAGAGGTCGCCGATCTCGGCCAATCCATCGGCGAAGGCAGGGTCGTTTGTTTCTTCGCCGGGATAGAAACGCGTGTTCTCCATCACCGCGACGTCGCCCGCGGCGAGCACCGCGATGCCCGCCTTGGCGCCCTCGCCCACGGCTTCGGGGATGAACATCACCGAATGGCCGAGAACGTCTTCGACGCCGCCCATCACGAGGCTGAGCGACTGGGTCGGGTTTTTCGCGCCCTTCGGCCGCCCGAAATGCGCGAGGAGCAGGACGATCGCGCCCTTGTCCGACAGTTCGCGGATCGTCGGCATCGCTGCCTGGATCCGCGTCGCGTCGCTGACCGCGCCTTCGAACAACGGGACGTTGAGGTCGACGCGCACGAGAACGCGCTTGCCGGTGACGTCACCGATGTCGTCGAGGGTTTTGAACGCGGTCATCGACGTTTCCTTTGGATCAGAGGAACTTGGCGATCACGCCCGCGGTGTCGATCATGCGGTTCGAGAAGCCCCATTCATTGTCGTACCAGCTGAGCACGCGCACCAGCTTGCCGTCGATCACCGAGGTTTCGAGGCTGTCGATGGTCGAGCTGGCCGGGTTATGGTTGAAGTCGATCGAAACCAGCGGCTCTTCGGTATAGCCGAGAATGCCCTTCAGGGGGCCTTCGGCCGCCGCCTTGAGCACTGCGTTGACTTCTTCCTTGGTGGTTTCGCGGAGCGGCGTGAAGGTCAGGTCGACGACCGACACATTCGGGGTCGGAACGCGGATCGACGAACCGTCGAGCTTGCCCTTCAGCTCGGGCAGAACCAGGCCGACGGCAGCCGCCGCACCGGTCGAGGTCGGGATCATTGACATCGCGGCGGCCCGGGCACGGCGCGGATCGTCGTGGATCTGGTCGAGAATCTTCTGGTCGTTGGTGTAAGCGTGGATCGTTGTCATCAGGCCGCGCTCGATACCGATCGCTTCATGCAGCACCTTGGCAAAGGGCGCGAGGCAGTTGGTGGTGCACGATGCGTTCGAGATGATCAAGTGATCGGCGGTGATCTTGTCGTCGTTGACGCCATAAACGACGGTCAGGTCGACTTCCTTGGCGGGAGCTGAAATCAGCACGCGCTTGGCGCCTGCATCGAGATGCTTCTGGCCGCCGGCCTTGTTGGTGAAGAAGCCGGTGCATTCCATCACGATGTCGACGCCGTTGGCGGCATGCGGCAAAGCGGCGGGATCGCGCTCGGCGGTCACCTGGATGCGCTTGCCATTGATGATCAGGTCGTTGCCGTCGACTTCGACGGTGCCGTTGAAGGCGCCGTGCACCGAGTCATGGCGGAGCAGACGGGCATTCGCCTTGGCATCGCCCAGATCGTTGATCGACACCAGCTCAAGATCGTGATCGTTACGCTCCAGAATCGCGCGCGCCACATTGCGGCCGATGCGTCCGAAACCGTTGATTGCAACCTTCACTGCCATGTCGAAAAATCCTTTCTGCGTGGGATAAGCCGGTGCTTAGTTGCCGAGCTTTGCCAGTATCTGGGGGGTGATAGCATCGGCGGTAAGGCCGAAATGCTTGAATAGGTCTTCAATCGGTGCCGAGGCGCCAAAGCTGTCGATGCCGAAGCGCAGGCCATGGCGCCCGGTATAGCGCTCCCAGCCAAAGGTCGTGCCCGCCTCGATCGACACGATCAGTGCATCGTCCGGCAGGATATCGGCCTGATAGGCGGCGGTCTGCTCGTCGAAGAGTTCGGTCGAGACCATCGACACGACGTCGGCGCCGTGGCCCGCGGCCTCGAGCTTTTCGGCGACTTCGATTGCCAGCGACACTTCGGACCCCGTCGCGACGAGCACGACCTTGCGCGCGGCCGAGGCATCGCGAAGGCGGTAACCGCCTTTCAGGCAGAGATTTTCGGTGACGTCATGGCGCAGCGGCGGGAGGTTCTGGCGCGTTAGTGCGAGCAGCGACGGCCGGTTTTCCTGCGCGAGCGCGAGCGCCCAGCATTCGGCGGTTTCGACCGCATCGGCGGGACGCAGCACCAGCAGGTTCGGCATCGCGCGCAGCGACTGGAGATGCTCGATCGGCTGGTGTGTCGGACCGTCCTCGCCGAGACCGATGCTGTCGTGCGTCATCACATAGACAACGCGCTGCTGCTGGAGCGCCGACAGGCGGATCGCGGCGCGGCAATAGTCAGCGAACACCAGGAAAGTGCCGCCGTAGGGAACAACGCCGCCATGCAGCGCCATGCCGTTCATCGCCGCGGCCATACCGAACTCGCGGATGCCATAATAGATATAGCGGCCCGAATAATCATTCTTCGTCAGCGGCTTGGTCGACGATGTTTTGGTGTTATTCGAACCGGTCAGATCGGCGCTGCCGCCGACGAGCGCCGCGATATCCGCGGTCAGCGCGCCGAGCGTATTCTCCGAAGCCTTGCGCGTCGCGACCTTCGGCGGTTCGGCGACCAGACCGTCGAGATAGGCCTTGAACGCGTCGCCCGGAACGAGCTTGCCAGCAATGCGGTCAGAAAATTCCGTTTTCTTATCGCTGCTTGTGAGTCGATCATTCCACTCGGCGTGAAGTTTCTTGCCCTTCTCGCCGAACGCAGCCCACGCCGAAGCGATGTCGGCGGGAATGACGAACGGTTCGGCGGTCCAGCCGAGTTCCTTGCGCGCTGCCGCGACTTCGTCGGCGCCGAGCGGCGAGCCGTGCGTCGCCGACGTGCCCTGCTTGTTCGGCGCGCCGAAACCAATGACGGTGCGGCACGCGATCAGCGACGGGCGCGGGTCGGCGAGCGCGGCGTCGATCGCGCGACGGATATCGGCGGGATCGTGCCCGTCACAGCTTTCGACATGCCAGCCGGTCGCCGTATAGCGCGCCGCGATGTCTTCGCTCGTCGACAAGTCGGTCGATCCGTCGATGGTGATCTTGTTGTCGTCCCACAGCACGGTGAGGCGGCCAAGGCCGAGGTGGCCAGCCAGACCGATCGCCTCGTGGTTGATGCCTTCCATCAGGCAGCCGTCGCCGGCGATCACCCAAGTGCGGTGATCGACCAGGTCGTCGCCATAGAGCGCGTTGAGATGACGTTCGGCGATCGCCATGCCGACCGAAGTCGCGAGTCCCTGCCCCAGCGGCCCGGTCGTCGTTTCGACGCCTTCGAGCTCGAAATTCTCGGGATGCCCGGCGCACGGGCTGTGCAACTGACGGAAATTGCGGATGTCGCCCAGCGTCGGGCGCGCATAGCCGGCAAGGTGCAGCGTCGCATAAGCGAGCATCGAGCCATGGCCCGCCGACAGAACGAATCGGTCGCGATCGGCCCATTTGGGGTCGGTGGGATCGAACTTCAGATAGTCCGAATAGAGGACTGTTGCGACGTCGGCCATGCCCATGGGCATCCCCGGATGGCCGCTGTTTGCGGCCTGTACGGCATCCATCGCAAGCGCGCGGATTGCGTTGGCGAGCTGACGTTCGGGCAGTGTCATTGGTCCCCCGGAAAGGTTGGGATTGGTCCGGACGGTACGCCCGGATCGGATGCGCACAGCCCTTTGCGGGGGTGGGGTCAGGAGTCAACCGCCCGTGACGGAAAATCCGCGCATTTTGGACCGACAGGGCAATTGCACCCCCTCCCCCGCACTGCTAACCCATGGGCATGGAACTCGATCTCGACGAATCCAGCCTGGCCATCGGCCGTATCGAACGCGCGCTCAGCCGCATCGAAAAGGCGCTCGCCGACCGTGCGAACCGATCCGAATCGGTCAGCACCGCGCCCGCCGCAGACCAGTCGGCACTCAAGGCCGAGGTCGCGGCCGTGATCGGCGAACTCGACCTGCTGATTGCGGAGGCCAATCGTGGCTGACGTCAAACTCACGATCGCAGGACGCCCCTACGACCTTCATTGCGAGGATGGGCAGGAAAGCCAGCTCGTCCAACTCGCCGCCGTCGTCGACGAAAAAGCGCGCGCAATGCCGGGCGGGACCGAGGTCCGCCAGCTCCTCTTCGCCGCCTTGATGCTCGCCGACGATGCACAGGAAGCAAAGGGCAAGGCCGAAAAGGCCGAGCCGCAGTCCGATTCGCTCCGCGCCGCGGTGGCGCTTGCCGAAAGCCGCGAGGCCACGGCCCGCGACGAGCTGCGTGCCGCGGTTTCGCGCGAGCAGGCGGCGCTCAAGGAACTGGAAATGGCGCGCCAGAACGCCCCGGCGTCGGCGCCCTCGGCCAATCCGTCGAACAACCGGGCCTTGCTGCAAATCGCCGACCGCATCGAAACATTGGCTGCGAAAGTCGAGCAACTCCCTTGAGCAAGCCGGCCCGCCGCCCTACATAGGGGACGGCGGGTACTGCCCGGCACGAGCTTTTGCGAAAATCCCTGAGGCGATACATCATCCTAGGGGGCTGTCCCTGCCCGGACCCTGGTCCGACGTACATGGTCCCCACCTGACGTTACTGGCGTCAGAGGACTTTCCAGCAAACGACCTCGGCGGTCCCGCCAACCGATCGATTCAGTCCCAGAGGAGGCGATGACCGACTTGTCCGCCGATCTGGTCCAGCAAAAGCAGAAATTGCGCGAACGGCTACGCTTTCGGCGGCGGCATTTCGCCGCAAACCTCGACGGCATGGCGCAGTTGGCGGCATTCCGCGCACTCCCCGCACCGCTTTCGGAACTTCTCGCCGACCACGCCGTCGTCGGTGCCTATGCCGCGTGGGGCGACGAGCCCGATATCATGCCGATGTTTGCGAGCCTCGCCGATACCGGCGCGCTCGCCCTGCCCCACCACGCCGCCCGCGTAGATGCGATGGACTTTCGCCGCTGGCGGCCGGGCGAATCGCTAGTGAAGGGGCCGTGGGGCACCCAGCAGCCGGCCGATGATTCACCTTCGGCGAATCCCAACCTGATCTTCTGCCCACTCGTCGGCTTCGATCGCCAAGGAGGCCGGATCGGGCAGGGCGGCGGGCATTATGACCGATATTTTGCCGCGCACCCCGATGTTTTGCGGATCGGAATTGGCTGGTCAGTGCAGGAAATCGACGCGATCCCAAGCGAATCGACCGACGTCGCGCTCGACGCGATCCTGACCGAACAAGAATTCATCCTTTGTGGAGACCGTTTGTGAGCCAAATACCACCCGGGCCGCAGCCAAGTTGGCGCAAGCCCGCCGGCATGTTCCTGATCCTCGCGCTGATTGCCGGTTGGACAGCGATCGTCGTCAGCCTGTCACCCTGGGTTGGTACGTGGCCGGTGCTGGTGCAGGCGGTCTTTTATCTCGCGGCGGGGGTCGTCTGGATCCTGCCATTGAAGCCGCTGCTGCGCTGGATGGAATTGGGGAAATGGCGCGGCTGAAGCGCCGCGCCATTTTTCCCGATATCCAGTGATGATATGGTCCCAAGACGCGGTGGCCATTCCGTCCAAAAATGGAAGGAATGGCGCGAGTGACGGGGCTCGAACCCGCGACCTCCGGCGTGACAGGCCGGCACTCTAACCAACTGAGCTACACCCGCGTGTGCTTGGGAGCCGCGCCAATATGGCCCTCGCCCCGACCTGTCAACCGTCGCTTTCTTCCTGTGTGCGATTTAATCGATCGCGCACGTCGTCGGTCGTCGTCAAAGTGCCATGTTCGAAAAGGAAACCCGCCAGATCGGGGGTTCCGGTCGATGCGAGCACCGTCTGCAGGATAAGCAGCAGCGGCACCGCCAGCAACGCACCCGGCGTGCCCCACACCCATCCCCAGAAGCTGAGGGATACAAGAATCAGCAGCGGATTGATCGTCAGGCGCTTGCCGAGCACGAGCGGCGTGACGAGATTCGCCTCGACCAGATGGACGCCGATGAAGATCGTTGCCGGAAGCAAAGCGAGCCCGACCGCATCGAAGGTCATCAATCCGCCGAGCCCGAGCAGCACCGCAGCGACGATCGGCCCCAGATAGGGTACGAAATTGCAGATACTGACGATCCCGCCCCACATGAAGGGCGACGGCATGCCCAGCGCCCAGAGCAGCAGAGAAACCGTCAGACCGAGAATCGCATTGATCATCGTGATCGTCGCCAGATAGTCGGCGGTCGCATCGACGACATTCTGGATCACCCGCGCGGTCTGCATCGCGCCGTCAAAGCTGCCGCGCCGGCGAATCGTGCCTTTGCGCAGCCGCGTCCAGCCCGACAGGAAGAAGAAGATCACAAGCACCGCGAAAAACAGCTGGATCGCAGCCGCGGGCGCCGATGAGATGAAATAGTCGACAACCGAGGTCGGCGCGGTCGCCGCCACCGCCTGCGCGGTCGCCTCGGTCCCGCTGGCGACCGACATCAGGGTTCGGTCGACAAAGCGTTGCAGCGTCGAATAAAAATCGATCAGCGGCGCCAGATTGCTCTGGATGCGCGGGATCGAATCAGGCAGCCGCGCGAACCAGCCCGTTGCCGGCACCACGATGATGGCAAGCGCGGCGTTGATGATCGCCAAGAAGGTCGCGAGCGCGAGAAAAGCGGCGAGCGCTGACGGCAGCCCGCGGCGCTCAAGCCATTCGAGCAGCGGAACAAGCGCGATCGCGATGACGATCGCAGCGGTCAGCGGTAAAAAGAATTCGGCTCCCGCCTGGAGCGCGAAGGGCAGCCCGAGGCAAAAGCTGGCGCCAAAAATCAACGCGAGCGCCGCGAGAAGGCGATCGCGGCGAAAATCGTCGATCTCGATCTGGTGGAGCGGATTGACGCGCGGCGGACGCGTGTCCCTGCTCCCCGTGTCGTCCGCCACCCCTGCTCTCCTCGTTAACCGCATCACCTTACGCGCGCTTATCTTTTCGCGCCAGTCGCCCCGTTTTGCGACGGATGGAGAGGCTGGAGTGTCTCTTTCTGGATCAAAACGCGTCTTTCTGCCTGCTTTTTAACCAGAAATTACCCTTTATCGGCGACTGAAGGCTCCAAGGACCAACCTCTTCGGAGTCAATGTGATGATGAAAGCGCCTGTGGGGGGCGCGAAGCATCAGCTTCTACCCTCTTGTTCCATTCTCGCGCTGCTGGCCGCGTTCGCGCTGCCGGCGCAGGCGCAGGCCGCCGGCACCCGTGCCGGCTCGACCATCAGCAACACCGCTAGCGCCAGCTACGACGCGGGCGGCGGGACGACCACGATCGATTCGAACCGCGTCGATCTGCTGGTCGACGAACTGCTCGACGTTACGGTCGATTCGAGCAATCCGGCCGACGTTCCAACGACGCCAGGCGCGACGGGTCAGGTGCTGACCTTCTCGGTCACCAACAACGGCAACGGAGTTGAGGCTTTCGGGCTCAGCACGATCGCTAACGCGGGCGGCGACAATTACGACCCTGTCGTCACGCAAATCTATCTCGACAATGGCGACGGCATCTTCGACGCGAGCACCGACACGCTCTATACCGCGGGCGCGAACGATCCCTCGCTCAACCCCGATCAGAGCATCACCGTCTTCGTTCTCGCGACGACGCCGGGAACGGTGGTCGACGGCAATCGCGGTATCGTGAGTCTCGTCGCGGCGGCCAAGACGGGTACCGGCGCGCCGGGCACCAGCTTTGCGGGTCAAGGCGAAGGCGGCGGCGATGCCGTTGTCGGCTCGACCGGCGCCGATGGCACCGATGCGGGGGCGTTTATCGTCTCGGCTGCGACCGTGACCCTCCTCAAATCGGCCGTGGTGACCAATTCGCTCGGCACTGCGGATCCGATCCCGGGTGCGACGATCACATACACGATCGTCGCTACCGTCGCGGGCAGCGGCTCGGTCAGCGGTCTTGCGATCACCGATAATATCCCAGCGGACACCAGCTACGTCCCCGGCTCGATCACGCTCGGCGGCAGCGCGCAGTCCGACGCGGCCGACGCCGACGCCGGCGATTACAACGGCACGCGGATCAACGTCGCGCTCGGCCCCGTCGCCGGCGGCCAGACTCGCACCGTCACCTTCCGAACCACAATCCAATGATGGAGATGCGCATGCGCACCGCCCTTTTCCTTCTTGTTGCCACGTTGATGCCGGGCCAGGCGCTCGCTGCGAACCAGGTCGCGCTCGACAATAATGTGTTCGTCGAACGCGTGTCGACCGACGCGCAAGGCAAGCAGAAGATCCTGCTCGAAGAACCGAAGGTCGTCGTTCCCGGCGACCGGCTCGTCTTCGTGCTCAATTATCGCAACGCCGGCGCGCAACCTGCCGACAAGTTCGTGATCACCAACCCGATGCCCGCCGCGGTCCGTTTTGCGGACGCCGGCGACACCAGCCCACTCGTTTCGGTCGATGGCGGCAAGCAGTGGGGACTGCTTTCCGACCTCACCGTTCCGATGACCGACGGCTCGCGTCGCTCGGCGCAACCGGCAGACGTCACGCATGTCCGCTGGGCTTTTCAGAAACCGATTCCGGTCGGCGGAACGGGCAAGCTCATGTTTCGGGGAGTCGTCAAATAGATGAATGAATAAAGCCGCTTAACGGTTGCCAGCGGTGGGGAAACGGCGACCAACATAAAGCCCAGGAGCTCAGCTATGACCAGCAAGCTGACTTATATGGGTGTCATCGGTCTGGCGGCGCTTTCGAGCGTCGCCGCCACGCCGGCTTTTGCAGCCGGAACGACCGCGGGCACCACGATCACGAATACCGCCACCGTCGACTATCAGGTCGGTGGCGTCGCGCAGGGACAGCAGTCGGCGTCGAACAATTTCACCGTCGACCGCAAGATCAACCTGCTCGTCGAAGAGGTGGGGACGGTCACGACCAGTGTCGTGCCCGGACAGGCAAATGCCGTCACGACGTTCCAGCTGACCAACAGCTCGAACGAAGTGCTCGACTTCGCCCTCGTCGCAACGCAGATCGCGGGCGGCACCGCCGCGCATGGCGGCACCGACACGTTCAATGCGAATAATATCCGCATTTATCGCGACAACACGGTGACAGGCACCGTCGGCAGTTGGGACGTCGGCGACACGCTGCTCACCGGCTATGTCGACGAACTCGTCGTCGATACGGCGATCCGCCTGTTCGTCGTCGCGGATATTCCGACGACGGCAGCCGTTCCTGCCGTCGTCAACGGCGCCGTCGCGGGCGTGACGTTGCGCGCCACGGCGCGTGAAGGTGGACTTGTCGGCACGCAGGGCGCAGCAATCACCGAAACCACCGGCGCCAACACCGCCGGCAAGGACACCGTCTTTGCCGATATCGCCGGTGCGGCGGGCGACATCGCGCGCGATGGTTCGCACAGCGACAATGACGATTATACGGTGCAGACGGCAAGCCTTGCGGTTGCCAAAAGCAGCCGCGTCATCTCGGATCCGTTCAACAATACGACAAATCCGAAGCTGATCCCCGGCGCAGTGGTCGAATATTGCATCGCCGTCGGTAACAGTGGCGGCGCGGCAGCGACCTCGGTGGCGATCAACGATGCGGTGCCCGGCCAGTTGACCTTCGTCCCAGGCTCGATCCTGCTCGGCGGTACCTACACGGGTACCGTGCCCAGCGGCACATGCGATTTCAACGGCACTGCGGGCGGCAGCTATACGGCGCCGAACGTGTCGGGGACGATCGCGTCGATCGCGGCGGGCGCTGTCAGCACGCTCGTCTTCCGCGCGACCGTCAACTGACCGGATAACCGATGGAGCAGCGGGTGCGGCCCAAAAACCGTCTCCCGCTGCTCCTTTCGGAGCTGAAATGGCGTTCCGCACGAAATTTTCCGGCCTTGTGACCGCCCTGGTCGCGGCAGCGATGCTGCCTGCGGCAACCCCGGCGAGCGCACAGGTGATCACGAACACGGCTTCGGCGCAGTGGACGCATGACGGGCGGCCCGGTCAGGCGCTGTCCAACCGCGTCGACCTGACGGTGACGGCGCGTCCGCCGGCGCCGCCGACGATCACGACCTATCGGCTGACCAACGGCGGCGGCGACAAATCGGTGCCGCTCGCGCCGACCCAGTGCAGCCGTCCGGCAGCGCGTAGCGCGACCAGCACCATTCCATTGAGCGGCGTCTATGAGAACATCTCGACCGCCCCCGCGTCGCTGCAAAGCACCGACAATTTCCGCGCCGGCGAAGTACTGGTCGTCGGGGTCACGCTCGCATCGGCCAATGCCGATCCGCAGGCGCGTGACACTCTGCCCGTCGTCCTCGAGCTCGAAAACGGCGATCGCGAGGCGATCATCCTGACCGAGACGGCAAACAACAGCGGCGAGTTCGTCGGCATCATCAACACGATCGGCGTCCCGCCCGCGGTCGCGCAGGGCGATTGCCGCCTGTCGGTCAATCCGGGCGCGCCGCTGACGCTGCGCGTAACCGACCAGGCGAACGCCAGCCTCGTCGCGCTCGCGACGATCAATTTCCTCGTCGATCCGTTCGGTATCGTGTTCGACAGCGGCGACGGCGCGCCCGTCGCGGGCAGCCGCGTGACGATCGTCGACGCCGCGACCGGCCAGCCTGCGCAGGTGTTCGGCGACGACGGCGTCTCGGCCTATCCGTCTAGCGTGATCACCGGCCAGCCCGTCACCGACGCCGGCGGCACGACGTACAACTTCCCGCCGGGCGATTATCGCTTTCCCTTTGTCGCGCCGGGCACCTATCGCCTGATCGTCGCGCCGCCCGCGCCCTATACCGCGCCGTCGAAATCAAGCGCCGCCGATCTCGCGGGCCTCCGCCGCCCCGATGACGGTCTGCCGTTCACGATCACGGGCGCGAGCTATGGCAATGCCTTCACGCTGAACAGCCCTGCGCCCGTCCGCGTCGACATTCCGGTCGACCAGCCGGGCCTGCCGCTGATCCTGCGCAAGACGACCTCGACGCAGGTCGCGGTGCCCGGCGACGTCATCCAATATCGGATCGAGGTCGCCAACCGCGACACGCGCCGCAACACCGGTGCGGTGACGGTGCGCGATGTGCTGCCCGCCGGCATGCGCCTGCGTGCCGACACCGTGCGCGTCGATGGCGTGCGCGTCGACGCCACTGTCTTGGCCAACGGCCGCGAGTTCGCCGTCACCCTGCCCGGCGTCGCCGCGTCGCGCTTGGTCCTGCTCACCTATCTGGCCGAGGTCATCGTGTCGGCACAGCCCGGGAACGCGCTCAACCGCGCGACCGCCACCGACAATCGCGGGTCGACGAGCAACATCGCCGAAGCGACGATCGCGATCAAGCGCGACCAGCTCGGCGACCGCATGACGATCATCGGCCGCATCACCGACGGCGGCTGCAGCGTCGATCCCGGCAAGGCCGATGGCATCATGGGCGTCCGCGTGATGCTGCAGGACGGCAGCTACACCGTCACCGACGAGGATGGGCGCTATCATTTCGAGGGCGTGCGTCCCGGCCTGCACGTCGTGCAGATCGACCCGTCGACCTTGCCGCTCGACCGCGAAGCGATCGACTGCGCGCGTTCGACGCAGAGCGCCGGCAGCGCGATCTCGCGCTTTGTCGAAGGCCGCGGCGGTGCGCTGAAACGCGCCGACTTCCGCGCCGTCGCGAGCGCCCCGCGCGCCGCACCGAACAAGGCGACCATCGAAGCGCCCAAGGTGCTGAGCGATCCCGACGCCGCCGGTTCCGGTCGCGACTGGCTCGCGGGTCAGACTCCCGGCATCGTGTGGCTCTTCCCCGACGCCGATCACAACCCGCGCGCCAAAGCGATCCGCGCTGCGGTCAAGCACGCCCCCGGCCAGACGGTGTCGCTCCGCGTCAACGGCAAGCCCGCCGATGTGCTGACCTTTGAGGGCGTCAGCAAGTCGGCCGATGGCAGCGTCGCGGTCAGCCTGTGGCGCGGGCTCGAAATCCGCGAGGGCGAAAACAGCCTCGTCGCCGAGGTGAAGGACGCGGGCGGGACTGTCGTCGAGACACTCGAGCGTAACGTTCATTATTCGATCACGCCGATGCGCGCATCGCTGATCCGCGAAAAGTCGGTACTGGTCGCCGATGGCGTGACGCGCCCGGTGATCGCGGTGCGCCTGACCGACCGCGACGGCAAACCGATCCGCGCCGGCCTGACAGGCGACTTCAGCGTCCCTGCGCCTTATTACCCCGCGGTCGAAGCCGATGCGCAGCAGGCGCGCCAACTTGCCGGCCTCGAACGCGCGCAGCCGGTGTGGAAGATCGATGGCGACGACGGCATCGCCTATATCGAACTCGAACCGACGACCGCGTCGGGCACGCTCGCGATGGATTTCACCTTCCGCGACGACAAGGTAACGCGCAAGCAGACGATCGAAACCTGGCTCGATCCGGGCAATCGCCCGTGGACCGTCGTCGGCTTTGCAGCGGGCACGCTCGGCTACAACACACTCGACGACCGGATGGAGCCGGTGGCCGAGACGCTCGACGATCTCAACGCCGACGCGCGCCTCGCGCTCTATGCCAAGGGCCGCGTGCGCGGCAAATGGCTGATGACGCTGGCGTATGACAGCGACAAGGACAAGGACGACACGCGGTTCGGCGGCGTGATCGATCCGCGCGCCTATTACACCATCTACGCCGACCGCAACGAAACGCGCTATGACGCCGCGTCGGTGCGCAAGCTCTACCTCCGCCTCGAACGCCCGCAATTCTATGCGATGTTCGGCGATATCGAGACGGGGATTTCGGAACCCGAGCTCGCCCGCTACCAGCGCGCACTCAACGGCGGCAAGGCCGAGTATCGCGGCCGCAATGTTGCAGCGACTGCCTTCGTCGCCGACACGCCGTACCGTTTCCGCCGCGACGAGATCCAGGGCAACGGCCTGACGGGTCCGTACCAGCTCGGCGCGAAGGACATCCTCCCGAACAGCGAGCGGATCGTCATCGAGACGCGCGACCGGCTGCACAGCGAGCGCATCGTCGACAGCGTCAGCCTGTCGCGCCACGTCGATTACGACATCGACTATCTCTCGGGAACAATCCGCTTCCGCGAGCCGGTGCTCAGCCGCTCGTCGAACCTCGATCCGCAGTTCATCGTTGCCGAATATGAAGTCGACGGCGTCGGCCAGCGCGTCCTCAACGCAGGCGGCCGCGTCAGCTATCAGTCGAACGACGAGAAATTGCGCGTCGGCGCGACCTTCATCCACGACGAGGATGGCAACGCCAAGACCAACCTCGGCGGTATCGATGCACGCTATCGGCCGACAATCGAAACCGAAGTCCGCGCCGAACTCGCGGTCAGCGACGCCAAGGCGACCAATGGCAGCACGACCGCCGACGGCACCGCGAAGGCGTGGCTGATCGAGGCCGAGCATCACAGCAGCAATGCCGACTTCCTCGCCTATGTCCGCGAGCGTGAGGCGGGATTCGGCACCGGCCAGCTTAACAGCAGCGAGAATGGCACGCGCAAATTCGGTTTCGACGCACGATTGAAGGCCAGCCGTAATCTGTCGGTCACCGGCAGTGCGTGGCAGGAGGACTATCTCGATACCAATGCCCGGCGCCGCGCCGCGCGTGCGCTGGTCGAATATGACAATGGCACCAGCGTCGCGCGCGCCGGACTGACCCACGCCGACGATCGCTTGACCGATGGCACTCGCAACCGATCGAACATCGTCCAGCTCGGCGCAGCGCAGCGGTTGTTCAACAAGCGGCTCGAGCTCGACGCACAGACCGAATTCGCGCTCGGCGGCAAGGATGCGAGCATCGATTTCCCGACGCGGCACCGCCTCGGCGCGCGTTACGCGATCAATCGCGACGTCAATCTGGTCGGCAGCTACGAGATCGCCGACGGCGACACGATCAAGGCGCGCACCGCGCGGCTCGGCTTCGATCTGACGCCCTGGTCGGGTGCACGACTGCTCGCGACTGCAAACCAGCAGGAGATCGGCGAATATGGACCGCGCAGCTTTGCCGCCTATGGCCTGTCGCAATCGCTGAAGTTCGGCGAACGCTGGTCGGTCGACGTGTCGGTCGACGGCAATCGCACCATCGGCGGAATTCGCGCCGGCGATGTGCTCAACACCGAGCATCCGGTTGCATCTGGCGGTTTCCTCGGCGGCAACGGCACGCTGACCGAAGATTTCCTCGCGATCAGCACCGGCGCGACCTATCGCGCCGACCGCTGGACACTCACAGGCCGCGCCGAATATCGCGATGGCGAGATTGCCAATCGCTACGGACTGACGCTCGGCGGTCTCCGTCAGCTTGGCGAAGGCCGCGCACTCGGCGCGCTCTTCACTTACGCGAAGGCGAGCGGCGCCGGCACCGCGCCGACGACCGAAGTAATCCAGTTCGAAATGAGCTGGGCGCATCGCCCCGCCGATTCGCGGATTTCATGGCTCAACAAGAGCGAGTTCCGTTCGGACAAGGTCCGCGACGCTGTCGCGGGTCAGGCCGGCCCGATCGGCGGTCCGTCGCTGATGATCGACGGCGACGCGACGAGCCGCCGCCTGCTCAACAGCCTGTCGGTGAACTGGACGCCGCTTGGCGATCGCGGGTTCGGCGACGGCTGGTATGAGCGCGCCGAGATCGGTCTTTTCTGGGGCACGCGCTATAATTTCGATCGCTTCGGCGCCGATGATGTGAAGGGCTGGTCGAACCTGATCGGCGCGGACTTCCGCTTCAACCTTGGCGAGCATGTCGATGTCGGCGCATCGGGCACGGTGCGCGTCGGGACCGACGCCGATACCGTAAGCTGGGCGGGCGGGCCGACGGTGACGCTGGCACCGATGACGAACGCGAACATCACCTTCGGCTACAACTTCGCGGGCTTCCACGACCGCGATTTCGAAGATGCCCGCTTCTCGCGCTCGGGCGCCTATGTGACCTTCAAACTGAAGTTCGACCAGACGAGTTTCGAGGGGCTGGGGCTGTAGTCCACCCGCGCACGTAGCGAAGCAATCCGGGGCAAGCGTCCACTGCCTCGGATTGCTTCGTCGCTACCTTAGTCCGCGAACAGCAGAACCGGCGTTTCGACCAGCTTCTTGAGCGCCTGAACATAGCTCGCGGCGTCCCAGCCATCGACGACGCGGTGGTCGCAGCTGATGGACAGGTTCATCAGCTTCGCGCGGCGAATCTCATCGCCGTCGAACACCGGACGCTCGACGATCTTGTTCGGGCCGATGATCGCGACCTCGGGCCGGTTGATCACCGGCGTCGTCGCGATGCCGCCGAGCGGGCCGAGCGAGGTCACGGTCAGCGTGCCGCCGGTCAGCTCCTCGACCTTTGCCTTGCCGGTGCGTGCGGCTTCGGCAAGGCGCGTGATTTCGCTCGCGAGCTGCCACACATTCTTGTCCTGCGCGTCGCGGATCACCGGAACCATCAGCCCGGCATCGGTCTGCGTCGCCATGCCGAGATGCACCGCGCCATAGCGCGTTACCACGCCGCCCTCATCGTCGTAGCGGGCGTTGATCATCGGGAACTGCGGGATCGTGCGGCAGATCGCAACGATCAGGAAGGGCAGCATCGTCAGCTTCGGCCGGCCGCCGCGATTGGCGTTGAGGTCGGCGCGCATCTCTTCGAGCGCGGTGACGTCCATTTCCTCGACATAAGTGAAGTGCGGGATCGCGCGCTTCGACGCCGCCATATTCTCGGCGATCTTGCGGCGCATGCCGATGACCTTGATGGGCTCGTCGACGCGCGCGCGGCTGGCGCCGGGCGCGTGATAGCCCTGCCCACCACTGTAGCGCAGGAAGGCGTCGAGGTCGGCGTGGCGGATGCGGTCGCCCTCGGCCTGAACTTGGCCAAGATCGACACCGAGGTCCTTGGCGCGCGCGCGGACGGCGGGCGACGCGAGCACGGCCCGGCTGTGATCTGCAGCGGCGACAGGCGCGGGGGCCGGTGCCGGAGCGGGCGTCGGCGCGGGAGCTGCGACGGGCGCTGGCGCAGCGACCTCGGCCACCGAGACTTCCTCGGCACCCGGCGTTTCCGCGACGATTGCCTGCTCAACTGGCGTGTCGGCCGGCGGCGCTTCGACATCGCCGTCGCCATCGGTCTCGATCACCGCGAGCGTCGATCCGATCGGGATCAAGTCGCCGACCTCGCCCGCCAGTTCGACGACGATCCCCGAAACGGGCGATTCCATTTCGACGGTCGCCTTGTCGGTCATCATGTCGGCAAGCTGTGCGTCTTCCTCGACGCGTTCGCCGATCTTGACATGCCAGGCGACGATCTCGGCCTCGGCGATGCCTTCGCCGATGTCGGGCAGACGGAATGAATAACGGGCCATGGCGTCAGTCCTTCAAAATCTTGGTCAGCGCGGTCGCGATGCGCACCGGGCCAGGGAAATAGGCCCATTCGAGGCTATGCGGATAAGGCGTGTCGAAGCCGGTGACGCGCTCGACCGGCGCCTCGAGATGATAGAAGCAGCGTTCCTGCACCAGCGCGGCGAGTTCGGCGCCGAAGCCCGAGGTACGCGTCGCTTCGTGGATGATCAGGCAACGGCCGGTCTTTTTCACCGATGTCTCGATCGCCTCAATATCGAGCGGCAACAAGGTGCGCAGGTCGATGATCTCGGCATCGATGCCCATTTCCTCGACGATCGTCTTGGTCACATGGACCATCGTGCCATAGGCGAGGATGGTGAGCGCCTCGCCAGACCGCACCGTCGCGGCCTTGCCAAGTTCGATGCGGTAATGACCTTCGGGCACGGCGCTCGCGTCATGCTTCGACCAAGGCTCGACCGGCCGGTCGTAATAGCCGCTGAACGGGCCGTTATAGATGCGCTTCGGCTCGAGGAAGACGACGGGATCGTTATCCTCAATCGCCGCGATCAGCAGGCCCTTGGCATCATAGGGGTTCGACGGGATCACCGTCTTCACGCCGCAGATGTGCGTCATGATGCTTTCGGGCGACTGGCTGTGCGTCTGGCCGCCAAAGATGCCGCCACCGAACGGCGTGCGCACCGTCATTGGGCAGATAAAGTCGGCCGCCGAACGATAGCGCAGGCGCGCCGCTTCGCTGACGAGCTGGTCAAGCCCCGGATAAATATAGTCGGCGAACTGGATCTCGGGGACCGGGCGCAGGCCGTACGCGCCCATGCCGACCGCGACGCCGATAATGCCGCATTCGTTGATCGGCGTGTCGAACACGCGCGTCTTGCCGTGCTTTTTTTGCAGGCCCGCGGTCGCGCGAAACACCCCGCCGAAAAAGCCGACGTCTTCGCCCATCACGACGGTGTTGGGGTCGCGTTCGAGCATGACGTCCATGGCGCTGTTGATCGCCTCGATCATGTTCATCGTTTTGGTATCGGAGCTTGAAGATTCTGGCATCATTCGGGCTTCCAGTTGGGGCCGAACTTGGCCTCTCGCTCGGCGAGCATCTGATCGCATTGTTCCTTGAGGTGCCAGGGCATCTCTTCGAACACATCCTCGAACATCGTCTCGAACGGCTGGTGCATGCCGTGGCCGAGGATGCCGAGCTTTTCGGACTGTTTCTGGGTCGTCTTGACCAGGTCGTCGAGTTCCTTCGCCTGCGCCTCGTGACGTTCGGCATCCCATTCGCCAAGCGTTTCGAGATGCTGGCGCAGCCGCGCGATCGGGTCGCCGAGCGGCCATGCGGTCGCTTCATCGGCGGGACGATAGGCGCTCGGATCGTCCGAGGTGCTGTGGCCTTCGCTGCGGTAGGTGAAATGTTCGATCAGCGTCGGACCGTTGTTCGTGCGGGCGCGATCGGCGGCCCATTGTGTCGCGGCATAAACCGCGAGCGGGTCGTTGCCGTCGATGCGGAGGCCGGCGATGCCGTAACCCACCGCGCGTGCCGCGAAGGTCGTTCGCTCGCCGCCGGCAAAGCCCGAGAAGCTCGAGATCGCCCACTGGTTGTTCACGACGTTGAAGATCACCGGCGCGTTATAGACGGTCGCAAAGGTCAGCGCCGAATGGAAGTCGCCCTCGGCCGACGAACCCTCGCCGCACCATACGGTGGCGATACGGCTGTCGCCCTTCGACGCCGAGGCCATCGCCCAGCCCACCGCCTGCGGATATTGCGTCGCGAGGTTGCCCGACACGCTGAAGAAGCCATGCTCGGGCGCCGAATACATGATCGGCAGCTGGCGGCCCATCAGGTGATCGCCGCGGTTCGAGTAGATCTGGTTCATCATCTGGATCAGCGGATAGTCGCGCGCGATCAGGATGCCCTGCTGGCGATAGCTTGGAAAACACATGTCGCCGCGATCGAGTGCCATGGTCGAGGCGACCGACGTCGCCTCTTCGCCCGTGCACTTCATATAGAAGCTGGTCTTGCCCTGCCGCTGCGCGCGGAACATGCGATCATCGAACGCGCGCACGAGCATCATGTAGCGGAGCATGACGCGCAGCCGTTCGGGCGTCAGTTTGGGATCCCACTGCCCCTTCGCCTGCCCGTCGAAATCGAGTACGCGGACGAGGCCATAGCTCAGTTCGCGCATCGCATCGGGTTTGGTCGCTTCGCTCGGGCGCGGGGTCGCTTCGACCGCGGGAACTTCGATATCGCCAAAGTCGGGCGTATCCCCGGGACGATAGCGCGGCTCGGGAATGTGAAGCGACAGCGGCGGCAAATTGCTCGCCGGGCCTCTGGTGGTCTCGGGCATATCCTCGTCCTTCAAGGCGCGAATCAGCGCCTAGTTATATTTCAACGTGGCGACATATTATTACGGTCGCCATACGAATGCAACGATGGCGCTCAGACCGCAACAGGCGCAGAAATGTGCGCTTGCGGCGCGTAGTCCTCGACTGCGAAATCCTCGAACCGATAGTCAAAAATGCTCGAAGGGCGGCGAAGGATGCGCAGCCTCGGCGCCCCGCCCGGAACGCGCGACAGCTGCTGTTCGACCAGCTCTCGATGGTTCAGATACAAATGCACATCGCCGCCGGTCCACACGAGTTCATGCGCGTGGAGGCCGGCCTGTTCGGCGACCATCCGCGTCAGCAACGCCGCTTCGAAAACATTGAAGGCAAAGCCCAATCCAAGGTCGCACGAGCGCTGGAACAACAGGCACGACAGCCCGCCATCGCTGCGGACATGAAATTGATAGGTCATATGGCACGGCGGCAGCGCCATGCGATCGAGATCGGCAACATTCCAGCCGGTGAAGATGTGCCGACGCGAGCCGGGGTTGTTCTTCAGCGAATCGATCAGCGCCGCAATCTGGTTGTGTCCCTGTTCGGCGCGGCGAAAGAGCCCCTCGCCTGCCGGCTCGTACCGCGGCCAGTTGACCCACTGATGGCCGTAGACCGGACCAAGATCGCCCCACTTTGCAGCGAACTCCTCATCGGCGATGATCCGCGCCTCAAAATCCTCGGCGCTGATCGCCTCGCCGGTCGCACGGCGATATTTGTCGAGCGGCCAGTCGGTCCAGATTTTGACGCCTTGCGAAACGAGCGAGCGGATATTGGTGTCGCCGGTCAGGAACCACAGCAGCTCGCGCAGCCCCGTCTTCCAATAGACGCGCTTGGTGGTGAGCAGCGGGATCGCATCGTCTTTCAGCGAGAATCGCATCGTCTCGCCGAACAGCGACCGCGTCCCCACGCCGGTGCGGTCGACGCGTTCGTCGCCTTCGACCCAGATACGGCGCATCAGGTCGAGATATTGAAGTTCATAATGGATGGAATCAGGCAAGACTCGGCTCCCGGCTTTGTCTCTTGGTGCTAGGCCCCGCGTCGCGAGCGGACAAGGGACCAACAGGCGTGACGTCACAATGCCTCCGATGCGGGGCAGTCGGGCGTTGGGAATCGCGCGCGGCGGGCGCATGAGAACGCTGATGACCCTGTACGAACCTGTCGGCAAAATGCCCGAGCCTGAAGCCTCCGCTGGATTCGTGCCGTCGCAGTCGGAGGATGCGGTGGCGCAGCAATTGCTGCGCCCGCTGTTCGACGCCGACCGCGAAACCTTGCTCATCGCCGGATTCGATGCGTTTGATCGCCTCGTCCGGCTGGAGCGCGTCGAGGGCGATGCCACCGGCCGCTGTATCATCCCGCCGCGATGCTGGCGCGCCCTGCTGGACGGCGGAATTGCGACCGTCATCATGGCGCACAACCACCCGTCCGGTGCCGCCTGGCCGAGCGATGCCGACATCGACGCGACGCACGAAGCCGCGCTGTTGCTGCGCGCCCTCGGAATCGATCTGGTCGATCATCTGATTTTCGTCGAACTGGGTCATTTCAGTTTTCGAACTGCCGAAATGCTCTAGTTCCGGCAATCATCTTCAATGTGCCGATTGGCGCTTGAAGTTCACAGATTGCGCGTCTAGAGGACCGCCCTGCCTTCGCGGCGACCCCGGTCGGCGCGCAGATCGGTCGGGGAGTAGCTCAGCCTGGTAGAGCACTGTCTTCGGGAGGCAGGGGCCGGAGGTTCGAATCCTCTCTCCCCGACCAATTTCCTGCATATTGCAGATTCTGCACCGTCTCTTCTTGTAAGTCGGCGAACAACCCCCTAAATTCAAACTACGCTGCTGTGGTTTTCCCCCTTTCCATCGTGGCGAGTGTCCCGCCAGCTTTGGCGCGGACGCGTCCTCCCTGGACCCTGGCCACCTCGTACTTCGGTACGAGGTGGTTTTTTATTCAGCGGCTTGCGGGAATAGTTCGGCTTCGGGGCGCATCTCCCCCAAATCGCTTACAAGTTCGGCAAACCACCGCGCCAACCGCGCAACACGCGCCGAATCCGGCGACCGTTCCGGCGTCAGATAGAGGCTACGGTCGATTTCGACCTGCACCGCGTGAATCCCGTCGCCGGGCCGACCATGTGTGCGAATGATATGCCCACCAGCATAAGGCTGGTTGCGCGTCACGACTTCGCCCAGCCGTCCGGCTGACGTCATCACGCGCCGGACCAGCCACTCGCCCGCGGTTTCGCCGAAGCGATCGCCGATCACGATTCGCGCGCCATGACCCACCTGCCCGACGGGAATCGAAGGCATGGAATGCAGGTCGATCAGAATCGCATGACCGAAACGATCTCGCGCGCTCCGCAAAGCCTCGCCCAGTGCAGTGTGATACGGCCGATGGAACGATTCGAGCCGCCAATGAAGGCCCGCGCCGTCAATCGGTCGCTTCCAGAGGGGGCCGCAATCGGCGAGCCTTGTCGGCACTACGCCGAGTCCCGCCCGTTCCTTGCGCCCTGGTGCCGAAAACTGCGCACGCAAAGGAATTGCCACCTCACCGGGCGCCATCTGTCCTTCGCCGCGATTCAAGTCGGCTACGGCGCGCGCCCACAACGCCGCCACGACCGTGGCCCCCGCATCCGTCGCCTCTGCCGCGATCAGATCGCTCCACGCGTCTTCGAGGCGTTCGAGTTGTGACCGTTCGACTCGCGCCGCCTCGATGATGTCAGGCGGATAGACGCGGCCGGCATGCGGCACCGACACGATCACCGGCCCGTTTGCCGCGGGCCGGTTGACAGCGATGGCGGCAGGCGGGATGCTGCGGAACGACATAGAGCATGGGTGGCAAAAAAAGCAGGACGAATCCAGCGCCGCGCGTCAATTTGTTAAATCTCTGACGCTATGCATTGCATAATAGAGGGGGCAGACGACCGGAACCGGCTGCGCCGAAGGACCAGGGAACAGATTTCAACATGATTCGCATTTTGCTGGCCGAAGATGACGATGTGATGCGCGAATATCTTGCACGCGCGCTCACGAGCGCCGGCTATCACGTTACAGCGGTCGATCGCGGCACCGCTGCCGTTCCCTATATCGATTCGGGGACCTTCGACCTTTTGCTGTCCGATATCGTGATGCCCGAGATGGACGGGATCGAACTCGCCCAGCACACCGCAAAGGCGGCGCCGCAGACGCAGGTGATGTTCATCACCGGCTTTGCCGCGGTTTCGCTGCGTGCCGAAGAAAATGTTCCGCAGGCAAAGCTGCTCTCGAAGCCCTTTCACCTCAAGGATCTGGTGCGCGAAGTCGATAATATGTTCGGCCGCGCCGACCGGTCGAGCCAACAATAACGACGCCGCCTTGCGCGAAGGGCTTGCCAAGCCGCGCAGAGGCCTTTAGGGGGCGCGTCACCCCAAGGGATGGGCGTGTAGCTCAGTGGTAGAGCACTGTGTTGACATCGCAGGGGTCGCAAGTTCAATCCTTGCCACGCCCACCATTAAAAACGCCGCCACCCCAATGGGTTGGCGGCGTTTTTGCGTTCAGGCCATTCCGCGCGCAAGATCGCCGCGCGACGCGTCGCCGATCTGGCTGCCACCGTCGCAATCGAGGATCGTGCCGGTGATGTAGCCGGCCGCCGGGCTGCACAGGAACACGGCCGATTCGGCGACCTCCTCAATCTCGCCCCAGCGCTTCATCGCGATGCGGTCGAAATGCGACTGACGCGTCGCGGCGTCGGGCGCGAGGCGCGCCATGCCCTCGGTTCCTGCGATCGGCCCTGGCGAGATGCCGTTGACGCGCACCTCCGGACCCCATTCGAGCGCGAGTACGCGAATAAGCTGGTTGATCCCTGCCTTCGCCGCGCAGGCATGCGCCTGCAACGCGGAGGCATTGATCGCCTGCCCCGCCGTGATTGCGATCAGCGACGCGCCCGGACGGTTGAGCAGGTCATGGCAGCCGCGGAACACGTTGAAGGTGCCGTTGAGGTCGATGTCGACCACGGTGCGAAACGCGTTCGCCGACATGCCGAGCACCGGAGCGAGGAAATTGCCCGCGGCGCCCGAGATCACGATGTCCATCGGCCCAAGTTTTTCAACGACCGTCTCCATCACCCCGCGAATCGCGGCATAGTCGCGCACGTCACCCGACAGACCAATCGCGTCATGCCCGATTTCGGTGGCCGCGCGCTGCGCCTTGTCCGGATCTCGCCCCGCGACCGCAACCTTCGCGCCCAGTTCGGCAAAGCGCTTCGCGATACCGAGGTTGATACCGCTTGTGCCACCGGCAACGAAGGCCGTCTTGCCGGCAAGCAAATTATCGCGGAATGTCGTCATGCTTCTCTCCCTTGTCCTGTCTCTAAAGGCCGATGCTGCCGATGCGGGGTTGACGGATCGAAACCAGTCGCCTTTTGAAACTGGAACAGACAGCAAGGATGATCCCATGGCAAGTGCCGGCCCCACCTCGAACAGCTTCATCTCGCAGCGACTGAAGCTTCACTACGTCGACTGGGGCAATCGCGGCGCCGCGCCGCTGCTGCTTGTGCATGGCGGCCGCGACCATTGCCGTAACTGGGACTGGGTCGCCGAAAAGTTGCGTGATCGCTATCATATCATCGCCCCCGACCTGCGCGGTCATGGTGACAGCGCATGGTCGCCCGACGGCAATTACGCCATGGACACTTTTGTCTATGACCTGGCGCAGTTGATCCATCAGCTCGACCTTGGGCCGCTGTCGATCGTTGCCCATTCGATGGGAGGCAATATCGCGCTGCGCTATACCGGCCTCTACCCCGACAATGTCCGCAAGCTTGTCGCGATTGAGGGACTCGGCCCCTCGCCCAAGGTTATCGCCGAGCGCGCAAAGACGGGCTATGCCGAACGCTTCCGCAAATGGATCGATGACAAGCGCCAGGCCGCAGGGCGCACGCCGCGCCGCTATGCGACGCTCGAGGACGCCCTCGCCCGCATGATGGGGGAGAATGGTTACCTGACCGAAACGCAGGCGCGCCACCTGACCATCCACGGCATCAGCCGCAACGAAGACGGCACCTGGAGCTGGAAGTTCGACAATTATCTGAACGTGTGGCCGGCGTTCGACATGCCGCAGGACGATATCGCCTCATTGTGGGGAGCAATCAGCTGCCCCACGCTCCTGCTCTATGGCGCGAACAGCTGGGCCTCGAACCCCGAGAAGGACGGTCGCCTTCAGCATTTCAACACCGCGAAGGTCATTGAATTCGAAAATGCGGGCCACTGGCTCCATCACGATCAGTTCGACCGGTTCATGTCCACGCTAGACGAATTCCTCTAAAAGCGTCGCCGGTTGCGCGCCGCGGCGCGCGATGGAAGGCGGCGCGATGGCCTATACGGGGCAGATTACGGGACGACAGAAGATGCTGTCGGGAGGCGGTGCTCTGCTCGCTGTGGTCGCGGTCGGTCTTGGCCTTGCCAGCGGTCTCGATCTCGACGTCGTTCGCAAGGCAGGTGAGGCGATCACCGCTATCGCCATCCCTGCCCCGTCGCCACCCCGCGAAGAAGCCAAGCCCGCGAGGGCGCCAAGCGAAAAGACTAGCGGCAAAGCTTCGGCCCCGAACAAGACCGCCAAGGCGGCGGCCGTTACCGCCCCACCGCCGAAGCTGCCTCCGATCGCGCCACCTGTCGCAACCGCGGCCAAAACCGGGACTGGAAGCGACGTAACAGCCGGCGCCGCGCCGACCGCTGGCCCGGGATCGGGCGCCGGTGGTCGGGGCGACGGCACGGGCGCAGGCGGAACGGGCAGCGGCGGCGGAAGCGGCAGCAAGGCCGTCTGGCGGAGTGGCACGATCCGCGATCGCGACTACCCCCACGAAGCAAGCCGGGCGAGAACCGGCGGCGAGGTCGAGGTGCGTTTCACGATCGAAGCCAGCGGCCGCGTCAGTGGGTGCCGCGTGACACGGTCGAGCGGCGACGCCTCACTCGACCGGACGACGTGCGCACTGATCGAAGAGCGCTTCCGCTTCAAGCCTGCAACCGACGCCGCCGGCGCGCCCGTTGCGAGCCAATATGGCTGGCGGCAGAGTTGGTGGCTTGAGCGGCGGCGCTAAGATCGTTCCGCCCCCCATATCAATTGCGACAATATCGCGAATGATTCGCATTAGAGTTGACATTGCGATCGACTCTCAATAGCGGCGCCCTCAACCAAACACAAAATAGGGGGTTTATCGTGAAGCCATCGTCATCCGCTTCGTTCCTCGCGCTCTCCTGCGTGGGCAGCCTGATCAGCGCTCCTGCGCTCGCCGCAAACGCCGACGCGGCGCAGGATGCGCCGGGCAGCCGCAGCGACATCATTGTAAGCGGCACGCTGGCAACCGAAGTGGAATCGCCCAAATCGACCGCGCCGATCGTCGACACGCCCCAGACGATCACGGTCGTATCGCAGGAGCAGATCCGCCAGCAGAATTTGCTGACGCTTCGCGACGCTTTGTCCACAATCCCCGGCATTACCTTTGGCGCAGGCGAAGGCGGCGGCGGCTACGGCGACTCGATCAATCTGCGCGGCTATTCGGCGAACAACGACCTGACCGTCGACGGCGTGCGCGACAGCGCGCAGTACAGCCGTACCGACCCCTTCAACCTGCAACAGATCGAAGTCTATAATGGCGCAAACTCCGTCTTCAACGGATCGGGCAGCGTCGGCGGAACGATCAACCTCGTCAGCAAGATCCCCTTTGCGCGCAACGCGACCACGGTCCAGGCGGCCGTCGGAACCGACAATTATTATCGCGCCGCGGTGGACAGCAACTGGCGCCTCAGCGACCTGATCGCAGTGCGCATCAACGCGATGTATCATGAGAATGACGTGCCCGGCCGCGACGTCGAATCCTACCAGCGCTGGGGCGTTGCACCCTCGATCACGATCGGCGTCGACAGTGACACGAGCCTGACGCTCGCATATATTCACCAGGACGACGACAACACGCCGATCTATGGCGTCCCCTACATTCTCGGCGCCGTCAACAACGGGCCGTTGCCAGGTGTCGACGACAGCGATTATTTCGGGATCGTCAACCTCGACGAACAAAAGACAAAGGTCGATCGCCTGACCGCGACCTTCCGTCACGCGTTCAGCGACAATGTCTCGATCCGCAATCTGACGCGCTGGCAGCGCGTCCATCAGTACAGCCAGACGAGCGCGCCGCAGGGTGTATTCTGTCTCGCCAACGGACTTCAGCCGATCGGCGCGAACGCGGCCGCCACTGTCGGCATCGCCTGTCCCGCGGGCCAGAATACCCCGGGCACCTATTATCCTTCAGGACCACGCGGCCTAGTCCGCGATCAAGTCAATGACCTGCTGCACAACCAGACCGACCTGACGATCCTGAGCGGCACCAAGGGCGGCCTGTTCAACACGCTCGTCATCGGCGCGTCCTACAGCCAGGAAGATTATTCGATCGAGAATGCGCAGTTGCTGCGCAATCCGGGCGGCGCAACGCCCAACCCTGTGCTGCCGCCGATCAGCCTGTCGAACCCGAACACGGTCTGGACCGGCCCGGTCAACTATATCCGCACCGGCAACAGCTATGGCGACACGCGCAACTGGGCGATCTATGCCTTCGACACGCTCGAAATCTCGCCGATGTTCGAAATTAACGGCGGCGTCCGTTATGAAAATGCGCGCAATATCTTCCGCGCCGACACCGTGACGACCCCGGCGACCGGCGCGGTCTACACCCGCGGTGCGGATCAGGTCAGTGACGAAAATCTCTTCTCGTATCGCGTTGGCGCTGTCTTCCATCCGATCGAGAATGTCAGCCTCTACGCCGCTTATGGCAACGCCAAGACGCCGACTTCAGCCAGCGTCCGCGCGGGCTGCGGCCTGCCGGCGAGCCCGACGGCCGCCGATCCCTGCGCGACGGCGCCCGAAAAGGCACGCAACATCGAATTCGGCGCCAAGGCCGAGTTGATGGACAAGAGACTGCTGCTGACTGCCGCCGTGTTCCGCAACGAGCGCACCAATTATCGCGTGCCTTCGAATGACCCGGCGGAGCCCGCCTCGCTGCAAATCCTCGACGGTCGCTCGCGCGTCGACGGCATTGCTCTCGGCGTAAGCGGCAACGTCACGCCTGAATGGGCGATCTTCGCGAACTATACCTACCTCGACGGCAAGGTGAAGCAGAGCGTTTCGGACTTCTGCCTTGCGAATCCCGGTAGCACCGGCTGCGGCAATAGCGCCGCCATTCCCGATCCGCAGCGCGGCGACCGGTTGTTCCAGACGCCCAAGCATTCGGGTAGCCTGTTCACCACCTATGCGTTCCCGTTCGGGCTGCAGATCGGATACGGGCTGTCGTATCAGGGTAAGTTCTCGACGCACCAGCGCAACCTGGCGCAGCGTACACCGCTGTCGGTCGACGACTATTTGATCCATCGCGCGTTCGTGTCGTACGACTTCAAGAACGGGCTTGTTGCGCAACTCAACGTCTCCAACTTCACCGACGAGGAATATTACACGGGCGTCCGCAACAATGTGAACGCGACGACCGGGGCGGTGACCGGCGGCTGGGCGACCCCCGGCGACTCGCGCTCGGCGGTGTTCAGCCTCTTTTACAACTTCTGATCCTGGTGGGCGGGCGCGGCGATTGCCGTTCCCGCCCCTTTCAGCCTAGAAGCGGCACATGATCCGCATCATTCCCGACGTGCTCGACGCCGACGGTGTCGCCAAGCTCCGCTCTATTCTCGACGCCGCCGACTGGATCGACGGCAACGAGACTTCGGGTCCGCAGGCTGCGCTAGCGAAGCGCAACCAACAGCTCCCGGAATTTGGCGAAGCCGCAGCCGAGGCGGGCCGGATCGTACTCGACGCACTGGGCCGCGCACCGCTGTTCATAGCGGCGGCGCTGCCACTCAAAATCTATCCGCCCTATTTCAATCGCTACGCCGGCGGCGAGAATTTCGGCGATCACATCGACAATGCAATCCGCATGCGCCGCGGCAGCGATTTCCGGATGCGCAGCGACCTGTCGGCGACGCTCTTCCTTGCCGATCCCGACACCTATGACGGCGGCGGCCTCGTTATCGAGGGCTTTACGCAAGAGCCGGGTATAAAGTTGCCGGCCGGGCATATGATCCTCTACCCGTCGACGACCGTTCATCGTGTCGAACCCGTCACATCGGGTACGCGGGTCGCCAGCTTCATGTGGATCCAGTCGATGGTGCGCGACCAGGGTCAGCGCAATCTTCTCTTCGATCTCGACATGGGCGTTCAGGGGGCCGCAGCCACGATGGGACAAGGGGACGCGACTGTGGTTCGCCTGACCAGCGTATATCACAATCTTCTGCGGCGCTGGGCCGACAGCTAGTCGAGCATCGCGCGCCAACCGCGCGACAGATATTCGCGGTCCCCGGCAACGATGCACGCCGCCAGTTCCAAATCGTCGGCCAGCCCAATCCCCGCCTCCGCTCCCAAAACGGTCAGCGCCGTCGCCCATCCGTCGGCCATCATGCATCGGCGGTGCAGCACGGTGACGGACAAAACGCCGTTGACGATCGGGCGTCCCGTGACGGGATCAAAGCTGTGCGAATAATGCCGGCTATCGGCCATGAAACCGCGGCGATAATTGCCCGATGTCGCGACCGAAAGGTCGTGTAATGCCATACGCCATGGCGGAATGGACGAGGTGGGCGGCATCTCGACATCGACCCACCAGGGTTGGCCGTCGGGGCGCATTCCCTCACCGCGCAGTTCGCCGCCGACTTCGAGCAGGAAATGCCGTACACCGGCGCCGAGCAACCATTCGGCGGCGAGATCGACACCATAGCCCTTGGCGATCCCCGACAGGTCGAGTGCTGCCCCTTCGCCGCGCCGGATGCAACGCGTCGCCGGGTCGAAGTCTATCGTGCGGTCGCTCGCGCCAAGCTGTTCAGGCACGGCCTCAATGGGGCCGACGCTACCAAAGCCCCAGGCCTCGGTCAGCCGCCCAAGCCCCGCATCGAATGCGCCGCCACTCGCCCGCGCGATTCCCAGCGCGCTCTCAACCACATAAGCGAACTCGTCGGGGATATGACACCACAGGCCGGGCGCGGCGCGGTTGAAGCGAGACAGGTCTGATTGCGTGTCCCACTGGCTCATCTGCGCGACGACCCGGTCGAACGCTGCCCGCACGCCGTTCGTCGTCCCCGCAGGCGGAGATACCGCCAGCAGCGACCAGCTTGTTCCCATCGTCTCGCCGGAGAAGCTTTCGATAATCGCCCCGGCGTTGCGCCCGGCAAAGGCCGCGGGCGTAAGCGCGCGGGGGATCAGAATGCGGTCGGTCAGGGCGCGAGCACTTCCAGCGTCGTGACATAGCTTGCGCGGCGCTGCGGCGCGGGGGGCGTCGCGGGCTCGGGCGCGCCCTCTTCACGTTCTGCCTGCGGCGTAGTGACGTTCAGCCAATAGAGGCCAGGTTCGGTCCAGTTGATCGCGACCTTGCCGTCGGCGCCGGTTTTGAGGTCCATCTGGCCAAGCTGGTCGCGATAACGGATGCCGCCCGGGATCACCGTGACCGGCAGGCCTGCGGCAGGTTTGCCGTCGAGCAGGAACTGGAAGGTCGCCGCCTCGCCCGCGATCAGATCGTTCGGATGCGTCACGGGGACGAGTTCGATGCCCTTCCCCGTCGGCTTGAACAGGGTCGTCGTCGGCTCACCCACCGTCACGAAAATCTCGTTGCGGTTGTTCGATTCGGCAGTCTTCACATTTGTCGCACCGGCGGGGATGCGCTCGGCGAGGTTCGTTGTGGTCGTACCGCGCGGCAGCCGCTCGGTTTTGCCGTTCAGATCATAGCTGCCCATCACGCCGTCGGAAACCGAGGCGATGCGCCAAGTGCCCTTTTGCGTCAGATGGACGTCGAAGGTGCTGCGATAGCGGCCCGTTGACTTATTCTCGATCGTCGCCTCGCTGCCGTCGGGCGCCCAGGCCTTCAATGCGTCGAGACGCAGCGGCTGATGCTCGAAATAGAAGAGGTCGTTCGATACTGCAGCGTCGACGGTGACCCATACGTCATCGCCCGACAGAACGGTCGACGACGGCAGCATCCACTGACGGTGTGCGGAAGCCGGAACGGCGACCAGCGCAGCCAGCGCGGCGGTCGCGGCGAAACCCCAAATTCGCTTCTTCATATCCCTGTCCTTTCAGTCTTTAGCGGAAGGCGACCGAAACGGCCCCCAGTTCAGTCGTCCCTGCGGCGCGCCCGCCTGCCCCGGCCTTGGCGGGCCAGATGAAGGGAATGCGCAGCAGTTCGCGGCCGCCAACCTCACGCGCGGCTTCGATCACCAACGTGTATTGGCCGGGTGCCGCTGCGCCGAGTTGCGCGCGTGTGAAGGAGACCTTGTGCGCGCCGGGCGCACGCGTCGCGCCCGTGATGCCGTTTGCGGGGAAGGTCATCGAGCGGCCGGCGGCGCGCCACCACTGGCGCACGTCGCGAAGCCACTTCGTCCCCTCGTTCGCCTTCATGTCATAATCATACCAGACTGCGACGGTCTTCGCGGGTCCGCCGGCCTTTTCGACCCAGATCGCGACATAGGGCTTGTGATATTCGGCGACCTTCAGCCGCGGAATATTGATCGTGACATCCATCGTCGCCGGATTGGCAAGCGCGACCGTCGGCACACCGAGCACGGCGCCGAGGCCGATCGTGCCGCCGAGGATGCGCACCGGGGTGGAAAGCTGCATGATGGGTCTCCCTAGTGAATGAAGATGATGGCGATAGCGGCAGGGATCGCGAGGCCCAGTCCGACGAGCGGCCAGGTGCTCTTGCGCTTCGCCGAATGTAGCTGAAGCAGGAACAGGCCGGTGATCGCGAATACCAGGCAAGCGAAGGAGAAGATGTCGATGAACAGGCTCCATTCGCCGCCCGAATTGCGCCCCTTGTGAAGATCGTTGAGGTAGGAAATCCATCCGCGGCTGGTGACCTCTCCCGACGCGGCGCCGGTCTCTAGGTCGATCGCGACCCAGGCATCGCCACCCGGGCGGGGCGCGGGCAGATAGACTTCGCCTTCGGACCATTCCGCTTCCGCCGACGCCTTTACCGGGAAGCTTTCTTCGACCCATTCGGCGACGGCGGGCGGAAGGGGTGCCTTCTCCGCATCGGGCGCCGCAGCATTGAGGCGCGCCAGCAGTGCTTGCGGCAGCTGCGCCGATTGCTGCGTTACGACAGGCGAGCCCTCGATATCGGCGGCATGGTTGAGCGTGAAGCCCGTAATCGCGAATAGCAGCAGGCCGATCAGGCTGACGGCCGAGCTCATCCAGTGCCACATATGCAGCTGCTTCAGCCAGAAGGCCTTCCGGCTCTTTTTAGTCGCCGGTCGCGAAGATGTGGGTGCGTGCATCTGGAAGTTCTGCCAAAAAGATGCACGGCCAGTATCGCGAACGATTCGCAATTACAATAATTATTCCAGCCTTACGCTGATGCAATACGCCATCGTTCTTACGCAATCAGGCCGGCGCGGCAATCCAGCGATCGACTTGCGCTTCTAGCACTGGCAACGGTACCGATCCGCGTCCGAGGATGATCTCGTGAAACACGCGCTGGTCGTATCGCGGGCCAAGTGCCGTCCGCGCCTTGTCGCGCAGCGCGAGGATGCGCTGCATGCCGACCTTATATGATGTCGCCTGTCCGGGCGTGACGAAATAACGGCGAATTTCAGAGCGGATTTTTCCGATCGGCTGCGGCGAATTGGCGGTGTAATAGGCCAGCGCCTCGGCCTCGCTCCATCCCTTTGCATGAATTCCGGTGTCAACCACCAGGCGGATCGCGCGCCAAATCTCGCGTCCCAGCCGACCGAAATCGCTGTAGGGATCGGTGTAGAAGCCCATCTCCTTCGCAAGCCGCTCGACATAGAGCGCCCATCCTTCGCCATAGGCACCATAGAAATAATTCTTCCGGAACTCGGGCGTGCCGGTCATTTCCTGCGCGAGCGCGATCTGCATATGATGACCGGGGTGGCCTTCGTGATAGACGGTGCCCTCGATCTCGTAGATCGGGGTCGCGCGCGTATCGGCGAGATGGACATAGAAAATGCCCGGTCGCGACCCATCGAGCGCCGCCGGCGAATAATGCGCGGCGCCGCCCGGCTCTTCGCGAAACGCCTCAACGCGCTTGACGATCAGATCGGCCTTGGGCAGTCGCCCGAATTGCTCGGGCAGCCGCGCACGCATGCCGGCAAGATAATCCTCCGCCTTTTTGAGATAGATCGCGCGGCCTGCGTCGTCGTTCGCGACATAGAAACGATCGTCGCTGCGCAGGAAGACGAAAAAGTCCTCGAGCTTGCCGTCGAAGCCGATTTTCGCCTTGAGCGCTTCCATCTCCGCGCGGATACGCGCGACTTCCGACAGGCCGAGCGCGTGAATTTCCTCGGCGGTCATGTCGGTCGTCGTCTGCAGCCGCAGCATCGCGTTATAATAAGCGGCGCCATCGGGCAACGCTCCCGCGCCGCGCGGGTCGGCAGAGGCCTTGGCGCGGTCGGCGATGAGCCAGGCGCGCAGCCGGCCGTAAGCGGGCTTCATCGACCCCGTCATTGCTGCGGCGACCTGTGCGACGTAGCGATCGGACGCCGCAGCGTCGGCCTTCCCTTCGGTCACGAGACCCGACGCCTTTGCCTTCGCATCGGCGAACAACGCATTGTCGGCACCGTCGTCGAATGGCGCGCCGGTGGTCAGCCGCCCGACGAGCTCGATTGACTGGTCGTAGGCGAAGCCGGGCATTCTCACCCCACTTGCCGCCGAAGCCTTGGCGCGGTCGAGATAGACATCGAGCGTCGGGCCAAGCGCGGTGACTCGGGCGATATAGGCATCCATATCCGCGGTCGTGTCGACACGATGCTGGTTGATCATGAAATTCGGCAAGCCGGTGTGTGGGCCATTGCGGTCGAAGACATAATTATGCCCGCGCCACTTCGTCGACGCCTCGGCCCGCTCAAGCTCCAGCAGCCACATGTCATATGACACCCGCGCGTCGTCACCGAGCGTCGCCGGGTCGAACTTCTTCTTCATTTCCGTGACATTGGCCCGGCGCCAGGCAAGCCGGGCAGCCGCAGCCGCGTCGCTCGGGTCGGTAAAACGGTCCTGCTGTTCCTTGCGGCCAAGCTGGGTGAGCTGTTCGGGGTCGAGCGCGATCTCGGCCTCGAAAGCCGCGTCGAGAAAGGCGGTAAACGCCGCGTCGCTTGTGCCGCCCTTCGCCGCCGCCCGCGCTGCCGGCGCAGCGATCAGGCTGGTCGCCAATGCCAATGAGAATTCCCGTCGTGATAGCCGCACTGGACACCCTTCCCTGCTTCGAAGCCGTCGGCGGTACCGCGATTGACGCCCGCGAGCCAAGGCAAAATTTCGGGGAGTCAGCCTAGCCCCCATCAGGGCGGGCTCGACGAAGGAAGGTGGTGGCGGAGACGGAGGGATTCGAACCCTCGGTACCGGATTTACCAGTACGACGGTTTAGCAAACCGTTGGTTTCAGCCACTCACCCACGTCTCCGCATGGTCTACCGTGCTAACGGCAGGTTTGGCCTAGGCGGGTCGCTATAGCCATGCACCTCGCGCCCCGCAACGGCAAAGATTGCGCATTTTTAGGTGCCTTATCGACATTTCGTCGTCCGAATGATTCGGTCTGGCGTAAAATCGACTCAGGTCATCGCCGGTTCATTTGCCCGGGCGTCAAAGCGAGTCATGATTAACGCAGATTTCGGCGCCTGGGTGCCGTTCGATTTTTGGGGGTCCAATATGCGGAAGACGTTCACCAGCCTTGCCCTGGCAGCAATGGCATCGTTCGGCCTCGCGCTGTCGCCGCTTACAGCGTCGGCGCAGATGCGCGAAGTCGACCCCAACAGCACCGTGATCGATTCCGATCTCAACAACCCGTCGCCGCCGCCGGTATCTAGTGATTCGACTGTCGGCACCTCGTACGACAGCGACCTCGCGACGGGCGACCAGCAGACGAGCGAAACCCCGCCCGTCGACGGCACCGAGGCCGACGTCTCGGCGACGACGGTCGCAGCGACACCGGGCTCGACCTACAAGAAGGACGACCTGATCGGTGCAGCCGAAGGCGTGTTCGGCAAGGGCGCGCAAGGCCTTGCGGGCATGATCGAGGACATCCTGAAGAAACAGGGCGAACCCAATGCCTATATCGTCGGACGCGAAGCCGGCGGCGCGCTCGTGCTTGGCGTGCGCTATGGCTCGGGGACGCTGCATCACAAGATCGAGGGCGAACTGCCCGCATATTGGACGGGACCGTCGATCGGCTTCGACGCTGGCGCGAACGCCGGCAACACCTTTGTCCTCGTCTATAATCTGTTCGACAGCGAGGATCTCTACAAGCGTTACCCCGCAGGCGAAGGCGCCGCCTATCTGGTCGGCGGTTTCAACGCGAGCTATCTGCGCCGCGGCGACGTGGTGCTGATCCCGATCCGTGTCGGCGTCGGCGCGCGGTTGGGCGTCAACGCCGGCTATATGAAGTTCCGCAAAAAGCAGAACTGGGTTCCCTTCTGAAAACTGACCCGTTTGCCACGGGGGCGATAGCCCGCGCTTCGGCGCGGGCTTTTTCTTTGCGCGGATGATAATATGCCGCGGTAGCTGACCGGGAGATCGACGACATGACTTCGCAGCCTGCGGGCGGCCCGCATTATTCGCCGTTCACGATCGGCGGCGGCCTCATCTTCGTGTCGGGCCAATTGCCGCTGCTGCCCGGCCGCGATACCTCATTGGCGAGCGCGCCTTTCAGGGAACAGGTCGAGCAGACGCTCCGGAACCTTGAAGCTGTCCTGCAGAGCGCGGGCGCCGACCTTTCGCGGGTGATCAAGACGACCGTCTATCTCAGCGACATATCCGACTGGGACGACCTGGACATCATCTATGGTGCGTTCTTCGGGACGACGCGCCCGTCGAGGAGCGTCGTGCCCACCGGGCCGCTGCACTTCGGATTTCGGATCGAGATCGAGGCGGTCGCGCTGGCCGGAGAGGCCGCCTAGTCGCCGTCGAAGGCAATCAGGGTTTCGCAGGTAAGGCCCGCAGCCTCCAGCCGTTTCGATCCGCCCAGATCCGGCAGATCGATCACGAACAGCGCCGCCGCGACCTCCGCCCCAACGCTCTGCATCAATGCCGCGGTTGCGAGAATCGTGCCGCCCGTTGCGAGCAAATCGTCGACGAGAACGACGCGGTGGCCTGGCAGGACCGCACCTTCGTGCAGTTCCAGCCGGTCGACGCCATATTCGAGTTCATAATCGACGCCGATGGTGACGCCGGGCAGCTTGCCCGCCTTGCGCACCGGGACGACGCCCAGCCCCATCGCGGTCGCCATTGCGGCGCCGAACAGGAAGCCGCGCGCCTCGACCGCGACGATGAAGTCGGGCCGATGCGCGGCGGCGAGCGCGCTCAAGCGGCGCACACTTTCGGCAAAACCGGCGGCGTCGCCGATTAGCGTCGTGATATCGCGGAACTGGATGCCCGGCTTTGGAAAGTCCGGGATGGTCCGGACGAGCGACGCGAGGTCGAGGTCCGGCTGAGGCGGGAGGGCGATCATGCAGGCCGCCCTCCCCGGCTCATCAATGCTTCTTGTCGGCCCAGATGTTCCGGTACGACAGGTAAGTCAGCACGGTGAAGATCAGCAGGAAGAAGAAGACTGCATAACCCACCTGGATGCGCTTGATCAGCTTCGGCTCGGCTGTCCAGACGAGGAACGCGGTCACGTCCTTCGACATCTGGTCGACGGTCGCCTTCGTGCCGTCCGCATAGGTCACCTGATTGGGTGCAAGCGGCGGTGCCATCGCGAGGTTGAGGTTCGCGAAATAGGGGTTGTAGTGCAGCCCCGTGCCCGGCTTCAGTTCGGCCGGCAGGTTCTTCGGCGGATTCTGGAAGCCCGTCAGCAGCGAATAGACATAGTCCTTGCCGCCTTCGCGCGCCTTGGTGATCAGCGAAAGGTCAGGCGGCAGCGCGTTGTTGTTCGCGGCGCGGGCAGCCGTTTCGTTCGCATAGGGCGACGGGAAATAATCCGACGGCAGGCCGTCGCGCGTTGCCGGTTCACCCGTATCGGGGTTGATCGACGGCACCTGGAAGCCCTTGGCAAAGGTCTTGATCTGGCCTTCGGTGTAGCCGAGGTCCGCAATGTCGCGGAAGGCGACGAGGTGCAGGCTGTGGCAGGCCGAGCAGACTTCCTTATACACCTGCATCCCGCGCTGGAGCTGGGCCTTGTCCCAATGCGGCAGGACAATGCCATCGCTGGCCAGCTTCAGATGCCGGGGGTGTTTGTGAAACTCATGCGCGACATTGGCTTCATTGCTGAGCGGCGTCGTGAAGATCGCGAGCACCAGCGCGGTAATGAAACCGAGACCGACGAGAAAACCGAGCGGACGAACCATGGCTGTATCAGCTCCTATTAAAGTCCGGCGCTCAGGCCGTTGCCGATGCCGACGCGGTGTCGGTGGCGTGTTTGGCGAGGACCGCTTCGGTGATCGAATTCGGCATCGGAAGCGGGCGTTCGATCCGCGACACGATCGGCAGGATCACCAGGAAGTGAGCGAAATAATAGATCGCACCCAGCTGGCTGAGAATCACCCACGGCTGCTCCGCCGGCTGCATGCCGCACCAGCCAAGCAGAAGCACGTCGGCGACGAGGATCCAGAAGAAGATGCGGTACAGCGGACGATAGTTTGACGACTTGATCGGCGAGCTGTCGAGCCAAGGCAGGAAGAACAGCAGCGCGATCGAGGCAAACATCGCGATGACGCCCCACAGCTTCGCATCGATCCACAGGAAGTTGAAGGTGAAGGCCTTCAGGATCGCGTAGAAGGGCAGGAAGTACCATTCGGGGACGATATGCGCCGGGGTCGAAAGCGAGTTCGCCGGGATATAGTTATCGGCGTGGCCGAGCGTGTTCGGGCTGAAGAAGGTCAGCGCGACGAAGATCAGCAGGAAGACGCCGACCCCGAAACCGTCCTTCGCGGTGTAATAGGGGTGGAACGGCACGGTGTCCTGTTCGTCCTTCACCTCGATGCCCGTCGGGTTCGACGAACCCGGGATGTGCAACGCCCAGATATGCAGGATGATGACACCCAGGATCACGAACGGCAGCAGATAGTGCAGCGAGAAGAAGCGGTTGAGCGTGGCGTTATCGGGGACGAAGCCGCCGAGCAGCCATTCGCGCACCGGTTCGCCGACGATCGGTATCGCCGAGAAGAAGCCGGTGATCACCTGCGCGCCCCAGAAGCTCATCTGGCCCCACGGAAGCACATAGCCCATGAAGGCGGTCGCCATCATCAGGAGGAAGATCACGACGCCGAGCAGCCACACCATTTCGCGCGGCGCCTTGTACGAACCGTAATAAAGGCCGCGGAAGATGTGCAGATAAACGACGATGAAGAACATGCTCGCGCCGTTCATATGCGCATAGCGGATGAACCAGCCGGCATTCACGTCGCGCATGATATGCTCGACCGAATTGAATGCGACGCTCGCGTTCGCGGCATAATGCATCGCCAGAACGATACCGGTGATGATCTGGATCATCAGCGCGGCGCCGGCGAGGACGCCGAAGTTCCAGAAATAGTTAAGGTTGCGCGGGACCGGATAGCCGGGGCCCGTGGCATTATAGACGAGGCGCGGAATCGGCAGCTTCTCGTCCATCCACTTCATCAGCGGATGCGTCGGCTCATAGGGTTTGGCCCAGGGAAAGCTCATCTTATCTCGCTCCTCAGCCGATCGTCACGACGGTGTCGCTGTTGAATTCATAGGGCGGCACAACCAGATTCTTGGG
>Ga0209257_1000861_pt1 | contig 43224 bp, 41 predicted proteins | sample AraplaCvi_mCL_r2_FD_184277 | JGI IMG/M metagenome (GOLD analysis project Ga0209257, IMG submission 184277) | Arabidopsis root microbial communities from North Carolina, USA - plate scrape MF_Cvi_mCL_r2 (SPAdes) (version 2) | ecosystem: Host-associated > Plants > Roots > Endosphere | place: USA...
TCGATCTGGGTCCAGATGCGCGGGGGCGCCTGGGTGGAAGCCAAGGAAGGGCGCTTCTATCTTCGCGCAGGCGACTGGATCGCGTTCGCCAAGGACTCCGCGCCGCTGGTGCAGGCCGATGCGCAGGGTATCTGCATCGGCATGTCGGTGTCGGACGAGGCGCTCAAGTCGATGGCGAGATTCGGCAACTTCGACTTGCATGTGGGCTTGGGAAGGATCTCCGCCGAGGGAGCGCGCGACATCGCTCGCCACTGGTATCGCATCGCCCGGCACCAGGAACACTCGCTGAGCGCCACCGCGCATCAGGCGCGCGTGCGTTCGCTGCTGCTCAAGCTCGAAGACATGCAGGCCGACGACCGCAGCCGCATTCCGCTGTGTCCCGGCGCCTCGCTCGCACGAAAGCGGCAGGTGTTCGAGCGGATGCAGCGCGCACGCCTCTTCATGGAGGGGAACTGCGACCGCATCATCCGGATCGCCGAGTTGGCGGACCGTACGCAGTTCTCTATGTGGTACTTCTCGAAGGTGTTCCATCGTCTCTATGGCGAAAGCCCCCAGGCAGCTTGCGCGAACCTTCGATTGAAGCACGCTGCGAACCTGCTCGCGTCGACGCCGATGACCATCGGCGAAGTCGCCATCGCCTCGGGCTTCGACAACAACTGCAGCTTCGCGCGCAGCTTCCGCGCACACTTCGGCATGACCGCGTCGGACTACCGCAACTCTACGCCAGGCGAGGTCGAACAGAACGCGCAAATGTGCGCTCCGGCACGAGCAAATCACATTGCCGCCGGTCGTGAACCTCTTCGCATCTCCAGGGAAACCAGCTCCGAGCTTCCGGGACATAAGGTTTCGTAGCGCTTTAACGCGCACATAACAGAACTCTGGAGAGAGAAATGAAACACCGCAATATGCGCGCGGTTGCGCGCGTCGGCCTGTTGCCGGCCGGCATCGCGCTTGCACTCGCGCCGACGTTTGTCATGGCGCAGGAAGCGGGGAAGGATGCTACGAACCTCGATCGTATTGAGGTGACGGGGTCGCGTATCAAGCGCGCGGACATGGAGACGTCGCAACCGGTCTTCACCTTGTCCCGCGCCGAGATCCAGAAGCAGGGGCTGACGTCGGTCGCTGACGTCCTGCAGCGCATCGCCGCGAACGGAGCGGCCCTCAACTCGACGTTCAATAACGGTGGCGATGGTTCTTCGGGAATCAGCCTCCGGAACCTGGGCTCAAGCCGTACGCTGGTACTGGTGAACGGCCGCCGCTGGACGACCCAGCTTGATGGCAGCGTGGACCTGAACACCATTCCCGCCGCTGTTATTGAGCGCGTCGAGGTCCTGAAGGATGGCGCGTCCACCATCTACGGGTCCGACGCCATTGCCGGCGTCGTCAATGTCATCACGCGGAAGGACTTCGAAGGCGCCGAGGCTGGTGCCTACCTGGGTGAGTACCAGCAGGGCGACGGCTTCCGCCAAGCCTACGATTTCACAATCGGAACCGGCAACGATCGCAGCAATGTCTCGATCGGAGCGTCCTACGTGAAGGAAGAGCCGGTCATGGCAGGTGATCGGGCAATCTCGGCCGGCGGTCCTCCCTTCTTCGGCGGTCAGAGCGGTACCGGTGTTCCGGGTTCCTACGTGGACCCGTTGAACAACGCCCGTTATGTGCTCGACTCGAACAACATGCGCCGCCGTTACGTGTCGGCGATCGACGGCTACAACACCGCGCCGGACAACTATCTGCTCACGCCGCAGGAGCGCACATCGCTCTTGGCGCAGGCGCACTACGACATCACCGACAATCTCACATTCCACACGGATATGCTCTACAACGAGCGTATCTCGGAGCAACTGCTCGCCGCGATGCCGGTGACGGGTCAGACCCTCGACGCCAATAGCTACTACAACCCGACCAATCCGAATGGCTTCTATAAAGGAAGCGTTCCGGGTGGTGCGCGCGACTTGATCAACGTCAACCGTCGATTCGTCGAAACGGGCGGCCGTTCGTTCAATCAGGATGTGAAGAACTGGCACTTCTACGGCGGATTGAGCGGCTTCTTCGATGTCGGAACGCATACGTTCGACTGGGATGCCGGCTATCGCTATGACCGTACGGACGAGAACGATCTGACCTACGGCTTGTTCAATACTGCGGCGCTAGCCGAGTCCTATGGGCCGTCGTTCCTCGACGCAGACGGTGTCGTGAAGTGCGGCACGACCGATGCCGTTATCGCGGACTGTGTTCCTTCCAACCCGCTGGGTGCCGCCGGTTCGATCAGCCAAGGCGCCCTCGACTACGCGGGTTTCACCGCCCACGACTCGAGTCGCACGACCTCCAAAAGCTACTACGCCAACATGAGTGGTGAGCTCGCAACGTGGAAGGCTGGCTCGCTTGGTGTTGCCGCTGGTTATGAACACCGTGCCGAAAGCGGCCAGTTCGACCCGGACGCATTCATTGCAGCAGGCCTGAGCACGGGCAATGCGACCAAGCCGACCGCGGGTGCATATGACCTGGACGAGCTGTACGCCGAGTTCGCGATTCCGGTGCTCGCAGACCTGCCGGGTGCGAAGCTGCTGGACTTCTCCGCAGCCACCCGCTATTCGGACTACAGCACTTTCGGTGACACGCTGAATAGCAAGTTCGGATTCCGCTGGAAGCCGTTTGACGACCTGATGATCCGCGGCAACTGGTCGCAAGGCTTCCGCGCGCCGACGATCAACAATCTCTACGCCGGCAACTCGGACTCCTTCGAAAGCTACATCGATCCGTGCTCGGAGCATTCGGGCATGCGTACGGGACAGACTGCTACTCGATGCGCGGCCGAGGGTGTCCCGGCCAACTTCGTGCAGCCCGGCAATGGTTCCTCGCGCCAGACGCTTGAGCCGTTCACCTGGTCGTCGAATTCGGCTCTTCAGCCCGAGACGTCGACTACTCGCACGCTCGGCTTCGTGTACAACCCGAGCTTCCTGGAAGGATTCGACATCTCGCTTGACTGGTGGAAGATCGAGATCGAGAACGCAATCAGCCGTCCCGAGGCGCAGTTCATCCTGGACAAGTGCTATCAGGGCACGGCTGGCGAGCAGGAGATCTATTGCGGCCTCTACTCGCGCGATCCGGGCTACCCGGGTGATCCGTACATCATTACCCAGATGAACATGCCTCTCCTCAACCTGGCTGAGTACAACGTTGAAGGTTGGGACATGACGGTGAAATACCGTTTCCCCGAAACCAGCATCGGCAGGTTCTCGATCAAGTGGGATAGCACGTACCTTTCGGACTGGTCGACGAAGGCTACAGCCGACTCGGCGGACGAGCAGCGTCAGGGGTTGTACCTGTCGCGGGATCCGTACTGGCGCATCAAGTCGAACCTTGGTATCGATTGGACACTGGGTGATTGGGGCGCGACGTGGGGCATGCGCTACAAGTCCGGCTTGTATGAAGATTGCCCGTACGCGGGTGGGAGCATGAACGCGGAGGCATATTGCTCCGAGCCGGATCGCGTCATCGCAACGGGCCCGGCGCCGCGGAACTATCTTGGCGCCGTGACGTATCACGACCTCCAGGTGCGCTATAACACGCCGTGGAATGCGACTGTTTCACTGGGCGCAAACAACGTCTTCGACAAGCAGCCGCCGCTCTCGCTCGTTGCGCCTTACAACCAGTTCGATGCGCAGTACGACCTGCCGGGTGCGTACTACTACATGCAGTACCGTCAGCGCTTCTGATCGAATTGATAGATGTAACTATGGCCCCGAAAGGGGCCGTAGTTCTTTGTAGCTTCTGTCGAACGGCAGCAGGGAGACGCACACCTTTGGTGATCCTGATGCATCGTCGCCAACGTTGCATGGCGAACGCAGATCGCGACCCAAACAAAAACCCCGCCTTCCGGCGGGGTTTTTGCTGAAACTTCGAACAAGCTGTAAGGCTGGATCCCCGTTTGCACAGGAATGATGTTCCGGCAAGGCCGTCACATCACTTGATCTTGCCTTCCTTGTAGATCACGTGCTTGCGAACGACGGGGTCGTACTTCTTGACCTCCATCTTGTTCGGCGTGTTCTTCTTGTTCTTGTCGGTGGTGTAGAAGTGGCCGGTGCCGGCCGAGGAGATCAGGCGGATCTTGTCGCGCTTGGAAGCCATGGGTCAGTTCTCCTCAGATCTTCTCGCCGCGGGCACGCAGGTCGGCGAGGACGGCATCGATGCCGTTCTTGTCGATGGTGCGCAGGGCGGCACTGGAAACACGCAGCTTGATCCAACGGTTCTCCGAAGCGACCCAGAAGCGGCGCTCGTGGAGGTTGGGAAGGAAGCGGCGACGGGTCTTGTTCATTGCATGCGAGACGTTGTTGCCAGTCGTCGTTCGCTTGCCGGTTACTTGGCAAATACGGGCCATACGCACCTCGAAAGGTATTAGGGTGTCGCCCTTGGCCAGGGCGGCGGCGGCCCCTCCGCGTCCGGACATCCGGCTGCGGCGCACGATACGGGTAGGAAATCCTGGCTGCCGGCGGCGGGGCGGAATCGTGCTTCCGGGTCCCGCCCGGTCGTGGCCACAAGGGCAGACCGGACGCAGCGAGCCGCGCATTATGCAGGCAAATCTCGTCCCGGGCAACCACTTATCCACAGGAGGCGGGTGGGCCGCACCCGGTCAGTAGATCTCGTCGATCTGTTGGACCTTGCCATCCTTCAGGGTGACCAGGACGGTCTTGCCGTCCATCCGGTATTCCCAGCGCTCGCCGATCCGGGCGCCCTCGTCGTTCTCGATGGGTTCCTTGTGCAAGGCCGGGCCGGCGAGCTCGAGCAGCTTGCCGACGCCTTCCCCCACGACCAGCACGCGGCTGCCGAAGGCATAGGATTCGGCAGCGTGCCCGGCGCCGTTGGCCAGCAACAGGGCGAACAGGGACAAACCGGCGACATTGCGGTGCATGCGCATGACACGACTCCTTGTGCGTGATCGATTTCGACCGTCAACGCCGGCATCGGGCCGACGTTGACGGCGACCGGCTCAGTTTGTCATGGCAGTGGGCGTCGCGGACTTCGCGATGAACGCCCGGACCTGCTGCTCCAGCACCGGCAGCGGCACCGAGCCCTCGCTCAGCAGGGCGTCGTGGAAAGCCTTCACGTCGAACTTCGGCCCCAGCGCCTTCTCGGCTTCCTCGCGCAGGCGGACGATGGTGATCTCGCCCAGCTTGTAGCTCAGCGCCTGCGCGGGCCAGGAGATGTAGCGGTCGACCTCGGTGGTGACCTCATGCTCGCTCAGCGCGGTGCGGTCGCGCAGGTAGGCGATCGCCTGGTCGCGCGTCCAGCCCTTGTGGTGCACGCCGGTGTCGATGACCAGGCGGCAGGCGCGCCACATCTCGTAGGTCAGGCGGCCGAAATCCTCGTACGGCGTCTGGTAGATGCCCATCTCCACGCCGAGCTTCTCGCTGTACAGGCCCCAGCCCTCGCCGTAAGCGGAGATGTAGGTCTCGCGACGGAACGCCGGCAGCTCGCCCTGTTCCTTCGCCAGCGAACCCTGCAGCGCATGGCCCGGTGCCGACTCGTGCAGCGTCAGCGCCGGCAGGTTGTAGAGCGGGCGCGAGGGCAGGTCGTAGGTGTTCACCCAGTACGTGCCCGCGCCGCCACGACCGCTGGTCCAGAACGGCGCGATGTCCGGCGGCACCGGCACGATGGTGAAGCGCCCACGCGGCAAGGTGCCGATGAACTTGCCCACTTCGCCGTCCACGCGCTTGGAAATCCACGCGGCGCGGTCGAGCAGCTCCTGCGGCGTCTTCGCATAGAACTGCGGGTCGGTGCGCAGGAACTTCAGGAAGTCCGCGAAGCTGCCCTTGAAGCCGACCTGCTGGATGATCGCGTCCATTTCCGCCTGGATGCGCGCCACTTCCTTCAGGCCGATCTGGTGGATCTCCTCGGGACTCAGGTCCAGCGTGGTGTATTCGCGGATCTGCTGGCGATAGAACGCCTTGCCGTCGGGCATCTGCTCGGCACCGAGCGTCTTGCGCGCCTTCGGCACGTAGTCGTTGCGGAAGAACGTCAGCAGGTTCGCGTAGGCCGGAATCACGCGGTCACGGATCGCCGCGGCACCGGCCTCGCGCAGGCGCGCCTGTTCGGCGGCCGGGATGGCGGCCGGCATCTTCTTGAAGGGCTCGTAGAAATTGGACTGTGTCGGGTCCTTCACGTCGGCGACGGAGGCGATCGACACGTCACGGCCGTCCAGCACCGCGCGCGGCACGCTGAAACCGCGCGCAAGGCCGGCGCGCATGTTCACGATGTTCTGGTCGAAGTAGCGTGGCACGTCGTTGAGGCGGCCGACGTAGGCCTCGTAGTCGGCGACGGTGCGCATCGGACGGCGCGTCATGAAACCGAGGTTCGACCAGAACGAGGAGTCCGAATTGAACGGCATCTCGTACGAACGCAGGCGCACCTCGGCGGCGAGGTTCGCCACCTGGTCGCGGTAGACGGCGTAGTTGACCTGGTTCTGCGCGTCGAGCTGTGCGACGTCGATCGCGCCCAGCTGCTTGAGCACGTCGTCCCACACTTTCAGACGCGCCTTCTGGCTGGCGGCGTCGACGGAGGGCAGGTCATGGCGATCGCTGGAGCCGTCATTGTCCTCGTCGGCGCTGCCGGTCTGCTCCTGGCGCCACTGCCATTCCTTGCTGTAGATGGCCTGGAAGCGGTCGTCGACGGGGCCCGCCATCGCGGCGGACGAGACGAGGGCGAGGTGCGCCGACAGCGCGGCGGCGAGAAGCAGTCGTTTCACGGTATCCCCAGGGCGTTCGAACCGGCCGATCATCGCATCCCGCGGCGGCCCTGCGCGTGGGTCGGAGGGCATGGAATCTGGCGGTTCGGGTGGGGTGTGATGGGTGTCGCGGGGTGGGAACGGGAGACGCGCCGCTCGCGGCCAATCCCGTCATTCCAGCGAACGCTGGAACCCATGTTGCTCTACGGTGTCCGGTTCGCTGAAGCCCGAAATCAAAATGGGTTCCAGCTTTCGCTGGAATGACGGGAAGGGGTGGTTTGCCGGTGGGAGTGCCCGTGCGCTGCGGGCCTGGGTCCCGGCCTTCGCCGGGATGACGTTTCCTTCAAGCGCTACCGCCGATCGTAGGATGGGTTTCGCGACGCGAAACCCATCAATGGCGCGGCCGCGCGCGATGGGTTTCGCCTTGCGAAACCCATCCTACGATCCTGTTCCCGAATCCCGAATCCCGAATCCCGAATCCCGAATCCCGAATCCCGAATCCCGAATCCCGAATCCCGAATCCCGAATCCCGAATCCCGAATCCCGAATCCCGAATCCCGAATCTCAGTGCGAAGCCCGATCCCGCTTCCACCCGCGGTGCTTGATGTCCAGATACAGGCTGTACGCCGCCGTGAACGCCGGGAACAGGTTCTGGATCACGCCCACCGAGTCCTGCTTCTGCGAGAACACGAAGTACGCCAGCGTCATCGCGCTGCCGACCAGGCTCATGTACCAGAACAGACGCGGGATCACCGGCCGGCCGTACTTTCGGGAGGCGATGAACTGCACCAGCCAGCGGCCGCCGAACATCAGCGCGCCCGTCAGGCCGATGATCTTCCACGGCGACATGTGCAGCCCGGTCCATTCGAGCCAGGCAATCGGGTGATTCATGAAGTCGGTTTCCACGGCGACTCCTCTCAGACTTCTTCGGTGCGCGTGACCTTTCCGCGGCGGATCAGCCATGCCACGCCGCGCAGGTCGGCGATGCCCACCAGCGCGCGGTTGAGGTTGTTGTACTTGGATACACCGGTCGAACGCGCGCGATGGTTCACCGGCACGCTCACCGTCTTGAAACCCGCGCGCTGCATCAGCGCCGGCAGGTAGCGGTGCATGTGGTTGAAGTGCGGAAGTTCGAGGAACGCCGCGCGTTCGAACAGTTTGATGCCGCAGCCGGTATCGGGCGTGTCGTCGCGCAGCATGCGCGCGCGGATCGCATTCGCCCACTTCGAGGCCCAGCGCTTGGAACCGCTGTCCTGCCGGTTCACGCGCCAGCCCGCGAACATCTTCACGTCGCCGGCGGAACCGGCGCGCATCGCGACGAGCTTCGGGATATCGGCAGGGTCGTTCTGCCCGTCGCCGTCGAGCGTGGCGATCCACTCGCCGCGCGCGGCTTTCACGCCGTTGCGGATCGCGGTGCTCTGGCCGCTCTGCGTGACGTGGTGGATCACGCGCAGCTCCGGCACGTCGGCCTTCAGTGCCTGAAGCACCGCGAGCGTGTCGTCGCGCGAGTTGTCGTCGATGTAGACGATCTCGAAATCGCCGCCGTCGTGCGGCTCGCGGCCGCGCAGCGCAGTGACGATTTCGTGCACCAGCGGCGCGACGTTGTCGCGCTCGTTGAACACCGGTACGACGACCGAAAGGTGCGGGGACGTGCTCATGGCGTCATGCGTTCTCGCCGAAGTAGTCGCGGCACCACGCCACGACCTGGGGCAAACCGGTTTCGATTGAGGTCGCCGGGTCGAAGCCGAACGCATCGTGCGCGCGCTGCGTGTCGGCCATCGTTTCGATCATGTCCCCGGGCTGCATCGGCTTGTACACCTTCTGTGCCGGCTGGCCGGCGGCCTCTTCGATGACCGCGATGAAGCGTTCGAGTTCCACCGGCGTGTGGTTGCCGAGGTTGAAGACACGGTGCGGCACCTCACCTTCCGGCGGATGATCCAGGGCGCCGAGCACGCCCGCCACGATGTCGTCGACGAAGGTGAAATCGCGCCGCATCTTCCCGTGGTTGAACACATCGATCGGCCGGCCGGCCAGCACCGCGCGCGAGAACAGCAGCGGCGCCATGTCCGGGCGGCCCCACGGGCCGTATACGGTGAAGAAACGCAAACCCGTCGAACGCAGGCCATACAGGTGCGCGTAGGTGTGGGCCATCAGCTCGTTCGCGGCCTTGGTCGCGGCGTAGAGCGAACGCGGCTGGTCGATGCGCTGGTCTTCGGAGAATGGCGGCGTCGCCGAATCGCCGTACACCGACGAGGAACTCGCATACGCCAGGTGCTGCACGCCGCGATGGCGGCACAGCTCGAGCATGTTCACGAAGCCGACGAGGTTGCTGTCGACGTAGGCGTGCGGATTGGTCAGCGAATAACGCACGCCCGCCTGCGCGGCGAGGTGGATGACGTGCGTCGGCGCGACTTCCTCGAACAGCGCGGCCAGGCCTTCGCGATCGGTCAGGTCCAGCGCGCGGATGTCCACGTCCGGGCACAGCGCGGCGACGCGGTCGCGCTTGAGTTGCGGATCGTAGTAATCGTTGAAGTTGTCCAGCCCGACGACACGGGCGCCGCGCGCCTTCAGTGCGCGGCAGGTGTAGGCGCCGATGAAGCCGGCCGCGCCGGTGACGAGGATGGTGCCGGGGGAGGTGTCAGCCATCGGAACTCGCGTTGTTTGGGGGATTCAATCGGGTTCGGTCTGGAAATCGAAACCCAGCGTCAGTTTCAGGTCGGCCAGTCCGGCGCCGAGCGAGGGATCGAGTTCGAAGCCGAATCCGCTCTCGCCGCTCAGGCCGATCGACAGGCCGCAACGGCCGCCGCGGATGTAGAACGTGTGCAGCGCGTCGCGGTGCATCGCCAGTCGTTGCTGGATGCCACGCAGGTAATCCTGCAGATCCTCATCCGACCAGTTTCGCGATCCCTGTGTCAGATTCGTGTAGGCGTAGCTTTCGCGATACACGCCGTCCAGCGGGATGCCGGCCGGCGAGGTGCGGCGATCGCCGGCGCGCCAGCTGCGTTCCGGCCGCAGGCCCAACTGGTCGAACAGCGGTTGCAGGTCGTCGCGCGGATGGATCGCGCGCAAAGACACCTTGTAGCGGTACGGATTCATGCCGCCGCTCCAATCCTTTATTCGGTGACGGTGCCGCGCAGTTTTTCCAGCACGCCGTCGAGCGAATCCAGGTCGGTGTAGTGGATCACCAGACGACCCTTGCCGCCGCGGCCGTGCAGCACGTTGACCTTGGTGTTGAGCGATTCCGACAGCTCGCGTTCGAGCGCGACGATGTCCGCCTGCGGCTTGGCCTTGGCGGCCTTCGGCTTTGCGGAACTGCTGGTCGGGATCTGCCCCGCGGCGAGCTGCTGCACGCGATGTTCGACTTCGCGCACCGACCAGCCGTGTTCGGCGGCCTGGCGCGCCAGCGCGATCGCGGCCTGCGGTGTCAGCGCGAGCAACGCACGTGCGTGGCCCATTTCCAGCGCGTGCGTTTCCAGCAGCACGCGGATTTCCGGCGGCAGTTCCAGCAGGCGCAGCAGGTTGGACACGGCGGCGCGCGAGCGGCCGACGGCCTCGGCGGCCTGCGCATGCGTCAGGTCGAATTCGTCGATGAGCCGCTGAAGCGCGTTGGCTTCTTCCAGCGGATTGAGGTCTTCGCGCTGGATGTTCTCGATCAGCGCCATCGCCACGACGGTGCGATCGTCGACTTCGCGGATGACGACCGGGATTTCGGTCAGCCCCGCCAGCTGCGACGCGCGCCAGCGACGTTCGCCGGCGATGATCTCGTAACGCTTGCCGCCCAGGTCGCGCACGACGATGGGCTGGATCACGCCCTGCGCCTTGATCGAGCCGGCGAGCTCCTCGAGCTTTTCCTGGTCCCAGTGCTTTCGCGGCTGGTACTTGCCGGGCGTCAGCGCATCCACCGGCAGGTGACGCAGCACATCGCCTTCGACCGCTTCCAGGACCGGCGCCTCGGCGGCCGCCTTGGGTCCAAGCAGGGCTTCCAGGCCGCGGCCCAGGCCGCGCTTCTTGGCTACCGTCATGCCGTGGTCTCCTTCGGTTGCACAGCGCGCGCCTTGGCCTGGTCGCGCTCGCGCTGGCGGCGCAGCACTTCGCCCGCCAGCCCCATGTAGGCGATGCCGCCGCGGCTGGCGCGGTCGTAGCCGACGATGCTCTGGCCGTGGCTGGGCGCCTCGGCCAGGCGCACGTTGCGCGGCACGATCGTGCGGAACACGCGGTCGCCGAAATGGTTGATCAGTTCCGCCGACACCGCGTTGGCCAGGTTGTTGCGCACGTCGAACATGGTGCGCAGCACGCCCTCGACCTCGAGCTTCGGGTTGAGGTTGGCCTTCAGCGCTTCGATGGTGTCGATCAGCGCGCTGATGCCTTCCAGCGCGTAGTACTCGCACTGCATCGGCACGACGATCGAATCGGCGGCCGTCAGCGCGTTGAGCGTCAGCAGCGACAGCGCCGGCGGGCAGTCGATCAGGATGAAATCGTAGTTCTCGCGCAGCGGCGCCAGCGCGACCTTCAGGCGCTGCTCGCGGTCGGCTTCGCCCATCAGGGTGATCTCGGCCGCGGTCAGCTCGATGTTCGCCGGCAGCAGGTCGAAGTCTTCGGCGGTGCGCTTGACGATGGAGGCGACCTCGGCCTCGCCCAGCAGGACGTCGCAGATCGTGGTGTCGATCTCGCGCTTGTCCAGGCCGCTGCCCATGGTCGCGTTGCCCTGCGGGTCCAGGTCGACCAGCAGCACGCGCTTGGGCGTCTTGGCCAGGGCGGCGGCCAGGTTGACGGCGGTGGTGGTCTTGCCGACTCCGCCTTTCTGGTTGGCGACGGCGATGATGCGGGCCATGCGGCTCGTCCTGGTCTGGGAAACGGAATGAGAGGCCGGCGTGGGGCCGGACCGGAGATTATGCCCGGATGGAAAGGCGCGTGCCCCCTGGCCGTCAGCTGTATGGGCCCTGCGGGCGAACTCGCCCGTGCCCGCCGCGCCGAATCAGGCACTTGCAGCGGCCGGGGCGGACCGGCGGTCGACCTGCATTTACGAAGTTGGGCGGCTGGTCACGCTCGCCGGATCGCCGGTGCGCCCGTCACGTCCGGGAAATCACCACCATGTGGCGCTCGGCGTCCAGCCCGGGAACGCGCAGCGGCGTGGAGGTTTCCATCTTCCATCCGGCCGGCAGCGCGGCGATCTCGTCCACCGGGTGAACGCCCTTCATCGCCAGCAGGCGGCCGTCGGGCTTGAGCAGGTGGCCGCCCAGTTCGAGGATCAGCGGCAGCGTCGCGAGCGCGCGTGCGGTGATCGCATCGAACGCGCCCGGCTCGTCCACCGCCTCGATGCGAGATTCGGCGACGCGTGCGTCCTTCAGGCCGAGCTGGCGGATCGCCTCGCGCATGAAGCGCGCCTTCTTGCCGTTGCTCTCCACCAGCGTGACCTTCAAGCCCGGCTTGACGATGGACAGCGGAATCCCCGGCAGCCCCGGACCCGTGCCCAGGTCGGCCAGCGTGCCGCCGCGCGCGGCCAGTTCGTCCACGAACGGGTGCATCGCCAGCGAATCGAGCAGGTGCTTGACCACCATCTCATGCGGATCGCGCACGGCGGTGAGGTTGTAGGTCTTGTTCCAGCGCACCAGCAGGGCGAGGTAGTCCAGCAGCTTCGGCGCGACGGCGGCCGGGTCCAGGCCGAGGGCGGTGAGGCCATCGTCGAGCGTGCGACGCAGCGCGGCGTCGAAGGGGGCGGGGGTGTTCATGGAGCCGGGATTCGGGATTCGGGATTGGAGATTCGAATAAACCCGCACAGGGTAACGTGACGGCCGAGCCGGCTCTTACGAATCCCGAATCTCCAATCCCGAATCCCGGCTCTTGAACGCCAGCGCGCCCAGATACTCCGGCGCCGGCCGCAATTCCCGCAGCGACCAGTCTTCCGCCCGGCCGAGTTCCGGATCGCATTCGACCAGCCGCAGCCCGTCCGGCGAATCGGCGAACCGCAGCCGGTGCAGGCCAAAGGAAATGCCGTGGCCGTGCGCCTTCAGCACCGCCTCCTTGGCGCACCACAGCCGCAGGAAGCCGTGGTCGCGCACGGCAGCCGAGGGGGCGGCGTGCAGCCAGGCCAGCTCCGGCGCGGTGAAGAACCGCTGGGCGAGGTCGAGCGCGCGGCCTCGCGGACGCACGCGTTCCAGGTCGATGCCGACCTGGACGTCGCGGCCGAGCGCGACCAGCAGCCCGTCGCCGCTGTGGCTCCAGTTGCAGTCCCAGCCGGCGAAAGGAGCGCCGAGGCGCGGCCGGCCGCGGCGGTCGCGGCTTAGTGGAAGCCCCTGGGTGTCGGTCCCCAGTTCGGCCGCCAGCCACCGCCTCGCCAGCGGTTCAGCCGGCTCGCGCGGTGCGTGCGGCTGCCAGGCCCAGCGCACCTGGGCCGCGTCGGCGGTTGGGGAATGGGACAGGGACATGAACCTGGCGACTGGGAGCCATGACGGCCGCCAGCGTAAAGTAAGGACAGGGGAAGCGGCGTCGCCGCGGGAACACGTGCCATCCATGTCTGCGGTCGTCGAAGAATCCAGTCCCGTTCCGTTTTTGCCCGTGCCTCTCATGCACGGCACGGGCGCGCTCGCCATCGCGTTCGACGAAGGCAACCATGAGATCGACCGCGCGACTTTCGCCCGCCACGTGCGCGCGTTGGCTGCGACATTGCCCGCCGCACGCTTCGCGCTGAACCTGTGCGAGGACCGTTACCGCTACCTCGTCGCCTTCTGCGCGGCCGCAGTGCGCGGGCAGACCACGCTGATGCCGCCCTCGCGCGCGCCGGGCGTGGTCGAGCAGGTGCTCGACCAGCATCCCGACAGTTACTGCCTCACCGATGTGGATCTCGCGCCGGCGCCGCCGCATTGCGTGCGGATTCCGGAAATCCTGGACGAACTGGACGGCGAACCGCTCCGCGTCGGTGCCAACGCACGTGTCGCGATCGGCTTCACGTCCGGCAGCACCGGACAGCCGCGCGCCTACGGCAAGACGTGGGCGAGCTTCCGCACCAGCACCGCGCAGAACCTCGCCGCGTTGGAGGGCCTGCTGCGCGATGACCTCACGCACGTGATCGCCACCGTGCCGCCGCAACACATGTACGGCATGGAGATGTCGGTGCTGATGCCGCTGCTGGGCCCGGTCGCGGTGCATGCCGCGCGGCCGCTGTTCCCGGCCGACGTGGCGCGCGCGCTGCACGATTCGCCGACGCCGCCGCTGCTCATCACCACGCCGGTGCACCTGCGCGCGCTGGTCGCCTCCGAACTGGCGTTGCCGCCGCTGGCAGGCATCGTGTCGGCGACCGCGCCGATGCCGCCGGAGCTGGCCGCGCAGGCTGAAGCGCGCTTCGGTTGCGAAGTCCGCGAGGTGTTCGGTTCCACCGAAACCTGCGTGTTCGCCCGTCGCCGCACCGCGCGCGACGACGCGTGGACGCCATTGCCCGGCGTGCGCCTGGCGCCGCAACCCGATGGCACCGCGGTCCACGCGCCGCACCTGGCCGAACCGATCGTGCTGGCCGACCTGATGGAAGTGCACGCCGACGGCCGTTTCGAACTGCGCGGGCGCAACGCCGACCTGCTCGATATCGCAGGAAAGCGCGCCTCGCTGGGCGATCTCACGCGCAAACTGCTGGCCGTGCCGGGCGTCGAGGACGGCGTGGTGTTCCAGCTCGATGCCGAGGACGCGATCGGCGTGCGCCGCATCGCCGCGCTGGTGGTCGCGCCATCGCTGGACGAACACGACATCCTGCATGCGCTGCGCCAGCAGCTGGACCCGGTGTTTTTGCCGCGACCGCTACGTCGCGTCACCGCGCTGCCGCGAAACGAAACGGGCAAGCTGCCGCGTGGTGCGCTGGAGGCGTTGTTGCATGTGCATGAGGGGCATGTGGAGCAGGCGGTCGAGCGTACGGAATCGGCCTGAGCTGACTCGGCCGAAACACCTGCCGTCATCTCCAACGTTCCGTCTTCCCGGCGAAGGCCGGGACCCAGGCCGTCAAGCCATCCGCAGCCTGTGGAGGCGAAAAAAATCACCGTCATTCCAGCGAAAGCTGGAACCCATCTTGATCTTCGCTTTCCGCAGCGGCTGGGCAGTCAACAGCAAAATGGGTTCCAGCTTTCGCTGGAATGACGAAGGTTTTTGGGGCGGCCGCGAACGCCATGCGTGACGGCCTGGATCCCGGCCTTCGCCGGGATGACGGTGTCAGAAAGATGACGATGTCGCGCGAACAAAAAACGCACGAACGAAACGCCGCCGCAGACCCCGCGTCCTACCCCAACTCCACCCACGCCGGCGCATGGTCGCTCGGCCGATCCCACGTGCGCGGTTCGCGATCGATCCCCGACGCCACTGCGTGCGGCCGCAACGCCTCCGACACCAGCGTCAGGTCGATGCGCAGCCCGAGGTTGCGGCGGAAGCCGCCCTGACGGTAATCCCACCAGCTGAACTGGCTTTCCTCGGGATTGAGCGCGCGATACGAATCGTGCAGTCCCAGCGAATACAGCCGCTGCAGCGCATCGCGTTCGGCGCGCGAGGTGAGGATGTGCGCATCGTTCCATACCGCCGGATCGTGCACGTCGCGATCGTCCGGCGCGATGTTGAAATCGCCCAGGACAATCATGCGCGGATGCGTCACCAGCTCCTGCGCCAGCCAGTCGTGCACCGCGTCCAGCCAGCGCAGTTTGTAGGCGTACTTGTCGGTGCCGACGTCCTGCCCGTTCACCACGTACAGATTGACGATGCGCAGGTTGCCGACGGTCGCGGCGAGCACGCGCTTCTGTTCGTCCTCGAACCCGGGAACGCCGACCTGCACGTCCACCGCGCGCTCGCGCGACAGCACGGCCACGCCGTTGTAGGTCTTCTGCCCGGCGAAGACGCTGCGATAGCCCATCGCGATCAGCGGATCGTCCGGGAACTTCGCGTCCTCCAGCTTGGTTTCCTGCAGCGCGACGATGTCCGGCGACGACGTGGCGAGCCACTGTTCCAGGTGCGGCAGGCGCACGTTGAGCGAGTTGACGTTCCAGCTGGCGATCTTCATGCCGCGAAGTGTAGCGGCTATCGCGCGGGCGGCCAGCTTCCCGCCGCTTCGGCAATGCCACCGGACCGCATCGCGCGGCATACTCGACGTTCATTCCGAGCAAGCCGCCGCCATGCACTGGATCGACCTTCGCAGCGACACCGTCACCCAGCCCACCGACGCCATGCGCGAAGCGATGATGCGCGCGCCCGTGGGTGACGACGTGTACGGCGAGGATCCCACCGTCAACGCGTTGCAGGCGCGACTGGCGGACGAGTTGGGCTTCGAGGCCGGCCTGTTCGTGCCCAGCGGCACGCAGTCCAACCTGATCGGTTTGATGGCGCATTGCCAGCGTGGCGACGAATACATCGTCGGCATGGACGCGCACACCTACAAATACGAAGGCGGCGGCGCGGCGGTGCTCGGCTCGATCCAGCCGCAGCCGATCGTGCACGCGCCCGACGGCACGCTGCCGCTGGATGTGGTGGAGCGCGCGATCAAGCCGGTCGATCCGCATTTCGCCCTGACGCGCCTGTTGTGCCTGGAAAACACCTGGCACGGCCGCGCGCTGCCGCTGCAGTACCTCGCCGATGCGCGTGCGTTGTGCGACCGCCGCGGCCTCGCGCTGCACCTGGACGGCGCGCGCATGTTCAACGCGGCGGTTGCGCTGGGCGTGGCGCCGCGCGAGATCACGAAGCATTTCGACAGCGTGTCGGTGTGCCTGTCGAAGGGGCTGGGCGCACCGGTCGGCTCGGTGCTGCTCGGTACCCGCACGTTGATCGAGTCGGCGAAGCGCTGGCGCAAGGTCGTCGGCGGCGGCATGCGCCAGGCGGGCCTGCTCGCGGCGGGCGCGTCGTATGCGCTGGACCATCATGTCGCGCGCTTGGCCGACGACCACGCGCGCGCTGCGCGGCTGGCCGAAGGGCTTCAGGGATTGTCCGGCGTGCAGGTCGTCGCGCAGCACACCAACATGGTGTTCATCGACGTGCCGGTGGAGCGCCACGACGTCCTGCGCAGCGCGCTGGACGATGCGCGCATCCGCGTGTCGATCGGCTACACGCCCGCGATCCGCCTGGTCACGCACCTGGACATCGGCGACGAGGACGTCGCGCGCACGGTGCAGGTGCTGCGCGCGTTCGCTTCGAACTGAAACCACGCGCCCCTTCGCCTTGCAGGGCGAAGGGGCGCGTCATCGCGATCAGCGTGGCGCGACGACGACCACGTACTGCACCGACGAACCCACGTACTGCGGCTGGTACCACGTGCTTCCGCACTGCTGGTACGCGATGCCGTTGACGACCACGGACGCGCACGACGGCGGCACCGAACGCACGATCGAGCCGATGGCGGCAGCCGTCACCGCGACGGTCGTCGTGACGGCGGCGGCGGTCGCGACCGGATGGTCGTAGTACCAGTTGTTGTTGTAGTGGTCGCAGCAACCGTGGTTGTCGACGTTGACGTTCACGTTCCGGTTGACGTTGATGTTGCGGTCGTCGATGTTGCGGTTCTCGACGCCGCGGTTGTCGAAGTTGCGGTTCACGCTGGTGTTCGCGCCACGCACGAACTGGCCGCGCGCGTTGGCGTCCGGCGTCGACAGCAGGCCGACCGATGCGACAAGCGCCGGAAGGAGGATGGCGAAACGGTAACGGCTCACGGCGACTTCTCCTCGACTGCGGCGACCTGTACCAGCTCGATGCGCTGCGCACCCGCCGGCGGCGTGAATGCGAACGTGGACGGCGCGGGCGCGGCCGAGGTGTTCCACGTCAGCATCGTTGCGTACTGCGGGCGCGCCGGGTCCGTCGTCGTCGTGATGACGATGCGGCGCGGCACCGGCTGTGCGCCATCGGCGATCCACACCTGCCAGTCCGTGCCGCCCTGGCGGAACGCGTATTGCTGCGTCGGTACGCCGTCGATGATCGCCGGCCCGATCGCGCTCGCGTCGGTCACCGCGGAGTTCGGTGCCTGCGGCGTGCCCCACAGGAACAGGTCGGCCAGCGGAAGTTCGATGCCGTACTTCGTGGCCGCGACGTTCACCAGCTCGTGCAGCGTGGCCGGCGCGTCGACGGTGGCGAAGTACTTCTCCTTCGGGCTGTACACGGTGAGCGTGCGGCCGTCGTAGACGACCTCGCGTTCCTTGTGGTCGCTGCGCACGTGCATGCGCAGGCCGTCGGGGACGCGCACCTGGTACTCGAGCGTGGCGGGGATCTCGACCCGCTGGCCGTCCTCGCTGACCAGGTCGAACGTGCTGGCGCCCTTCACCGAGAACGACTTCAGGCTGCGCAGGTACGCGCCCATGCGATCGAGCGCGGCGATGGCCTGCGCATCGACCGTTCCGGCGTCGCTTGCGGTGGCCGTGGCGGGCTGCGTTGCGTTCGAGGACGCTACGTTCGCGGACGTTTCAGCCGCCGGCTTCGTGTCCGTGGACTTTGCGTCCGGGGCTTGCACGGCGCAGCCGAGCGGCGCGGCGGTCAGCAAGACCAGCAGGCCGATGGCGGGCACGGCCCGCCATGGCGCCGTCCCGCGGGGCGATTGGGTGGATTTCATCAAGTGCTCCTGATCGAAGTGACATCGCACGCCGCATTGGCGCGCGACATCGGCAGGACATCACGCGCGATGTCCCCAGTCGATCAGCAAGATTCGCAGCGATCAGCGCGCCCAAGCGCGCGCACGCGTCACTTCGACAGCCAGCGGATCATCGCATTGACCTTGCCGCGATACGGCGGCTTGAGCAGGTCGCTGCCGGCGAGGCTGCGCTGGCGGAACACCGGCAGCAGCTTGCTGAAGGTGTCGAAGCCGGTGCGGCCGTGGATCGCCCCGATGCCGCTGGGCCCGATGCCGCCGAAGGGCAGGTCGTGCGCGCCGAAGTGCAACAGCGTGTCGTTCACCGTGACGCCGCCGGCCAGCGTGCCCGACACGATCGCGTCGATGCTGCGCGCGTCGTTGCTGAAGGGATACAGCGCCAGGGGGCGATCCAGCGAGCGGATGCGCTCGATGGCTTCATCCAGCGTGCGGTACGTGATGATCGGCAGGATCGGCCCGAAGATCTCGTTGCGCATCACGTCGCTGTCGGCCGGCGGTTCGGCCAGCAGCGTCGGCGGGAAAATGCGTTCGCGCTCCATGCGCGAGCGCGAGGCCGCATCGAGCATCGAGGTCAGCGGTTCCACCACGATCGTGCCGCGTGCGCGCGCATCGTCGACATAGCCGCGCAGGCGCGCGTACTGCGCGTCGTTGATGATGCGCGTGTAGTCGCGGATCGATTCCGGGCGCGTCGCGTCGAAGTCGGGATAACGGGCCATCACTTCAGTGCGGATCGTCTCGACGAACGCACCGCCGCGGGCTTCGTCGACCAGCACGTAATCCACGCCGATGCAGGTCTGTCCGGCGTTGAACCATTTGCCGGTCGCGATGCGCGAGGCGGCCTTGGCGAGGTCGAAATCCGGGCACACGATGGCCGGCGCCTTGCCGCCCAGTTCGAGCGTCACCGGCGTGAGGTTCGGCGCGGCGGCGGCCATGACCTTGCGGCCGACCGCGGTGGAACCGGTGAACAGCAGGTGGTCGAACGGCAGGGCGGCGAATGCGGCGCCGAGTTCCGCCCCGCCCAGCGCGACGGCGACGCGGTCGGCCGGGAACACGTCGGACAACAGCTCGCGCATCCACTGGCTGGTGCGCGGCGTGTGTTCGGACGGCTTGAGGTAAACGTGGTTGCCGGCGGCGATCGCGGAAATCAACGGCACCAGCGCGAGGTTCACCGGGTAATTCCACGGCGAAAGGATGCCGACCACGCCGACCGGCTCGGGCACGATGCGCGCGCTCGCCGGCCAGAAGCGCCAGCCCACCGCGGCGCGCCGCGGCTTCATCCAGCCGCGCAGGTGCTTGAGCGCGTGGTCGAGTTCGGCCAGCACGATCATCGCCTCGGACAGCAGGTTCTCGTGTTCGCTGCGGTGGCCGAAGTCGGCACGGACCGCCGCATCCATCGAATCGATGCGCGCACGGAACGCATCGCGCAACCGCACCAGGTCGGCGCGGCGCTGGGCGTGGTCCGGCTTGCGGGCCTGCCACGCGGCGCGGAGGCGTGCGCGGGTGGCAGTCAGTTCGTCGAGCGGCGTGTCGGCGGTGATGTCCATGCGGTCGAGTGTAGTCCGCCGCCGCGACGCTCCGCAGGGGCGAAACCGGCGCTGGTCGGGGGGCGTCGCGGCCGTGTGTGAATGGGGCCGGGAGTGGGATATGGGGATCGGGAATCGCGGGCCCTTCATCGCGAAGGCGGGGATCGAACAACACGGGCACGCTAGACTTCCCGCATGACACTGCGCCCCTACCTCGACACCCTTCCCGCCGTCGGCGAACGCGTCTACATCGATCCGTCGGCGACGGTCATCGGCGATGTGACGCTCGGCGACGACGTGTCGGTCTGGCCGGGCTGCGTGATCCGCGGCGACGTCAACTCGATCCACATCGGCGCCCGCACCAACGTGCAGGACGGCACCATCGTCCACGTCACGCACGAAGGCCCGTACACGCGGCCCGGCGGCCTGCCGACCGTGGTCGGCAACGACGTCACCATCGGCCATGGCGTGATCCTGCACGCCTGCACGCTCGACGACTTCTGCCTGATCGGGATGGGCGCGCGCATCCTCGACGGCGCGCGCGTGCACCGGCACGGCTTCGTCGGCGCCGGCGCGGTGGTCGCGCCGGGCAAGCAGGTCGGCGAGGGCGAGCTGTGGCTGGGCAATCCGGCGCGGCTGGCCCGCCGGCTGGACGATCGCGAGATCGAACAGTTGCACTACAGCGCCGCGCACTATGTACGATTGAAGGACCGCTACCTCGGCATGGCCGGGTAGCAGCGGCAGGTCGCGGCAGGGGGTCGCGACCACCGCATCACCGATGCCCGGCATGGGCATCGCGCAGGGAATGGGGCACATGGAAGGTTTCGAATACCGCAATCCGTACGCGGCGCCTGCCGCGCAGGTCGATTCTGCGACACGAGGGTGGTGAACGACTGACGACGTCGGCCTGCGCGATGGCCGGGGCGAATGCGAATCGTCCGATGTAAAGCGCAGTGGCCGACAAGCACAGTGCGCAGGCCGAAACCCCGATCAATGGAGCCCATGGTGAGCGATACACGCCGCAACGTCGCCGACACCATCGTCGTGGACACCTGATGCTCGACACCCACCGCGAAGTCGTGACGCCGGAGGGCGTGGCCCTCCACCTGCCCGCCGCCGGCCCCGTGCCGCGCGCGCTGGCGTGGCTGATCGATTTCCTGATCCGCGCCGGCATCATGATGGCGATGGGCATGTTCCTGGGCGTGTTCGGCCGCGGCGGCATGGGCTTGTATGCGGTGGCGATGTTCCTGGTGTACTGGTTCTATCCGGTCTTCTTCGAGGCGATGTGGAACGGGCGCACGCCGGGCAAGCGCTCGCTCGGCCTGCGCGTGATCGCGGCGAACGGCGCGCCGGTCGGTTGGCTGGCCGCGTTCACGCGCAACCTGTTGCGCGTGGTCGACATGCTGCCGCTCGCCTACGCGACGGGACTGGTGTCGAGCCTGCTCGATCCGTGGGGACGCCGCCTCGGCGACATGGTCGCCGGCACGCTGGTCGTGCACGAGACCCGACCGCGCGATCCCCAGCCCGCCGCCGTCGATGCCGCGCTGGCGCCGTCGATCGCCCTGCGTCCGTACGAGCAGATGGCGCTGGTCGCCTTCGCCGAACGCGCGCCGCGATTGAGCGAAGCGCGGCAGGCCGAACTGGCCGACCTCGCCGAACCGCTCACCGGCGCGCGCGGCACGCTGTCGGTGACGCGGCTGTATCGCATGGCGAACTGGCTGCTGGGGCGGCGATGAGAAAGGCCGTGATTGGGGATTGGGGATTCGGGATTCGCGAAACACGGCGTAGCGGGCGCTTGTCGCCGCATCACGATGGGGAACACGGACGCGCCCCAGATCGCGGCGTCGAATCCCCAATCCCCAATCCCCAATCCCGGCCTCGCCGCCCATGAAGCAGGAACACTTCGTCCAGCGCCATCAGCCCGAATGGATCGCCTTCGAGCATTGGCTCGATGCGCGCGGCGAGAGCGCACGCAAGGCGCGCGCCGAACGCCGCAACTGGCACGGGCTGTCCGACGCGGAGATGCCATCGCGCTATCGCCGCCTGTGCCAGCAGCTCGCACTCGCGCGCCGCCGCGGCTACAGCCCGGTGGTGACCGATCGCCTGCAGGCGCTGATGCATCGCGGACACGGCCTGCTGTACCGCACGCCGGTCCCGCGCTGGCGGCGCGCGGCTGAATTCCTGATCGCGGGCTTCCCCCGCCTGGTGCGCGCCGAACGCGGCTGCATGCTCGCGGCCTTCGCGCTGTTCTGGATCCCGCTGGTGGTGATCTTCACCGCGATCCAGTGGCAGCCGGAACTGTCGTCCTCGCTGTTCGATCCGGTGCAGCTGCTCCAGTTCGAACACATGTACGACCCGGCCGATCCGATGCGAAAGCTCGGTCGCGACAACGGTACCGACGTGGCGATGTTCGGCCACTACGTCTGGAACAACGTGAGCATCGGCTTCAAGACGTTCGCCAGCGGCCTCATCGCCGGCGTGGGTTCGATCGTGGTGCTGATCGTCAACGGCGTGATGATCGGTGGCGTCGCCGGGCACCTGCAGGCGGTCGGCCATGGCGATCCGTTCTGGCGTTTCGTCGCGGCGCACTCCGCGCCCGAACTCACCGCGATAGTGATTGCCGGCGGCGCCGGCCTGCGGCTGGGGCTGTCGCTGATCGCGCCGGGCCAGCGCCGCCGCGCGGACGCGTTGATCGAAGGCGGTCGCCGCGGTGCGCTGCTCTGCGTCGGCGTGCTGGCGATGCTGGTGTTCGCCGCGTTCGTCGAGGCGTTCTGGTCGTCGATCGCGTGGATGCCGGCGTGGATCAAGTACACCGTCGGCGGCGTGCTGTGGACGCTGACGGCCGCATGGCTGCTGCTGGGCGGTCGCAACCTGCCCGCGGAGGATGCGGGCGCATGAAGATCGAATCGCTCACCGTCGCCTTGCGTCCGCGCACCGCGTGGGAAGCGGTCGAACTCGGCACCGCGCTGGTTCGCCGCAACGCATCGGCGATCTGGAAGCCGTGGCTGCTGCTGACGCTGCCGGTGTTCGCGATGCTCAACGCGATCGCGTGGGCGATCGATTCGATGTGGCTCGCCGGCCTGCTGATGTGGTGGCTGAAGCCGGCGTTCGACCGCATCCCGCTGTTCGTGCTTTCGCGCGCGGTGTTCGGCGATGTACCGACGACGCGACAGACGCTGGCGGCGCAGCGGACGTGGGGGTTGGCGTGGTTGCCCGGCTACCTCCTGTGGCGGCGATTGAGCCCGCTGCGTTCGCTGAACATGCCCGTGGATTTCCTGGAGGGCGCGCGCGGACGCGACGCGCGCGAACGCCGCCGTGCGCTGGGTGCGCCCGTCAACGGCGTGACCGTGCTGGTCACGCTGGTGTGCCTGCATTTCGAGCTCGCGATCTTCCTGGGGCTCGCATCGCTGGCCATCGTGTTCGTGCCCGACGAATACGTGCAGCAGGTGCTGACACGCGCATGGGCCGTACTCAAGGAATCGCCCGCGTGGCTCGGTCTGCTGTCGAACGCGCTGGCGTGGGTCGCGACCAGCCTGATCGAACCGTTCTACGTCGGCGCGGGCTTCGGCCTCTACCTCAACCGCCGCACCGAAGTGGAGGCGTGGGACATCGAACTCGCGCTGCGACGTCTGCGCGATCGCCTCCTGCGCGGTGCGGCGCCGTTGATGCTGATGTTCGCGCTGGGCTTCGCGTTCGCGCCGAACGCGGCGCGCGCGCAGGATGCGGACGATCCACAGGACACGGAAACCATCGACGAGGCGGCCGCGCACGCGGAAGGACCGGAAGAAGACGAGGACGCGCCGCGCGTCACGCTGGAGCAGGTCTTCGGCCGCGTCGCCGACGAGACCGGCCTGCGCGAAGGCGTGAATGCGCAGATGACGCCGCAGCCCGCGCCTCCGACGACGATGGCTTCGCCGGGCGGCGGTATCGCGGGCGGGCAGGGCGGAACGGCTGGAAACGGTCGTGCGCTCGCGGGCGATGGCAGTTTGCGCCGCGCGGTGGAGAAGGCGTATGCCGATCCGACCGTCACGCCCAAGCGCAAGGTCGTCAGCTGGAAGAAGCGCGACGCGAAGAAGCCCGATCCGCAAAAGAAGAAATTCCAGCCGCCGCCGCTGGGCTGGCTCGGCGAGATCCTCGCCACCGTCGGCGAATACGGCCTGTGGGTGGTCGTGATCGCCCTCGTCGGCGTGTTGCTGGCGACGGCGCCGCGGTGGCTGGCCTGGTTCCGTGGCGGCCTTGCGCGCGAAGCCCGCGAGGACGAAGTCCGCCGCGACCGCGCCGACGAGGCACCGCAGCCGTTGCCGGACGACATTCCGTCCGCGATCCGCCGCCTCTGGCGCGAAGGCCGCCAACGCGAAGCGCTCGCGATGCTGTATCGCGCCAGCGTCGAAACGATGGTCGCGCGCACCCAGGCCGTACTCGTGCCGGGCGCGACCGAAGCCGATGTTCTGCGCGTCTCGCGCAAGCTGCCGCTGGGCGAGGATCGCGACGCGTTCGCGCGCGCGGTGCGCACCTGGCAGTACGCGGCGTACGCGCACAGCTTCCCGGCGGGCGAGGACTTCGAATCGCTGCTGGCCGATCTCGCATCGCGCTTCGGCTGGTCCGCACCCGCACCTGCGCAACGCGACGGGAGCGTGCCGGCATGACGCTCACGCGCCGACATGGACTGATCGCGCTCGCCATCGTGGCGATCGCCGGCCTGCTGGCCGCCGGGTTCGCGTGGTGGCTTCGTAATTACGAACGCAGCGAGGAGTGGGTCGACCTGCCGCGCACCGGCGAGGCCGCGCGCAATCCGTTGTACGTGCTCAAGCTGGCGCTGATCGCCGACGGTGTGCGCGCGCAGTCGCGCCCGCGCCTGCAGCTGGGCGAGGTGGAGCTCGGCCAACGCGACACGGTGCTCCTCTACAACGACCCGCGCACGCTCACCGGCAAGGACGAGGCGACGCTGCTGGAATGGGTCGAGCGCGGCGGCCACCTGCTGCTGCGCACGCCGCCGCCGGGGCCGCTGGACGTGGAGCAGGCGCTGCCGGTGCTCGGCGCGTTCGGCGTGCATCCGCGCTCGGATCAGCTGTGCGCCGGGCTCGATGTCGAAGGCGAGGATCCGCACGTCGAGTTCTGCCGCGGCCGGCGCCTGGACGTGGACAACATCGAATCCACCGCATCGTTGCATTGGGGCGACGAATCGAACGGTTACGTCTTCGCGCGCATGCCGCATGGGCGCGGCGTTGTCGACGTGGTGTCGGACTTCGACTTCCTCGACAACGACTCGCTGAAGGACGGCCCGCACATCGCGCTGACGCGGCAGCTGCTGGACCCGAACTACCGCGCCGGCACCGTGCACCTGGTCTACGAAGCGCAGATGCCCTCATTCTGGTGGACGCTGGCGCGCGAACACTGGCGCGTGTGGCTGCCGCTGCTGCTGGCGCTGATGGCGTGGCTGTGGCGGCGTTCGCAGCGCTTCGGTCCGTTGCTGGCCTCGCCCGCGATGGAACGCCGCTCGCTGCTGGAACACGTCACCGCCAGCGGCGAGCACATCTACCGCTACGGCTACGCGCACCTGCTGCATGAAGCCGCGCGCAAGGCCTTCCTCATGCGATTGCGCCGACGCGATCCACAGGCCGCCGCACTGGAAGGCGAAGCGCAGGCGGCGATGCTCGCCGAACGCTTCGGGCTGTCGTCGGTCGAGATCCGCGACGCCCTGTCCACGCCCATCGCGCGCGACCACGCCGCATTCCGCAGCCGCATCGCGATGCTGATGCGCATGCGCAACGCCCTTTGACCCGATTCAGAGCCGAGAGAACCACGCCATGAACGCCGACGCCGCTCCCGCCCCCATTGTTCCGATCACCGGGCAAGCCCTCGCCGCACGCGCCGCCGCCGTTCGCGATGAAGTCGGCAAGGCCTTCATCGGCCAGGAGGCGGTGCTCGACCAGATCCTGATCGCGCTGCTGGCCGGCGGCCACGTGTTGATCGAAGGCGTGCCCGGCCTGGGCAAGACGCTGCTGGTACGCGCGCTGTCGCGGGCCATCGATTGCAGCTTCGCCCGCGTGCAGTTCACGCCCGACCTGATGCCCAGCGACATCAGCGGCCATGCCGTGTGGAACCCGAAGTCGGAGACGTTCAACATCCGTCGCGGCCCGGTGTTCACCAACCTGCTGCTGGCCGATGAAATCAATCGCGCCCCGGCGAAAACGCAGTCGGCGCTGCTGGAGGCGATGCAGGAACTGCAGGTCACCATCGAAGGCCACAGCTTCCAGCTCACGCCGCCGTTCCTCACGCTCGCCACGCAGAACCCGGTCGAGCAGGAAGGCACGTATCCGCTGCCCGAAGCGCAGCTCGACCGCTTCCTTTTGAAGGTGCTGATCGGCTATCCCACGCGCAACGACGAGAAGCGCATGGTCGCGGCCGTGAGCCAGGGCCGTGCCGCGTCGGACTTCGACCTGTCGCAGGTGGCGCGCGTGCTCGGCCCGCAGGAGATCGTCGCGATGCAGGCCGGCACCGCGCTGGTGGCGGTCGACGATGCGGTGATCGACTACGCGGTCCGCATCGTCGCCGCGACGCGCGACTGGGCCGGCATCGCGCTGGGCTCCGGTCCGCGCGGCAGCCTCGCGCTGGTGCGCGCGGCGCGTGCGCAGGCGGTGCTGTCGGGCCGCGATTTCGTCACGCCCGACGACGTTCGCGAAATCGCCAAGCCCGCGCTGCGCCACCGCATCGCGCTGGCGCCGGAACTTCAGATCGAAGGCCAGTCGCCGGACGACGTGCTGCACGCGTTGCTGGCCAAGGTCGAGGCGCCGCGGAAATAACGCATCGATGAACGTGACCGCTCACCCGCGTGCCTTCCCGCGTCCCGCGCCCTTCATGCTGGCGTTGCTGGCGCTGTGGTCGTTGCTAGGCATCGCGGTCGCGTTCGGGTTCGCCACTGCGATGCAATGGCAACTCGCCGGCATCGCGCTGGCGGCGTTGCTGTTGATCGACTTCATGTTGGTCTGGCGCGCGCCGACGCCGCAGGTCGAACGACGCCTGGCCGACACCTGGCCGATCGGCATCGAACGTCCGGTAACGCTGGCGCTGGAAACGCCGCAGCGTGCGGTGACGCTGGACGTGTTCGACCTGCATCCGGGCGGCTGGTCGATGCAGGGCCTGCCGCGTCGCCTGCGCCTGAAGCGCGGCGAGGTCGCATCGCTGGACTACTACCTGCGCGCGAAGGCGCGTGGCGATTTCCGCTTCGACGGCGTGCAGCTGCGCCTGCATTCGCCGCTGCGTTTGTGGTGGCATTCGCGCGTCGCCGGCGAAGCGCAGGACGTGCGCGTGTTCCCCAACTTCGCGCCGCTGGCGAAGTTCGCGATGTTCAGTGCGGACCAGGCATCGCGCCTGGTCGGCGCGCATCTGCGTCGTCGCCGCGGCGAAGGCACGGATTTCCACCAGATGCGCGAATACCGCATCGGCGACAGCCTGCGCCAGATCGACTGGAAGGCGACGGCGCGCGCGCGGCGACTGATCTCGCGCGAATACCAGGACGAGAAGAACCAGCAGCTGGTGCTGCTGCTCGATACCGGCCGCCGCCTGCTCGCGCGCGACGGCGAGCTGGCGCATTTCGACCATGTGCTCGATGCCGCGCTGGTCGTGGCGTACCTGGCGCTGCGGCAGGGCGATGCGGTGGGTTTGCTCGCCAGCGGCGGTGCGGGCGCATGGGTGCCGCCGCGTCGCGGCGTGGGTGCGATCGACGAGCTGCTGCGCGCGACGTACGCGCTGCAGCCGCAGCCGGTGGCGACGGATTTCCTTGCCGCCGCGACCGATCTTTCGGTGCGGCAGCGTCGCCGTTCGCTGGTGATGCTGGTGACCAACCTGCGCGACGAGGACATGGACGACCTGCTCGCGGCGATCACGATGCTGCGCAAGCGACACCTGGTGTGCGTGGCGAGCCTGCGTGAAGGTTCGCTCGACGAGGCGTTGTCGCAACCGGTGGGCGATCTGTCCGGCGCGATCCGCGCGGGCGCGACGGCGCAGTACCTGGACCAGCGCAACGCGGCGCACGAAGCGCTGCGCAACCATGGCGTGATGGTGCTGGACGTGGCGTGTGACCAGCTGGCGGCGTCGCTGGTGGAGCGGTATCTGGCGGTGAAGCGGGATGGATTGTTGTAGTCGAGTGCGGGCGCGCGCGTAGCTCCGCGATGATGGATCGCCTTTTCCCGTCATCCCGACGAAGGCCGGGACCCATGCCCGCAACCTTGGGCCTTCCTTTGACGGTTCCAAACCTCACCGTCATTCCAGCGAAAGCTGGAACCGATGTTGATGTTGCTTTCGTAGCCCGGGTAAGCGAAGCGCACCCGGGGACTGTCACGCGCAACCCCCGAACCCGAAACACAACCGTCCGTAGGATGGGTTTCGCAAACGCCAAACCCATCATTGCCACGTAACAGCGATGGGTTTCGCTTCGCGAGACCCATCCTGCGCAGCGCTACGGCGCCGTCGCCCGCTCCAATTCCAGCAACGCCCCCATCGCCTCTTCCCGCGAAGCGCCGCACATCTCGACATCCGGCCGCAACGACGCGCAGAACGCCGGCCGCTCCGGTTTCCCGAACAACCGGCAGCGATACGCATCATCCAGTTGCACGCACGGAATCCCCGCCGGCTTGCCATGCGGCATGCCGGGAATGGGGGAGTTGATCGACGGCGCGATGCAGCACGCGCCGCAGGCGGCGCGGCAGTCCATCGAAAAACGACCTCAGTCGGCGGTGACGAGTTCCGCGCGGTGTTCGCGCAAGGTCTCGTACACCTCGTCGGTTTCCGGGCGCACGCCATGCCAGCGCTGGAAACTCTCGGCGGCCTGTTCGACCAGCATGCCCAGTCCGTCGATGCAGTCGTGCGATCCGGCCGCACGCGCCCAGGCGAGGAACGGAATCGCGACCTCGCCATAGCTCAGATCCACCGCCGCGGTGCGCGGATTCGCCAGCGCGATCGGCAGCGACGGGAGCCCATCGGCGCGGGCGGCGGAGGTGGCGTTCACGATCAGGTCGAAGGTGCCCAGCGTGTCGATGTCGCGCAGGTAACGCGGATGCACGCGGCCCGGCATCGCCAGCGCATCGGCCAGCGCGTCGGCGCGCTCGGGCGTGCGGTTGACGATGTAGAGATCGCCGATGCCCGCATCCAGCAACGCCGGTGCGACGCCGCGTGCGGCACCGCCGGCGCCGATCAGCAGCGTGCGGCGCGATCGCAGGTCCAGGCCCTGGCGTTCGGTGAGGTCGCGGACCAGGCCCACGCCGTCGGTGTTGTCGCCTTCCCAGCCGGTGGCGGTGCGCACCAGCGTGTTCACCGCGCCGGCGCGACGCGCGCGATCGGTCAGCGTCGTGCACACGCTGACGGCGCGGTTCTTGTGCGGAAGCGTCACGTTGGCGCCGAGACCGCCCTCGGCCGCGAACTCCGCGACGATCGCGTCGAACAGCTCCGGCGGCGCGTCCATCGCGGCGTACTCCAGCGCGATGCCGGTCTGCCGGCCGAATGCGGCGTGGATGCGGGGCGACAGCGAATGCGCCACCGGATGGCCGATGACCGCGAAACGCTTGACCAGGGCCGGATTTGCGACGGAGGCGAAATTGGACACGGGGGACCCTCGCATAGACTGGAGATCACACACACAGGAGACGCACGATGCGACGCAGCCCGGCCTCATCCAGCAGGTACCGCGTGTGCAGTGTAGTGGCGGCGCTCATCGCGGTGTCCTGCCCCGCGTCGGCCTTCCTTTCCGAATTCGGCATCGAAGGCATGGGCGTGGTATCGACCAAGGCCAGCGAGATCCGTGGCAGCGTCAGCCCGGACGGCCAGCATATCGTCTGGGGCAGCACCGATCGTGAAGGCGGCGCCGGGGGATGGGACCTCTGGCAGGCGAGCCTGAAGGACGGCCGATGGCAGGATGCCCGCCCCCTGGCGGTCAACTCGTCCGCCAACGAATTCGACCCGCTGTTCAGCGCCGACGGCCGCTGGCTGTACTTCTTCTCGAATCGCCCTGGCGGCATGGGTGGCGACGACCTGTACCGCGCCGCGGTGAAGCCCGATGGCAGCTTCGGCCCGGCGGAAAACCTCGGCCGCGGCGTCAACACGCGCGGCGACGAATGGGCGCCGACGCCGAGCCGCGACGGCCAGCGCCTGCTGTTCGCCAGCGACGGCCACGGCGGCGCGGGCCGGCACGATCTGTTCGTGGCGCGCTGGGACGGGAAGGCGTTCGTCGATCCGAAGCCCGTGCCGGGCATCAACACGAAGGCTGACGAATTCGACGCCGCCTGGCTCGGCGACGGTCGCACGCTGGTGTACGCGCGCTCGCAGGACCCGGCGACGAAGCCGGTGCGGTTGTTCCTCGCGCATTGCGATGGGGCGCGCTATGTCGATGCGGGGCCGCTGGCGTTGTCGTTCAACACCGACGATGCAACCACGCTCGGGCCGGCGATCGACTGGAACAAGCCGGGCGAGTTGCTGGTAAGCGGTGCCGCGAAGTCGCCGCGTGCGGGGAAGCTGGATCTGTACCGCATGAAGGCGCCGGCGGTGGCGGGGAAGGATGGATGTTTGCCGTAACCCTGTCGTGCCTTTCGTAGGATGGGTTTCGCGATGCGAAACCCATCGTCGCGGTCGCGGTCGCGGTCGCGTTTGAGGTTGAGGGTGTGATGGGTTCCGCCGTGCGGAACCCATCCTACGGAGCGCTGCGACATGCGGCTCTCGTAGCCCGGGTAAGCGCAGCGCACCCGGGGTGGGCGTGACCGTTGCGGTCGCGTTTGAGGGGTGATGGGTTCCGCTGTGCGGAACCCATCCTACGGTCACGGGCTACAGCCCGCCCGCCACATCCACCAGACTCCCCGTCATATACGACGCCTCGTCCGACAGCAGCCACACGATCGCGCGCGCGATCTCCTCCGCCTCGCCGCCGCGCTGCATCGGAATGCGCGCCTTCACGCGATCCACGCGTCCCGGTTCGCCTCCGCTCGCATGGATCTCCGTATAGATCGATCCCGGCCGCACGCAATTCACGCGGATGCCTTCGGCCGCGACTTCCTTCGCGAGGCCCACGGTCAGCGTGTCGATCGCCGCCTTCGACGCCGCATAGTCGATGTATTCGTTCGGCGAACCCAGCCGCGCGGCGACGGAAGACACGTTGACGATCGCGCCTCCGTGCCCGCCATGCCGCGTCGACATGCGCCGCACCGCTTCGCGCGCGCACAGGAAACTACCGACGACGTTCGCGTTGAACACGCGCGTCAGGCGTTCGGCGTCCATCTCTTCCACGCGCATCTGGCGTTCGAGGATGCCCGCGTTGTTCACCAGCGCCGTGACTTCGCCGAAGCGCTGGTCCACCGCATCGAACAACCGCATCACGTCCGCCTCGCGTCCGACATCCACGCTGACCGCCATCGCTTCGCCGCCGTCGCGTTCGATCGATGCGACGACCTCGTCGGCGTCCTTCTCGCGATGCCGGTACGCGATGCACACGCGATAACCCGCCTGCGCCGCGAGCTTCGCGGTCGCCGCGCCGATGCCGCGACTGCCGCCGGTGACGATGGCGATCCTGTTGCGCTCCATGCGACCTCCGGTTCTGTCTTCAGCCGAATGCGGGCGCGTCGTTCGCGTCAACCGATGCGCTTCAGGTACACATGCTGCGTCTTGGTGCGCTGGAACCCTTCGCGTTCGTAGAACGGATGCGATTGCGCGCGCACGATGTTCGAACGCACCATCACTTCGCCGATGCCGATTTCCCGCGCCCAATCATGCGCGGCGTTCACCAGCGACTGGCCGATGCCGCGACGGCGCGCGGCATCGTCGACGACAAGTCCGACGATCTCCACGCGCTCACCGGTTTCCAGCATCAGCCGGCGTTCGATCGCGATGAAGCCAAGCAGCGTTGCGTCATCGTCGGTCGCGACGATCACCGGATGATCGGCCGAGATCAGCAATCTGCGCAGCCGGCGTTCGAATGCGTCCGCCGTCTGCGGATAGCCCAGTTGCGCCGACAGGCGCGCCAGTTCGGCGGCATCGCCGATGCGTGCGCGCCGCAGCGTGGCGCCGTTGGCCGTGTCGCCCACGCTCAGCCTTCGCGCAGCCAGCGCGCCGCGTCGAGCGCGTAATACGTGAGCACGCCATCGGCGCCTGCGCGCTTGAACGCGAGCAGCGCTTCCATCGCGGTCGCGCGTTCGTCGAGCCAGCCGTTCTGCGCGGCGGCCTTGAGCATCGCGTACTCGCCGCTCACCTGGTACACGTACGTCGGTACGCGGAACTCGTCCTTCACGCGACGCACGATGTCCAGGTACGGCATGCCGGGTTTCACCATCACCATGTCGGCGCCTTCGTCCAGGTCGAGCGCGACTTCGTGCAGCGCTTCGTCCGAGTTCGCCGGATCCATCTGGTAGGTGTACTTGTTGCCCTTGCCCAGCGCTGCCGCCGAACCCACGGCCGCGCGGAACGGGCCATAGAACGCGCTGGCGTACTTCGCGCTGTAAGCGAGGATGCGCGTGTTGATCAGGCCCGCCTTTTCCAGCGCGCCGCGGATCGCGCCGATGCGGCCGTCCATCATGTCGCTGGGCGCGACGACGTCGGCGCCAGCCTGCGCATGCGAGATCGACTGCCGCACCAGCGCTTCGACGGTGACGTCGTTGAGGATGTAGCCGGCTTCGTCGATCAGTCCGTCCTGCCCGTGCGTCGTGTACGGATCGAGCGCGACGTCGGTGATGATGCCCAGCTCCGGGAAGCGCTGCTTCAACGCGCGCACGGCACGCTGCACGATGCCGTCCTCGGACCAGGCGATCGCGCCGTCGGGCGTCTTGCGTTCGACATCGGGCACGCCGAACAGCGTGATCGCGGGAATGCGCAGTTCGCTGCATTGCTCGGCGACGCGCAGCAGTTCGTCGATGGACAGGCGCTCGACGCCGGGCATCGAGGCGACCGGATCGCGGCCGTCGCGTTCGTGCACGAAGACCGGGTAGATCAGGTCGTTGGCGGTGAGGACCGACTCGCGCATCAGGCGGCGCGAGAACTCATCGCGGCGCATGCGCCGCGGACGTGCATGGGGGTAGGTGCTCATGGCGCGACATTGTACGCCGGCATGCTCCCTCCCCAATCCTCCCCCGCATTCGCAGGGGGAGGAGCAAGCCTCAGACCGAATACACCCGATACCGCAAAGGCACCAGCCGCACGTCACTGCCGGGCGCCGGCGTGGTGAGGCCCGGGGTCGCCGTGAAATCGAGCTCGACCGGACGCGCCTGGCCCTGGACATGCAACTCCAGCGTGATGCGGTCCGCGAGCCGGTACGCCGCCACGACGCGCGCGCCGATGCCTTCGTCGTCGGTGCCGGGCGCGATGTCGTGCGCGCGGGCGTACAGCTTCGCCGGGCCTTCGGCCACGCCGTCGGCGCTGAACGTGCGCGCATGCCCCGGCAGATGGAAACGACCGCCGCGCACTTCGCCTTCCAGCACGTTCGCGCGGCCGATGAAGTCGAAGACGTAGGCCGATGCCGGATCGCTGTAGATCTCGTCCGGTGTGCCGACCTGTTCGATGCGGCCTTCGCGCAGTACGACGATGCGGTCGGCCAGTTCCAGCGCCTCTTCCTGATCGTGCGTGACGAACAGCGTCGTCTGCCCCGTGCGTTCGTGCAGCTGGCGCAGCCAGCGGCGCAGTTCGACGCGCACCTTCGCATCGAGCGCGCCGAACGGCTCGTCGAGCAGCAACACGGTGGGATCGATCGCCAGCGCACGCGCGAGCGCCACGCGTTGCTTCTGTCCGCCCGACAGCTGTTCGGGATAGCGATCGCCGAAGCCCGGCAGCTGGATCAGCCCGAGCAGTTCCTCGACGCGGCGCTTGATCGCCGCCTTGTCCGGACGCTTGCGGCGCGGCCGGCTGCGCAGGCCGAAAGCGATGTTCTCCGCCACCGTCATGTGCTTGAACAGCGCGTAATGCTGGAACACGAAACCGACGTTGCGCTCGCGCAGGCTCAGTCGCGTGGCGTCATCCTTGCCGAACAGCACCTGGCCCGCATCGGGATGCAGCAGGCCCGCGATAACGCGCAGCAGCGTCGTCTTGCCCGAGCCCGACGGCCCGAGCAGCGCCACCAGCTCGCCGGCCTGCACGTGCAAATCCACGCCGTCCAGCGCCGCCACGCCGGTGTAACGCTTGCTGAGCTGGCGCAGGTGCAGGTCCATGCCGCTCCCGGGCACATGATGTGCGGGATTGCCGGCGCCGAGCGTGACAGGTCCGGCCGGCGCGGTCGAATGCGCCACCGTCACATGGCTCGCCGGGCCGCCGCGCAGGGTCGCGACGGGCGCGTCAGTGTCGACGATGGGATTTCGCAAGGGCGTCGCCATGGCGTGCCTCCAACCAGAACTTCAGGATCAGCGTGATCAGGGCGAGTCCGGCCAGCAGCGAGGCGGCCGCGAAGGCGCCGGTGCTGTCGAACTCGTTGTAGAGGATCTCGATGTGCAACGGCAGCGTGTTGGTGAGTCCGCGGATGTGGCCGGACACGACCGACACCGCGCCGAACTCGCCCATCGCCCGCGCCGAGCACAACAGCACGCCGTACAGCACGCCCCACTTGATATTGGGCAGCGTGACGCGGCGGAACACGGTCCAGCCGCCCGCGCCGAGCGAGCGCGCCGCGAGCTCTTCATCGGGTCCCTGCTGCTGCATCAGCGGGATGAGTTCGCGCACGACGAACGGGAAGGTGATGAACAACGTCGCCAGCACGATGCCGGGACGCGCGAACAGGATCTTGACGTCGTAGTGCTGCAACACCGAAGCGAACCAGCCGTGGGAGCCGAACAGCAGCACCAGGCACAGGCCCGCGACGACAGGCGATACCGCGAACGGAAGGTCGATCAGCGAAAGCAGCAGTTGCTTGCCGCGGAACTCGAAGCGCGTCACTGCCCACGCGGTGAAGATGCCGAACACCGCGTTGATCGGCACCACTATCGATACGGTGAACAAGGTCAGCTTCAAGGCCGAGACCGCATCGGGCTGCGTCAGCGAATCCAGCCAGGTGCCGAAGCCCTTCGCGAACGCCGCGCCCAGCACCATCAGCAACGGCAGGACGACCAGCGCGAGCATCGCCAGCACGGCCAGCCCGATGAGGACCACGCGCAGCCACGCGGGCTCCTGCAGATCGTCGCGGTGACGCACGTCAGACATCGCGCCTGGCTCCCTTGCGCTCGTGCGCGAACAGCGACGGAATCGCGTTGATCGCAAGCAGGCATACGAACGACGCGGCCAGCAGCAGCGCGGCGATGGCGATGGCGCCCGCGTAGTCGTATTCCTCAAGGCGGATCGTGATGAGCAACGGTGCGATTTCCGTCTTGTACGGCAGGTTGCCGGCGATGAAGATCACCGAGCCGTACTCGCCCAGCGCACGCGCGAACGCCAGTGAGAAACCGGTGAGCAGCGCCGGCAGCAGTTCCGGCAGCACGACGCGTCGCAACGTCGTCAGGCGCGACGCGCCCAGCGACGCGGCGGCTTCCTCCTGCTCGCGACCCAGCGCTTCCAGCACCGGCTGCACCGTGCGTACCGCGAACGGCAGGCCGATGAAGATCAGCGCGATGACGATGCCGGTCTGCGTGTAGGCGATCTTGATGCCGAGCGGCTCGGTGTAACGCCCGACCCAGCCGTTGGCCGAATAGATCGCCGTGAGCGCGATGCCGGCCACCGCAGTGGGCAATGCGAAGGGCAGATCGACGAGCGCATCCAGCAGGCGTCGGCCGGGGAATCGATAACGCACCACGACCCACGCGACCAGCGCGCCCGCGGCGGAAGCGATCAATGCGGCGACGAACGATGCGGTGAAGCTCAGCTTCAGCGATGCCTGCACACGTGGGTCCTGGATCGCGCGCAGCCAGCCGTCTAGGCCAAGCCCGGCGGCACGGATCGCCAGCGCCGCAAGTGGCAGCAACACGACCACGCTCAGCCACGCGAGGCCAAGCCCGAGGCTCAGGCCGAAGCCTGGCAACGGGCGGCGGCCTCGCCGGGTGATGAGCGCGGGAAGGGCGAGTGTCGACATCGTGTTTATGGCATCAGCGAAAGTGTCGTGAGCTGTGGATCAAGGCTTTTGCGAATCAGGAATCAGGAATCACATGTCCCGATTCCCGATTCCCGATTCCCGATTCCCGAATCCCGAATCCCGAAAAAATCACCGCGGCCGGTAGATCTTGTCGAAGAAGCCGCCGTCGGCGAAATGCTCCGCCTGCGCCTTCTTCCATCCGCCGAACGCCGTATCGATCGTCACCTGCTTCACCTGCGGAAAGCGCGCCAGTTCCGCCGCCGGCACCTTGTCCGGCTCCGCCGGGCGATAGCCGTGCTTCGCCGCGAGGCGCTGGCCCTCGGGCGTGTAGAGGAAACGCAGGTACGCTTCGGCGACCTTGCGCGTGCCATGGCGGTCCACGTTCTTGTCGACCCACGCCACCGGCGGTTCGGCCTTGATGCTCAGGCTCGGCACGACGATCTCGAACTTGTCGCGCGTGTCGGCATCGCTCAGCGTGAGCAGCGCTTCGTTCTCCCACGCGAGCAGCACGTCGCCGATGCCGCGCTCGACGAAGGTCGTCGTCGCGCCGCGCGCGCCGGTATCGAGCACGGGCACGTTCTTGAACAGGCGCGTGAGGTAATCGACGACCTTGTCGCCGTCGCGATACTCCTGCGAGGCCCACGCCCACGCGGCGAGGTAGTTCCAGCGCGCACCGCCGGAGGTCTTCGGGTTCGGCGTGATGATGCCGATGCCGGGCTTCACCAGATCGCTCCAGTCGCGAATCTGCTTCGGGTTGCCCTTGCGAACCAGGAACACGATCGTCGAGGTATACGGCGCGCTGTTGTGCGGCAGGCGCTTCTGCCAGTCGGCGGGCAGCAGCTTGCCGTTGGTGGCGATGGCGTCGATGTCGGCGGCGAGCGCGAGGGTGACGACGTCGGCTTCAAGTCCGTCGATCACCGCGCGCGCCTGCTTGCCGGAGCCGCCATGCGAGGCGCGGATGTTCAGCGCCTCGCCGGTCTGCTGCTTCCACTGCGCGGCGAAGGTCTGGTTGACGTCGGCGTAGAACTCGCGCGTCGGATCGTAGGACACGTTGAGCAGCTGCACTTCCTTCGCGTGGGCCAGGCCGGTGGCGAGCACCATGGCCAGGCCGAGCGCGGCGTTGCGGATCAGGGTTTTCATGAGGGGTTCCTGATGAGCGTAGGGATGTCGGCGTACGGATTCAGAAAGAGAACTGCGCGCGCGTGAAGAACGCCTTCTCGTCCTCGCGATCGGCGCCCGCGGCGGCACCGCCGTCGAAGTCGGTCTGCGTGTAGTTGGCGACCAGCTTGAAGTTGCCGGTGAGGTACCAGTTCACGCCCAGTGCCCAGCTCTTCGCGCGTTGCGCCACGGCGTTGGGATCGGCGAACACGGGGAATGCGTCCTCGTCGATCTCAAGTTCGCCGTAACGCGCCACCAGTTCCCATGCACCCCAGCCTGCACTGCCCACCGTAAAAGGATGGTTAGGCCGCGCGACGCCGCGATACCCGGCGTCTTCGCCGGTCAGCACGAAGCCGGCGAGCAGCTGCCAGGCCCGGTTGTCGATCGCTTCGCGCGCGCCGGTCGTGGGCAGGCGCACTTCCTGCTTGGAGCTGATGTATTCGCCGAGCAGGCCGAACGCATTGCGGTAGTAGTACGCCTGCGGCGACCAGCGCGTCTGTTCGCCGTCGGCGACGACCGCCGTGCGGTAGTTGAAGAACTGCACCTGTCCCGGCGTGCGGTAGCGCGGCAGGAAATTGTTGCCTGCGCCTTCCTTGTCGCCCTGGCTGCCGGCGATGCCGAACCCCAGGCCCGACAGTGCGCTCGCATCGTTCTTCCACGGCTCCACGAACACGCGGCCGGCGTACTCGAAGTTGTTGTCGGGGTTGGTGGTCGTCGCGTCGCGGCCATCGACGGTGCCGTTGTAGATGCCGACCGCGTAGTTGACGGTGCTCTTGGCGAATTCGCCCTGCAACTGCACGCCGATGTCGCGGCCCGGCGCGAGTTCGCTCGGGAAACCGAGCTCGATCGCTTCGGTCGCGTTGCTGGCCTGCAGGCGTTCCAGGCCAACCGGGCTCTTCGTCTTGCCGATGCGCAGCACGGCCGCGGGATTGAAGCGCAGGTCGGCCCAGGCATCGAGCAGCGTGACGCTGTCGCCGGCCAGTTCGGGCGTGATGCGGAACGCGAGCAGCGGTCCCCAGTTGCCTTCGATCGTGAGCTGCGCGCGGCGCCACAGGGAAGGTGTCGTTCTGCGGGATCGCGTTGTCGTCGATGTAGAAGCGGCCGTCGGCCTGCGCGAGGCCGCGGAACTTCAGCTCGACATCGCCCGGTGGCGGCGACTTCACCGACAGGCCCTTGGCGGCGCTCAGGCTCACCACCGGCGTGCTGGCGACGCGGGCTTCGGCTTCCTCGGCCTGCAGGTCCAGCTTGCGTTCGATCACGCGCAGGCGCTGGTCGAGGTCGGCCAGGCCGTTGGCGTCGGTGGTGTCTGCCGCGGGCGCGGTACCGAGCCGCTGCTCGATCGCCTGGAGGCGACGGGCGAGCTCTTCCACGGTGAGCGGCGCCTTGGATTGGGCGTGGACGGGCGCGACGATCGTCGTGGTCAGCAGCGCGCACACCAGCGCATGGCCGGCAAGCGCGGGGACGGACGATCGACGCGTTCGGGAGCTGGGCATGGCGGGAATCCTGGGAAGGGAGGGCGGGCCTCCGGGGTTTCCCGGCGGCACGGCGCGACTGTCGCCGGCCGTCCCGCATCGCACAAAGGCGGGTGCGTCATGCGGTCATGCCGAAGCGGTATGAGTGGGGAGCGGGTGCTAAGAAGGCGTGAATGATGCTCGCCTACTCCCCTCCCCTGCGGATGCAGGGGAGGGTTGGGGAGGGGTGAAGTAACAACCAGAAGCGTCGGGCTACCGGCGCTTCGCGCCGCTTACCCCCTCCCAACCTCCCCCTGCGCACAGGGGGAGGAGCAAAACAAAAAACCGGCGCCTTTCGGCGCCGGTTTCGAATCGCACAACGACCCCGACCGTTACGGACGCAGGTTCGTCGCCGTGCACACCAGGATCGCCGCACCCTGCAACGGCTGGATCAGCTTCGCGGCGCGCAGGCGCTGCTGCAGATCGACCATGCACTGCACGTACTTGCCCGGGTTCTTCGCGGACGTCTTGCACAGGTTGTTCCAGGCCTGCACGTTCGCGCCGACGATGAAGCCACCTGGCTCAAGCACATCGACAGTCGTGTTGCACTTGCCGATGCGCGCATCGCCGGTGTTCACCTTCCAGCCGATGTCGCGATACAGCGCCGGCGAGAGATCGACGTTGTACTGCGCCTGCACCGTCGGCGTGTCGAACGGCTCCTGCAACGCGTTCGGCGACAGCGCGGTGTCGTAATGCGAGAACGTCGAACCGGGCGCGACCACCGACGGCGCGTACAGGCGCACGCGACCGGTATCGTCGGCGCCCTGCAGCAGCACCGGATCGACCTGGAAGGTCACGCTCACCGGCAGGTTGGCCTTGAACGTGTTGCCGTCGGCCAGCGTGATGCGCAGCGCCGGGATCGTGATGTTCGGATCCGAACCGCCCAGATCCGGCGGCGGGCTGCCGGCGACGTTGTCCGCGACGACCATGCCGATGCCGCCGGCGGCCTGCACGTTCGCGGCCTTCACCACGAAACCGCAGGTGCCGCGATCGACGAGCACGAACTTGCCGGCTACGGCCGCGGCATTGGTCAGCGGCGTGCACGCATCGCCCGTCGTCGGGCCCGAGGCGTTGGCTTCATCCACGCCCAGCACGACCTGCCCGGTGAAGTTCGCCGGCGATGCCACCGGACCGAAGCTCGCCGTGCCGTACAGGTAGCGTCCGGCGATGGCCGCCGGTGCCGTCACGGTGAAGTACTGGCGGTTGTCGAGCACCAGCGCCGCTTCGTTCTTCACGCGTTGGCCCGACCACACCAGCCGGCCCGACGTGCGCATGACTTCGGCGCGCTGGGCCGGCGTGCTGGCCGGATCGTTGAAGCCGATGTTGAGCACGTTGTCGTACGCGTTCTGCGTGTACGTATCCGAACGCGGACCGGTGCCGTCGAAGTCGCCGAACTGGCCGGTGGACTTGTCGAGGAAGCCCTGGAAACCCAGGCCGTGCCCGATCTCGTGCATCACCACGTTGAGGAAATTGATGGCGCCGGCCGGCGTCTTGCCGTCCAGGCCGTAATACCACGTCGTGCCGGCAAGGCAGTCGGGCTTGCCGAGGTCGCCGTTGAAGCGCGACACGATGTCGGCCGGATCGTCCGGGATCGGATCGAGGTCGACGCCGGCGAGCGAGTCGGCGAGCGCGGAGTGGTACCAGATGCCCGGACGCGGCGCGCCGGGGAAATCGCGGTCGATCCAGTTCGCGCCGGCCGAACCGAGCGTCGCGCCGGTGGCGGTGCAGCTCAGTCGCTGGAACGAGGCGCCGACCTTGATCGGCACATCGCTCTTGAGCACCGAACCCCACAGATCCATCGCGAAGCGGTAGACGATCTGGCGCTGCTGGCCGAGCGTCGTGCCGGGATTCAGGCCGACGGGCGCGACGGCGGTGGGATCGTCCAGGCCCAGGCCGGTACCGGTATCGCCGTTGAGCAACACCAGTTGCGCGGCCGATGCGTTGAATGCGAAAGCGCTGCCGAAAGCGAGCGCGCAGGCGAGGAGATGCTTTCTCATTTCAGCAGCTCCTCGTTGTGGGTTTCGACGGAATCGACGGAGGCGGCGTCGTTGTGCTCGACGACCAGCTCGCCCGATGCGTCGCGATGCGCGAGGACCGTGCTCATCATCGATTCGGGCACCTTGACCGACACGCCACCGTGCGCCGACTTGCGCACGGTCGCGCGCGCAGCGGCCGCATCGCGCGGCGCGGAGAAGGTCTTCGCCATCGCCGGCGCGATCTTCGCCTGCTGGCCTTGCGTCAGCGCCTGGTCGAGCTGCGCGCTCTCGCTCGCGGTGAGCGGACGAAGGCGTCCGGTTTCGGCATCGATGCCGACCTTCACGCCGGCAACGGTCACTTGATGGGTAGAGGACTGTGCTTCTGCGGCCTGGACACTGAAACACAATCCAAGCGCTACACCTGACAACCAAAGCGCGGATCCGATCCTTTTCATGGTCACATCCTGAATCTGAAGGTGATATGCCCCCGGTCGATTCCGCCCTCGCGATGGCCATCGCGAAGAATCGACAGTGGGGATTGGGTGTGGGCTTCCCCCCTTCAGCCCAGGCCGACTATGCGCCTGCTTCCACGCACGCGACAAGCTTGCGATGCAACATCGCGCGGCCTACGTATTCAGCGTGAAAATGCGGCCATGCATGCGTGCGCGTACGGATCGCGCATGTGAAGAACGTCATCACGCGCGACGCGCCGCGACGTTCTCTCGTGAAGTCAGATGATGCCGCCGCCGATCCCGAGTCGCACGATGCCGACGACGATCACGATGCCGTTGAGCACCAGTCCCGTCTTCGCGCGACCGCGATTGCCCGGGCTGGTGAAGGCGATGCCGATGGCGGCGATGATCGCGCCCACGGCCGCGAACGGGATGAGCAGCCAGTTACCCCATCCCAGCAGCGGAATCAGCGCGATGACCATCCAGATCATGGCGACGATGCCCCAGAGAAGGCTGATCAGACCCATTGCGGTGACTCCTTGTGGTTGGGCGGATGTGCGGTGCGGGTGTGCACGCGACACGACGTGGAGCTTAGGGCGTGGCGCGGCGCGGGAACAGATGAATCCGACGAAACGGGTTCCTGTGCCGCTGAAGTCACGTGTGAAGGGGGCGAAGCGATAAGCCCCCCTCCCGCCGGGAGAGGGGGAGGGGTGAGGGTCGGGGCATGCGACCACGCGCGCATTCGCGATGCTTCGTAGGATGGGCTTCGCATCGCGAAACCCATCCTGCGAACACGTTGACGCCTGCTGCAGGCGCGAAGATCAAGATGGGTTCCAGCTTTCGCTGGAATGACGGTGTTCTGGTTCACCGTGTAGGGGGTGCCGTGCGTTACCGGCCTGGATCCCGGCCTTCGCCGGGATGACGGATTCTGATGAGCGAATCCCGAATCCCGAATCCCAACTACCCATGCACCCCGTCGATCTCCACGCGCAACTCGCGCCGGCATACCGCCGCGTGCAGAACCACGCGCGGGACTTCCGGCGGAAGACGCTCGTCGAGCGCGCGTGCAACCACGTCGAGTTCATCGCGATCGCGCACGTACACCTTCAGCGGCGAATGCGCGCCGAAACGCGCCGGCAGCGACGGCCACTTCGCGCGTGCGGCTGCGATGAGGCTGTCGAAATTCGCCAGCGTTTCGTCCAGCTGCGTCGCCACCGAATCGGCATGCTGCGATTCGTGGCCGACGATCGCCGCCGTACCCGACAACATCAGCGGCATCGCGCTGCCGGCCGGCGGCAGCATCGCGCGGGCGAAGCTCGGAGGCTGCGGGCCATACTGGCGCGGGTAGCGGTACGCGCTGATCTGGCGCGGATTCTCCAGCGGCGTGCCCGGCACGCGCGAGGCGAGCCAGTACACCTGCAGGCGACGCGGCGCATCGGGTGCGTTTACCTGGCCGATGGCCGTGGCCGCCGGCAGCGTGTGCGGATCGACTTCGCCCAGCCCGCGCGCACGGCCGACGCAGAACTGGCGATACCGTTCCAGGTCGCCTTCGCCGACGGTGATGCCGTCCAGGTAATTCCACACGCGCAGCAGGTGCGGCGTGCCATGCGCCTGCAGGAATTCGCCGAGGCGGCGATACAGGCGATCGGCCGTGGTTTCGATATCGCTTTCGCGACGCGACGGATCGGCCTCGCCTTCGTCCAGTTCGATCGCGCCGAACAGCAGCGCGCCATCGTCGGCCCAGGCGACATCGCCATCGCGACCGCATTGCACCGGCGCACCCGCGCGCCACACTTCCAGCGGCGCATCGCCGTGCGGTTCCAGCGCCACGCGCAGGTAGCGCGGGTCGTCGTTGTACGGCGCGTTCGCACCGAAGCCGATTACGGCCAGCACGTCGGGCTCCACGAGCACCGATTCGGGCGTCGCGTGCACGTATTCCACCGACCAGCGCGGCTCATGGAACGGCATCGGATGCACTGCGCTCACGAACGCTGCTCCGGACCGGGCTGCAACGTATCCGCCGCGCCGTGCAGTCCGACGTCAACGCCCACCTGGCGCTTGCGCTTCAGCCAGCCACGCAGCGCCAGCGGCGCCATGCGGATCGCCGTCACCGTGTAGATGAAGCGGAACAGGCGCAGGCGCTTGAGCACTTCCGGGTTGTCGAACACGTCGCCGGCCAGCATCGAGATCACCGCCTGTTCCACCTGCCACACGTTGCGCGGATGGTTGAACAGGTGGCGCATCACCGGCGTGGTGAAGCGGTAGATGAACCACTGGA